>Ga0208990_1000429_pt1 | contig 10301 bp, 8 predicted proteins | sample MedBloCARef_M3_FD_187854 | JGI IMG/M metagenome (GOLD analysis project Ga0208990, IMG submission 187854) | Forest soil microbial communities from El Dorado National Forest, California, USA - Mediterranean Blodgett CA Ref_M3 (SPAdes) (version 2) | ecosystem: Environmental > Terrestrial > Soil >...
GCTTGGTGTATCATGGATTTTCACCATCGAGATGAGACCCGAAGCCCTGAATTTCATCGTGTGCCCCAATTGCGCGGGCGAATTGTCTCTGAGCAGCGATGTGTCGCGCGCGCCCGAGGACGGGCACATCATGACCGGCGGTCTCGCCTGCCGTGGTTGCGCTTCGCAATTCGCGATTCGCAACGGCGTGCCGATTCTCTTCCCTGCAAATCTTGCCACCGTCAAACTCGAGACCGCTTCACGATTTGCGGAGGAATGGACGCGCTGGAGCGATCTTCGCGATTATTACGAGCAGGAGTTTTTCGACTGGGTGGCTCCGCTGACAGCCCGGGATTTCGCGGGCCAGACTGTATTCGAGGGGGGCTGCGGGAAGGGGCGCCACACCGCTATCGTGGCTTCGCACGGTGCCAAAGCGATTGTTGCGCTGGATTTGGGCGAGAGCGCATTCGTCGCCTTCGCGCACACCCGTCAATTCTCAAACGCCCACGTCGTTATCGGCGACTTGCTGAACCCGCCTGTCCGCCCCGTTTTTGACTTGGCTTTTTCCGTCGGTGTTCTGCACCATTTGCCGGACCCCGCGGCCGGTTTTGCGAGCCTGGCCTCGCGAGTGCGGGAAGGCGGCCGGGTAGCGTTTTGGGTTTACGGCCACGAAGGAAACGAATGGATCACCCGGTACGTGGATCCCGTGCGCAAAGCCATCACTTCGCGGTTGCCGGCGGCATTTCTGCGGATCGCCTCCATTCCGCCCGCCGCAGCACTTTGGGCGGTCATAAAACTTTTCTACCGTCCGCGATCTGATGGAAAAGGTCCCGCCAGGCTTCCTTACGGCGATTATTTCGCCGCGCTGTATCACTACCCTTTCGATGAAATTCACGCCAACGTTTTCGACCAACTGGTGACGCCGGTGGCTTACTATTTGCGTGAGGATGAAGTCAGGCCTTGGCTGGCGTCGGGCTTTCGAGATGCCGCGCTCCGCTCCCATCGCGGATACAGTTGGACGGGACTTGCGACCGTCTGCCGCACCAAGGCAGCCGTTGCCGAATAGCATGCAAATTTTCAGATTCGCGGGCTCTCCGCGTTGCGCCACCGCGAGGGCTACAGCTACAATCGAAGTGTGAAGTAATTGCATCCTTCCGTTGTCTCGGCGGGATCGCGGGCGGTCCGGCCAGATTTCGCCAGTTCGCGTGGCGCAACGATTCGAACCGTGCATTGCTGGACGCGGCAGTGAGCGGCGGAACGCAAGTCTCCCGAAGCTCATTAACGATGACAGGAAGAGCGTCTGAACTTTCGAACGGCGCTCCGCGAGGTACAAAGAGTTGTGCGGAATTGTAGGATATACGCATAAGAGCTGGACGCCTCCTCCCCGGCGAATTCAGGAGGCCACGGCAACGTTGATCCACCGGGGCCCAGACCAGCAAGGCGTATTTCAATCAAGCCTTTTCTCGATGGGCGCGGCGCGCCTGAAAATCATCGACCTGGACTCCGGGAACCAGCCGATTCTTTCCGAAGACGGGGATTTCGGAATCGCCTTCAACGGCGAGATTTACAATCATCTCGAAATACGGAGCGAACTGGAAAAACTCGGGCATCGATTCGAATCGCATTCCGACACGGAAACCGTTCTTCGCGCGTTCATGCAATGGGACAAGGAATGCCTGGCGAAGTTGCGCGGAATGTTCGCGGTGGCATTGTGGAAAAAATCGGCAAGACGCCTTGTTCTGGCGCGCGACCGCATGGGAATCAAACCGCTTTACATCACTCGTCAAGGGGAAGATCTTTTTTTCGGCTCCGAGCTGAAAGCCATTTTTGTCCATCCCGAGATCGAACGCCGGCTGAGCCTTCATGGACTCGATTGTTATCTCTCGCTGAACTATGTGCCCTGTCCCTGGACTCTCGTGGAAGGAATCGAAAAACTTCCGCCGGGGCACTGGCTGGAGTGGAGCGACGGAAAGATATCCTCGGATGCATATTGGAAACTGCCTTTCACGCAGCCGTCCCATTACACACTGGAGGCAGCAAAGGAAGAACTCGACAGCCTGCTGCAGCAATCGGTGCGCGAGCACATGATTTCGGATGTTCCGCTGGGGATTTGGCTCAGCGGCGGAATGGATTCGACGACCATCCTGCACTACGCCTCGAGAGCCTCCGCTTCGCAGCTGAAAACATTTTCGATTTCATTTCGAGGACGAAGTTTTGATGAGACTAAATTCATCGATCGCGCCGTGCAACAGTACGGAACGGACCACCAGGTTCTGGATTTAACTCCCGCCGAGGACCTCTGCGGCGCGATCGAGGAGTTTGCCTACTATTCAGACGAACCGAGCGCGGATGCAGGCTCGTTGCCCGTGTGGTTTCTTTCGAAATTGTGCAAGTCAAAAACCACGGTGGCCTTGAGCGGTGAAGGCGCCGACGAGCTATTCGGCGGATACATAACTTGCCGCGCAGACATGTTTGCCAAATGGGCCAGGCGGATGCCGCGCCCGTTCCTCCAGGCGGCACTGGCTGGAGTCCGCCATTGGCCCGTTTCGGATGAGAAAATCAGCTTCGAATACAAGTTGAAGCGATTCTTGGAGGGCAGTCTGCTGGAGCCCAGCCACGCTCACGTGTACTGGAACGGAACTTTTTCGGACGAGGAAAAGCGATCGCTGCTGCGCCGGCCGCTTCCCACTGCTTTTCACCATCTCTTGGATGAAGTAGACGAGTTGCCAAAAACCAGCGACGCTCTGGCGCACTTTCTGTGGTTCGATCAGAAATATTATCTGGCCGACGACATCCTGGTGAAAAGCGACCGCATGAGCATGGCTCATTCCGTCGAAGTGCGCCCGCCGTTCCTCGATCATCGCATCGTGGAATTCGCGGCAAAGCTGCCCGCGCATCTGAAGATTCGTGGCTCGCAACAGAAACTCGTCTTGAGTGAATTGCGCAAAGACAAGCTCCCAGCCTCCATTCAGGCCGGCAAGAAGACGGGGTTTGACATCCCGGCGCATGAATGGCTCCGCGGGCCCCTGCGTTCCATGCTGATCGATTCCTTGCGCGAGGGAATGGCGGCATACGGGCAACTCTTTCGAGAGGATGCCATTGAAAGCTTTTTGACCCGGCATCTGGAAAGAAAAGCTAACGTCGGGTATCACCTCTGGGGTTTGATGATCCTCTTCCAATGGATGAAAAGATGGCGAATACAAGCGTCGTCGAACGCGACGACGCAAGCGTTCTTACAAGTAAAAGCTGGCTCATATACCTGATCGTTGCCCTGGTTGCCGGAGCGGTCTACCTGGGTTGTAGCGTGTCGCCGCCGTCGCTGATGGACGATGTCGATGCGGCCGTGGCACAAATCTCAAGAAACATGGTTACGTCCGGGGATTGGGTGACTCCGCGAGCCGATGGCATCGTGTTCCTCGAGAAACCAGCCATGTTTTACTGGCCGATCGCCGTTTCGTTCAAGATTTTTGGAGTTCATGACTGGGCGGCGCGCATCCCGTCAGCGCTTTCGGCAATCGGCCTGGCCTGCCTGACCTGTGCCTTCGGTGCATGGGCGTTCGGTCGGAGAGCAGGTTTGTGCGCGGGCTTATGCATGGCCACTTGCGTCGGCCTCTTCCTATTCACGCGCATCGTTATTCCCGATGTGACTCTAACGCTGACCATCGCGTTGGCGATGTGGGCTTTCCTGCGCGCCCTCGACGAGGAGGAGCCGCACCCGCGGTTCTGGGCATTCGTTCTCGCTGCCAGCCTGGGGACTGGGGTTCTGCTGAAAAGCTTGATCGGCGCGGTTTTCCCGGTGGCAGTCGGGCTGCTTTATCTTTTCCTGACCAGGCAATTTTTTGTCGCTCGAACCTGGAAGCGGCTACGTCCCATCAGCGGTTTATTCATTGCGCTCCTCGTTGCAGCGCCTTGGCACATTCTGGCCACGCTTCGCAATCCGCCTTATTTCTCTCTCGCCCTTCACGGCGGTCCGGGTGAATACCACGGCTTTCTTTGGTTCTATTTCATCAACGAGCAGGTCCTTCGCTTCCTCAATCTGCGCTACCCTCGAGATTACAATACGGTCCCCCGGCTCTGGTTCTGGCTGCTCCATTTTCTCTGGCTGTTCCCGTGGAGCGTGTACTTCCCTGCCATCGCCAGGCTCTCCTTCAAGCCCATCGACCGTGCAGGCCGCGCGCGTCTGCTGGCGATATGCTGGATCGGATTTATACTTGTGTTCTTCACGTTTTCCACGACGCAGGAATACTATTCGATGCCCTGCTATCCCGCGCTGGCCTTGCTGCTGGGCTCAGCGATGGCTGCGGGAGGTGATTGGATCCGCCGTGGAACCCGCGTTCTTTCCGTGGTTGCCGGCTGCGCGGGAATTGCCTGCATCACTATTTTTTTCCTGGTGCGAAATGTTCCCGCGCCGGGGGACATCTCTTCCGCGCTCGGACACCATCCCAGCGTCTATACCCTCTCCCTCGGCCACATGATGGACCTTACCTTCGATTCCTTTGCCTATCTGCGCCTCCCGCTCGCGGTCGCAGCGATCGCTTTGTTGGGAGGCGCCCTTGCAACCTTTCGATGGGTCGATCTGCGCTCTTTCCTGGCAGCCGCGCTGATGATGGTTCTGTTTTACCACGCCGCTCGCCTGGCCTTGGTGGTGTTCGATCCATTTCTGTCGTCGCGGCCGCTGGCGGAGGTGCTCCTAAAATCTCCTGATGGAAAACTGATCGTGGACCATAACTACTGGACTTTTTCTTCGCTCACGTTCTATACGGATCGCGACGCCTTGACGTTGAATGGACGCTACTTCAATCTTGAGTATGGGTCCTATGCTCCCGGCGCCCCGGACGTCTTCATCGACGACGTGCGATTCAAGAGTCTCTGGCTCGAGCCGCAGCGCTATTATCTTGAGGCCTACCAGACAGACCTCAGGAATTTCGAAGACTTGGTTGGCCAGGAGCATCTCAATATCGTCGCCGCGGGTGGCGGCAAACTGATACTTACTAACCATCCGTTGGAACACGTCAGCCTGGGAGAGGGGATACGTCTGTCAGCAACTTCCAAAAACCCGCTTGCAAAGCCGTAGGTATACAGGTAAAAAAAGAAAGTCCGGTCCAGAGCAGTATTTTTGCACAGTACCCCTATTTGCCGGGCCACGCATCTAAGGGACAGCCGTTCGCATTTCGGATTGCTGTAGAAATTAGACAAGAGATTTACCCTGAGGAGGGTACATGAAGATTGCCGTGCTCGGAGGGGACGGCTACTGCGGTTGGGCGACAGCTCTCTATTTGTCGCAGAGGGGCCATTCGGTTGCGATCGTTGACAACTTTTTGCGGCGCCTTTGGGACCACGAGCTTGGCGCGCAGACGCTGACTCCGATTCGCCCGCTGACGGATCGCGTCAGGGTATGGCAGAATCTGACCGGCAAGACCATCGAGTTGTTCGTCGGTGACGTTTCCGACTACGACTTTCTCGCTTCCACATTCAAGTCCATCGAGCCGGAAGCGGTGGTCCATTTCGCGGAACAACGATCTGCTCCCTACTCGATGATCGATCGCAAGCACGCCGTTTTCACGCAGGTAAACAACGTCGTCGGAACACTAAACGTCCTTTTCGCAATCCGCGAATTCCTGCCGGATTGTCACCTCATCAAGCTGGGGACCATGGGCGAGTACGGCACGCCCAACATCGACATCGAAGAGGGCTACATCGCCATCGAACACAACGGCCGCAAGGACGTGGTTCCCTTCCCGAAGCAGCCCGGATCCTTTTATCACCTCTCGAAGGTGCACGACAGCCACAACATGATGTTCGCGTGCAAGATTTGGGGCATTCGCGCCACGGACCTCAATCAAGGCGTCGTTTACGGAACGATGACGGACGAAGCCGCGCTCGATGAAGCGCTCATCAATCGCTTCGACTACGACGACGTCTTCGGCACGGTCCTCAATCGTTTCTGCGTGCAGGCGGCCATCGGGCAGCCGCTCACTGTCTACGGCAAGGGCGGTCAGACGCGCGGTTTCCTCGATATCCGCGATACCGTGCGCTGCATCGAGATCGCCTGCCACAACCCGGCAGCCAGAGGCGAATGCCGTGTCTATAATCAATTCACGGAACAGTTTTCCGTCCTCGAACTGGCGCATCTGGTGGAGTCCGCCGCAAGAAAGCTCGGCGTCGCGGTCGAAATCGACCACATCCCCGACCCGCGCGTGGAGGCGGAGCAGCACTACTACAACGCAAAACACTCGAAGCTGGTCGATCTGGGCCTGCAACCGCATAAATTGTCGGATGCGCTGCTGGATTCGCTCATGAACATCGCCATAAAGTATCGAGATCGAGTGGATGTTTCTCTCATGCTACCTCAGGTGAACTGGCGTGAGCCGAAGAACGATCGCCGCATGCAGATGAGTATGCCTTCGAAATCCTCGGCGCCGGAGCCGCGTGCGGCACTTGCGGCTTTAGCCGGAGCAAAGGCCAAGAAGGGGTAGGATCTCCCCTAGGTGCGGCTTTCATTGCGGGGAATTCTGGGCGGGACTCGAGGCGGCGGGCACGAGCATTCCCTCTCGAATCCTGTAGTCCACGTCGCGCCACCGTATGCTGTTGCGTCCAAACGTCAGCAGCCAGATCACGAATGCGGTGGCGTCCCACACGACGATGAGCGGCATCTTCTTCCAAAGTCCGCTCTGCTGCAACCCCCAGACGCCGACCAGCCATGTCATCGCTACGCGAAACCCCAAATAGGCGCCGAAGTACGCGAGGCCAATTCCTGCCGGATGAGTCAGCGCAACAGCCAGACACCACGGCAATCCCTGTGTAAAAGCAAGCCCCACGTGCCCCCAAGGACGCATGTGGCGCATCACCGTCATCCAACGGAGCCGCTTGCTGAAGAGCGCGCGGGGCGAATCATAGTCCGGTACGGTCTGCACCGCGTACGGAAGCAGTTCGACTTTCAAACCTTGTTGCGCGATCAAACGGCCAACCAGAAGATCATCGGCGGGCTTGTTTTCAATCGCTTCGTATCCGCCAAATGCAGCAAGGTGCGCGCGGGTTGTAACAATGGTCGGTCCGAGGGTGAACTTAATTCCATCCAACTGCTGAGCGACCAGAATTCCAGGATAGAAGTCGGAATACATGCCGATGGATTGCAGATGTTGCACGAGCGTTTCATCGTGGATGGATACGTAGAAGCAGGTCACGCAACCCACTTTCGGGTCGCGCAGCGGAGCGACTACCGTGCGCAAGTAATTTGGCTCGACGCGGACGTCACTGTCGCTGATGACCAGAAACTCGTTTTCCGCCTCGTTCACCATCCGCACCAACTTGGCCACCTTGTCGTTGATGGCGCTGCGTCCGGAGCCAAAGAGCAGGCGGATTTGGCGTTCAGGGAAATCACGCATCAATTTTTGTAAAGCCGGCACCGCTGGGTCATTGAAGTCCCCGACACAAAAAATCAGCTCATAGTTCGGATAATCCTGCCGGCAAAAACTCGCGTAATTCTCGTATGCTTCGGGGTCCAATCCCCGGACGGGCTTCAAAACGCTGATCGGCGGCGCAAAATCAAAATTCTTCGACGGACCATCTTTCGAGCTCCGGAAAAAAAGCCGGGAACTATACAAGACGAGCAGGTAGTAGATGAAGGGTGCGGCAGCTACGGTAAGAAATAGGTAATCGGCGGCTTTCGAAATCATTGCACCTCGTGCACTGGGATGGTGCCACGCCTCTCTGTCGATATTAAGGCGTGCCCGCAACTACCGCTTCTATCGAAAAAGCATAGCAAAAAACGAACTATTTCGCTGCCCGGTCTTTGGTCCCGGTGAAACATCGGGTAAGATCATTTTCGAATGATTTATGAAACGTTGATTCCGTTGTGGGCTGCGTCACTCCTGGATGCACGACGGCAATCCATCGAGACACTAACGCGCATGGCTGCAACCGCCGTGCTCGCACGATTGAAAGGCAATGCAAGGGGCGAAGCAAAGACCGTATGAAAGATTCTCCGGGCCTGCACCTGAAAACTTACGTCTTTATTTTGTTCATCGTTTTGTTTGCTCCACTCGGCAACGTCCTGCTCAGTAAAGGCATGAAGGGAGTTGGCTCCGCCAAAAACTGGGCGCCGGGCGATATTTTTCATATTCTTGGCAGCATCATCACTTCAGGCTACATCTGGCTCGGAATCGCCTGCTTGCTCACCTTCTTTGTCGCCTACATGCTCGTTCTCACTTGGGCGGACTACAGCTACGTTCAGCCGGCTTCCTCGTTTTCCTACGCCGTGGTGGCCATGCTGGGTTATTTCCTATTGGGAGAAGCCGTGCCTCCGCTGCGCTGGATCGGCATATTTGTGATCTGCGTCGGAGTCTTTATTGTCGGGCATACGCATCCGCGAACCACGGAGAAGGCGTAAACGTGCTCGAGTTTTTATTCCTTTTTACCATCGTTGCTGCGGGCACCGGCGGCGAGCTCTGCGTTTCCCGCGCGATGAAGGTGGTCGGCGAAGTTCACGACTTCCGGCCGGCCGCGCTCGTTCGTTTTGTTTTTCGCGCGATGCGCGTCGGTTGGATGTGGATTGGCATCGCGATGATGACACTGGCCTTCTTTTCGCTTTTGGCGATGCTCTCCATCGAGAACGTGAGTTTCGTCGTTCCCGTGACGGCCTTGAGCTATGCGGCGGGGGCCTTTGGCGCCTTGTTGTTCTTGCACGAACGCATCAGCCCGCAGCGCTGGCTCGGCGTCCTGATCGTTTGCATCGGGGTAACGCTCGTCTGGCTCAGCAGACACTAGGCCACGATTTCAGCTTCCCACCTTTACGGCTTCTCCGGGTCCGTCTGCGTCGGCTTTCCGATCTTGATGGTGGAACCGAACCGCTTGTAGTTCTGGTATCGAACCGACAAGCGGATGTGCACGTCCTGACCGGACTTGAAATGCAGGACGTCGTCAGCGCGGGTATAGGTCGGGAACCAGTAGTGGCCTTCGATATTTTCCCGAAAGGTCTCGAACATTGGAAAGGCCTGGTCTTCCTTTTTCTTCAGCAATCCAGTGGCTTTCCCCCTGGTTTTGACAATCTGGAGGTCCTTGTCCTCTACCCAGATGCGGCCTTGAAAGTAGCGCTGGCCCTTTTCCAATTTCAGCGGAGCAATGTCAAAAACATAGGTGTTGACCTCGTCGACCTGCTCTCGGCCCACATACTTGACGTCGTACTTGGGCAAATCGCCCGGGGTCAGCACTAGAGGCCACACTTTCTCGATATCATCGAAATCTTGTTGCGACATGGTAATGCGCTGGAGCGTGGGCGTAGGGGCCACGAGGACTTTTTCGTAGCGCTTCCCCGCCGGAGTAAAGAGGATGTCGCTGGTCAGGCGGTACTCCCCGTCGGGGCGGCCGTCCTCATCGATTTCCTGGAATACGAAAATTTGCGTGTACGTGAAGTTGTCGCGTTCCTTGCGGAACTCCTCCTCGTGCTCCGTGAATTTCTGGATGACTTGCTGCACGGGAAGCGCCGTCGGCTCATTGGTGATATGAGAGGACGCTTCTTGCCTGGGGGCGTTTGTCTTCGCTGCTTCGGCAGGCGCGGCGGATGGAGCCACGGTGCTTGGAGGCGGGGTTGGCAACGGCCCTTGTCGCTGCTGCGCGGCCATCGAATGAAAAAGCTATTGCGGCGCATGCTGGATGAGTCCGAGTTCCTGTCGGACTACGGCGTGCGCGCGCTGTCGCGGGCACACCTTGCCGAGCCTTACGCGTTCAAGGTGGACGGTGCGGATTTATTGGTGCGCTACGCGCCGGGAGAATCGGAATCCAGGCAGTTCGGCGGCAACTCCAATTGGCGCGGCCCGATTTGGTTTCCCACGAATTTCCTCATCATCGAATCGCTGCAGAAATTTCATCATTACTACGGCGATGACTTCAAAGTGGAATGTCCCACGGGGTCGGGACGGTATCTCACGATCAACGAAGTGGCCGCGGAGCTGTCGCGTCGCCTGTCGCGCATTTTCTTGAAGGACGCCGGCGGCGAACGGGCCGTGCTGCGTCATCAGCCGGAGCTTCAGAAGGACCCGTACTACCGGGATTGCATCCCCTTCTACGAGTATTTTCACGGTGATACCGGCCGCGGCGGCGGCGCGTCGCACCAGTCGGGATGGACCTCGCTGATCGCCAAACTGCTCATGCCGCGGGCGCACCACTAGCCTAAGCGCTAGGATGGCACCCAGGCCGGCGTTGAGATTCGAGCCTAAGTAGCGGCGTTCGACCAAGACCAACAAAGTGGGGAGATGCGGGATGAATAGAAGCCGACGTCAGGAGATATTTGCGCGCGTGCTGCCCGGAGCGCTGGGAGCGACGCC
>Ga0208990_1000430_pt1 | contig 10299 bp, 6 predicted proteins | sample MedBloCARef_M3_FD_187854 | JGI IMG/M metagenome (GOLD analysis project Ga0208990, IMG submission 187854) | Forest soil microbial communities from El Dorado National Forest, California, USA - Mediterranean Blodgett CA Ref_M3 (SPAdes) (version 2) | ecosystem: Environmental > Terrestrial > Soil >...
GGCTTACGGCTACTTCGTCGAGACGCGCTCCAAGCGCCAGTTCACGGAGCTTTTCGGACAGTACGTGCCGCCCGAACTCGTGGACAAGATGGCCGAGGACCCCGAGCAGTACACCATGGCGCCGAAGAGCGCGGATCTCACGATACTATTTTCCGATGTGCGCGGCTTCACCAGCATATCGGAGGCGCTCAGTCCCGAGCACCTGCGCGAATACATCAACGAGTACCTCACCGACATGAGCAATATCATCCGGGGCAAATACCGCGGCACGCTCGACAAGTACATCGGCGACGCGATCATGGCCTTCTGGAATGCTCCGGTGGAAGACAAAGACCACCCGCGCAACGCGGTCCTTGCGGCCCTGGAGATGCTGCGCGAGTGCGATATGCTGAATAAGAAATTCGCCGCACGCGGCTGGCCGACCCTCAAGATCGGCATCGGCGTGAATTCTGGAAACGTCCGGGTCGGGGATATGGGATCGAAGGAGCGCAGGGCGTACACCGCCATGGGAGATGCCGTCAACGTCGCTTCCCGGCTAGAAGGACGCACCAAGTACTACGGCGTGGGGATACTCGTGGGAGAGGCAACGCGGACGCTCGTGAAGGACGTGGTTTTCAAGGAGATCGACAAGATCAAGGTCAAGGGCAAGGACGAGGCAATCACGATCTACGAGCCGGTGGGACTTGAGGCGGAGGTCGAAAAGAGGGTTCTGGACGAGCTCAAGCTCTGGCACCAGACGATCAGGTCTTACCGCTCCCGCCAATGGGATCAGGTGGAGGTCAACCTCCTCAACCTCCAGCGCATGAACCCCGATTGCGCTCTCTACGAGTTGTATGCGAAGGAAGTGGCGGTCAGGCGCAGAAACCCTCCGCCGGCCGAATGGGCCGGCGTGACCGTTTTCGACGAGAAATAGCGGCGGGCGCCGTTCCATGAAGCTGCGAATCCTGGGGTGCAGCGGCGGGATCGGAGGACGGCATTTGCGCACCACGTCGATGCTCCTAGACAACGACATTCTCATCGACGCCGGGACGGGGGTCGCCGACCTTTCGCTCACCGAACTCTCTCTCATCGATCACATTTTTCTCACGCACTCGCACCTCGATCACGTCGCGAGCATTCCGTTCATGGTCGACACCGTTGGAGGGATGCGTGACCAGCCGCTCACGCTTTGGGCCGTTCCGGCCACGCTTGAGATCCTGCGCAGTCACATCTTCAACTGGAGCATCTGGCCGGATTTCGCGCAGATCCCGAGTGCCGAAAAACCCTTCCTTCGATACCGCGAGATCCAGGTCGGTGACACGGTCGAGCTGAAAAAGCGCAAGATCACGGCCCTACCGGCAAATCATGTCGTGCCGGCAGTCGGTTATCACCTCGATTCCGGCAGGGAAAGCCTGGTGTTTACCGGCGACACTACGACCAACGACCCCCTTTGGGCGGTGGTCAACAAGATTTCCAACCTGAAGTATCTGATTATCGAGACCGCTTTTTGCAACCGTGAAAGGGAGTTGGCGGTCATTTCGAAGCACCTTTGTCCGAGCATGCTCGCCGAGGAGCTCGCAAAACTCGAACGTAGCGCGGAGATCTATATCACGCACCTGAAGCCCGGCGAAATCGAGCTCACGATGCAGGAAATCGAAGAGGATGCCGGTCAATACCGGCCGCGCATGCTGCAAAACAATCAGGTTTTCGATTTTTGAGGAGCGAGGAACGCGCGATGAGCGCAAACAGAGTACGCATCGAGACGCTGAAGACTCTTGAACCTGTCGCTTCGCTGCCCGAAGCAAGGCTCCACGAACTCGCCGGTCTCTGTCGCGTAGAGACCGCGAGCAAGAATTCGGATCCGTTTCTCGTGCGCGGGATCGCGGACCAGGCGGTTTATCTCCTGCGCGGAGAGCTCGTGCTCACCTATCCGGATGGATCTTCGAAGGTGGTCGTGGGGGGCTCGGAGCGTTCGCGATATCCTCTGGGCAGGCGGGGAGACGTCTTCACCAGCGCCAAGGCGGTCACCGACATCGAGCTGATGCGCATCAACGACGACCTTCTCGACGTCATGGCGACCTGGGATGAAGCGGCATCCGCCGGACACGCGGAAAAGCAGGAAAGGCAGGAGGCCGAGGGGAGTTCACTCGCCAACTGGACCCTCATGTCCGGAATATTCAGCGTTGGCAGCCTCAAATACGGCGAGTTCTCGCGGCTTCCGCCGGCCCACATCAACGAGCTGCTGCGCCGCTTCGAGCGCATCAACGTCAAAAAGGGCGACGTGGTGATCCGCGAGGGCGCTGAAGGCGACTTCTACTTCGTCATCGAAACCGGCCGCTGCAAAGTCGAACGGATGGTCGGAGGAGTCTCGATGCAGCTCGCCGAGCTGAAAAGCGGCGATGCGTTCGGCGAGGAAGCGCTGGTGTCGGAAGCCAGGCGAAACGCCACCGTTACGATGAAGACGGATGGGGCGCTCCTGCGGCTGTCCCGGAAGGACTTTGCCGAGCTCCTCCGGGAACCGCTGCTGAAGCGGCTGTCGGCAGAGGAGGCGCGCGACAAGATCGCCAATGGAGCCCAGTGGATCGATGTGCGCTATCCGTCGGAATATCAATACGACAAGCTTGCGGGCGCCATCAACATTCCCCTGTCGGAGATCCGCAACGCATTCGGCGTGCTCGACAAGGGGAAAGAGTACGTGCTCTATTGCCAGAGCGGGCGACGCAGCGCCGCCGCGGCATTTCTCCTCGCTCAGCGCGGGTACCGCGCGTTCGTGCTTTCGGGCGGGCTCTGGGGGGAGACGAAGCACGGGTCATGAGGGATGCCGGCCAACGCCGAGCTTTTTGCGGATGAAGCCGCGGCCGGACCGGTCCCACAGGCGCGATTTTCGCTTGGCAACGAGGGATCGGTCGGGCACCGCATCTGCGGTGCGTTGGGCGTTTCGGGGCCGATGTGTGGAAAACGCCCTCGCCGGGGCCAGCCACGGCGGCTGAACAGTGGTAAAGTAATTGATTATCGGGATATTTCACGGTGATGAACCTTAAGGTGGATTGCCTATGAGCGCCGTATTGCAAACGCATCCGGGCGCGGCCTCTGACGTCAACAGCAGGCTGACGTTTCAGAAGAACCTCCAGACCGTCACCAACAAGATCCACGCCACGAGCAACGTGGACGAAATCATGCTGGAAGTCAGCGCCGACATTTGTACCCTGTTCAACGCCGACCGGCTGACGATCTATACCGTGGGCGAGGACAAACAGACCATCGTCTCCAAGGTCAAGACCGGCCTCAACTCCTTCAAGGATCTCAAGCTGCCGATCGCCGAACACTCGATCGCGGGCTATGTCGGATTGTCGAAGAGGATGCTCAACCTGAAGGACGTGTACGACGAGGGCGAGCTCAAGTCGCACAACCCGAATCTGCGCTTCCTGCAGGAAGTAGACAAACGCACCGGTTATCGCACCAAGCAGATGCTGGTCGCGCCCGTTGCGGAGCCGGGCAGCAGCGAACTCGTCGGCGTAGTCCAGTTGATCAACAACAGGGCCGGCGTGCCGTTCGGACAGCTGGCCGAGGAGGGGGTGGCGGAACTCTGCCAGACGCTGGCCATCGCGCTCAAGCAGCGCCAAAAGCCGCAGGTCCTCAAGACGAAGTACGACTTTTTGCTGAGCGATGCCGTGATCTCGGCCGCCGAGTTCGAGCTCGCGGCGCGGTCGGCGCGCAAGAAGGCTGTCGACGTCGAAACAGTGCTGATCGAGGAGTTCCAGGTCAAGATTCCCGCGATCGGCGCGGCCCTTGCAAAGTTTTTCGGGGTGCCGTACGAACCGTTCAAACCCGACCGCATCAAACCGATGGACCTGCTGAAGAACCTGAAACGCGATTACGTCGAGTCCAACCAGTGGGTACCGATCGAGGAAGCGAAGGAAGGTCTGGTCATCCTTTGTCTTGACCCCGAGAGGGTAAAGAGCTCCAGAATCGTCCAGAATGTCTTTGCGGCGCGCAAGCTCGCGTATCGAGTTACGACTCTCAAAGAGTTCAGGGAAACGCTCAAGGCGTTCTACGGGGCGGAAGCCGCCGACACCGGCGACATCGGCGACATGCTCTCGGGTCTCGAGGAGGACGAGGTTCCCGAGGTGGTAGGCGGCGACGACGATGTGTCTGCAGCGGCCGACAACGAGCTCGTCAAGCTGGTCAACAAGATCATCATCGATGCGTACAACCAGGGAGCGTCAGACATTCACATCGAGCCCTACCCCGGCAAAGGCAAGACCGAGATCCGGCTGAGGAAGGACGGAACGCTGGTTCCCTACATCGAGGTCCCGGGTTCCTACCGAAACGCGATGGTGGCGCGCATCAAGATCATGTGCGACCTCGACATCTCCGAGAAGCGCAAGCCGCAGGACGGGAAAATCAAATTCAAGAAATTCGGGCCGCTCGATATCGAGCTGCGCGTGGCGACGATCCCGTCCCAAGGTGGGGTCGAGGATATCGTCATGCGTATTCTCGCGGCGGGGGAGCCCATCCCCCTGGACAAGCTCGGCCTTTCGCCTTCCAATCTGCCAAAGCTCAAGGAAACGGTGAGCAAGCCTTACGGGCTGTTCTTTTGCTGCGGTCCGACGGGCTCGGGGAAGACGACCACGCTCCACTCGGTACTGGGTTTTCTCAACACGCCGGATACCAAGATCTGGACGGCGGAGGATCCGGTCGAAATCACGCAGAAGGGCCTGCGCCAGGTCCAGGTCAACAAGAAGGCCGGCCTCGATTTCGCGGTCGTGATGAAATCGTTTCTACGGGCGGATCCGGACATCATCATGGTCGGCGAGATGCGCGACAAGGAAACCACGTCCACAGGCATAGAAGCGTCGCTGACGGGCCACCTCGTGTTCGCTACCTTGCATACGAACAGCGCGCCGGAGTCGGTCACCCGGTTGCTGGACATGGGAATGGACCCCTTCAACTTTGCCGATGCGCTGCTCGGGATCCTTGCGCAGCGGCTGGCAAAGCGTCTGTGCGGCAAATGCAAGCAAGCTTACTCGCCGGGCGCGGACGAAATGAAGCACATGCTCCAGGAATACTGCTCCGAGTTGCTCAACACCGGACCGTTCAAGAGGGACGCCAAGTCCGCCTACGAGAACGTCTATCGGGATTTGGCGAGAAGCTACGCCGGCGACAAAGGTCACTTCACCCTCTATCGGGCCAAGGGCTGCGACGCCTGCGGCAATTCAGGCTACAAAGGCCGGGTCGGCCTCCATGAACTACTGATCGCCTCCGACACTCTCAAGAAGCTTATCCAGGAGCACGCGCGTGTCGCGGAAATCCTCGCTGTCAGTCTTGAGGAAGGCATGCGAACTCTGAAGATGGATGGGATCGAAAAGGTGCTTCAGGGAATTACCGACATGCCGCAGGTGCGCGCGGTCTGCATCAAGTAGCGGCTCGCTCCACGCGGGCTGCCGCACAGACCGGGGATTGCTCTTGGAGACCGTTGAAGATCTGTTTCGCCGCCTCGAGCAACTCAACGAGATAGGCGCGGCGCTGTCCCAGGAAAAGGACATCGACCACCTGCTCGAGAAAATCCTCCTTGCGGCGAAGGCGATCACGCGTGCAGCCGGTGGCACCTTGTACGTGCTGGAGCCCTCCGACGAGGGACCACAGCTCAGGTTCGCGATCATGCGAAACGAGGCTATGGGCATCGCGATGGGCGGCACCACGGGCAACCCGATACCGTTCTATCCTGTGCACCTCTACGGAAAGGACGGAACGCCCAACAACCAGATGGTCGCCGCTTACACCGCCCTGACGGGCAAGACGGTGAATATCGCCGATGCATATTCGGGAGAGGGTTTCGATTTCTCCGGGACGCGCAATTTCGACAAGAAGACCGGGTACCGCTCGAAGGCCTTCCTCACGGTGCCGATGAAGAACCACGAGAGCGAGATAATCGGCGTGCTTCAGCTTATCAACAGCGTGGATCCCGCGACGAACGAGATCGGGCCTTTCTCGCATTCAGACCAGCGCCTCGCGGAATCGCTCGCATCCCAGGCCGCCATCGCGCTCACCAATCGGAACCTCATCAATCAATTGGAGGAGCTGTTCGAGTCCTTTATAAAGCTCATCAACACCGCGATCGACGAAAAGTCCAAGTATACCGGCGGACACTGCCAGCGTGTCCCGGTGCTCACCATGATGCTTGCCGAAGGCGTCAATGAGACGACTGAAGGGCCGCTCGGAAACTTCAACATGAGCGAGAAGGACCGTTACGAACTCAAGATAGCAGGCATGCTGCATGACTGCGGGAAAGTTACGACGCCGGTCCACGTCGTGGACAAGGCGACCAAACTGGAAACAATCTTCGACCGCATCAATCTCGTCGACACCCGGTTCGAAGTGCTGAAACGCGATCTGGAAATCGCCGCGTTGAAGGAGAAGCTCAAGCTCCTTGGCGAATCGGCGCTGGATGAGGTGGTTGCGCGCAAGCAGTTCGCCCAAATCGATCAGACGTTGCGGGACAGGTTGCGCCAGGTCGAAGGTGATCGCGAATTTCTGCGTCACGCCAATGTCGGCGGTGAGGCCATGGCCCCTGAAGAGCGGGAAAGAGTGAACCGGATCGGCACCGAGTACAAGTGGATCGACGTTTCAGGAGGGACGGCGGATTTCCTCGCCGATGATGAAATCAAGAATCTTACGATCTCCCGGGGTACGCTCACCGACGAGGAGCGCGAGAAGATCAATCACCATATCGTTGCGACCATCAAGATGCTGGAAGCGCTGCCGTGGCCGAAGCATCTGAACCACGTACCCGAGTATGCCGGGGGTCACCACGAGCGCATGGACGGGAAGGGTTATCCTCGTGGACTGAAGCGGGAGCAGATGTCGGTGCAGGCGAGAGTCATGGGGATCGCGGATATTTTCGAGGCACTGACCGCCAAGGACAGACCTTACAAGCGCGGCAAGACGCTCTCCGAGTCGCTGAAGATCCTCGGAAACTTCAAGCTCAATGGACATATCGACCCGGATTTGTTCGACATATTTGTCCGCAAGAAGATTTATCTGCGCTACGCCGAGCAATTTCTCGATCCCGATCAGATCGACGAGGTCGACGAAACCAAGATACCCGGATTTGCCGCTTGATCTCGCTTGACTCAACATCGGTCGCCGGGATTGGTGCCCCTTTTGGATTCCATCGATGATGGCAATTTTTCAGTGGTTCGATACCGAGGAAATCGACGAGTTTGCGCGGTCGATCGCCGCCGAACTCGTCAAGCGCGCGCCCCCCGCGGGTCTGGAGGCGCACGACGAGAAGACGTCCAAGCGGCTAAGAAATACGCATCACGCCGTCTTCTCCCGTGCCGAGCAATTCGCGCGTACCCACAGGCTCAATATCTACAAGAAAGCGCGCCTGGGCAATCAATTCCGATGGGCGCTGAAGGAAGCCGGATACCCCAAGGCGTTCGTCGAGACGTGGACCTACGAGCTGATTACTCTGATTGCGCTCAAATCGGCGCCCCCTCGGACACCGGGTCGTTGAACGTATGCTCGAACGGCTGTTCGGGTCCCGTAAGGGGGCAGCGGAAAAGCGCCCGACTCCGGGCCCTTCGGGCGCGGGCCAAGATCTCCTCGTCTTCGTTTCACGCAAGCTCGACGCTGCCCTGCAACACCATCAGGCAGGGCGTCTGCATGAGGCGGAGGCAGCCTACCGAGAAATGCTGGCAGTCGATCCGGAGAACATCGATGCGCTGCACTTCTTGGGCGTCATCTCCCATCAGCGGGGCGAACATGGACGGGCCGCCGAGCTGATATCGCGGGCGCTCGAGCGCAATCCTTCGAATGCGCCCGCGCACAACAATCTCGGCAATGCGCTGGTAGCGCGAGGAAAGCTCAACGAGGCCGTCGTCTCTTACCTGAACGCTCTGGCGCTCGATCCGGATTACGTAGACGCACTCGTCAATCTGGGTGCCGCCCTCAGGGCCCAAGGCAAGCCGGATCGCGCCCTCGCCTGCTACCAGCGGGCTCTCGCTCTTGCACCCGATGCTCCTGCGGCGCGCGCCGGGCTGCAGGATGTCATCAGGGATCGGAGCAATGCTGGCAAAGCCGCCGTCCACGATGACAAAGCGCCGACGCTTAAGCCCGAATCCTGCGAATGGCACTTCGGTCAGGGAAATTCCTACAAGGACCAGGCCCGATGGGATGAAGCTGTCGCCAGTTACGAAAAAGCCTTGTCGCTGGCTCCGGATTTCTCTCCGGCATATGTCAACCTGGGCAACGTGCTCAATGTCCAGGGCAAGCCGGACCAGGCAATTACCTGCTACCGGAAGGCGCTCGTGATCGAGCCCGACCTGCTCGAGGCGCACTACAACCTCGCGGACGTCCTGCGGGATCAAAACAGGCTGAATGAAGCGATTCCCTGCTACGAAAAGGTCCTCGCGCTTCGGCCGGACCTCCCCGAAGCGCATTATGGCCTGGGTCACGTTTTCAGAAACCAGGGCCGATTGAACGAAGGGCTCGACTGCAACAAGAAGGCGCTCTTGCTCGATCCGGAGTACGTCGGGGCGCGCTGGGCGCTTGCGATGTCGCAGATACCCAAGATCTATGGGACGGACGCCGATCCCTCGACCTGCAGAACCGCGTTCGCTGCGCAGCTGGATGAGCTGGAGCGCTGGTTTGACGGGACCCGGAGCGCGCAGGGTTTCAAGGCGGTGGGTACCCAACAACCCTTTCCGCTGGCGTATCAGGAAGAAAACAACCGCAGTTTGCTCAAGCGGTACGGAAGTCTCTGCACGCGACTGATGGGCGAGTGGTTCGCAAAGCAGAGCTTCGTCGTTCCCGGAAGACGCAGGCCCGATGGCGTGATCCGCGTCGGGATCGCCTCGCAATACTTTTGGAACCACTCGGTCTGGAATGCCATCGTCAAGGGCTGGTTCGAGAAAATCGGCCGCGAGCGCTTCGCGCTCCACGCGTTCTATTTCGGCGTTCGTCAAGACCAAGAGACCCTGCTTGCGAAGTCTTCCGCAGCGCGCTTCGAGCACGGAGCCAGGCCTCTGCAGCGTTGGGTGCAGGGCATCATCGACCAGCAACTGGACGTGCTGATCTATCCGGAGATCGGGATGGACCCGATGTCGATAAAGCTCGCCAGCTTGCGCCTTGCGCCGGTCCAAGTGGCGACGTGGGGGCATCCCGAGACGACCGGGCTGCCGACGATCGATTACTACTTGTCCGCGGAAGAAATGGAGCCACCCGAGGCGCAGGAGAATTACACGGAACGGCTGATTACCTTGCCCAATCTGGGTTGTTTCTATCGGCCTAGGGGAGGAGAAGCGATCCGTCCCGACCTGGGCAAACTGGGCATCGACCCGCAGTCTCCGCTTTTTCTGTGCCCCGGCATGCCATTCAAATACGCACCTCAACACGATTGGGTGATTGCCGAAATCGCCCGCAGGTTGGGCCGGTGCCAGTTCATTTTCTTCATACCCGAAGTGAGCAATCTGGCGGAAAAATTGCAACGGCGACTCGAAACCGTTTTCACCCGCTACGGCCTGAATATCGGTGAGCATGTGATCTTCATTCCCTGGCTGAACGGCCCGGCTTTTGATGGACTGCTCGATCGCGCCGATGTCTTCCTGGATACCATCGGCTTCTCGGGCTTCAACACCGCGATGCAGGCGGTTGAGCACGGGACCCCGATCGTGACTCGGGAAGGGCGGTTTCTGCGCGGCAGGCTGGCGAGCGGCATCCTGAAACGGATGGGATTGCAGGAGCTGGTCGCCGGGTGGGAGGAAGAATATATTTCGCTTGCGGTCAAGCTCATCCGGGACGGTGAATACCGCGAGAGCATCCGCAAGCGCATCGAGGCGGAACGCCACGTTCTCTTCGAAGATATGGCGCCGATACGCGCCTTGGAGAGCTTCCTGGCTGAGGCGGCGAAGTGAACGCTGCGTCAGCCAATGCGACCGAGCCCGGTGACGTTCAGCGTCAGACTGTGCCGCATTTTAGATCGAAACCGTTCCTTTCCATAGCCGAGTCAAGGCCTGTAAATGACTTAAAATGTCATAAAAACAATGGAATAAGTCCGACGTTCCAAAGGCGGCATGCGACTTGCTCTTACCAACCCAGGCGCCATATCGGCGTGTCGAGAAGGGAGTATCCATGAGAGCGATTCAGAAGGGCTTTACCTTGATCGAGTTGATGATCGTTGTTGCGATCATCGGCATTCTGGCCGCAGTAGCACTGCCGGCGTATCAGGACTACAGCAACCGGGCGAAGATATCCGAAGTGATCCTGGCTGCGAGCGCGTGCCGCACCTCGATTACCGAGGTCTTCCAGAGCGCCACC
>Ga0208990_1000433_pt1 | contig 10269 bp, 11 predicted proteins | sample MedBloCARef_M3_FD_187854 | JGI IMG/M metagenome (GOLD analysis project Ga0208990, IMG submission 187854) | Forest soil microbial communities from El Dorado National Forest, California, USA - Mediterranean Blodgett CA Ref_M3 (SPAdes) (version 2) | ecosystem: Environmental > Terrestrial > Soil >...
GGCGAGGAGCCCGTCTAGCGTCTTTCCGACGAAAACTAATTCACCTCACCCTGAGGAGCATCGCGTAGCGATGTGTCTCGATTGCGCGGGGTAACCCCCGCGCTGTGGTGGGCAACACGCACATACTCTGGCCCATGCTTCGAGACGCTCGCTTCAGGCGCATCAGAATGCGCCGACTCGCTCCTCAGCATGAGGTCTTTGTTGCAGGTCGAATCTCAGTGATTTCGCTCTCGTCGGAAAGACTCCTGCCTCGCCGATCAAGTCTATGAGGCGATCAAGAGCCTGACGGCCCATCGAACATCGCGCCCCTCCCACGCAATACACTGTCGCCGCCACCGAGTTCGCGACCGGCCGTTGGCAGCGGCTCACTTCTCCCGCCATTTCTGGCGCAGGTGTCAGGGCTTGGGATTGTAACACCAGCGTAACTGAATCTTCACACCTGAGATCTGCACTAGAATGTACTCGTGGGGGTGAGTAGCGTGGGGTAGTCGATGATCTTGGGGGATCTGGCGTGAGCGGCGCGGCCGCTTCGCCCAAAGCTGCCGACACAACTGCCAATGCAACCGCCAGCGTCAGCCGCATCGCCGGCTTTCAGCATCGGTTGGTGCGTGCGTCGATCGCGGCCGGCGTGGGCGGCCTGCTGTCGATCCTGTTCAGCCTGTCCTATGCCGCCCTGATTTTCTCCGGGCACCACCTTTCGTCCTGGCTCTCTTACGGTACCGCAGCCACCTTCATCACCGGCGCGGTGGGCGGCGCGATCATCGCCTGGCGAAGCTCGCTGCCCTTTGCCATCGGCGGTCCGGACGGCCCGACATGCGCCGTCATTGCCGCTCTCGTGGCGACGCTTGCCAAGCATTTCACCGGACCGCAGCAGGACCTCCTGCCGGCCATCCTGGTGGCGCTTGTCATGACCTCGGCGCTGAGCGGCGTCCTGCTGTGCACGCTGGGCATCGCCCGGGCCGGCCGCGCCATTCGCTTCGTGCCCTTCTCGGTGATCGGCGGGTTCCACGGATCGTCCGGGCCGCTGATGATTCTGGGTGCCTTGAAAATCCTCTCCAGCCAGCCCGTGTCGATCACCAATCTGGACGAACTGGTGGCCCCGCATAACCTGGAGAACATTGCCGCCGGCCTGGCCGTCGCGGCCTTCCTGCTGGGCGGAAGGCGCTTCTGGCCATCGCCGCTCGCGATGCCGGCGCAGCTCGTCGCCAGCATCGCGATCTTCTATGTCGTCCTGCTGCTGGCCGGAATACCTGTCAGCGAGGCGCAAGCCGGGGGCTGGATGTTCGACGTGCCGTCCGGCGAATCCATCGCGCCGACCTGGACGCTCGACTTTTCCCTGTTCCCCTGGGCGTCGATGCCGACTCTCGCCGCCGATTTCATGGCCGTCCTGTTCGTGGGCACGGTCAGCGTGCTCCTGAACCTGACCGGCGTCGAACTCTCCACCCACCACGAGGCTGATCTCGACCACGAGCTGCGCGCCGTGGGCGCCGCCAACCTCGTTTGCGCCGCGCTGGGCGGCTACACGACCTGCATCACCAGCACCCGGACCAACCTCAACTACCTGCTGAGCCGCGGCGGCCGCCTGGCCGGCCTGATGATCTCGGCCATCTCGGGCGTGCTGCTGTTCGTCAATCCCGATTTCCTGGCCTACATGCCCAAGGCCGTGCTGGCCGGCCTGCTGATCACCATTGGCGCGGATTCAGTGAAGCGCTGGCTGATCGACGCCTTTCGCCAGCTCGCCTTGAGCGAATACCTGTCGCTGGTGGCGATCGTCGTCATCATCGTCGGCTGGGGCTTCGTGCCGGGCGTTTCGATCGGGCTGATCTTCGGCTGCCTCACATTTGCGGTCAGCGCCGGCCGCGTGAACGTCGTCAAGTTCGCCTTTGACGGCTCGGAATACAGGAGCTCGCTCGACCGCGGCCCGCGGGAGCTGGCGCTTCTCGCCACGCACGGCCATGCCCTGCAGGGGCTCAGCCTGCAAAGCTACCTCTTCTTCGGTTCGGCCAACCGGCTTTATGAGCGGGTCAAGGCGCTTCTGGCGGCGACGCCCGAATGCCGCTTCCTGCTGTTCGACTGCCGCCTGGTCACGGGTATGGATTCCTCGGCGACCCACTCCTTTGCCCAGATCAAGCGCGCGACCGACGCCTCAGGAGCACGGCTCGTCCTCGTGCACCTTCCCCCTTCGCTGGTCAGCGCCTTCGCCGGTCTTCGGCTCCTGAAAGACGATATCCTGCTCTTTCCCGAGCTCGACCGTGCTCTCGAGCACTGCGAGAACGAGGTCATCTCCGCCAACACAAGGGAAGGCGGTGAAGTGCGGTCGCTGCGCGACTGGCTGCGCGAAGCGCTGGGCAGTGCGCCGCTGGCCGACAAGCTCGCCGCCGAATGCAAGCGCCTCGAGTTCGCCGAAGGCGCGGTGATCGCCGAGCAGGGTGCGCCGGCCGACTCGATGCACTTCGTGGTCGAGGGCCGGGTGGGCATCATCGTCGACATGGGGAACGGCCGCTCGGTGCGGGTCCGCAGCCTCGGGCGGCACACCACCATCGGCGAAATGGGCCTGATCACCGGGCATCCCCGCAGCGCCACCGTCCGGGCCGAAACGCCGTCGGTCGCCTATGAGCTGAGCGCCGCGACTTTCGAACGGCTCAAGGCGGAGCATCCTGTGCTCGCGCAGGCTCTGCTCATGTATGTGATCGGCGTCATGGCGGAGCGGCTGAGCTTTGCCAGCCGGTTGATCGGCGTGCTGCAACGCTGAGTTTGGCCGGTCCGCTCCAGAGCGTGGTCCGTTTCGACAGAAACACCTCACCCTGGAAAGCCGGCGTTTCCCTTGGCGGCGGTTAGCCTCTGATGCTGAACCGAGCCTCGGCGATTTGTTCAGCGCTGTAGTTGTCGTCCCGCATGCGTGCCTTGGCCCGATCGACAAAATCCTGATCGAACAGAGGTGCGTTCAGGAGATCCCAGGCGAGCTCGTAGGACTCCACCAGCTCGTCCTTCAGGAATACATCGACGATCTTGATGTCCAGCGTGGCCTCGGCAGCGGAAACGCCAGCTAGTTAGCATTCTTGGTTTTCAGCATTGTTAAGGCTGGATCTTCGGATCGGGTTCGGCGATTGGCCGATTAAGCTCGAAAGTCTGAAGTGGACCCCACCGAGCGGACCACTGAAGGCGGTTTCTTAGTTGGAAGCCGGGCCGTTCCTTTCTTCTGATCTGATCAAGCTATCATCTTCTGCAGTTGTTGCGGCTGTTGAAGCCGGGCGCGTTGTCGGCCGACAGGAGCGGCGTGAAGCTGGCATCCGTGTCGGTGATCTTGGCCGAGACCACGCCAGGCTGTCCCACCCAGCCACCGGCGATCGGCGGCGGCGGCGGTGACGCGGGATACGGCAGCGGCAATGCGCAGTCCTTCGGCGCCGGCACCAACCTGAACCTCAACGTGTCTCTCGGCGCCTCGGGCGGTAGCGGCGGCAGCGGCGGTCCGGTTCGGGCGCCACATCGACTCGGCGCGGTTGAGACCGATCGCCTTGACCTTGATGCGAACCTCGGCCGGGCCAGGAGCTGCGACCTCTTTATTGACGAATTCGAGGACTTCGGGTCCTCCGGCCTTTGCGAACATGATGGTGCGGGACATGGAATTTTCCTTCGATGAGTAATCCATCGGTTCGTTGGCGATGCGGCATTCGAGAGTCGAACAACCTACTCCACGCCGGTCAGCAGGCACCCGAAACCATTGCTGGTGCTGGCGTTTAACCGGAACGGCAGCACCGCCTGATATGCGTCGGAGTAATAGAATCTCCTTGCGGCCTCAGGGCTGTCGAACTCGACAATGACGAAGCGGCGTTGCGGCATGGTGCCATCGAACGGTTGCGGGTCTCCGCCGCGCACGAGAATCCGTCCTCCATGAGCCGAGATGATATCCGGCACTTTCGTGCGGTAAACCTCATAGGCCGCCGGATCAGTGATTTCGAATTCACCAAGAAAATAGCCCCTGGGCATCGTCTCGCCTCTCTATCGCGCGTTAGTCGGGTTGGGGACGCAGGATTCGGCACGGGCTCAAACAGTGCCGGCTGTTCTGGCTCCAGCCGGCTCGCCACGGCAGATTCCAAGGCCGGGAAATCGGTGTCTAAGTCTGTCTCTCGAGTGCTTTGACGCCGTTGGGAACCGGAACCCAGCCCTGCGCACTCTTCATCCAGATGAAGGAGCCTGGTCGGAGCCAACTTGTGTCATCAAGAGTGCCGGGTTTGAGGGAGACCACGTCCTGTACGGACTTCAGAACATGGTAGATGCGGACTCCGCACTCGGGACAGAACACACCCGTAACCTCGTTGCCACTGTCGGCGGTACGCGTAACTTGCTTCGTCAGGCCGGTCACTGTCAGGCTGTCTTTCTTCACCGGCATGGACATGCCGAAGGCGCTGCCGGATTGGCGCTGGCATTCTTTGCAGTGGCAGGCCACCAAACGTATTGGTTCCGTCCTCAATACATAACGCACTGAGCCGCATTGGCATCCGCCGGTATAGGGTGCAGGCATGTTGTTTACCTTTGGCTAAGCGGTTGCATCGGCCACTTTGACGAGCTGCTTCCCGAAGTTCTCGCCGGTAAATAGACGGAGTAACGCTCGTGGTGCATTCTCGAGGCCGACCAGCACGTCCTCTTTCTGCACGAGCTTGCCTTCTCGGTGCCATCGGCCCAGTGCTTCAAAGGCTTCGGGGACACGCTCGGGATAATCGAGTCCCGTGAAGCCCTCCATGCGTCCACGCCTTGCCGTCAGGTTGGAGTAGTTCGCCGGGCCTGGGTCGGTGGGGCTGGATTTCGATATCGAACCGCAAAGCGCGATGCGCGCCCTGACATTGATGCGTGCGAGCACTTCGTCGAGGACAGCGCCACCGGTGTTGTCGAAGAAGACATCGATTCCTTTGGGGCAAAGCTCCGAGAGCCGGGCGCCGATGTCTTCGCTCTTGTAGTCGATGGCGGCGTCGAAATTCGCCTCTTTGACGAGCCAATCGCATTTTCCCTTGCTGCCCGCCGTACCGACGACCCGGCAACCCAGGATCTTCGCGATCTGGCCGGCGATAGAGCCCGTTGCGCCGGCGGCGCCCGACACCACGACCGTTTCGCCGGCTTTGGCCCGGCCGACGTCCTTTATCCCGAAGTACGCTGTTATTCCGTTGACGCCGAACAGACTCAACGCGAGGTTGGGCGACACGCCAGGCAGAATCTTGTGTATTCCCCCGAACGTCTTGCCATCGGTTACAACGTAGTCCTGCCAGCTGAAATCACCCCGCACCAGGTCACCGGCCTTGAAATCGGGGTGACGCGACTCGAGCACCTGCCCGGCAGCGAATGACTGCATGACCGTGCCGAGCGGAATGGCGGGTTTGTAGGAGTCGCGCGACATCCAGATGCGCTGCGCGGGATCGAGCGACAGCCACAAGGTCCGGATCAGCACTTGGCCGTCCGCGGGCTTCGGAATCGGCGCTTCCTTCCAGCTGAACTCGTCGCCGGTCAATTGGCCAGCAGGGCGGATGCTCAAAATCCACTGGCGGTTCCTGTTCACGGTCATGGGGGCCGCTCTCCTATCGCCCTAGGCGCTCAGGCAGGCCCAGTAGCTAGTGACGGGCATGACATTAGGGAAATCGATCTTTAGTATCTTGCATATCGATTCCAGCGATGGTGTCCGGCCTTTGAACCTCGCCTCGACTGATTTGAACCTTCTTGTGGCGTTCGATGCATTGATGGCCGAGCGCAGCGTCACCCGCGCCGGCCAGCGCATCGGTCTGGGACAACCCGGCATGAGCGCGGCGCTGGCGCGCTTGCGCGCGACGTTCGGGGACGAGCTGTTCGTCCGGATTCCGGGAAAGCCGATGAGACCGACGACGCGTGCGATCGCATTGCATGCGCCGATTGCTGAGATTTTGGCCAGCGCAAGTCGGATCCTCGATCCTCAGACAGCGTTCGACCCCGCAACCGCGCGCGCGAGCATCCGCATAGCGACTGGCGACCCGGCTGGAACGCTCGTGACACCCCGCCTGCTGAGGCTGCTCTCCACGAAGGCGCCGGGGATCACCATTCGACTTCTGGCGCTCGACAAGCGCGATGCATTCGCCCAGCTCGACAGCGGCGACATCGACCTGGTCTTTTCTTCGTTCAACAACGTGCCGAAGCGCATCCGGCGAGAACGACTTTTTACCGATGCGTACGTCTGCGTTGTCAGACGCGAACACGCCCGCCGGACCGTGCGTCAAGCCATCGATCTCGAGACCTACGTGACGACTCCCCACATCCTGGTGACGCTGGCGGGAGACGATCGCGGCATCGTGGATGAGGCGCTGGCAAAGCTCGGCCGCCGCAGACGTGTAGCGCTGACCGTTCCGAACACATATCTGATTCCCCGCCTGGTGGCGGAAACCGGGATGATCAGCCACCTTCCACGTCGTATTGCCGCCGAGGTTCTCCGCGGCTCCAATCTGGTGATGCTTCCCCCGCCGGTAGCGCTCCCCGAGTGGCATATCGATATGTACTGGGGCGCTGCATCGGCCTCAGACGCAACCGCATCATGGATCCGATCCCGACTATCCGAAATCGGCGAGCAGATCAGGCTGACAGGCACGTAAACCGGGCGCAGCAGGCTTTGACGATCGTCAAACGCGGACTCTCGCGATCGTGCCTGCCGGCGAGCACTGCAATCTCGCCGTCATCCCCGCGGTGTCAGCCCAGGTACATGGCGCGGCGGCCATAGGACTGTCTCCTTAAGGTTCAAGGACGGCGTCATCGAGCAGAGCAACTTTGGTGACTTTACCGTGGCTCGCATGAGCGACATGCCGGCCTTCGATATCCATCTCGTGCCCAACGCTGACGCGGGAGCCCGATGGGAGAGCGCATGACTAGAGAACGTTCGGCGCCGTCTCGAAGCTCTGAAGAGCCAGTAGAGGAGCGAAAGGTACCTCTGAAGGACTAGCTGAGCGTTAATGGTCGGGAAACATCACGCGCGCTTTCAGTTCATCGCGGCGATGGACTCTCATTTGTGCGGTGCCCTTTTGCCGTCAGACGCCCCTCACCCTTAAAGCCCTCAGAGCAAAGGATTATTCCGAAAACCCCCATACTTTGGGCGAACATCTCAAGAAGCGTCGCCGGGAGCTTGGCCTTCTCCAGCGGGAAGCAGCCGCCCGAATGGGGATTGGGGTCGAGACCTATGCCAACTGGGAAAAGAGCAAGACCGAGCCGGTGGCATCCCAGTTCCGACCCGTGGCGGCGTTCCTTGGCTACGATCCAACGCCCGCTCCCTCCACTCTTGCAGCGCGGCTGCAAGCCAAGCGGCGCGCACTGGGCGTCACCTTCTCTCAAGTTGCGCGGTACCTCGGGTGGAACACCGGCACCCTCGCGCGACACCTAAACGGAAGGTGGCGTATGCCGTCTGACCGGGCGAAGGCATTTGAAACCTTCCTCGCTGCCGAAGAGGCAAACCTTGCGTCGATCCGCCAGCAACCCCGGCGGCGTTAGCCGCCCGCTTGGGCGATGGCTGGTACGCTAGCGACACCTCGAAGCCGTCCACGAGAGGCGGCGATTTTGGGCCTACGTCACGGCAGCACAAGCTCTGAGCGCAATTCGGTGCTCATGTCGACAGGGAGCGGCGGCGGAAGGTCGCCTCGAAGGTCCGTTATCGGGAGATAACCTGAAATACATGCTCGGTCTGGGCATTGCCGCTTTTGACCCACAACAGACATCGCACAGACGCCCAGGCCAGCATGGTTACCGGCCTCGCCGGTTCGTCAGGATGTAGCTCCGCCAAATACGCTCGAGCTCATTCAAGGTGAGCGGTCCGACGACTTCCGAGTTGTCCAGCTGACACAGATTAGCGAATTCGCGGAGGAGTGCTTGTTCCATCCGAAACGCCTCGCGGGCGGTGGGCCAGTATTGATCCAGGTCGGGCGTGTATTTCAAGCCACCGAGCCCCGGCAGCGAAGCTCGGTTGAACTGGGCTGCGCGAAGTTTGACATCGAAGGCCCAGCCGATCTTGAACGCAGGTTCGTTGGCGCCGTCGATTCGCATCGCGTAGGTGTAGGCCGATGCCTGGCGCAAGTGCATGACGCCGGCACGCGTTGTCGAGGGCGGCGGCCCAGACCGTCCTGCTTTTCCGGCACCTGCTCCAGCGCGCTGGCCCGTAAGGCCGCGCACGGGGATCTCATGCCGTGGCAACTTCATGATGCGGTCGGCTTCGTCGCCCGTCAGCTCGGTGATTCCGAGTACGCCCAGACGGCCAAACCTACGTGTGGAGACGTCGGTCAGCAGAGGTTTCGGATCGTCGAACTGCCAGGCTCGGTTCACCTGCAACCCGAACGGCCAACGGTAATTTCCGTTTTCATCGAGGAAATGAGGCTCTATGTCGGCGAGAACGTAGAAGTCGAGCGAACTTACCGTTTGGTGCGTCACCTCCATAAGGGCCAGCAAGCGGCCTTGGTCTTCAGGAGCCGTCGGCACTTCTTGTGTGCCAACGATGACGACTCGGTCCTCCGGGTGCAGGGTGTCGCGAGCCGTCATCATCCGACCTCGCTCGCTGAATTGGAGAGGGCCGCTGGGGTTGTCGTAGCCCCAGGTCTTTTTCATATAAAGTTTCGCAGGCCCTCCGACGGAGAAGCAGCGGTCTTCAGAGCGTGCAACACTACCGGTGAGTGCGCCTCGATGGCACTTACAATTGCCACGCTAGAGGGTGGGCACGCTCACTGCTAAACTGCGCGGGAGAGGTGGAGCGGCCCACTGGCCGCGTGAAGGCTGGGCCGAGGGAATTGCGAGAGCCTTTAGACTAGATAGGCTTTCGCCCGGCCACCTGAGTGACAATGAATGTAGTCATCACCGAAGCGGGATCGTCAGCGACAGCGGCAACCTACCGCCCGCCGGGCATTCAGGCATCCATCAAAACAGTCCGATGTCGAGATTCATATCGGCACGGCCTCAACGATAGAGAGACGAGGAGTGACTTCGACGATCCGCTGCATGCGAAACCCTGCATTTCCCAGCAGGGCCGCGAACTCATCCGCTGTGCGTTCTTGTCCGTCAGGGGACACGAGCATGTTCAGATCGGAGGTTTTCGTCTCAAGGCCGTCATTCGGACCCCCGACGATCCGTTCTATGATCAAAAGTTTTGCTTCCGAATGAAATACCCGGCGGCATGCTGCCAGGATCGCGAGCGAGGCGGCGTCGTCCCAATCGTGAAGGATATATTTGAGCAGGTATGCGTCGCCACCCTCGGGAATGGTCTCGAAGAAACTGCCTCCCACCACGGCGCACCGTTTGGCGACACCCGCCGCTTCCAATACAGGTTGCGCCCGTGCCACGACGTCCGGTCTGTCAAACAGGATGCCATGAGTGTTGGTATGTGCTGCGAGGACAGCGGCGATCATCGCGCCTTGACCACCTCCGATGTCCACGACATGACCGAACGCCGAGAAGTTGTAAGCTGACACAATAGCCTCGACGACGCCGCGAGAGCCGCCGGTCATGGCGCGGTCAAAGATCGCCGCTTCCTCAGGATGTCCGACGAGGTAATCCCAGAGGCCAACGCCATGGACGTGGCGGTAGGCGTTCTCGCCGGTCCGCACACTGTGCGAAAGCGAGCCCCAGGCCTGCCACTGATGAGGACGCCCGATAAATGACGCCCAGGCCGCCATTGGCCGCTCTGCATCCGAGCGTAGGCATTCGCCGAGCGGCGTGAGAGAGAACCGCTTTTCGTCGTCCTCATGGAATACGCCAGCCGCTGCGAGTGCCCGGAGCACGCGATATAGAGCTCCCGCGTGGGAGTTGGTCGCGACTGCGAGGTCGGAGGCCGAGGATGCTCCGTCCTTGATCAGGTCAGCGATTCCGAGTGTCGCGGCAACGTGGATCGCCTGCGAGACGCGGTAGCCAGTGACCAACAGCACTAGTTCGGCAGCAGGGTTTGACGAGGTCATTGCCGCTCCAGACATGAACCCGCGCAGGCTGGCAGGAACATCGTTGCCTGTATACCTGCGTCGGGAAGACCCCAAGCGTTCATGGGGTTTCTACTTTTAGTCAGGTCGATGGCGGTCCATAAGTCCGTTTGTGGCACTTTTCGAACCTCACACGACTTCCGTCTTGAGTCCGCAATGCGTACCGAAGCGGAAGTCCGCCAGCGCCTACAGATTTATTAGTTTCCGCCCTCGTCGATCTCAATATCCATCGCGCGCGCTTCCAGTTGATCAACACGAGGAATTTCCAGGGCTCCGGTGCCCTTTTGTCGTCAGACACCCCTCACCCTTAAAGCCC
>Ga0208990_1000434_pt1 | contig 10242 bp, 9 predicted proteins | sample MedBloCARef_M3_FD_187854 | JGI IMG/M metagenome (GOLD analysis project Ga0208990, IMG submission 187854) | Forest soil microbial communities from El Dorado National Forest, California, USA - Mediterranean Blodgett CA Ref_M3 (SPAdes) (version 2) | ecosystem: Environmental > Terrestrial > Soil >...
CTGCGACCGATGGCTCCGGCGTTTTGCGGCGTCTCGCCCAAAGCCGCTTGATCAACGTCAAAATGCCGCCGGGCTGAAAGCGCGCAATCAGCACGATGATGGCGCCGTACGCGACGAAGGTGAGCCCCGCGCCCCTGCCGCCGAGCAGGTTGTTGGAGATTTCCTCCAGCGGCACCAGGATCGCGGCACCGACCAGCGGCCCGAACAGCAGGCCGGCGCCGCCCAGCGCCGCCATGATCAGCATCTTCACGGAGATCAGGATGCCGAGCCCCGATTCCGGATCGACGAATCCGAACATCATCGCGTAGAGCGCGCCGGCGACGCTGGTCAGCCCGGCGCTCAGCATGAAGGCGTAGAGTTTGGTGCGGCTTGCGGGAGCGCCGAGCGAACGCGCCGCGCGCTCGGAATCCCTGATGGCGCGCAGATAAAATCCCATCCGGCTATTCGCCATCCACCAGGTGATGCCGAGCGTGATCAGGAGAACCGACAGAAACAGATAGTAGTAGGGCAGCGCCGAGGTAAAAGAGAGGTCGAGCACGTTGCGCGGCACGGTCGGGCCGCTCAGGCCCACTGCGGCGCCGAGAAATTCTGTGTTGGTGACAATCAGTCTCACGAGTTCAGCCACCGCGATGGTCGCCATACTGAAATAATGACCTGACAGCCGCAGCGTCGGCACGCCGATCACGGCGGCGATCAGCACGCTGACGATGATACCGGCGGGAATTCCGACCAAGGGCGGCAGCGCGAAATGGGAATACGCGGCCATCGACGCATAGGCGCCGCAACCGAAGAACACCACGTGTCCCACCGAAACCTGGCCGGCATAGCCGCCGACGATATTCCAGGCCGATGCCGCAATCGCGTAGAGCAGAATCAGCGCACCCAGCCGCTGCTGGAACGGCGTTGAGAACAGTAATGGATAGGCTATCACCAGCGCGAGCGCGACTGAGGGCCAGATAAAACGCCGCATCACATCTTGCCCATCAGGACTTGCCCATCAAGCCTTGCGGCCGGAACCAGAGGAAACACAGGAACAGCGAATACACCACGATGTCCTTGTAAACAGCGCCGATCCAGTAGGCCGACACCGACTCGATGACCCCGATCAGCAAGCCCGCGACCAGCGCGCCCGGCACGCTGCCGAACCCGCCGAGCGATACCGTGACGAAGGCGACAATACCGAGCGTCTCGCCGACGGTCGGCGCAATATAAAAGAAGGTCGCGATCAGCGCGCCGGCAATTCCCGTCGCGCCGGCGGCAATCGCCCAGGCAATCGCCTGCATGGTATCGGGGCGGATGCCCATCAGTTGCGCCGCGGTGGAATCCTCCGCAACCGCGAGCATTTTCGAGCCGAGCGAGGTGCGCGTCAGCAGAAGGTGCAGGCCGAGCGTCACCAGCAACGCGACCACGCCGGCCAAGAGACGCGACGCCTGAATCCGGATGCCGAGCACATCGAAGGTGCCGCCGACAAGATTTTCCGGCAGCGTCATGAAGTTGGCGCCAAAACCCCAGAACACCGAATAGCGCAGCAACAGCGCCAGCCCGAAGGTGCCGAGAATTTGCGCCAGCATCGGCCCTTTCATGACGCTGCGGATCAGGCCGAAATAGACGATGATGCCAAGCGTCGCGAGCACCAGCGCCGCGACCGGCGCGCCCAGGAACGGTCCGACGCCGAGCAGCGTCCAGACCACGAACGCCACGTACATGCCGAGCATGACGAAGTCGCCATGGGCGAAGTTGACGATGTTCATCATGCCCCAGATCAATGTGAGGCCGGACGAAAACAGCGCGTAGACCGCGCCAAGCAACAGTCCGCCGACAATCACCTGAACGAGAATAGAGGACATGCCTGCCGTTCGTCGCGTGGGTTGGGTACGGAATCGCTGAGGGCGGAACTGACGTCCCGCCCTCGATGATTTTTATTACCAGCCCTTGTAGGGCAGTACCGGCGCCGTCTTGGCTCTTTCCTTGGGCCAGACCGGAACGTAGTTCTCGCCATCCTGCAACTGGATCACAAGGCCGGACGCAAGAATGTTCTGGCCCTTGTCGTCGAACTTGACGCCCTTGTAGCCCATGATCAGTTGATCGGGCTTGAGGTCGGTGGCCTTCAGCGCCGCCTGGATCTTGTCGGGTTCGGTCGAACCGGCGCGGTCGATCGCGTCGCAGAGAACGAAGAAGCCCTGCATCATGCGCGCCGCGGTATCGTCGAGATCGTCGCCGCTTCTCTTCTTGTACATCTCATTGATCAGAAAGGTCGGCGATCCCGGAGGTCCGATGCTGAACGAGGACCGGTTGAAGACACCTTGCGCCAGCTTGCCAACGGCCTTGATAAACGACGGGTCGGAAAAGCCGGCATTATCAGCCATCATCAGCGGGGGCTTGTAATCCAGCGCCTGCATCGTCTTGGCATAGAGGATCGCGTCGGACGCATAGCTGATCATGATGATCACGTCCGGCTTCTTGTCCTTGAGCTGCAACACCTGGCTCTGCACGTCGGTGGTGTTGGCGGAATAGGAGATGTCCTGGGCGATGCTCAGGCCGTTCTCCTTGAACACGGAGGTAATGACGTTCGCGACCGAGGTGCCGTATTCGGTATTTTCATGCACCAGCGCAATGTTATCGATCTTTTGTCCGCCGGCCTTCATGTCCTTGAGAAAGTCGAGATAGATCTTGGCGAAATCCGAAGCGATTGGCGTGACCCGGAAAAACCATTTGAAGCCGCGCTCGGTGAGGCTGGCGGCGACCGATTCACCGGCAACGTAGGGAATGCCGTACTTCTCGGAGATCGCGCTCGTCGTCAGCGTGATGCCGGACTGGTAGGCGCCGTTGAGCGCAACGACTTTCTCTTCGGTGATCAGGCGAAGCGCCTGGTTCTGTCCGACCGCGGGGCTGCCCTGGTTGTCGGCAAATATCGCTTCGACCTTGGCGCCGCCGAGGCCCGCCAGACCGGCATTTTTCGCAAGCGGCAGATTGCCGAGCTCGGGATGCGCGTTGTTGATGATATCGATCGCGGTCTCGATCGCCGCCTTGCCGTGCACGCCGGCGCTGGCTGCGTTGCCGCTGAGCGGATAGATCGCGCCGATCTTGACGGTCTTGTCCTGGGCCGATGCCGTGCCCGCCAGCGCAACAGAAATCGAGGCGGCGCAAAGCAGCCCGAGGACATGCTTGAATCTCATGTTGATGATCTCCGAAACGCTCCCACACAATGCCAAGCTCTGCGGCCGGGCTGCGCGAGGGGCTACCGCCCGCCGCTTCCCTTGTTTTTTTGGCTCATCAGCATTGCATGCCCGGTTGGCAGGGGCAAGTTGGGCCGTTGGCCCGCGCGCCGATCGCGAGACCATCAATCGGCTGTTGGAGTCGCCTCAACCGCTGCCTTCTGGATAGTCAGGTCATCTTTGACCCCGATATAGACAGTGTTGCTTGCGACGTGATCTCCACGCAGGTTGTCGAACGTCACGACATGCGCAGCCGTCGTTGCGAAGGCGCTGGCCAGTACGCATCCAAACGCATCGTCGGGAGGATCATTCGACCACAGCGCGAAAACGCCGCCGGGATGCAGATGCCCGGCAAGCCTTTTAAGCCCCTCCGGCTCGTACAGCGCGGCATGGCGCGGATGCAGCAGGTTTCGCGGAGAGTGATCGATGTCCACCAGCACCGCGTCGAAGCGGCGGCCCGGCGTGTGGGAATCGAAGCCATCAGCGAAATTCGACATCGCGAAGAAGTCGCCGTTGACCAAGCGGCAGCGCGGATCATTAGTCAGTTGCCGACCGAGCGGAAGTAAACCCTGCTCGTGCCATTCGATGACCTCGGCCAGCGCGTCGACCACGATCAATGATCGCACGCCCGAATTTTCGAGCACCGCCTGCGCGGTGTAGCCGAGCCCGAGACCGCCGACGACGACATCGAGGTCCGTTCGCTTCAACGCCGCCAATCCCAGCTGAGCCAGCGCGATCTCGGCGACGGTGAACAGGCTCGACATCAGGAACTCATCGCCGAGTTTGATTTCGTAGACGTCGACGCCAGAGGTGAGATGCCTTCGACGCCGCAAGCTGAGCACGCCCATCGCCGTGGAGCGAAAATCCAGCTCCTCGAAATACATGCTCATGCGCAAATTGCCCTGACTGCTACGCCACCCGCATCGCAAGTGGCCGCGCGGTTCGCCGCTGCCCCCTCGCAAGAAGCCCATCGCCGCGCGCTTGCCAAGGCCGGGAGCTTGCGGGTAGAACGGCGCACGCTTGGGTGGGATTTTGTATGATCCATCGCAAGAACTGTAAGAACATCTCTTAACTATCTGAAATTATTGGGGAATGGTGTAACGGTAGCACAACAGACTCTGACTCTGTTTGTCTAGGTTCGAATCCTAGTTCCCCAGCCAAATCTCACCTTTAGCCGAATTGGCGGTGTTCTCCGCCTCTTGGCGGGCCGCCATAGCGGTTGTTTCCGCCAGCAGATCAAACGGTTGGCGAAAGGTGACGCGCGCTTCGCCGTCCTTCCAGGAGCAGTTCGATAGTACGAAGTTGAGCAGGCGCGGTTTTGCGCGGCTGCTGTCGCTCGAACAGCTTTTGCGCGCGGGTTCGAAAATCTGCACGCCCACGTCGATGTAGGACTGCTCGGCGGCCTCGGGCCGGTCGATCTCGCGCTGCAAGCGGAGTTGCTCCTCGCACCATTCACCTGGCGAACTTGTCGTAGGAGTCGCCACCGATCTTTCCGTCGCGCTTGTCGATGTACACGGCGCTCATGCGCTCGTTGCCGTGCACCAGCACCCGTTTCAAAATGGCTTGTTAACGCGGACCCGTTAGCGTGGGGTCGTTCCCTTGCAGGATACCCCCATGACTTCGAATATCGATGCCGTATCCGGCACTCCGATTTGCGATCAGGCAGATCGCCAAAAACTGTCAACCTTGCCTTGGATTTTGATCGCCCTCGTATTCGTTGTGGCGATTCTGCTGCGGCAGGTCGTCCCCTTGAATACGGATGTGAGCTGGCTGCTGGTTATCGGCGAACGCGTGTTGGACGGTCAGCGGCTGTATGTCGATATCGTCGAAATCAATCCACCCATGGCGGTCTTTGCCTATCTGCCCGGCATTGCGCTGGCGCGCGCGCTCGGCCTGGACCCAGGAAACATCACCGATGGCCTGATCCTGACGCTTGCCGCCGCCTCGCTGTTGGCAACATCGCGTATCCTGCGGCTCTCCTCGATGCTCGACAATGTCAGATGGGCTCCCCTGGCAATTTGGGCCGCAGCCGTTGTGACGGTCCTGCCCATGCATGTCTTCGGCCAGCGGGAGCATATTGCGACTCTCACGTTTCTGCCGGCGCTGGCGGTCTATGCGCTTCGCAGCCACCGTGAGCCGCTTCCGTTGTGGAGCGTCCTGATTGCGGGCATCGGGGCCGGCATCACGCTTGCCTTCAAACCCTTCTTCGCCGTTCCCGCTATCCTGTGCATCGTCCTGACCGTGATCCGTTCACGTTCGTGGCGGGTGCTTTTTTCGCCGGAGAACGTGATCGCCGGTGGGCTGGTGACGATCTACGGTATCTGCACCTACATCTTCTATCCTGAGTATTTCACCGTCATTTATCCGCTCGTTCGCGACACCTACCTGTCCTGGTCCATGCCCGTGTCGGTCGTGCTGTTCAATTCCGCGACGATGCTCTGGGCCATCGCGGTCATTTCGATCCTGTTGGTGCGTAGAGAACGAACACTGGATTCGGCGGTCCTGGTCACTGTTGTGGCGTCGCTTGGATTTGCATTCTCATTCTTTTTGCAGCGGCGGGGCTGGGCCTATCATTCCTATCCGATGGTGGCGCTCGCCATGCTCGCGATGGGATATGTCTTGACGGCGGATGCCGATGTTAAATCAAGCCTGCGTCGCTCTGCCATCGCAGCGATGTCCGTGATGGTTGCAGCATTCGTCGTGGGAATTTTGTGGTTCAACACGACCATCTATGTCGGGCCCATCGAGGGCCCGGTTGCCAGTCTTAAACCGCGTCCCAGAATCCTGGTGCTGAGCGGCGAAGCCGCCATAGGCCATCCACTGGTGCGAACGCTGCATGGCGTATGGGTGTCGCGGCAGGAGAATCTTTGGGTCCGCGAGTTCGTGCGGCTTACGCGCGAGAAGAATACGATCGATGCGCAGACTGACGCCAAGCTGAATGCTTATCTCGCACAGGAGCGGGCATGGTTGATCGAGGATTTCAAGAGGATGCCGCCCGATGTTGTTCTCGTCGATAACCTGCGCGATGGTTGGGGCGCCTGGGCACGCGCTGATCAAGAGGTGGCGCAGCTACTCAAGGCCTACACGCTCGTCCAGTCGATCGAGGGGATCGATATCTTGCGCCGTGCGGAGTAAAGCGCAGACGGGTTGCCGAAAGCCGAACCTGGTCGACCCTGCGAAAAGTTATTTTTGCGAAATGCCAATAATGAATGTGTAGGGCACGCGCGAATAGTCGTCGCGAACGGCCAGGTCCACCTTTCCGAACACTCCGCTTAACACATGGTGGTAGCCGTTCCGGTCGCGGACGAATTCGCCGCGGTCATTGTCCAGGAGCCATTTTGCGATGCGCGATTGTCCTTCGCGGTAGCAGCCATCGACCGTAAACAGGACGCCGTCGCGCTTGAGAACGCCGCGGACGTTGGCAAGGGTCTCCTTCAGTTCCTCATCCCCGAGGTGGTGGAGCACGCCATTCATCATGACGACGTCTGCGCCGGCGAATTCATCGCTGGCAGCCGCATCGAAATAACGACAGTGAAATTTTCCGAGAAGGCCGAACGAGCTGCGGGCGTAATCGATATAGGCTTGATCGATGTCGAAGCCGATATACTCAATGCCCGGCGGCAGATGGCGCAGAATATGACCGGGACCGCAGCCAATATCGATCACGCGCATGCCGGGACGAAGCGTCAGATAATCTCCCATCGCCTTGATCCGGGCACCAAAGAATCCGCCGGCGTTCTGATATGCCTGATAGAGCGCAGGATGCTTGAGGATCGCCTTCATCAGGAGATCTCGTCGAAAACCTGGTTGCGCATCTCGGGGCCCGAATGGGCCAGCAATGTCTTGAGCTGGGATTTTTCAATATCCTTCGGGGCGTCGGCTGGATCGTGCGGTAGCGGACCGGGCAAACGCCCGCGACGGTGAATGTGCGAAATCAGGAACAGCGGCCGGTTCTTTGATTGGATGTAGGTGCGGCCGACATATTCCCCGATCAGCCCGAGCACGAGAAGTTGTACCGAAGAAATCATCACAACAAGCAGCGTGAGGCTGGTCCATCCAGGTACGGTGCCGGAGAGGATCCAGCTGATCACTGCGCCGATGCCGACAAATGTGAGAACGGTCGTAAGCAGCGCGCCGATGTAAGTCGCTATTCGCAGCGGGACCATTGAAAAGCTGATCAGCGCATCCGCGGCGAAGCCGATCATCTTGGCCAGGGGATATTTAGTGATGCCGGCGAATCGGGGATTGCGGTCGTACTCGTAGGCGACCTGTTTATAGCCCAGCCAGGCGACCATGCCTCGAATGAAACGGTCGTGCTCCGGCATCTGCACAACCTGATCTGAAATGCGCCGGCTCATCAGCCGGAAATCGCCGGCGTCTGCTGGGATATTGACCCGGGTCAGATTAGCGAGCAGGCGGTAAAAGGCCTCTGCGGATACTTTCTTGAATCGGCTTTCGCCAGCCCGGCTGCGTCGCAGCCCGTACACGACGTCAGCTCCCTCCCGCACCATCATATCGTACATGGGGCTGAGCAACTCCGGGGGGTCCTGAAGGTCAGCGTCGATTACGAGGACCAGGTCGCCACGTACTGTCGAAAGGCCGGCGGTTAGCGCGAGCTGGTGACCATGATTTCGTGCGAGACGAACGGCAACCACGTTGCGGTCCTCCGCCGAAAGCTCATTGATGATCTTCCAAGTCCTGTCGGTCGATCCGTCGTCGACAAGGATCAGCTCGAATTTCTGACCGCACAGCGCGCGCGCCGCAGCGGTCATTTGACGGTGAAATTCGCGCAAACCCTCTTCTTCGTTGCAACAGGGCACAACGATTGACAGGAACATTCTCCCAGGACGCCGCAGCCCGTCGTGAATTTCCATGACTTTTAACGGCCCTATGAAGCTGTGGATCGGATCCGACTCGAAGCCTCTATATTGGGGGAACCTCAGTTAATTGTTCATCAACTTCTTCGAGTGCCGACGTGATGATTCGCTAAAAGCGTACCGCTGGCCTCATTATTGGCGTTCGGCCGCAGAACTCGGATAAGTCTTAAAAATGTTAGGGTATATGTAAACTCATGGCGTCACCATAAATTGTCTGGTTTTACTTACGGCAATTCAAACGAACTAACTCGCATAAGCCGCGAACTTGGATTCTAACATGGACAAGGTCGAATTTGATCGATTCGCCGATGAGTACTACGACCAGCACCGTGACAACGTAGCCGTCACCGGAGAAAGCCCGGAGTACTTCGCTGAATATAAGATCAGCAAGCTGAAGCAGATCGTCGAGCGCAGCAATGTCAGCGTTTCCCGAATATGCGACTTCGGTTCCGGGATAGGCAACTCGATTCCGTTCTTCCGAACGCACTTTCCCGATGCTTCGCTGACATCATCCGACGTCTCCGAACGCAGCCTTGCGCTCAGCAAACAGCGCTATCCGGGATCTAACAATTATCTTGTTATCGAAAAAGATCGCCTGCCGTGCGAACCGGAAATGTTCGACGTTGTGTTTTCGGCGTGCGTGTTTCACCACATCGCTCATGACGAGCACGCGATGTGGCTCCGAGAGCTGCATCGGATTACAAGACGGGGCGGTCTGATCGCCGTCTTTGAGCATAATCCCTTGAATCCTCTGACAGTCCATGCGGTAAATACCTGTCCTTTCGACGCCAACGCCAAGCTGATCTTAGCGCGCGATCTGGCGCGACAGTTGGGGGATGCCGGCTGGGCATCGCCGCGAATACAGTACAATCTCTTTTTCCCCCGCGGATTCTCGTTGCTTCGCTCAATGGAAAGCAAACTTGGTTGGCTCCCGCTGGGTGCCCAATACGTTGCGTTTGCTCGGAAATCGTAGCGGACGCACGACGAGGTTCGCGCCTGCCGGCTGCGTGAACCCTGTTCGCCCGAAAGCACGATCACCGGTAAGGACCGCGCTTGCGCAGGCACGCCAGCGCCCAAGCGACGATCAGCACGAAATCGGCGTCCGATTGTACGTTGAGGAAGGAGCGCAGGGTCTCGACCGATCCGCCACACACCGGGATCGGCATTGGCTTCATTTCGGATGCACGGCGGAAGTGGACAGGCAAATTGTCAATAACGCGTCAGCCCTTCTTAGCTACTATAGGCACAGGCCAATGCTGAGGCTATCAAGGAGGCCCAGCGGGGCTGGCATAGCTCTCGCCAAGGCTAAAGAGGGCAAGACGAATTATCGAGGTCGGAAGCCCAGTTTCAGGCGTGATCAGTTTGACGCGACGCGCGACATGCTCAATCAGAACGCCGGGATTGGGAGTATCGCGAAAGCTACTGGATTGAGCCGACAGCCCATCTACCGGATAAGAGATGATCAAGCGGGGGCGAAAGTGCATTGAGCAGTTGGGCCTGTAATGCCTAACGCGCCAACACGGAACGGCAGGCCGAGACATGCGGTCTCCCGTTTTGCGACTAACAGCAGCTTGATGTCGGCGAACCAAGATCTTCGAGAATGACGCATTCTCGCGCCGGTCCACCAGCGCAGAGCGACGAGCAGCTTTCTGCGAACTGCGACAGACTTTGCTCGAGGGCCTGCAACTCCACCAGTTTCTTGCGCAACGCGATCAAGTGCTCTTCGGCGAGTTGCTTGGCTGCGTTACAATCGCGCTCGGGGTGCTCGATCAGATCGACCAATTCGCGAACCTTCTCAAGGGGAAACTGAAACTCCCGGCAACGTCGTATGAAGGTCAGACGCTTCACATCGGCCTCGCGGTAGAAACGATGTCCCCCCGGTCGCCGCCCGGCCTTCGCAAGCAGTCCTATCTCCTCATAATACCTGATAGTGGGCACGTTGCAGTCTGTGCGCTCAGCAAGCGCCCCAATGGTCAGTGGCGATGCGTCTAAGGACATGACCCCTCCGAAATAGTGCTTGAACCTCAAGTTACTTGAGGTCCCATGGTCGCCGCAAGGTCAATCGGAGAAAGTTGAAACGATGTCTCTTGCGATCAAGCTGCTGGGCGTTACTGCTCTGTGCGCGTTGTGCTGTGCGCTCCCGGCCGCCT
>Ga0208990_1000435_pt1 | contig 10237 bp, 6 predicted proteins | sample MedBloCARef_M3_FD_187854 | JGI IMG/M metagenome (GOLD analysis project Ga0208990, IMG submission 187854) | Forest soil microbial communities from El Dorado National Forest, California, USA - Mediterranean Blodgett CA Ref_M3 (SPAdes) (version 2) | ecosystem: Environmental > Terrestrial > Soil >...
CGGGCGGACGTCCGTGCCAGAGCACCGGGGCCAGCGATGCCTGGCCAGCTCATACCCATCCCCCGCACCGCCAGTAGACGCCGTCTTGGCGCGCCATGAAGCCCTCCTCCACCAGAAAACGTCGCAACGCTGCGACATCCGGATGCCACGCCCGCACCGTGTCGTTCACCTGCGACTCGCTGTACTTCAGGCCAGGTTCGAAAGCGGTGGCCAGGTAATAGGGCCGCGTGCCGGCGCCGAATTCGCCGAAGCTCGGGGCAACGATCGAAGAAGTTCTTGCGGGAAAGTTTAAGCCACCGGCGCAAAAGACCGGCGACGAAGAGAAAAAGGCGTCCGTTGACCGGGGCAAGGAACCGGGCCGGTAGGCCGTGTGGCTACTGGCGACGGGCGGCGTTGGCGGAACACTTATCCCCAATGGCGCTCCGCAACGACGGGGTGACTACGGTTGTTTGGTGTGCAGCCGCCAGACCTTGGCATGGGCGAAGTCGGTGAGCCAGATGGATCCGTGTCCTAGTCGTATGCTGTCGCCGCCTGGCCCAACCCACTGCTGGGCCACGGCATTGGATGCAGGGTCGATTCTTGTCATCGGAACTTCAAAGACAGTCGCCCAGACGGACCCCTCACCGAAGGCAATTTCTCCACCTGTTCCTGGGATGCCTGCAGCAATGGTTGCCACCAGTCGATTGGTTTTCATGTCGACGCGAGAAATCGTTCCATCTCCTTGGTTGAGGGTCCATACCGAGCCAGCTCCGACGGTCAGAAAACGCGGCTGAGGCCCGATTGGGATGGAAGCGACTACCTGATTCGAGCGCGCGTCCACGCGGGTCAGGAGATCGCGCTCGGTCGAGGTAATCCATACGGCGCCCTCGGCGAAGGCAGGCACGTAGGAACCCGAAGGTATGGCAATCTTCGCAACTACTTTATTGGTTTGCGGATCGACACGGACGAGAAGTCCTTCTTTGCTGGTGACCATCCAAACGCTGCCGTCTCCCGTGGTTATCCCGCCTTCGGAATCAGCAGGCCCTGCGGGAATTTGGGCGACAATTTTTCCGGTTTGCGGGTCGACGCGGACCAAAGCATGCGCTCCGCAGCTGGGAATCCAGATGGCGCCGAAACCGGCGGCCAGCCCCGAACAGGGCTTGTCGATGGTAACGATAAGACTGGGACGATTCGTGGCCGCATCGAGTCGCACGACGTGATTGACGTTGGAACTGGTTACCCACACCGCATCATCGGTAACGACCATCCAGTCCGGTTGACCCTCCACGGCGAAGGAAGCGTCTGGGTGTAGGTCCGCCATCGAGCGCCGCACACCTGGAGTGGTTACGCCGGGGCGCGGAGGACTCGAGTTCTGAGTCTGTGCGCTTGCTGAACTGCACAAAAGCGAACCTGTGAGTAGGAAGAGGTAAAAGTGACCACAAAGGAGTATGTGGATCGTATTCTTTGGATTAGCAAACATGCGGAGCTTACTGTCTCCCATTCGATCGGCCAGCATCGCTGGAGCTCGCACCCGGCTCCCGCAAGAGAAGTTCCTGCAGAACAGAGAGTATATTAAATGACGAATAGAGTTGAGTGCGTTTTGTTCAAGCATTACATCGAAGAATCAGAAGCGCATTCATTTTGTCCATTGAATGAATCAAGAAAATTTGGTTGCTTCTCGAGGGGTGCCCCGATTAAATGTCGTCCGTGATCTCGTGGGGGAGGGCCCCTATTCGCCCGCGGCATGGATTCCCGGGTGCCTTCTCACCAACCCCTTGCGCGATCAGCCTCTTGAGCGTCAGAATGCCGGGATTGATTTGGAATCCTCGAGATTATCGCCGGAAACAGTTGCGAGTTCGGGTTGAGGTTGCAAGATGTTGCTGCGCGAAGCCAAAAGTTTGCCGACCAATCGACTCTTTATGTGGAAGCTCGTGATGAAGTCATCCTTCCTAATTGCTGGCGCGGCCTTGCTGGCATGCACCCTGCCAAACAAGTTTGAAGCCACGCTGCTTGGGGCGGATAACCCTCCAACGCCCCAAGAGTCGGTGCAATTCTTCAAAGACAAGGTGCGTCCGATCCTGACGCAGAACTGCTATCCGTGCCATACAGACACGGAGATGGGCCACCTGCGTGTCGATTCGCGCGAAGGGCTCTTGAAGGGCGGCGGCAGGGGACCTGCGATTGTGCCGGGCGATCCAGAGAAGAGCCTACTGATCGAAACAGTTCGGCAAACCGGGGCCTTGAAGATGCCGATGGGCGGGAAGCTCGACGAGCAGCAGATTGCCGACTTAGTTGCCTGGATTAAGATGGGCGCGCCTTGGGAGCAACCCGCGCAGGCGGAGTCCAAGGTTCCCGCTGTGAGTGCTCCCGCAGATGCTTCCTCCGCCGGAGAAGATTTCTTCGAGACCAAGGTCCGCCCGATCTTCGCAAATATTTGCTCCAACTGTCATGGCGATGCAGCCACTTCAGGCTTGCGCGTTGATTCGCGCGAGTTGCTGCTAAAAGGTGGCAGTAGGGGACCTGCGATCGTCCCGAACGACCCGGACAAGAGCCTGATGATTCAGGCAGTCCGGCAGACCGGCGAACTAAAAATGCCGAAGGGCGGGAAGCTGACACCAGAAGAAGTGCAGAGTCTGACTGAGTGGGTGAAAATGGGCGCGCCCTGGCCGCGGTCGAAGCCAACTTTAACCGCGGCACGCGGTACGCAATTCAAGATCTCGCCGGAACAGCGTTCGTTCTGGTCGTTTCAGCCGCTCAAGATGCCGGCCACGCCCTCGCTGAAAAATGTGCATTGGGGAAAAACAGCGATTGACAAGTTCGTGCTCGCCAAGCTCGAGTCTCAGGGAATCTCCCCCGCGCCTACGGCGGACCGCCGCACGCTGATTCGTCGCGCGACCTTCGACCTTACCGGCTTGCCGCCAACGCCGGAAGAGATCGAAGCCTTTGAGAAGGACCGATCGCCGCAAGCTTTCGAGAAGGTGGTGGACCGCTTGCTGGCTTCTCCGCGCTACGGAGAGCGCTGGGGCCGGCACTGGCTGGACATTGCCCGCTATGCCGAAGACGATGTGCGCGGCCTTGATCCCAAGGGCCGCGGCTATATGCCCTTCTATGGCGCCTATGCCTATCGCGATTGGGTCATTAAGTCGTTCAACGAGGATATTCCGTACGATCAATTTGTGCGCATGCAACTGGCGGGAGATCTTCTGGATGTTCAGAAACCCGGCGAGGTCCTCCCGGCCACGGCTTTCCTGGGGGGCGGGCCGTGGCTGTGGGATCAAGCCGAGCCAGTGCAGGGTCGGGCGGACGAACGCAATGAACGCATCGATGCCGTTTCGCGCGGATTACTCGGCCTGACGGTGGCATGCGCCCGCTGCCATAACCATAAATACGATCCAATCTCGCAACATGACTACTATGCGCTGGCGGGAGTTTTTGCCAGCTCGACCTACAAGGAATACCCCCTGGTTTCTGAGACGCAGGTGGCTGCCTGGCGCCAGAAAGAGCAAGAGTTGCTCGATCTGGACGAGCAGCTCGAGGAGTTTACGAAGGCGGAGACCGAGCAACTGTCCAGCATTCTGGCGGGGCAGACATCCCAGTACATGGTGGCCGCCTGGCGAGTTTCCGGAAAACCGAAAGCCACCGTGGCAGAGTCCGCCGAGCAAAGCCATCTCGATCCCGAGATGCTGGAACGCTGGGTGAAGTTCCTCGCGCAACCGCCCAAGTTCTATCCCTTTCTAAAAGATTGGCAGGCCATGATCGCGGCCGGCGGCAAGGAAGAAGACGAAGCCAAGGCCCTCGCCGATGCCTTCCAGAAATTGGTCCTGCGAGTAGAAATCGCGCAAAGAGGGATCAAGGAACAGAACGAGGTTATCAAAGCGAAAGCCGATGTGAAGAAGCGCTCGAGACGAGATGCGCTCCCCAATGAATTCGAGACCGACGATCAGTTTTGCCCGGGATGTAGTCTTGAACTTAAAACGCTGCCCACAGAGCAAGCCAGCCTCTGGGTGGACCTTTTCATGCGCTCGATGAACTCGGACGACGAGAAACCCGAACCTGGACTGTTTGTGTTCCGGGAATGGGCTTTGAAGCGAAGGCTGGGTGCCGAGTGGAGAGAGTACATCATTAGCCTGGAACAACAGATCGAAGCTCTCAAAAAGTCCCTGGAGCCGCGCTATCCATTCGTCCATGGCGTCAGCGACAAACCCAAGCCCGTCAACATCGCCGTGAACTTGCGGGGGAATCCGCACACCCTCGGAGATGAAGTGCCACGCCGCTTTCTGGCGGTCCTGAGTCCGCCCGATGCGCAACCGTTTACACGAGGAAGTGGCCGGCTGGAATTGGCCAACGGCATTGTCGGCAGTCCGCTCGCGGTTCGAGTCTTTGTCAACCGAATTTGGAAATGGCATTTCGGGAGTGGGATTGTGGGCACTCCGGACAACTTCGGGGTTGCCGGCGAAAGACCGTCCAATCCCGAATTGCTGGAATACGTGGCTTCCAGCTTTAAGCAGAACGGCATGTCGGTAAAGAAGCTGCAACGCGAGATCATGCTCTCGGCGGTCTACCAAACCACCGCCCTGGAGTCTGCCGAAGCGCGCGAAAAAGACGGCAGCAACCGCTACTATTCGCACTTTAACCGCCAGCGGCTGGACGCGGAATCGATTCGCGACTCAGTCTTGTTCGTGGCAGGCGATCTCGACCTGAAAGAGATGGGCGGACCCTCGAAGGCTCTTGCTCCGGACAACGCCCGTCGCACGGTCTACTGCAAAGTCAGCCGCTTCCGGCTAGATAACTTTTTGCAGGTATTTGACTTCCCGAACCCCAGCTTTACCGCCGAGCAGCGCTTCTCCACGAACGTTCCTCTGCAGCGGCTGTATTTCATGAACAACGACTTCGTCTACGCGCAAGCCGGCAAGCTGGCGGAGCGCGTGTACCCCCAGCCAAACGATACTGCCAGGATTGCGGAAGCCTATCGCTTGCTTTACGGTAGGGCCCCCACCGCCAAGGAACTTGAAATGGGACTCCAATTCCTGAAGACCACCCCGGAAAAGCCGGGGAACACCGTGAACCGCGAACCCGTGACCGCGTGGCGGGAATACGCGCGAGTTCTGCTCAGCGCCAATGAATTCGAGTTTGTGGACTAAGGTGCGAATTCCCGAAGGACGGCAGCCGGAGAGATTGCGGGAGGATTTATGATTCATGTTCCGTCTCCAAGACCGATTACCCGCCGTGAAGCGCTCTGCAAGATGGGCGCCGGGTTTGGCATGTTGAGCTTTGCCAGCCTTGTGGGTGAGTCATTGGCCCAAGCGGCAGAAGGTCCAGCTCCCTGGATGATCCAGGACCCCCATTTCAAGCCAAAGGCCAAACACGTCATTTTTCTTTTCATGAATGGCGGGCTTTCGCAGGTGGATAGCTTCGATCCGAAGCCCGTGCTGGACAAATTTGATGGGCAGCCCCTGCCGGGAGAAACGCCGCAGCATGAAAGAAAGACCGGCGGGTTGATGAAGTCGCCTTTTACTTTCAAGAAGTACGGCAAGAGCGGCATCGAAGTAAGCGAACTTTTCCCGCATGTGGGAGAGTGCATCGACGACATCTGCGTGATCCGTTCCATGCATACGGAAATTCCCAATCACGAGCCAGCCCTGATCATGATGAACTCCGGGGCAAACGTGAGTGGCCGGCCCTCCATGGGGTCTTGGCTTACCTACGGCCTGGGAACAGAGAACAAGAATCTACCCAGCTTCGTAGTTCTGTGCCCTGATGTGCCTACAACCGTTGGACCTCCGCTTTGGAATTCGGCCTTCTTGCCGCCGATGTACCAGGGAACCTACGTCACCGACGATGCGAAATCGAAAGAGTTCGATCCTCAGAAGCTGATTCCGAACATTCACAACGAAATCTTCGACCTGACTCGCCAGAAAAAAGAACTGGATCTCATCGCGGAGCTCGATCGCTTGAACATGGGGCCGGGCGCAGTGCGTGACCAGCAGTTGGACGCCACAATTTCCGCGTTGGAGACTGCCTACCGCATGCAGACGGAAGCGCCTGACGTCTTTGATGTCCGGAAGGAAAGCGAACCCGTGCAGAAGCTATACGGTGAGGGGAGCACGGCGCGCGGCTGCCTCACCGCAGCGCGCTTGATCGAGCGGGGCGTTCGCATGGTGCAGCTGTACTACGCCAAGGGCGATCCCTGGGACCATCATTTTGATATCCAGCTGCATCGCAAGAACGCCCACGATTCGGATCAGCCGTTTGCCGCCCTCATCAAGGACCTGAAAGCCAGAGGGCTCTTCGACGAGACGCTGATTGTTTGTGGCTCCGAATTCGGCCGCACGCCCGTGGTCGAAATGGGAAGCGGTTTCATGGGTGGCCAGACGCACAACGGCCGCGACCATAACCCGCATGGGTTCACCATGTGGCTGGCCGGAGGAGGCGTCAAGGGCGGAATGACCTATGGCGCCACTGACGACTTCGGGTGGAAGGTTGTGGACAAGCCCGTGCATGTCCATGACCTCCATGCCACCATCCTTTATCTATTGGGAATCGATCATACGAAACTTACCTACCGGTATAGCGGTCGGGATTTCCGGCTGACGGATGTTGGCGGCAACGTGATTCACGACATTATCGCCTAAGCGCCGGGCGAGACTGATTCGCTAGTCTTGAGGCTGCTCCCACATGTGATCGTGCTGTTGCTTTTGGGTTTTCTCGAACACCGACTGCGCCGCATTCGACGTGTCATAGGCAGGACCAGCCGGCCAGATCGTGAAATCCCGCAGTGCGACTCGCGCGGGCTTGCCGTGCAGCGCCAACAATCCTTCCTCCAGCTCCAGTAACGCACCCCTTGACAACGACAGCTCGTGCTCATTCGGCTGGTACATCGTGCCGACCGGATAATCGAGATAGGGAGTTCTCGTTTCCTCAATGTGGTTGCCGAGGATGTGGGCCACCGCTTTGCCCTCGGTGAACTGAATCATTCGCTCGGTGCTCTTCTGGAACACGGAAAAATCGCGAACATATAACCTACCCGGGTACAGATTGTCGCCGCTGAACAGAATCGCCGTTTGGCGATCGTACAGCGCCATGCCGACCGCATCGTGGCCCGGAATCGGAATCACGTCGATCTGGCGATTGCCCAGGTCGATTTGGGCGATTTCGTCCGGCCAGTTGGCGATTTTGTAGAACCGCTTGGTGGCTTCTAGTTCTGCCGGAACCAAGTTCACGGGGATCGCGGGATCGTGCATCGCCTGGACGTCCGCGTCCCCCGCAACGTGATCGGAATGGGAGTGTGTGTGTACGACGACCAGCGGGATGGTCTCCCGCCCGGTTCGCTGCAGCCAGTTTTTTACCGTCCGTTGAAGCGTGGGGACGAGGTTGCCCTTTCTTGAGCCGGTATCCAGCAGCAGTGCGCGTTCTTCACCGAATAGCAGATAGACGAACGGTTTTTCGAAGTCCGTGCATCCCGACTGGCGGAGGATATAGAGATCCCGGTTGTACTCATGGACTTGCCATTCCTGATTCTCCATGCATTTGGGGCCGCCCGTCATCCATTGTCTAGGTAACGCGCCGGGACGAATATTTCCTCCATCGGGCTGTGGCAATTGCGCCAAAGCAAATTGCATCGAACAGAAGACAACAAGCGCTGCGAAAGCGAAAAATCTGGTGGCCCTCATCATGACTCCCGTTTGGCGATGGCTTGATAGCGCTCTTAAGGGTACGTCAAGACCAAGCCTGCGGTCGAGAATCCGGTGCGCCTCGGCCACCACAATTTCCAAGGCCCCTTTGTTTCAAAGATTCAAGCAGCGGCCGCGAGGTGCGTGGCACGGCGAACTCGGACGCGAGGGCATGATGCACGGCCAGGCGCACGAACCTCTCGGGTCTATGATCATGATTTTCTGCCGACTCAATTTGAATCGATACAGGAGAATCGTGAATCAAACGCTTATGGACCCGAATACATCTCGCGTGCCTGCCCAACACGATGAACGGTCCCCCGAAGTGAATATCTCCGGCACTGAGGTGCTTCTGGCCCTCGCGACTGGGCTTTGCTTGACGGGACCGCTCGTATGGATGTTTGTGAGGTACTGGCTGTTTGGGCTGTGAGGAGAAGTAAAGGCGCATCTCGTTAGGCCGGCGGGTTCGCGAACACGACCATTGAATCGTCCGCGAATGCTTTGAAATTTAGTGACTACACTGATCGAGAGGACTTGTTCCCTGGTAACGGTCAAAGCGAGCTAAAAACCCCTTACTTATGCAGAGCTCGTGAACCTTACTGGAACTGGTCGTTGAAAAGTTGACAGCGATGCGCGTCCTCCTCCTCAACCTGGGTATCAACTCTACCCGTCAGGTAAAGCAGGCAAACCGGCGTACGGAAAATCAATTCGTGAGTACAATCAAAAAAAGCGAGCGGGCGTAGTTCGCTGGTAGAACAGACGCTTCCCAAGCTTCCCCTACCGAACCTTAGGGCGATCACCGGGACAAAGGCTTCCTTTTCACCTTCGGCGACGTGTATCAATTGTGCCCTGGCGGGCATCAGATGGACTGAAATCTGCCTGATCTGGTGGTGCCCACTGTGAGCAGCGACTTGGAGGTCCTCGCAGCACCGGCTCTTGCCGTGCGGTACGAAACGCTCGTGCGCATGTCCCGAGCTATCGGAGCGCACCGCGACCTTAAAGAACTTTTTGGCATCCTGATGGACGAGCTGCATGGGGTAGTGCAGTTTGACTTCATCGGTGTGTCTCTTCGTGACCAAGACTCCGATAAGTTTCAAAATTATTTCATCGACATGGCGAGTCGATCAGAGTTCGTTCCCGAAGAGCAGCTAATGCCCGAGGAGACGCTTACGTTGTGGGTCTACGAGCAGCAAGAACCTCTGCTGAGGTCGACGGGCGAAATGGAGCCGCGCTATGGCCGGCTGCAGGCGATCTTGAAAAGGCTGAATATTCGCTCGACTTGCGCGCTCCCGTTGACCACAGCCCACCGAAAATTGGGGGTCATCACTTTCTGCAGCAAGCAGGTCGATACCTACTCGCCAAACGATATCCGGTTCGTGTCCCAAGTGGCGGATTACATTGCGCTAGCGTTCGACGACGCGTTTAATTTTGCGGCGTTGCGGAGGGCGTCTGAGGAACTGCAGAGTAAGAACGACCGTCTCCGGCTGCTCCTCGACGTCACGAATCAGGTTGTCTCAAATTTGGAGCTCCGCGATCTCCTGCGTGCCATCTCGCAGGGCGTCCGGCGCGTGATGCAGTGCGACTACGCCGGCTTGTCGCTCCAGGATGCGGAAAACAAGCAGCTGCGACTTTACGCCCTTGACTTTCCGGAGGGCAAAGGGTTCTTCCACGAAGAGTTGGTTTATTCGATCGAGGGATCGCCCTCCGGTACGGCATTTCGAACCATGAAGCCTCTGACGCTCCAGAGCCCCTTCGCCGCGTGGCTCGATTCCCCAATCGCTCAGATCGCGGTGCGGGAAGGTCTGAAGTCCGTCTGCTGTTTACCCTTGATCAGCCGGAATCGTGCGATTGGCGTCTTGGTTCTCGGCCGGCTCCGAGACGATGCCTTCAGTCAGGCTGATATCAGTTTCCTTAGCCAGATTGCAAACCAGATTGCTCTCGCCGTCGAGAATGCGCTTGCTTACCGCGAGATTCGAGAACTGAAAGAACAGCTCTCGAAGGAAAAACTCTATTTGGAAGATGAAATCCGCACGGAAATGAATTTTGCCCAGATCATCGGAAATAGTGCTTCGCTGCGCAGAGTACTCAAAGGAGTGGGAACCGTAGCGCCGACGGATTCGACAGTGCTGATTTATGGAGAGACGGGCACGGGAAAAGAACTGATTGCGCGTGCCATTCATGATTTGAGCCCGCGGCGCTCGAAGCCGTTCGTCAAGCTCAATTGTGCGGCAATTCCGACAGGCTTGCTCGAAAGCGAGCTGTTCGGACACGAGAAGGGCGCATTCACAGGAGCGATCGCGCAGCGGATTGGGCGATTCGAAGTGGCCAACGGTGGCACGATTTTCCTGGACGAAATAGGAGAAATCCCTCTCGAACTGCAGACCAAACTGCTCCGCGTGCTGCAGGAGAGGGAGTTCGAGCGGTTGGGAAGCTCGCGCACGCTTCGGACAGACGCGCGTTTGATTGCCGCGACGAACCGCGATTTAGAAGCGATGGTGAGCGATCAGAAGTTTCGATCAGATCTCTTTTTTCGATTGAATGTTTTTCCCGTCCACGTCCCGCCCTTGCGGGAGCGCCATGGGGACATT
>Ga0208990_1000439_pt1 | contig 10230 bp, 10 predicted proteins | sample MedBloCARef_M3_FD_187854 | JGI IMG/M metagenome (GOLD analysis project Ga0208990, IMG submission 187854) | Forest soil microbial communities from El Dorado National Forest, California, USA - Mediterranean Blodgett CA Ref_M3 (SPAdes) (version 2) | ecosystem: Environmental > Terrestrial > Soil >...
TGGCCGCTTCCTGACGCGATCCAGCCAGTCGGGCACGGTCAGGATTTGTAGCTCGCCCTTTTCCAGCCAGCGCAGGTCGGCCGATGGATGAAATATCGCGCCGAGCTTGTCGGCGCTGCCTTCGTAAAGACCGTCGAAATAGTGCTGGACCACGGCTTCGACGGTAGAGCGGTCATGACTCATCGGCTTGTCCTTCAATTTCGTCATTCGGGTGCGCGCGTCAGCGCCAATCCGGAATCCAGAGATTATCGCACGAGATTCCGGGTTCGCGGGCTTCGCGCGCGCCCCAGAATGACAGCCTACATTAAAAAACACGCCCTTGCAGTCGACCAGCTTGTCGACCAGTTCGTAGGCCTCGTCCGCCTGCTCGATTGTCCAGCGATGCGCTCCTCGCAATGATGAGTTTTTGATCGGGCTTCTTCAAATCGCACTTGCAGCGATATTGACCATCAAGGCGACCAGCGCGGTATTGAAGACAAAAGAGATGATGCCATGCGCGGTGGCGGTGCGGCGGATGGTCTTGTCGGTGATGCCGACGTCGGACACCTGCGCGGTCATGCCGATCACGAACGAGAAATACACAAAGTCCCAGTAGTCGGCATGGTCGTGCTGGTCGCCGCTGGGAAACTGGAGGCCGCCAGGTTTGCTACCGCGGTAATAATCATGGGCGTAATGCAGCGCGAAAGTGGTGTGCACGGTGGCCCACGACAGCGCGATCGTCACGGTCGCCAGGGTCAGTTCCGGCACGCTGCGGTGTGACGCGCCGAGCTCGAACACGATCGCGGCGATGCTGGCGAATGCGCCAAGGGCAGTCACCAGCAAAATCAGAAAGCGGCCATCGTCCTGCAGCACCGCGTTGCGGCGGATATGGGTGAGATCGCAGCGAAACATCATGATGTAGGCGAGCACCAGATAGAACGTAACGAAAATATCCCAGCCGATCAGCAGACGGGTGACCAGCCGCAGCGAGCCCGGCAGCAAGAAGAACGCCACGACACCGATCGCGATCGAAATGAAAGTGCGCGGCCGCGCATAGATCACGCGGACCGGCCTCGACATTTTCCGGAAGCGGAGCAGTAGAGCGTCGTCGGTTTCCTTGCCCGCCATCGGCCCCATCAATTCTTGCGTTCGGCAACGAATCGCGCAGTGTCGCGCAGCACGTCACCCTTGGCGCCGAAGATCGAGAGCGCGGAATCGGCGCGCGCCAAGAGATCGCGCACGCGTCGCTTGGCGCCGTCGATCCCGAGCTGGGTGACGAACGTGGTCTTGCCCAGTGCCGCGTCCTGTCCGGTCTGCTTGCCGAGTGCGCCCGCGTCGCCCTCGACGTCGAGCAGATCGTCGGCGATCTGGAAGGCTTCGCCGAGCGCGCGGCCGTAGTCGTCGAGCGCCTGATATTCCTTTTGCGAGGACTGGCCGAGGATAGCACCGGCAATGCAGCCATAGCGCAACAGCGCGCCGGTCTTCATCTGCTGCAGCCGCGCGACGTCGACCGGCTCGCGATCGCCAAATCGGCCTTCGCCGGCGAGATCGAGCATCTGGCCGCCCGCCATGCCGCCGATCCCCGAAGCCCGCGCCAGCGCCCGGGTCAATGCGAGCCGCACGCTCGCCTCGCGGTGAATTTCGTCGCGGGTAATGATGTCGAAGGCGAGCGTCAGCAAGGCGTCGCCGGCGAGGATCGCGGTGGCGTCGTCATAGGCCTTGTGAAGCGTGGGCCGGCCGCGGCGCAGATCGCTGTTATCCATTGCCGGCAGATCGTCATGAACAAGCGAATAGCAATGGATGCATTCGAGCGCCGCGCCGGCCAGCAGAGCGGCCTCGCGCGCGACGCCGAACATGGCGGAACTCTCGACCACCAAAAACGGCCGCAGCCGCTTGCCACCGTCGAGGCTCGAATAACGCATGGCTTCGATCAGCCGTTTCGGCCGCGCGATCTCGTCGGGCAAAAGCCCGTCCGACAACAGCTTTCCAAGCAGGGTTTCGGTGTCCTCCGCGGTTCGGTCCAGTCGGTTCGCAAAGTCTGATAGTGCAGTGCCGGTCGTCATCAAAAACAGCTCCAGATCGAGTTGGCCGGACAATCGGTTATGGCACAGGCTTCGTCAATTCCGCGGGGAGGGGTCACGGCGCCTTAAAACCGCTGGAAAAGTGGGGAATATCATGGAGATATCGGTCATTTATCCGCCGCGCCCGCTGCTTGAACCAGAAACATAGATTTGCGCGTTGCCCGAAATTTGTTGCTGATTTTGCTTGCCGCGCTGTTGCTGCCATATCTGCTGGCGCCGCTGTATCGCGCCGGCCATCCGGTCTCGACGCTAATGGTCTGGCGCTGGCTGACCGGCGCGCCGGTGTCGCGGCAGTGGATCGATTTCAGCGCGATCTCGCCCTCGCTGCCGCGCTCGGTGGTGGCGTCCGAGGACGCCAAATTCTGCAGCCATCACGGCATCGATTGGGACGCGTTGCGCGATGTGATCGACGACGCGGAGGAGGGCGAGGTGACCCGCGGCGGCTCGACCATCACCCAGCAGGTGGCGAAAAACCTGTTTCTGTGGCAAGGCCGCAGCATGGTCCGCAAGGCTTTGGAGTTTCCGCTCGCGCTCTGGATCGATCTGGTGCTGCCGAAGCAGCGGATCCTGGAAATCTACCTCAACATCGCCGAACTCGGTCCAACAGGCCAGTTCGGCGCGCAGGCCGGTTCTGTTTATGCCTTCGGCCGCCCGGCATCAGGCCTGTCGCCGCGCGAAGCGGCGCTGCTGGCAGCGATCCTTCCCAATCCGGTCAGGCGCAGCGCCCGCAATCCCGGCCCCGGGGTGCGCCGGCTGGCCGGCACCTATGTGGCCCGGGCGCAGGCTTCGGGGTTGCAGCGGTGTTGGAGCGAAAATCGCGGTTTTTGAGCCAATTTGCGCTGTTTTGGCTGAAACCCACCCTAGCTTTGCGCAATGTCATCCTCTATAAGCGCGGCCTTATCGGCATTTCAGCTCGCGCCCAAAACGCTTCAGCCGTCCGCCACGGACGATGCCTCCGACAGCACCCTAGAGGACACCGACATGGCCGTTCCCCGAAGAAAAACATCGCCCTCGCGGCGTGGCATGCGCCGCTCGGCGGATGCCCTGAAGAAGCCGACCTATGCCGAGGACAAGGATTCCGGCGAATTGCGCCGTCCGCACCACCTCGATTTGAAGACCGGCATGTACAAGGGCCGGCAGGTTCTGAAGGCCAAGAAGGAATCCTGATCACGGCGCGGAAGCCGCGCCGCCGATTGCGGCGCGATGGATGGGCGGGGGGAATTCGGCAAATCAATTTTGTGCCCGAATTCACCCGAACTGGTGAGATAGATGCTTTCCTGTGGCGAGCCGAACAGCGCTTCGCCTGAGAACGCCCTGGTTCTCTTGCTTGAAAAAGAAGGCCTCGCCGATGACCATGGTCGGTTTTCCGCTTCTTCTGATTCCGCTCGCGATCTACAACATCATCGTCTTCCTGATGCCCGGCGTTTCGCTCGCCGAGCCGCTTGCGAAGCTGACGTTGATGTCGGGCGCCGAATGGCCGCTGACGCTGGGCGATATGCTTGTGGCGCTCGGCATTTTGTTGCTGTTGTTAGAGGTCATCAAGGGTGCGCGTCCCGGCGCGAAATATCTCACCGATCATCTGCTGTCGTTGATGATATTCGGCGGCGCGGCCGCCGAATTTGTGCTGTGGCCGCGGTTCGGCACCTCGACCTTTTTCTTGCTGGCAATGCTCGCGCTGGTGGATTTCCTGTCGGGCATTGCGTTACGCGCGCGGCGCGGAATGCAAGTTGCGTCTGGCGCTACGGTCTCGGGGCGCGCGGCGAGAAAACCCGCCGCCGCGACCGAACCTGAATTCGATCCGGCGCCTGCGCCATCGGTGCCGGCAGCGGCTTCGCTCGCCGAACCCGGGCTGCTGGATCACCCCGAACCGAAAATCGTGCATTCTGAATTCACGCCGAGGGCGCCATCGCCGGCGGTCCCGTCCCCGGAACTACAGCCTGACAACGGCTCGCCCCGCTCGCCGGAGGCGCCGTCGCGCTGATCTAGATGATTTGCCGGGTCCGGATGCCGGCGCCCAGGACCTGGTGCTGGTTCGCCCGGTAGGCGGTCTGCGCATCGGCAGGCGTTGCCCGCCGCAAGCCGCGAGTTTGCGGAACCTGCTCGGCGGTTGCGATCAGATGCGTGACAAAAATCGAGTTGGGCTGGGACTGCAGACCGGAAGTCTGCGACCATTGCGCCGACGGGATCACCGGCACGAGCGCAACGCAGGCGGGCTTTGCGTCCGCAAGGACGCCATCATCTATCGTCTGCTCTGGTTGACCGCCGCTTAACATCGCAAATCGGATCCGGCTGAACTGTCGCGTTTTGGGACGTTGCGCCCTTTGCGATTCCATCATCGCAAGAGCCATGCCGGTTCTACTCGGTTTGTTCCCGGCGGCTCAACTACGTGCTTTTTCGGAATATTTATGAATTTTGCCCGAAACTGGCGGTATCCTAGAGTGGGAATCACCCGGCAATGTCCCGAAACGAGGCGATCTTGACCTCCGCTGCTCCGCAGGCTTCGGCCATCCTGGCTTCCCTCGGTCAAGCGGCCTTCGTGTGGGACGTCGCGACCGACGCGATTGCCTGGAGCGATCACGCGAGCTCAGTCTTCCCGGGTATCCCGGCGGCATCGCTGGCGAGCGGCGCGGAGTTTGCAAAATTGATCGAGCCGGAGCGCTCGATCCGGATGGACGCGCTGGGTCATGCACCGCCCGCGCATGGTGGCGACGGCGCGCCCTACCGGATCGAATATGGCGTGCGGACCAGCGTGTCCGCTCCTGTGCTCTGGATCGAGGAAACCGGTTGCTGGTTCGCCGGCGCCGATGGCAGGCCGGCGCGCGCCCAGGGCATTGTCCGCGTCAACAACGAACGCCACGCTCGCGATGAGCAACTCTTGAGATTGTCTCGGCACGACCCCTTGACCGGCGAGCTCAACCGCACGCATCTCGTCGCCTCGCTGGCCGAGACCATCGAGGAAGCCGCGCGCTTCCGCTCATCCTTCGCCTTCATGCTGATCGGCATCGATCGTCTGGCGCGCATCAACGACGCGTTCGGCTTCGATGTCGCGGACGCGGTGATTTCCGAGGTCGCCACGCGCATTCGCACCCGGCTGCGCGCCGGCGACGTGCTCGGCCGGTTCTCCGGCAACAAATTCGGACTGATCTTGAAGAACTGCACCGTCGATGACATGAATGTCGCCGCCGAGCGGTTCCTGGCCGGCATTCGCGACCAGGTGGTGCCGACCAAATCCGGTCCGGTGTCGGTCACCGCGTCGATCGGCGCGGTCAGCGTGCCGCGCTACGCCAGCAGCGCCGACGAGGCGATCAACCGCGCCCAGGAAACGCTCGACATGGCGAAGCACCGCCGCGCCGGGTCGTTTTCGCTGTGGCGCCCGAATGTCGAACGCGACGCCCAGCGCCGCGTCAATATCCGCGTCACCGACGAAATCGTCACCGCGCTCAACGAGCACCGGATCGTGATAGCGTTCGAGCCGGTGGTGGAAGCGCGCTCGCGCGGCGCGGCGTTCTACGAGTGCCTCGTTCGCATGGAGCAGGATGACGGGCAGGTTCTGCTGGCGCCCGACATCGTTCCGGTCGCGGAGAAGCTCGGTTTGATACGGCTGGTCGACCACCGCGTGCTGGAATTCGTGGTGACCGAACTTGCAAATTCGCCGAATGTGCAACTCAGCCTCAACATCTCGCCCGATACCACGATGGACCCGGACTGGTGCGCTTCAATCGAATCGCTGATGCGCGCGCATCCCGGCGCGGCCGAACGGCTGATCGTCGAGATCACCGAAACCGTTGCGATACAGGATATCGATGACGTTCGCGGCTTCGTCACGCGACTGAAGAACTTCGGCAGCCGGATCGCGATCGACGATTTCGGCGCCGGTTACACCTCGTTCCGGAATTTGCGCAAGCTTGGCGTCGACATCGTGAAGATCGATGGCGCCTTCGTGCAGAACATCGCGCGCTCGGCGGATGATCGCGCCTTCGTGCAGACGCTGATCGATCTGGCGCGCCGGCTGGAAATCAAGACGGTCGCGGAATGGGTTCAAGATGAGGAATCCGCGGCAATGCTGCGCGACTGGGGCTGCGACTATATCCAGGGGCGCCTGATCGGGCTCGCCTCCTCGCAACGGCCTTGGGAAGCGCGCGCAGAGGCGGCTTTGCCAGCGCCGAGTTGATCGAGTGCGTGTCCCGAGCCCGGTGCAGCGCACTTGCACCGCAGAGTCGGGGCCCACAAGAAACTGAGCGGCATTATGGACCCCGGATATGCAGCGCACCACGGAGCCTGTGCTCGGGCCGCGCAAAGCGCGGACCCGAGTGTGCTGCGCGGCGTCCGGGGAACGCCGCTCACTCTTCCTTTTTCGGCTCTTTCGACACGTCCTTTTTCGGCTCTTTCGACATGCGCTCGAGGCGGTCCTGCATGTCTTTCATCTGACGGCGAAGGTCGTCGATCTTGTCTTCTTCGGCGGCCGGCTCCGGCGCCTTCTCCGGCTCGGCTGCGGCAGCAGCTCCGGTGCGGGGCGCAGCAAATGGCTTGAACATCGAGAATGTCCGCTCGAACATTTCCATATTGCGGCGAACATGCTCTTCCAGCGGCGCGAACGGCGTCATGCTGAAGGTGGTGGTGAGCTGCTTGCGGAATTTTTCCTGCTCGCGCGTCAGCGTGTCGATCGATTGCTCGAGATAGCGCGGCACCACCATCTGCATGCTGTCGCCGTAGAATCGGATCAACTGCCGCAGGAAGGTGGTCGGCAGCAAATTTTGGCCGGCCTTGTTTTCCTGTTCGAAGATGATCTGCGCCAGCACCGAACGGGTGATGTCGTCGCCGGTCTTTGCATCATAGACGAGGAAATCCTCGCCCTCTTTCACCATCGCCGCGAGGTCCTCGAGCGTCACATAGGTGCTGGTACCGGTATTATAGAGCCTCCGGTTTGCGTATTTCTTGATCGTGGTGGGTTGGTCTGATTTCGCCATGGGTTCACACATGCACACCGAGGACAAGGAACCCGACGGCATCGCCGAAGGGCAGACGAGCAACGCAACGCAGCAAAGTAAGCATTTTCAATGAGGTTCGGCTACCGTTTTGTGCGCCACGGTTAATTCCAAAGCATAGGCATTGCTCAGGAAACTGCCAAGAGCATCGTTTTGAATGCACCGCGGCGCGATTTCGCCCTCTGACCGATTGACATGCCTCAACGACGTTAACAGGATGAGATGAGAGACAGGCCTGCCAATCCGGCGCCCGCCATCCAAGACCCTCAAGCCAAGGAGATGTCCATGTCAGACGATGTCGTCATCGTCAGCGCCGCCCGCACCCCGGTCGGCAGTTTCAACGGCGCATTCGCCACCATGCCGGCCCACGATCTCGGCGCCGTCGCCATCAAGGCCGCGCTGGAACGCGCGGGCATTGAGCCAGGCCGCGTTTCCGAGGTGATCATGGGTCAGATTCTAACCGCGGCGCAGGGTCAGAACCCGGCCCGTCAAGCTTCGATCGCCGCCGGCATCCCGGTGGAAAGCCCGGCCTGGGGCGTCAATCAATTATGCGGCTCGGGCCTGCGTACGGTGGCGCTCGGCTATCAGGCGCTGCTTAACGGCGATTCCGAAATCGTCGTCGCGGGCGGCCAGGAATCCATGAGCATGGCCCCGCACGCCCAATATCTGCGCAACGGCGTGAAAATGGGGCCGGTTGAATTCGTCGACACCATGATCAAGGACGGATTGTGGGATGCCTTCAATGGTTACCACATGGGCAACACCGCCGAGAACGTCGCCAGGCAATATCAGATCACCCGCACGCAGCAGGACGAGTTCGCCGTCGGCTCGCAGAACAAGGCCGAGGCCGCGCAGAAGGCCGGCAAGTTCAAGGACGAGATCGTCCCGGTCACCATCAAAACCCGCAAAGGCGACATCATCGTCAGCGACGACGAATATCCGCGCCACGGCGCAACGCTCGATGGAATGGCCAAGCTCAAGCCGGCGTTCGAGAAGGACGGGACTGTCACCGCCGGCAGCGCCTCCGGCATCAATGACGGTGCGGCCGCGGTGGTGCTGATGACCGCGAAGCAGGCGGCCAAGGAAGGCAAGAAGGTCCTTGCCCGTATCGTGTCATGGGGTCAGGCGGGCGTCGATCCCAAGATCATGGGCACCGGGCCGATCCCGGCCTCACGCGCCGCGCTGAAGAAGGCCGGCTGGAGCATCGGCGACCTCGACCTGATCGAGGCCAATGAAGCCTTCGCGGCACAGGCCTGCGCGGTCAACAAGGACCTCGGCTGGGATACCTCCAAGGTCAACGTCAACGGCGGCGCAATCGCGATCGGCCATCCGGTCGGCGCGTCCGGCGCGCGCGTGCTGGTGACGCTGCTGCACGAGATGCAGAAGCGCGATGCCAAGAAGGGCCTCGCCACTTTGTGCATCGGCGGCGGCATGGGCATCGCCATGTGCATTGCACGCGACTAATCTTGCGGCGTTGCGTGATGAAAAGATCATCTCGCCACTGCACACCTTATTGCTAAGATGAAACGCCCGGCCTAGTGCCGGGCGTTTGTTCTTGATGTTCGTCAAACGGCCCGCTTAATTCGAAGCTACATAAAAACTGTAGTTGAAAAAACACCAAGGGAGGGATTCGACATGGCACGTGTTGCATTGGTGACGGGGGGTACAAGAGGCATTGGCGCGGCGATCAGCAGGGCACTCAAGGCCGCCGGCTACAAGGTCGCCGCCAGCTATGCCGGCAATGACGCCGCGGCGGACAAGTTCAAGGCCGAGACCGGCATTCCCGTCTATAAATGGGACGTGAGTTCGTTCGATGCCTGCGCCGCCGGCGTCAAAAAGGTCGAGGCCGACCTCGGCCCGGTTGATGTGCTCGTCAACAATGCCGGCATCACCAAAGATGGTGCGTTTCACAAGATGACGCTTGAGCAGTGGAATGCTGTCATCAACACCAATCTCGGCTCGCTGTTCAACATGACGCGTCATGTGATCGAGGGCATGCGCGCTCGCAAATTCGGCCGCGTCATCAACATCTCCTCGATCAACGGCCAGAAGGGCCAGTTCGGCCAGGTCAATTATTCGGCGGCGAAGGCCGGCGACATCGGCTTCACCAAGGCGCTCGCGCTGGAGAATGCCAAGGGCGGCATCACCGTGAACGCGATCTGCCCGGGCTATATCAACACCGAGATGGTGCAGGCGGTGCCGAAGGAGGTGCTGGAGAAAAGCATCCTGCCGTTGATCCCGATCAATCGCCTCGGCGAGCCCGACGAAATCGCCCGCGCGGTGGTGTTCCTCGCTGCCGACGAGGCGGGCGCCATCACCGGCTCGACGCTTACGATCAACGGCGGACAGTATATGGTGTGATTGCTCTCCTTGTCATTGCGAGGAGCACTTGCGACGAAGCAATCCAGCCCTTGCTTCTCTAACGCTGGATTGCTTCGCTGCGCTCGCAATGACGAATCTAACCCCACGCACCGCCACCCTGATCGGACTGACGGCGATCCTGATGTGGTCGCTGCTGGCGGCGCTGACGGTGGCGACGGGAAAGATACCCGCCTTTCAGCTGGCGGCGATGACGTTCACGATCGGCGCGGTGGTCGGAGCCCTGACATGGATCGGGCGGCCGGATGCTATCCGCGCGTTGCGGCAGCGGCCGGCGGCATGGATCGTCGGGGTCGGCGGCCTGTTCGGGTACCATGCGCTGTATTTCCTGGCGCTGCGCTTCGCGCCCCCGGCGGAAGCCGGCCTTTTGAACTATCTCTGGCCGCTGTTGATCGTGCTGTTCTCGTCGCTGCTGCCGGGCGAGCGGCTGGCGCCGCACCACATCATCGGTGCCGTGCTCGGATTAGCCGGCACGGTGCTCTTGTTTACAGGCAACAGCGGCAACGGTTTCGCGCCTAGCCAGGTCCCCGGATTGATCGCGGCGTTTGTCGCGGCGTTCGTGTGGGCGGCCTATTCGGTGATGTCGCGCAAGCTCAAGTCGGTGCCGACGGATGCGGTAGCTGGCTTCTGTCTCGCGACCGCGCTGCTTGCGGCGATAGCCCATGGTATCGTCGAGGTCACGATCTGGCCTGAAACCGCGGCACAGTGGCTGGCGATCATTGCGCTCGGCGTCGGACCAGTAGGTGCCGCATTTTATGCCTGGGATATCGGAATGAAGCGCGGCGATATTCGTGTCTTGGGTGCTG
>Ga0208990_1000440_pt1 | contig 10223 bp, 9 predicted proteins | sample MedBloCARef_M3_FD_187854 | JGI IMG/M metagenome (GOLD analysis project Ga0208990, IMG submission 187854) | Forest soil microbial communities from El Dorado National Forest, California, USA - Mediterranean Blodgett CA Ref_M3 (SPAdes) (version 2) | ecosystem: Environmental > Terrestrial > Soil >...
CCTGCGCCACCGCGGCGGCCGGCTTTCCCGCCGTGAGCAGCCGGGAAGCGCGTTGCAGCAGCTCGCGCCCGGACGGTTCAGCCAGCTCGACGCCGAGCTGCTGCTGGAGGGTGCGCGCCGTTTCGGCCGCCGGGTGCTCGGGAAAGCGCAGCCAGAAGGCGCGAAGAGCCGCCGCGGCGTCCTGGGCGCGGCCGGGCTCCCCGAGCAGCGCCTGCGCCCCGACCCATGCCATCGCGGCCTGGAGGTCGGCGGGTTGCCCGGGGAAGGCTCCAGCGCGCTCCGCAGCCTCGCGCGCGCCGGTGAAATCCTGCAGCGCCAGCAGGGCATCCGCCAGCAAGGGCATGGCGCGGATCGAGACCGGACCCTCCGAGGACGCGGCCGATCTGAGCGGTTGCAGCGCGGTACCCGGCGCACCAGAGAGCAGCAGCGCTTCACCCTGGAGGACGCGCGCGTACGGCGTGAGCGCGCCGAGCTCGCCGGCGTCTGCGAGCGCGGAGGCCGCCTCGCGGAGCTTTCCTTGGGCGAAAAGCGCGCGGCCCAGGACCAGCCCGCAGCGCGGTTCTCCGCACGACCTCGCGACGTTTTCTGCCTCCGCTGGGCGCCCAGCGGCAAGAAGTGCGCCCGCCTGGACGGCCGCTTCATCCGGGCCCCCGATCGCCCGATGTCCGACCAGCCCGCACACCGCCAGCGCCGCCGCGAAAGACCGTAGATTCACCAGGTTATCCGTTTCCTTGCGGCGGTGGCAGCCTCTGCCCATATTCCCCCGTTTCCGCCCGCCCGGTGTGGCGAAGGTTGACGCGTTCTGTTATATGCCCGCGCCTCTTAGGAGGACCGACCGAATGTCGCTTTTGGCGAAGCCGTTCCCGACCGAGATGACGACGCCCATCAACCTCGAGGGCAACAAGAAGATGTCGGTTGAGGCTCACCGGAACCTCTTTTGCACCGCCTATGACGAGTGCCTCAACGAGGCGGTCAAGCGCGGCTGGAACAGCTTCACCTGCGTGCGCTGCCCCAACTACACCATCAGCCACGTTTCGCCCGAAAATTCGATCGAGGCGTTCGCCACCCAGCGCAAGTCGGCCTAGAGCGAGCTGAGCCGGCGGGTTACCGCCCATAGAGGAGCAGCACCCAGAGGCGCCCCGGTCCGTACTGCCTGGAGCTGGCGTACAGGGCCCCTACGCCGATGTGGGTCCATTCGCGCGCGGTCAGGTTCTTCGACCAGCCGAGCTCCTCCGGCGCGCTCCCGACATGCAGCTCCGCCACCGCGCTGGAGAGGTCCCTGCTCTCTCGTAGGGCCCGCTTGGTGAGGGTCTGGTCCAACTTCATCTGATCGGCCAGGGCGGTCGCATGGATTTCGCTGTCGGCCACGCGATCCAGGGCGGCATCCCGCTGGAGCGGCGGCAAGCCGCGCTTGCTGCGCTCCCTTTCGATGAAGCGCGCCACCTCGCCGGCCGGATCCGAGCTGCCGATGATGGGAACGGCGAAGACCTCGGTGAGGTAGACCCCCTCCGCGCCGTCGGCCGTCAGGCCGCTGGCCGCGCCAAGCCCCAACCGGCGGTGGCGCGGGTCCAAGAGGTTACCCAGGTGCGCCGGCGATCCGGCAATCGCCTCATGCGCAGTGCCGACATCACTGGAAAGACCGATGTTTTCGGCGGAGCTCCGAAAGGCGTAACCCCGCGCGCGCAGCCGGTCACCCAGGGCCCCGGTCGTCGGGAGGACGTGCGCGAACGTTCGCAGCCGCGCCATCTCCTTGCTGTGCGCTTCGGCGGTCGCGTCGAGCTCAGGGTCGCGCTGGAGCGCGGGGAGGCCGTGAGATGCGCGCAGCCGGGCGATCGCCTGCTCCACCCCCTTGAGTCCCTCCCCGGTGTGTCCCTCCGGTGGCGGCCAGGACGGCGGCGTGACTCCAGCGAAAACTCGCCGGATTGCAGCGACTTCCGGCCCCCCGGGGCCTTCGGCCAGCACCTCGATCGAATGCTCGCCGCGCTCCTGCAGCAGCACTTTCGCGGAAAAGCTGGATCCCGCGCTGACCAACTCCACCTCCTTCACCTCGCCGGATGGGCGGGTGACGAACAGCCGCGGATTGCGCAGCCCCTCTTCCAGTGTCCCGGAGACGGCGACGCGCTGCCCGGGTTGGACGCGGCCGCGGATCCGCGCCAGCGTGGTGCCGTGGTTCGCGGTGAGGGCGCAGACCACCGCGCTTCCGTCGGGAAGCTGGGAGGCCGCGACCCCGATCCGATTGAACCGGCAGGACTTCGGGAACAGCTCGGAAGCGGCCCGATCGGCGCGGGACGCGGGGCTGACCGTGGCGATGCCCGCGCTGGGCGAAGGCTCGTACGACTCCAAGGAGGCGTAGAACGAAGCCGCGGGTCCGCTCACCGGGGCGCGCCGGTCCTGGACGGCCTCGGTGTACGCCCGGCAGGCGCGCGTCAGATCGGGATCGATCGCGACCCTCCGCCCCGGGCAGGATCCGGAGATTCCTTCCAGCACGGACGCCTCGATGCGGGAGTGCGCCGGGAGCGCGTCCGCGAGGAGCAGCAGCAGCGCGAGCAGCACGTTTTCCAGCGTAGCGGAACGAGGCAGGGGCGCGCGAGAATTTGATCCGGGCGGCCGGGTGGACGTCGGCCCGCTGGTGTAGTTGCCGTTCGCCCTTGGTCTGCGGCAAGATTCCCTTGGCGCGGCTGCCGGTTTGCATTAATGAGACCCGTCGGAGGCTTTCATGCGGCTGGGTATGGGCGAGATCGTCGTGGTGCTGGCTCTGGCGCTGCTCTTCTTCGGACCGTCGAAGCTTCCCCAGCTGGGCTCCAGCCTGGGATCGGCCATCAAGGGCTTCAAGAAGGCGCTAGGCGGCGCGGACGAGCCGGAGACCGAGAAGAAGCTTCCTCCGGCGTAAACCGTATTAGAAGTACGGCTGGATGTCGCTCAGGCTCCAGCTGGTCCTCCTCTTTACCGCGGTGCTCGCCGCGACGCTCCTGGTTGCTTCCGCGCTGGGCCTGCGGATCGGCCAACGATCCGTCGAGGACGAGATCCGCAAGCGCACGGCGGAGCTCGCCAGTGCGACCACACTGGCGCTCAAGCACGCCGGATCCGAGGACGAGCAGATCTCCGAAGAGCTGGCGGCTACGGTCCGGACGCACCGTGGTCTGCTGCGCGCCGAAGTGGCGCGCCAGGCGGCGTTGGGCATCGACGCGGACTTCACAGCCGCCCGGATCAATGCCGACGGGATCATCTTCACGCGCTGGCGCGGGCCGGCGACGAGGATCGCCGGCGAGGTGATCGACGACCCGGAAGTGGGTCGCGCGGTGCGGGTGGTCGCGCCCTACAACGACGCCCGCGGGGCGAAGGCGCGGCTGGTGCTGCTGGCTTCGCTCGCCGAGGCGGAGCGCCTGGTCGCGGCGGAACGCAAGGCGCTCTTGCAAGTCGCCGTGGGAGCGTCGCTGTTCCTGATCGTCGCCTTCTGGATCCTGCTCGGGCGCATCCTCATCCGCCGCGTCTCGGCGCTGCAGCTCACGATGCGCGCGGTGGAAGGCGGACACTTGGAAGTCCAGGCCCCCGGTCCGGCGCAGGGTGGCGACGAGCTGGCGTACCTGGCGCGCGGGTTCAACCAGATGCTGGCGCAGATTCGGGGGTTCAACGCCGAGCTGACCCGGAAGATCGAGGAGGCGACCGCCGAGCTGACCCGGAAGAACCGCGATCTGGAGGAGCTCAACGAGCTGCTGGTGGCCGCGCGGCGCGATCTCACGTCCAAGGAGCGACTCGCCGCGCTGGGACAGCTCGCCGGCACCATCGCGCACGAGCTGGGAAATCCGCTCAACGCGTTGAGCGGTCATCTACAGCTGCTGGCCAGGCGCGCCGATCTGGCGGATCCGGCGAAGTCGCAGGTGGCGGTGCTGCAGGGGGAAGTGGGCCGGATGACGCAGATCATCCGCCGGTTCCTCGATCAGACGCGCGGCTTCACTCCGGCGACCGAGACCGTGGAGCTCGCCCCGCTGGTCGACGAGGCGCTGGACCTCACGCTGGGCGTGGAGGCGCGGCAGCGGATCCAGGTCGAGCGCGATGTCGACGGCAAGGCGGTGCGCACCGATCCCGGCCTGGTGCGGCACCTGCTCACGAATCTGATGGCGAACGCGGTCGACGCGATGCCCAACGGCGGCCGCCTGGAGGTCCGGGCGCGCGCGGACGGAAGGGACGTCGAGCTGCGCGTCAGCGACACCGGCACCGGGATGCCGCCCGAGGTGAAGCGGCACATCTTCGAGGCGTTCTTCACCACCAAGCCCGACGGAAAGGGCACCGGGCTGGGCTTGGCGATCTGCAAGGAGATCGCGCGGGCCCTGCGCGGGCGCATCGACGTCGAGAGCGAGCCCGGCAAGGGATCGGCCTTCACGGTGCGCTTTCCCGCGGCGGACGCGCAGGCCGTCTGAGCCTGTTATTCCGGTATGGTGAACGCCATGGCGGAGCCGGCCCGGATCCTGGTCGTCGACGACGACAGCGCCTCGCGAGCCCTGATGGTGCAGATCCTGGCCGAGGACGGCCACGCGGTGATCGCCTGCGCCGACGGCGCCGAGGCCATGGAGCAGCTCGACCACGCCCCGGAATTCGACGTGGTGGTCAGCGACATCCGGATGGTGGACGTCGACGGCCTGGAGGTGCTCGACTGGGTCCGCAAGCACGCGCCGGAGACGCCGGTGCTGCTGGTGACCGCCTTCGGCAACGTGGACGGCGCCGTCGATGCGATCCGGCGCGGCGCTTACGACTACATCTCCAAGCCCTACGACGTGAACGCGATCAAGCTGGTGGTCGACCGGGCCCTGCGGCATCGCCGGCTGGCCACCGAGAACCGCCGCCTGAAGCGGGAGATCCGCGAGAAGTACGCGCTCGCGAACGTGGTCGGCCGCAGCGAAGGCATGCTCCAGGTCTACAAGACCGCGGCGCGGGTCGCGCTCACCGATGCCACCGTTCTGGTGGTGGGCGAAAGCGGGACCGGCAAGGAGCTGGTCGCGCGCGCCATCCACTCTTCCAGCGCCCGGGCGGCGGGTCCGTTCATCGCGGTGGACTGCGGCGCGATCGCCGAAGGCGTGCTCGAGAGCGAGCTGTTCGGCCATGCCCGCGGCAGCTTCACCGGCGCCACCGGCACCCGGCGCGGGCTGTTCGAGGAGGCCAGCGGCGGGACCTTGTTTCTCGACGAGATCGGCGACATCGGCACGCGCATCCAGGGACAGCTCCTGCGCGTCCTGCAGGAAGGCGAGATCCGGCGGGTGGGGGAGAGCGCTCCCGTCAAGGTGGACACGCGCGTGGTCGCCGCCACCAACAAGGACCTGGGGGAGGCCGTCAAAGCGGGCAGGTTCCGGGAGGATCTCTTCTACCGGCTCAACGTCGTCGCCATCCGCATTCCTCCGCTGCGCGAGCGGCGAGAGGACATTCCGCTCCTGGCGGAGCACTTCGCGGCGCGGCACGCCGGCGAGCGGGGGGCCTCGCTGACCACCGACGCGCGCGAGGCGCTCCTCTTATGGGACTGGCCCGGGAACGTCCGCGAGTTGGAGAATGCGGTGGCCCGCGCGCTCGCCCTGAACCCCGGCGGGACCATCCTGCCCGAGGATCTGCCGGAGGCCGTCCGCGAACGGTGGCGCCCGGATCGCGCCGCGTCAGCCAGGCCGCTGGCGATCGCGACGCCGCCGCCGCTGGTCGCCGCCCCGGACCCGCTGATCGCGGATCATCCCACCCTGGACGAGCTCAGCCGCCGGTACGCCGAGCGCGTCCTCCGGGACGCCGGCGGCAACAAGACCCGGGCCGCCGAGGCCCTGGGCATCGATCGGAAGACCCTCTCGCGCCTCTTGCGCGAGGAGTAGAGGTTTTCCCTTCCTGGAGAAGACATTTCGGCATTTTCGTCTGCTCGCTTGTCGGGAAAACCGACACATTCTGGCGGCTCCCGGCGGTACGACGTTCGCCCACATCAGTGATCCCGGGTATTTGGCTTGCAGTGAAGAGATGGCAAGCTCAATGCATCGAAGAAAGGTCGTGACGGAACGGAGGACCCCCATGCAGCGACAGCCCCGCAATCCCCACGATCGGCTCCAGAGGATCCAGCTCATCGGTCGCGTGCAGCTTGCGTACGAGCAGCTGAAAGAAACCATGCAGCGCTACCACGACGACTCGCCGCGCGCCCGCGCCGCCGTCGCCGCCGCCAAGCGGCGCCTGGCCATCCTCAACCGGGCGCTCGCCATCATCGCGCTCGAGGTCGCGCAGCAGCCCGCCTAGGGTTTTCCCGGGTATCCCCGTACGGCTTCCGCGGCCTCGTAGAGGTCGGTGAAGGGCGTGCAGGGGAGGGCGTGCTGCTTGCAGTAACGATGCAGGTAGCTGTCCTCGCGCGCGAAGGTGCGGTCGGCGAACTGGACCAGGCACCGGTCGGCGAACCCGTCGCCGATTCCGAGAACGTACCGGGCGCCGCCGCGCCGAGCTTCGGCGACCGCGACCCGCTTGCAGGAACCACACACGTCGCATCCCAGCTTTCGCGACTCGGCGTCGCCGGGGTAGGTGACGCGCAGGCCCGCGGGGGAAAACGCGGCCTCGTTCGCGCGAATCCGGATGTGATCCCGCAGCTCCGGCGCCAGGTGCGCGGCGATCACCGCTTCGATGTACTGGCGCAGGCCGCCGGACGCGAGGAAGAACGGTGCGTCCCTCTCGCGGGCTGCGGCGACCAGCTCGGCGAATCCGGGCCGCAGCTTCGCCACCTGGAGCGCGAACGCCACCACCGCCGCCTCGCTGGCGACCACCGGCGTGTAGATGCTCTGGATGATCGAGCGCGTATCCAGCTCGCCCTCGAGGAACAGCTGCTTCTGCGCGGCCAGGTAGTCGGCTCCGCAGAAGTGCTTGCTGATCTCGTCGCCCACGTCGAGGACCGTCGCGGTCCCGTCGAAATCGCACACCACCGCCAGGTCGGTCACGGCGGGCCTTGTAAGCGGCTGCCCGGGGGCGGCGCAAGCGAGAGCTTGCCGGCGCCGCGCTTCGGGAGTGCCGCTGCGCTAGACTTGGCAAGCGTGCGATGAACCTCACCGACGCCGAGTTGTTCGCGGAAGCTGCCCGCAGGAGCAGGGCTCGGGAGCCCTTCGTCTTTTGCACCGTTACGTCCACCGCCCGGTCCGCGCCCCGCGATGCGGGAGCGAAGATGATGGTCGCTCCGGACGGCAGCATCGCCGGCACGGTGGGCGGCGGGCCGCTCGAAGCCATCGTCATCCAGGAGGCGGTGGAGTTGCTCAAGCAAAGCGGCCCTTCCGGCGAGCGCCGCTACGCGCTCACCACCGCCGGCGACGCCGCGGAGCCTCTCCGCCCGGGCGCAACGGTGCCGGACGACCTGGGCATGAAGTGCGGCGGAGAGGTGACCGTGTTCCTCGACGCGGTCCGCCCGGGCGCCCGGTTGCTGCTCTACGGCGCCGGCCACGTCGGCGAACGGGTCGCGAGCCTGGCCGCGGAGATCGGGCTGGAGACGATCGTCGTCGACGATCGACCGACCTTCGCGACCGCGGAGCGCTTCCCGCGGGCACGGGAGGTGCGCTGCGTCGATCTCGCGGCCGACCCCGGCGGCGGCCTGTCCCCGGGTCCGGCGGATTTCGTCGTCATCCTCACCCGCTGCCACGCGCTGGATGAAGGCGTGCTGGAGGCGGCGCTGCAGACGCGGGCGCGCTACGTCGGCCTGATCGGCAGCCGTCGGAAAATCGCGCTGGTGCTGCGCAACATCGCCCGCCGCCTCGGGCGCGATCCGCGCGAGGACCTTCGCCTGCACGCGCCCATCGGGCTGCGCATCGGCGACAAGACGCCCGGAGAGATCGCCATCTCCATCCTCGCCGAGATCGTCCTCATCAAGAGCGATGGCGAGCTCGCGCACGCGCGCCTGTCGGCGAAGGACCCCCTCCGCGTACGTGCTTGAGAGAAGGCGTGTTTGCGGTTTTGACATCTGTACGCCTGTTCACTAGGGTAGGCAGCGATGCCCACCGAGACCGCTCTCGCCCAGCAGGAGCCCGCCGGACATGCTGTGCGCCGATATGCCCTGAAAACGGCGGCGCCGCTGCGCAAGGGACTGGTCGATTACGACCGCGATCTCTCCGACGAGCAGCGCGCCGTCGCGCTCTGCGAGCCGCGGCCCACCCTGGTCATCGCCGGCGCCGGCTCGGGCAAGACGCGCGCGCTCACGTACCGCGTCGCGCACTTGATCGAGTCGGGCGCGCCGCCCGAGAAGCTCCTGCTGCTCACGTTCACCAACAAGGCGGGCCGCGAGATGATGGGGCGCGTCGGCCAGATCTGCCGGATCGAGACGCGGCGGATGTGGGGCGGGACGTTCCACCACGTGGCCCACGGGCTGCTGCGCGAGCACGCGGCCAGGTTGGGATACGCCGACCGATTCGGGCTGCTCGACCGCGAGGACTCGAAGGAGGTGATGGCGAGCGCCACCGCGGACCTGGGCTACGGCGTCGGCCAGCGCCGGTTTCCGCGCCCGGACGCGCTGATCGATCTCTACTCCAGCGCGATCAACACCCAGCGGCCCCTGGCGGAGGTGATCGCCCTGGAGTCGCCGCAGTTCGTCGCCCTGGAGGAGGAGATCCTGCGCGTCGCGCGCAGGTTCGCGGAGCGCAAGGCGCAGATGAACGCGATGGATTTCGACGACCTGTTGCTCAACTGGAAGCGGCTGCTGGTGGAGGTGCCCGCCGCCCGGGAGAGCATCAGCCGGCGATTCTCGGCGGTGCTGGTCGACGAGTACCAGGACACCAACCGGCTGCAGGGCGAGATCGTGGACGCCATGGCGGCGCCGCACGGAAACGTGCTGGTGGTGGGCGACGACGCCCAGAGCATCTATGCGTTTCGCGGGGCGCACTTCGAGAACATCCTCAAATTCCCGGAGCGGTATCCCCAGTGCCAGCAGTTCCGCCTGGTCACCAACTACCGCAGCACACCGCCCATCCTCGCGCTGGCGAACGCGTCGATCTCCTGCAACCGCAAGCAGTTCCAGAAGGAGCTGCGCGCGCAGCGCGAAGGCGGCGTGCTGCCTGCGCTGGTTCCCCTGCGCGACGTGCACCAACAGGCGGAGTTCGTGGCCCAGCGCATCCTCGAGCTGCGCGAGGAGGGCATTCCGCTGCGGGAGATGGCGGTGCTGTACCGCGCGCATACGCACTCGATGGAGCTGCAGATGGAGCTGGCGCGGCGCGGAATCCCGTTCAGGGTCCGGGCCGGCGTTCGCTTCTTCGAGCAGGCGCACATCAAGGACGTGCTGGCGCACCTCAAGTTCATCCAGAACCCGCAGGACGAGCTGTCCTTCAAGCGGATCGTGAAGCTGGTGCCCGGGGTCGGTGCCGCCAGCGCGGACGCGCTCTGGGCGCAGGTCGAGCAGTGGCTGCGCCAGGGACGCGACCCTCGCACGCAGGTCGACGCGCTCGCCCAGATGGTGCCCCCGAAGGCCCGCTCCGGGCTGCGCACGCTGGCCGCCGCGCTGCAGACGTTAGTGGCGATGCGCTCGCAGCCGAGCGAGATGATCCGCTGCATCCTCCATGAAGCCGGCTACGGCGAGGCGCTCAAGCAGCGGTATGCCAACGCGCAGGCGCGATCCGACGACGTGCTCCAGCTCGCGGACTACGCGCTGCAGGCCGAATCGTTGGAGCAGCTCCTGGCGGATCTCACCTTGCTCGATTCGCTCGAGGCGGAGGACGTGGTCGAAGGCGCGGAGGCGGACGAGAAGCTCACCTTGTCCAGCGTCCACCAGGCGAAGGGGCTGGAGTGGCGGGCCGTGTTCCTGATCTGGCTCGCGGACGGGCGCTTTCCCAGCGCTCCCGCGCTGCGCGCGCCCGACGGAGAAGAGGAGGAGCGCAGGCTGTTCTACGTGGCGGTGACCCGCGCGAAGGACGAGCTGTACTTGACCTATCCGATGATGCAGGAAGAGCGCGATCAGGCCCGGCTCTTGATGCGCCCCAGCCGGTTCGTCGACGAGCTGCCGGTGGCCCCGGCACCGTATGAGAAATGGAGCATCGAAGTAGAGGCGCGGCTACATGAGATTTCTTAGCGCCTACGCCTTGACGCGATCATTCGCCAGTCCAGTGATGAGACGCGAACTAGCGGCGGACCCCGGTCTTCTCACAGAATAGGGCATGCCGGACGCCCCGCGGCAGGGCCTTGGATCGTTCTTTCGCGCCCTGATGGACTTCGTGGACGACCGCGGGCTCCGCGAGCAGGTCCGCGCAGCGGTC
>Ga0208990_1000441_pt1 | contig 10219 bp, 10 predicted proteins | sample MedBloCARef_M3_FD_187854 | JGI IMG/M metagenome (GOLD analysis project Ga0208990, IMG submission 187854) | Forest soil microbial communities from El Dorado National Forest, California, USA - Mediterranean Blodgett CA Ref_M3 (SPAdes) (version 2) | ecosystem: Environmental > Terrestrial > Soil >...
GTTGTTGACATGGCAAGAAGCGCAGGGCACGTTGGCGTGCCCGTTGGTCAGCAGGAAGCCCGTCGTGCTGTGATCGAAGATCGCCGTGGTCCACGAAATGGTGTTATGGCATCCCGCGCAGTTGGCCACCCCAAAAGCCGCGCCCGCCGAGGAGTGCACTGGATTAGTCGTCTTTTGCCAGGTCGTCAGGTGGCAGCCCGAATTCCCGCAGTCCGTCTCCACAATCTGAAGGTTATAGTTGCCGCCGATGTGGCAAGAAGCACAGGGCACGTTCGCATGACCATTGGTCAAGGGGAAGCTGATCGGAGGTGCGCTATGGTTGAAGGATGTTCCATTGAAGGTTCCCCCCAACCAACTGTCAAAGGAATGGCACGATTCGCAGGTAGTAGCAAACTTCGCGCTGGCGTGGTTCGGATTAGTAGTCTTCTGATAGTCCTTCAAGTGGCAAGAAGCGCAAGCCGTTGAGAGACCCTGGAACTGTCCAACCGCAGCGCCCTTATGGCACTCTTCGCATTGCACCGCGGCGTGAGCGCCCAAAAGCGGGAAGCGATTCTGGTGATCCTTAACTTGCTGAACGGCATTGTTCCAACCAAGAACGGAGTGGCACCGCGCGCAGTCCGTGCCCATTTTCCGCTGGTGAATATCGGCGTGGCAATCCTGACAATTCTTGCCCACATCTGTGAAGACCGGTTTTACGTGGCACTGCGTGCATTGAACTTTCTCGTGCATGCCGCGCAATGGATAACTCGTTTTATTGTGGTCGAATTCAGGGACGGCACGGATGGGACGCCAGCCTGTGGCGGTGTGGCAGTTCTCGCAGGGAATGGCAAGCGCTCCGTGCGGACTACGAGTGGTCTCCCGCTGCGGTGCGGGTGCGCTCGATGCCGTCCAAGAGAAGAGCAGCAGACAACACAGGATCTGAATGAACTTAGACGTAACAGCCTCCCATGCTTCAGTTTCCCTAAATCCGTTTCTTCTGGGCAGGTTGAAGTATGCCATGATGACCGTAGCCCCAGTCGCTATATTGTTCCTTGCGCTGGGTCAAGAACAACTGTACCGAGGTCCAGATTTTGGCCAGGGGCAATTTTGGGCCAAATTAGTACCACGACTGCCGGTACTTTTGTCCCATTCCTTTACGGGCGAAATCCATCGGCTGGAACGCTAGAGCAGACGACTGCTTCAAGGGTTCCGTAAGAAATTTTCTCACGCCGACGGCAGGGTTTACAAGCTGCAGAAGGCTTGACTTCAATGGGCCGATGTCTGGGCCGTGGCAATCGGTACACTTCGAAGGCGCCTGTTTGTAGATAATCACGGGCTTGGCTTCGACCATGCGCGTCTGCTTATGGCATTTGTCGCAAGCCACGCCTGCATGTCCGCCCTGCAAGGGAAAATGCGTCCGGGTGTCATGGTTGAAAGTGGAGGGCACCCAGCGCTGCGAATCGTGGCAGTCCCCACAAAGTGTTTTCCCGGCCTTGGCGAATTGGCTGTCATGGGCGTCTTTATGACAATCTTCGCAAACTTGCGACGTGTCCTTGAACTGGATTTCCTTCTTGCCCGGGGGCACCTTGTGACAATCACCGCACTTGGCGGCGCGATGCGCTCCGAGCAAGGGGAACTTGGTTTTCGAATGGTCGAAGCCATTCACGTCGGCCCATGACCTCACGTTATGGCAGGCTTCGCACCCCTGCGGCGTGCCGTCGGCACGCCGCCGTGCCATGCGTTCGTTGAATTCGCCATGATGCACATCCTCATGGCAGGCGGTGCAGGTCCGATCTTCGAAATGGAACGGCAGGATCTTGTCCTTTCGGCCGGCGGCCCCCACCTTATGACAATCGGAGCAAGGAACGGCGGCGTGCGCCCCGGCCAGCGCAAAACGTGCCTTGCGATGTTTGGCGATCGTGAATGTGGAGCGGTGCCAATCCAGAACGGTATGACAATCCTCGCATTTGTTCAAATACGGGGCAGCTGCAAATTGTCCGTCATGGGCATCCTTGTGGCAGTCGGTGCAGGCTGCGAATTTCACCTTATAGATGGTGTCCTTGCCCGCGGGTAGATGGCACTTGTCGCATTCAACGGTAATGTGTTTGCCCTTCAGCGGGTATTTGGAGGTGTCGTGCTCTTTCACGCCGAAAAGCGATGGCTTCCATCCATCCACATTATGGCATTCCGCGCACTCGCCCTTCTTGGGCCGCGCTTCGAACTGGCCCTTGTGCGGGTCCGGTTTATGACAATCATTGCAATTATCAAACGGGAGCTGCCGTTTGAAATCACTCTTCAAATGGCACTCAGCGCAGCCGACCATGGCGTGCTTTCCGAGGAGCGGGTACTTGGTCTTGGAATGGTCGAATTCAAAGCGCGGCAGCAATTTTTTCCATCCGTCGGTGGTATGACATTCTTCGCAGCGCTGCTTGAAGGAGCCTTTGTGCGGATCGATATGGCAGTCGATGCAGGCCTGGAACTTCATGTCCCTGTAGCGTGCCGGACCGCCAGGCACATCCGGCTTATGACACTTCTCGCATTCAACTTTGATGTGAAGACCCGTCAGAGGATAGCGGGTCTTGGAGTGATCGAATTGCTTCGCAGCCTTCCAGTCCACGTAGTTATGGCATTGCAGACAATCGTTCCCGAGTTGACCTTTGTGCACATCTTTGTGGCACGGTACGCAATTTTGCGACAACCCGAAAAAGGACTTCGAAAGATCCTTCATTTTGATGAGCGCGCGTTCATCGGAAACCATGTACGCGGGCAAGTGACATTTCTCGCAAGCAATGCCCGCATGCTTTCCCTCCAGCTTGTAGCCCGTCAACCGGTGATCAAATTGTTTCTGCGAAGGCTCCCAATGGATCAGGTTGAAGTCCTCACCGTTGTGTTCAAGATGGCAACGGATGCAGTCTTTACCATTGGGATTCCGCATCTGAAGCTGGGCGTGATAGCCGTGTTTTGCTTCCAGCCGTTTCGCTATTTCTTTATGGCAATCCAGGCACTTGAAAGTAGGCGTGCTAGTACCGAATTGGTGGCAGCTCGCGCATTGGGTGGTTCCGGTCAGACTTTGATGGGCTTTGGAAAGCGGGCCGGGGGAGATTTGTGCGCCTGTGGGAAGGGTGAGGAATAGCAGCGCGACAAAGCAAGAAAGAAAACGACACAACAATGCGAAAGGACATGCTTTGCTGGCTGAATCCCTAACGACAGGCTCGAAGAGGGCCACTGTGTTCTCCGTGTTTGCGTTTCGCGGCGAAAACCGTGGGCTCGGGTATCTGAGATTACCACGCATGAAGCGCGCGTGACGCCACGGGTTCGATAATGTGTCTAGAATGAAAAGGCAAGAAAGCACCTTCGTCTCCCGTCAAGAAGCCGGCGGGATGCACCGCCGAACCCGGCCCGGACTCCGCTACGCCCCGACCTCCCAAGCCCGTTCACAACTGACGCCGGGAACACCAATTATCCCTTTCGATGTGCTTCCCAGGGAGTTGAAGTCCACGGTCATTCTAAGCAGCAGCAATGCTAACAGAAGACCGAACTCGAATTTACCGCGAGTTTACATTTTTTAAGTCCGGCAGGAGGAAATTCCCGCGGGAGCAGGGTGGTGGCTTCTCATCCCTGAAATTTATAGCCAATTCCAGGCACGGTCACGATCAGCACAGGTCTCTTTGGAGACTTCTCCAGCTTCTGGCGCAGACTGGCAACGTGCACATCAACGGTGCGTGTGAAGGTGCCAACCTCATAGCCCCACACCTCGCGCAAAATCTCATCACGAGACAAAGTGACTCCTTCGTGCTCAATGAAATAACGCAAGAGTTGAAATTCCCGAGCAGAAAGATATACAGGTTTGCCTTCGCGCATAACTTGTGTGCCGCGGATATCCGCGCGAATTGAGCCAAACTGGTGAAGGCCCTGGCTCGTTCGAGTGGGGGCGCGCCGCAGTAACGCCTCGATGCGGGCCACGAGTTCAAGAGTGTCAAAGGGTTTCGTAACGTAATCGTCGGCACCCGACTTGAGACCCATCACTTTTTCGGCGATTTGTCCACGAGCGGTCAGCAGGAGGATGGGAGTTGCCAGCCCGGCCACCCGGATGTCGCGACAGAGGTCAAATCCGTTGCGATGAGGCAACATGATATCGAGGATGATCAAATCGAAGGGCAGATGAGTCGCCTTATCGAAGCCTTGATCGCCATCGGTAGCAAAGTCGACGACGTAGCCCTCGCTTCGCAGTCGATCGCCCAAGGTCATCTGCAATGCTTCTTCGTCTTCTACCAGTAAGATGCTTTCGTTCATATTTGAGTAAGTGGGGTCGAATCGAGAGACGCTGCTGTCATTTGCAATTCTTGTTTCTCCGCGATAGGCAAGTGCAGTGTAAACGCACTTCCGACTGCCAATTCACTAGCTACGGATAGCTTTCCACCCATCGCTTCGGCAATGTTCTTGGCCAGAGACAATCCCAAACCAGCCCCGTGAATTTGAGCGGCAATGACTGCTGCGCCGCGATAAAAGGGCTCGAAAATGTGAGGCATTTCCGAGCGGTCGATGCCGATACCGTGATCTTGAACCGTGATTTGAATTTCCCGGCTGGCCCGGTCTTCCGAATCGGCGAGGAGGCCGCGGATACCGATCCAACGACTCTCACCGCTATACTTCACGGCATTTACGATTAAGTTTTGCAAGCACTGGGAAAGCGCTGACAGATCACCCAGAACGCACGGTAGGCTTGCCTCGATTTGCCGCTCGACGACGAAGCCGGCGCCTTGCAGCAGTTCCAAAGTGTTGTCCAGTACGGAATCAATGATTTGCGAAATCTGTAGCGGACGCAGGACATAGCGGCTCCGCCAATCTTGCGTTGAGGCATACTGCAAAATCTGATTGACGAGCTCAGTGATTTGGCGGCTTTGGTTTCGGATCACCGCGCCATATCTCTGCAGCTCTTCTTTCCTGCTCACCAGGCCATCCACGATATTGTCCGCGGCCGAACTGATGATTGCCAAAGGAGTGCGCAACTCGTGAGAGACCGAGGCGACAAACTCCATTTGCAGGTTGGCCAGCTGGATCGCGGCAAGCATCTTGCTTCTCTGGATGGCCCAAACTGAGGCGCTGGCGAAGATAAGCGTAAAGGCGAGGACTGCGATCAACCTGATCGCGAAGCGGCGAGAGGTAGCGACCACGTTGGCCAGGCGTTGCGAAGCCTGCTCATCGTAGAGCCGCTTGATTTCTTCCAGGTCCTGACGGACACGATCGAACGACCGCACGCCCCCGGCGAGGTCGAGGTCGACCGCTTCTTTCGTGCTGCCCTCAAGAATGGAGGCTAACACTTCATTCCGCACCTTGAGATATTCGGACCAATCACCCTGGAGACGCCCGGCGATCTCGATCTCCTGAGGCGTTCGCGCCTGACGAAGATATTCGATGATTCCTTCGTTTACAAGTCGATCAGCTTCTCGCGACTGGTCCGCATACTCAATCTGGAGATTGCTGTCATCGGTGGTTAGGGCATAGAAAGTAGCTCGGCGGGTCTCTTGGGCCTCATACTGCAGCTCTCCAATTCTGCGAAGTCCCAGCACTGACCCAACATACATTTTCTGCGCCTCGACATTTGTGGTGTGAAGATCGCGCATGACGAAGATGCCGACAGTCGTCACTATAAGGAAAACGACAAGAAGCAACAGAGTGGAACTGTAACGGGCTATCAAGCCCAATACGGGGTCTATTAGCGGAACCGAGCCGATCGTCTTTCGTCTTAGCGAGTTTTTGGTCTTCCGGCGCATATCTATTTGGACGGGCGTGGCGGAATATGAAGCTTGTAGCCCTTTTCTTCGGGAAGCCGTTCGTCTACCCTAATGACCTTTACCGACGCGTCCACATCCGTGGCGCGCACGTAACCAATAGCCCCGGGCACGTTAAATACGAATTTGCGAACGCCCACGGGAGTTGCCAAAGTCTTGGGTGACACAAAGACTTCGCCCGTGAATAGGCCGTGCAGAAAGTGATTTTTGAAATCACTTTCGCTCATCTGGCAAATCAAGCTGAGGACCGCTGCGCGTTCGGGTTGGCCGGGCTCCATCATAACCAGGGTGATTCTGCGCCCATTCGGCCAGTGACTGCGCTCACCAAGGAAAAGATTCCGTAATTCGGCCATGGAGAGATTCTCAATCGGGTTAGAGAGGTTGACGACAACTGCCAAGTTCTGTTCCGACGCCGTCGGTGGTTCCGACGGGATAAAGGGGCGTAGGTCGGACGCAAAGGAGAGCGCCACGGCCAAAAAACCGGCGCCGATGAAAACAGGCAGAATACCTACCCGACGTGGCATACCCAAGCCCTTCTAAAAAGTAAACCCGACTTGCAGGGCGAGAGCATTTCTAGCCGCCCGTGCTCGCGAGTCGGTGTAATCATATTGGAGCTTCAAGGCCACGGATTCGCTCGCATCGTACCGGAGACCCACAGAGGGGCCTTGCCGCAAACGAACGTCCGGGAACACTGGCTCCGTGCCCGAGGCGTTTATATATTGGTAGCGGAAATAGGGGCGGTAGGAGCCCAATTGTCTTGAGAACTGAGTATAGAAACCCGGGGTGTTAAATACTTGGGACGTCCCAAAGATGGCGTGACGAACAACCAGGGCTTCGTTAAGCCACTCGAATCGTGGACGCACAAATACGGCGTGTGCGGCAAGGATGGTTTCGCCGATTCTCGGCGAGTTGATTGGGGCAAGCAGGTCCCGATAGACCGAGAAGCCCACCTGCAACCCGCGAATTGCTTCAGGTCGAGCGAAAAGCGCGAGGTTGAATGCCTTATGGTTCTGGTCATCAACTACGTTTTGCACTGGTTCTTGGGTTAGTGGAGAACGCGAAGCACGCCCATTACCTACTTCGGCGACGTAGTGCAATCCGAGGCGCCCGGAGGGTATCAACCCGAAAGCCGACACACCTACTGTGTGGATGGGCAGAATTCCTCCGCGGTCCTCGAACTGAAAGAGGAAAGGTCGTGCCGTAGTTGTCTGAAACCAAGTGCTGTGGTGATAGGCCGTGTTGTAATAGCCGATCGCGGTATGGAACCGACCGGCCCCCACATTCAGGTAATCGTTGTAGGAATACTGGACAAGATAACGTTCGACATCTACGCTGAATGTGTTGATCTCTCCCCTAGTCACTCCGTAAATGTTGTCCGGTCCTCCTTCGAAGACAATCTCACTGAGGAATTTGAACTTTTCCGAGATATCCGACGTGACGAACAGGTTGAGCTGTCCGAGGGTGAAGGCGGTCGTGTTGCCTTTTCGCGTGTCACCATGAAGAGTGATATCGCCGAAGCCCCGGAGGCGCAAGAGAGTCTTGCTAAGGTCCATTCGCTCCGGCACCGCGCTTTCTGCTTGGCTTTCTGCTTGCTGCTCAGCTTCATTGACGGGCGGTGCACTCTTTTGAGTGGGCCCAGGTGCTGGACTCACGACGGCAGCCGGTTGCCGCTCCGCTTCCAGTTGCCTGACTCTGGACTCCAATTGATCGATTCTTTGCAGTAAGAGCTGTAAAGTTTGTTTGTCCAGAGCCGTTACATCGCCAGGTTTAGGCTGCTGCGCCTGGAGAATCGTCGCGGTTACCAGACTTGCCAGAAGCAAGGGCAGTATTCTTCTTCTGACCCTCCAACCGGTGAGCCCTGGAGCGGGCAGAACTCTGCTGGGCGGGAGAGTGGACACCTTCATTGATTCCTCCTCTAGCTAGACAATGGCGATAGGCAGTTAACTCCACTATACATTAAGGTTTTTCGACGCGAGGTTGCTGAAGGGGAGTATGTCGTGATGGTATAGAAGCCGAGACATGCCGCAACGAGTTTGCCAGCTATCGAAAAGTGAGCTCTTGTTGGACTCCCATGGACGGGAATCGTTGATTCCAGTTTGGGGGTGAAAAAATGCAGGACTGCAGTTCTTAACAGAGGGCATTCAACCGCGAGACAAATAGTACGGAGAAATTGCCCCGGCGGGTCCACTATCAAGGAAACGACACTCTCGGCGCCGTGGTGGGCGCCTGCGACGAAGTGGCCTTGAAACGCGGATGCTCAGAGCTTTGAATGGCCGGAACTGGCAGCGGGCGAGGCGGGCTAAGTTTTTTGCGATTCAAATCGCGGATAATTCGAGCGACATAAGCAACGGTCTCGGGGTAGGGGGGAAGGCCGTGATATTGCTCAACGCGCTCAGGTCCAGCGTTGTAAGCCGCCAGGGCTTTGGTAACGTCGTTGTTATAGTGCACCAGCAGTTCACGCAAATAGCGCGTTCCACCTTCAACATTAGAGGCGGGATCCAATGCGTTCGGTACACCTAACCAGGCGGCAGTCCGTGGCATTAGCTGCATTAACCCCTGCGCCCCTTTGCGGGAGACTGCATTCGGATTGAATCCGCTCTCGGCGGCAATCAGGCTGTTCACCAGGTCGGGGTCAACGTTGTTGCGGGCGCAGGCGGCGCGGACCACCTCGTCGAGGCTGATGACGCGTGTGGGGACTGAAACCGGTAGCGGTAGCACGGGTGTTTCATCCTCTTCAAATCCGGCAAGCTCAGGAGTGGGAACATCCACGTAGTTGTCTGGCGCGGCCGTCAGGAAGAGACGGGTTACGTTGCCTCGCACTTCGCGACGTTCGTGCCGGATAGCGAACCCGTTTCGCAAGATTGCCATTTGGGCGGCGGATGCTGAGAGACTAACGAACAGGAGCAACGCTACGCCGATACCGATTTTGTATCCAAATTGCAACCAAAAGAGACGAACGTTCCCCTCGACGCAAGATAGAGCGCCCCGGAGACCGAAAACACCGCAACGGCTCGCTGGTCGCAGCCGATCCGCTTCAGTGGCTCGACCGCGTCGATGAGTACCTAGGTAAGACATTGGATTAGTCAGTTTCTCGCGGCGCCCTTCCGTTAATCCGCTGATTCTCAGGACCACGGCACACCAATGGGATCGCCTGCCAACCTCTAGAATCAACGAATAATATAGATTGTCATTGCGCTGTCGCAAATACGCCTCCGAATTAGTGGGTTATGAGTGCCTTACCTCGGGCCAAGGGCCGGAGTGGAATTTCGTTCGGTTCGTACCTCAATGGGGTGGAAGATGCCAACTTTCTACAAGATTGACAAGGAGCGCCGGCTGGTGATGACCACCGCATCGGGTGTGACAACTATGGACGACGCTTTGGCTCACCAGAAAAGACTCTTGCACGATCCCGATTTTGCTCCGAACTTTTCGCAGTTGTTGGACTTTACGCACGTTATGAGACTCGATCTGAGTACGGAGAACGTGCGCGAGCTGGCTCAAACGAATGTATTCTCGCCGGATTCCCATCGGGCCTTCATTGTCAGTAGCGAGGCCGCCTATGGATTCGCGCGAGCGTTTGAGAATTTGAGAGAAAGAATGGGTGAGCACGGCATTCGAGTCTTCAGAGATCTCGAAGACGCGCTGCTCTGGGTCTTTTCCGAGAAACAAAGCGATTCATGTTTGGCAAATTCGCACCACGCTTCTAAACCCACCATCCCTAGTTGCGGGCAGGAGGCGAATCTGGAGCGGGGGCGGGCTGTTTCCGGCTCTGCTGCTGCAACTGCTTCCGCTGCTCGTACATCCGCTGCAGGTCCTGAATCATTTGCTCCGATGTCTTGAAGGCCGAGGTGCTCGCATCAGCGGCAGGTGTCGCGGAGGAAGTTTGCTGATCTGGCCGTGCGAATGACTGGTCTGCCGACGGAGGCGGCTGGTCTGGAGATGGAGGTGCCTGGTCCGTTGGCGCCCCTTCTGGTGAAGCCGACGATTCGGGTGAAGCTGGATTGCCCAGCACCGTATTCTCCGGCACGCCAAGAGTCAACCGTGGCGATCCGCGAATCGCGCCCCGCGGCGTCTGCTCCGTCGAAGTCCCCGGTATTCCCGGAACGGCGGTGGCGGTCTTCTCCCGAACCATTAATAGTATGCTTTGGATGCTTTGCGGATCGGTCTCAGAGGCCCGGATAACGTAGTCAAGATTGGTTGAGTCCAGTAGTGTGGCAAGAACACTGCGAGCCGGTCCGGGGCCAAGCCGTGCCCAAATGCGCTGGCTGGAAGCGCCCGGTGGAAGTTCGATATCCGCGCCTGTTTGTGCCCGCACTGCCGACAGAACATCCGACAGCAAAGAATTCTCTGCAATGATTGTGAGCTTCCCATCTTCGTAGGTTACTCGAAGCTGATTCCCGCCCGCCTGCTCCGGTATGAGGGGATTTGCGAGTAAGGCTGTTATCGAT
>Ga0208990_1000442_pt1 | contig 10217 bp, 10 predicted proteins | sample MedBloCARef_M3_FD_187854 | JGI IMG/M metagenome (GOLD analysis project Ga0208990, IMG submission 187854) | Forest soil microbial communities from El Dorado National Forest, California, USA - Mediterranean Blodgett CA Ref_M3 (SPAdes) (version 2) | ecosystem: Environmental > Terrestrial > Soil >...
TGCCGCCGAACAGCGCGCCGAACTTCTCGTTCGTCATGCGCAGCCCAGTGCAATAGTCGAAGTAGCTCTGGTCGAGCCGGAAGGTGCCATCCTCCTTGAGGTCGACGATGTTGCTCAAGATCGTGTCCTTGAACTTGGGCTCGCCATAGGGCGCCAGGCCCATGACCTTGTACTCGCCGGAGTTGACCTTGAAGCCCGTGTAGTAGGTGAAGGCCGAATAGAGCAGGCCCAGCGAATGCGGGAAGTGGATCTCCTTCAGCATCTCGAGCTTGTTGCCCTGGCCCCAGCCCAGCGACGTGGTCGCCCATTCGCCGACGCCGTCCATGCACAGCACGGCGGCTTCTTCGTAGGGCGAGGGAAAGAAGGCCGAGGCGGCGTGGCTCTGGTGATGCTCGCCGAACAGCAGGCGCTTGTGCCAGTCGAAGTCGGGCTGCCAGCGCTTCATCTCGTCGCGCAGCAGCGTCTTCTGGAACAGCTTCTCCTTCAGCCACAGCGGCATGGCCATGCGGAACGAGTTGAAGCCGCGCGGTGCGTAGGCGAGATAGGTCTCGAGCAGGCGCTCGAACTTCAGGAACGGCTTGTCGTAGAAGGCGACGTAGTCGACGTCGCCCAGCTTGATGCCGGCCGCGTCGAGGCAGTACTGCACGGCGTTCTGCGGGAAGCCCGAATCGTGCTTCTTGCGGGTGAAGCGTTCCTCCTGGGCGGCCCCCACGAGATGGCCGTCCTCGATCAGCGCGGCGGCGCTGTCATGGTAGAAAGCCGAGATCCCGAGCACGCGCATGGAACGGCAACGCTCCCCTTAGAACAGCGTGTAGATGAACGGTGCGATGGCCGAGCCCTTGGTCAGCACGATCAGGCCGCCGAAGATCACCATCATGATCAGGATCGGCAACAGCCAGAACTTCTTGCGCTCCCGCATGAAGGCCCAGAGTTCGACGATGATGGAGCCCATAGCCGGTCCTTTCAGGATCAGAATTGGTTTTTCATGGATTGCGGCGGCGGCCCCGGCGGCGTGCGATCGATCCAGTAGCTCTTGGCCGTGGGATCGAGACGAAGGCGCAGGAAGTCCTTGCCCATGGCGCGCATGACGAGGCCGATCGGCATGATGGTCACGAAGAAAAGCAACCCCAGGACGATGGGGTTCATGACTTTGTAGAGCAGCAGGCCGAATTTCAGCCACAGCCTGTTGAGAGGATTGAGGACCTTCGGAAAAGTGAAGGCCACGACCAGGAAGACGATCGCCAGCGGCAAGGTCCAGTGCCAGCCGGTATGGCCACGCCACCACGACAACGCGCTGACAAGCGCGAAGAAGCCGGCGAAGACCAAGCCAAAGCCGCGGTCGCTACCGGCTTTGACATGCTCTTCGCGCGAAAAGTCTTCGTGAAGCTGGCTGGTCGCCATTTGTCGATGGTGCCTGGTCAGTAAGCCGTCTTTTGCGGGCCCTTAAGTCACTGATCGCAAACGCCAAGTCAATTGGCGACCGGCCGAAAAACCTACTCGGCCGCCGCGGCGTCGAAGCGGTAAGCGAGCAGTGCCGTCAGCGTCCGGCGCCAGACAGCGGTGGCGCGCTCGAAGCTCAGCCCGTCGCGACGCCGCAGCACGATCCAGGCTTCCAGCGACAGCGCCGCCCCGATGGCGTCGGCCAGCTCCTCGCGAGCCGGCTCGTCCAAGGCAGCGAACTCCGGGGCGAACGCTTCAAAAGTGGCCTGCCGCAACTGGTTCTTCGCGGTCATGCCGCGCTCGGTGAGCGCCGGATGATTGACGAACTGCCCGGCGGCGACGCGCAGAGGCACGATCTTGTCGAAGACCTGCGCCAGATTGTCGACGACCGAAGCAATGCGATCCGACAATGGCTGGCTGCTCGGGGTCATCGGCGGCACGACAAGGTCACCGCGCACGCTGTCCACTACAGTTACGAAAAGTGACTCAACATCGCCAAAATGCTGGAAAACCGACCGGACCGAGACATCGGCCCGCTTGGCGACCGCGACCACCGTCGGCGCCGTGCTGGTCTCGGCGATCATCTCCTTGGCGGCCGCAATGATCTTGCGGCGCGTCTCGGCGGCGCGTCGATTGCGTCCGTCAGAACGGCCTGTCTCGACCATTTGTACCTCACTTGAGTGTGCCACTGCGCTGCCGCGCGGGAGAACCGCTGCTTCGCTCATTTGCGTATTCCTATCCGGTGTAACGGCGGATGGTGGCCAATGGCCGACCTGTCGCCTATGGAGGGCGTGAAATAAGGGCCGACTAGGGCAGGAACAAGGTAAACACCGTCGCACCACCATGAATACGAGCCATGCAAAAATCCCCCTCGCCGTGCTGTGGGACTTTGGTGGGGTCATCCTCAGCAGCCCCTTCGAGGCCTTCAATCGCTACGAGGCGGAAGCCGGACTTCCCAAAGATTTCGTCCGCGGCCTCAATGCGCGCAATCCCGACGCTAATGCCTGGGCAAAGATGGAACGAAGCGAGGTCTCCCTCGAAGGCTTCGTTGCACTGTTCGAAGAGGAAGCGCGCCAGCAGGGACACAAGCTCGACGGCTGGAGGATTTTGCAGTCACTAAGCGGCGACATTCGGCCGCAGATGGTCGAAGCGCTGCGCCGCTGCAAGACGACGTTCCGGGTCGCCTGCATCACCAACAACATGAAGTCGGGCGAGGGACCCGGCATGGCGCGCGGCCCGGAGAAAGCTCAGGCCGTGGCCGAGATCATGGCGCTGTTCGAACATGTCGTTGAATCGAGCAAGGTCGGCTATCGCAAGCCCGATCCGCGCATCTATCGCCATGCCTGCGACCTTTTGGGCGTGCCGCCCGAGCACTGCGTCTATCTCGACGATCTCGGCATCAACCTGAAGCCGGCGCGTGCCATGGGCATGCGCACCATAAAGGTCGGCGACCCCGACGCGGCGATCGACGAACTGCAAAAGATGGTGGGAATCCCTCTGCGAGGCTGACGATGAGCTGGCAACCCGAGATCGATGAACTGCGGCGGCGCGAGGAGATGGCGCGCCGCATGGGCGGGCCCGACAAGATCAAGCGCCAGCATGACGGCGGCAAGCTCACGGTGCGCGAGCGCATCGAACGCCTGCTCGATCCGGGCTCCTTCCATGAGATCGGCGCCATCGCCGGCAAGGCTCAGTACGACGAGCAGGGCCAGCTCACGGACTTCATGGCATCCAACTTCGTGATGGGCCGCGGCCGCATCGATGGCCGCACCGTGTCGGTCGGCGGCGACGACTTCACGGTGCGCGGCGGCGCCGCCGACGCCTCGATCTGGGAAAAGCAGATGCTGTCGGAGCAGATGGCGGGCGAGCTCGGCATCCCGATGGTGCGTCTGGTCGACGGCACCGGCGGCGGCGGATCGGTCAAGACCTACGAAACCTCAGGCTTCACCTATGTGCCGCGCAATCCGGCGTGGGAGCACGTCGTCGACAATCTCGCCAAGGTGCCGGTAGTGGCGCTGGGGCTGGGCTCCGTGGCCGGGCTCGGGTCGGCGCGCCTGGTGACCTCGCACTATTCGCTGATGGTGAAGGGCATCTCGCAGATGTTCGTGGCCGGGCCGCCGGTGGTGGCGCGGCTGGGCGAGACCGTCACCAAGGAAGAGCTGGGCGGCACGGAGATCCATGCCAAGAACGGCGCCGTCGACGACGAGGTCGAGAGCGAGGACGAAGCCTTTGCGCGGACCCGGCGTTTTCTCTCCTACCTGCCTTCCTCGATCGATGGCCTCGGCGAGCGGGCGCCGACCAACGACGATGCCGGCCGCCGCGACGCCTCCCTGCTCGACGCCATCCCGCGCGACCGCCGCAAGGTCTATCGCATCCGGCCGATCGTCGAGGCCTGCGTCGATCGCGGCTCGTTCTTCGAGATCGGCAAGCAATGGGGCCGCTCGGTCGTCACCGGGCTGGCGCGGCTCGACGGCTGGCCGGTCGCGGTGCTGGCGAGCGATCCCTTCGTCTATGGCGGCGGCTGGACGGCCGATGCCAGCCACAAGGTCATCCGCTTCGTCGACTTCGCCGAGACCTTCCACTTGCCGGTCGTGCATTTCGTCGACATTCCGGGCTTCGTGATCGGCGTTACGGCTGAGAAGGCCGGCACCATCCGGCACGGCGCGCGCGCCCTGGCGGCGATCTATCAATCGAAGGCGCCATGGTGCTCGATCCTGATGCGGAAGTCGTTCGGCGTGGCGGGCGCAGGGCATCAGAACTGGCAGAAGTACAACTTCCGTTACGCCTGGCCCTCGGGCGACTGGGGCTCGCTGCCGCTCGAGGGCGGCATCGAGGCCGCCTACAAGGCCGAGCTCGCCGCCTCACCCGATCCGGCCGCCCACCTGGCCGCCATCGAGGCCAGGCTCAACAAGGTGCGCTCGCCGTTCCGCACCGCCGAGCGCTTCGGCGTCGAGGAGATCATCGACCCGCGCGATACGCGGCCGCTTCTGTGCGAGTTCGCCAATCTTGCCGCGCCTATGCGCAAGCCCGGCCCACGCAGCTTCGGCTACCGGCCGTAAAGAGGGCGTCGGTGAAGCGAACGGCGCGTCCGATCACCGCCAAATACCTGCAGAACGCCGCCGCGTTCTATCTCGAGCGCTATCCCAGCACGGCCGAAGGCCTGCGCCGCGTCCTCAGCCGCCGGGTGCGCAAAGCCGAGATGCTCGAAGCGCCGGTGATGGAGAACGTGAAGCAGGCGATCGAGGCCATCGTCGCCAAGTTCGTCGCCGCCGGCGTGATCGACGACAAGGCCTTCGCCCAGACCAAGGCGCGCGCACTGCACCGGCGCGGCACATCGACCAGGCTCACCCGCCGCAAGCTGCAGATCGCCGGCGTCGACGGCGACACGCTCGACCAGGCGATGGTGGGACTCGACCAGGAACTCGATACCAATCCCCGCCAACGCGAATGGCGGGCCGCGGCGGCACTGGCGCGGCGGCGAAGGCTCGGTCCCTACCGGCTGCCCGAGGATCGCAAGGACAACCGCACGCGCGACCTGGCGGCGATGGCCCGCGCCGGCTTCGCCTACGACGTTGCCAAAAAGGTGATCGATGCACCCAGCCCCGATGCGCTGGACGAGTCGTAAGCATCTTGATTACTTCGGTCCCAGCCTCCCCCCGTCATATGGCCTCGCTGGTGCTTGCTTATTCCGATCTTCGTCGTTCAAAGATTTACTAAACAACTACTTGACTAGTACTTAAGTTCGCCATATGGTTCCCGCCGGCAGAAGGATTGGCGCCATGTTCAGTCGCGTCGATGGTTCGATGGCAACGGCAGCTCGCTCGCGGCGGACGAACGGGCGCGCCGTGCTGGCGCGTGAAGGAGTGCCAGCAGTGTTGGTAACCCGGCGCTGTCGGAAGGACGAACCAAAAAGGTCCGTCGGAAATACCGGAAATACCGGAAATCCCTTGCCGGAATCCAGCGCGCTCGATTCATCAACGATATCAGGCGCTTCGGTGTATCGGCCGGCGGCCGGTTTGCGCCGGATGGGCTGGCGGAAATGGGCGGAAACTGGCGGAAACTCCTGGAGTGCACGACCAGCTCTCCGAATCGAGGGTATGACGGGGGAGGCATGGAGAAAGGATCAGAATGACCATCACGATCTGGCACAACCCGCGCTGCAGCAAGTCGCGGGAGACCCTCGAGCTTCTGCGCCGCAAGGGAATAGAACCCACGATCCGGGAGTATCTCAAGCAGCCGCCGAGCATGGCCGAAGTCGAGAAGCTGATCGACCTGGTGGGTGGCGATGCGAAGGATCTGATCCGCGATGGCGAACCGGAGTTCAGGAAGCTCGGCAAGAAGAAAGCCGATCTTGGCAATCCCGACATTGCCAAGGCGATCGCCGCGCATCCCATCCTGTTGCAGCGACCGATCGTGGTGTCAGGCAAGCGTGCCGCCATCGGCCGGCCGCCCGAAGCGGTGTTGCCGCTTCTGAAATAGCATCATGATCGGACGGGTTCGCCTCTGGTCGGCCTACGTCCTCTTCTTCTATGTCGTCACGCATCTGCTCAATCATGCGCTCGGCCTGATCTCGCTGCGCGTGCTCGAAGTCGGCCGGACGGGATTCGTCTTCATCTGGCATAACGCGGTGGGCCAGACCGTTCTTTACGGTGCCCTGTTCACCCACTTCTTCCTGGCCTTGTGGTCGCTCTATCGCCGCCGCGCGCTCAGGCTCTCGCACTGGGAGTGGACGCAACTGGTGTTGGGCGCACTGATCATTCCCCTGGGCGCGATCCACGTCGTCGGCACGCGCCTGGCGCACGAACTCTACGGCGTCGAGCCGGGCTATCCCTGGGTCCTGGGATCGCTGGTCACCAGCGACTGGACGTCCATCGCCCGCCAGTTCCTGCTGCCCCTGGTGGTCTGGCTGCATGCCTGCATCGGCCTCCACTTCGCATGGCGCCTGAAATCCTGGTATCCCGCCTGGCTGCCGGCGCTCTATGCCGTCGCCCTGCTCGTGCCCGTCGCGGGCATCGTGGGCGCGGCGATCGCCCTGCGCGATGTCGCCGATCTTGCCCAGCAGCCGGGCTTCCTCGAAAACCTGTTCGACCGCGTGCATGCGCCGCCGCCCGCCGACATCGACAACCTCTACGCCATTTCGCGCGATCTCCAGATCGGAGCGCTCGCCCTGCTCGTCGGTGTTCTGGGCGCGCGCCCGCTGCGCGACTACTGGGAGCGCCGTGCCGGCGTGGTGCGCCTCGATTATGGCGAACGCCGCAGCACGAGCCAGCCCGCGGGGCTCACCATCCTGGAAATGAGCCGTCTTGCGGGCATCCCTCATGCGTCGGTGTGCGGCGGGCGCGGCCGCTGCTCGACCTGCCGGGTTCGCATCGGCGGCGAGGATCGCGCAAAGTTGCCGCCGGCCTCGCCGGACGAACAGAAGGTGCTGACGAGGGTTGGCGCTCCCGCCAATGTGCGGCTCGCCTGCCAGCTCCGCCCGCCGCCTGGCCACTACCGCGTGACGCCGCTCCTGCCCGCATCGACCGGCCCGGTCGAGGCCTATCGCCGCCAGCCGCAGGCCCATGGCGGCGAGCAGTATGTCGCGATCCTGTTCGCCGATATCCGCGGCTTCACCTCGATCTCGGAGGGCAAGCTGCCCTACGACGTCGTGTTCCTGCTCAACCGCTATTTCCGGGCAACCGGCCACGCCATCGAGGCGGCCGGCGGCCGGGTCGACAAGTTCATCGGTGACGGCGTGATGGCGATCTTCGGGCTCGACCGCGAGCCGCAGGTCGCCTGCCGGCAGGCGCTCGACGCGGCGCGCCGCATGGCTCTGGCGCTGGACGACCTCAACGAGGCGATGTCGGGCGACCTCGACCAGCCGCTGCGCATCGGCATCGGCCTGCATTCGGGCCCGACCATCGTGGGCCAGATGGGCTATGAGCGCGCCACCCAGCTCACGGCCATCGGCGATACCGTCAACACCGCGAGCCGCCTGGAGTCGCTCACCAAGGAATTCGGCGTCGAGCTGGTGGTCTCGCAGGAGCTGCTGGACCGCGCCGGCATCGATCTCGCGGCCTATGAAAGGCACGACGTCGAGATCCGCGGCCGCCAGGAACGGCTGGCGGTGCGTGCCGTCAAGCGGGCGACGGAACTCACGGCAATGTCATAAGAATTTCGTTGCCCGAGACGCGGGCGAGGCAAGAATGCAGCGACCCTCAGGAGGTGGACCATGCGCTCGACCCTTCTAGCCGCCGCGGCGGTGCTATCTCTCGGCTTTTCGACCATGGCCTTCGCCGCCGGCGGTGGCTCCGATTCATCGTCGTCGCAGCCCGCCAAGCCGGTCGACCCCAACTTCACGCGCGCCAAGGCGATGATCGAGGGCAGGGATTACCAGGGCTCGCTGCCGCTCCTGCAGCAGGTCGTCGCCAAGGATCCACAGAACGCCGACGCCTACAACCTGATGGGCTATGCCACGCGCAAGTCCGGCAACGCGAACGGTTCACTGCAATACTACCAGCAGGCGCTGGCAATCGATCCCAGGCATCTCGGCGCGTATGAGTACCTCGGCGAGGCCTACCTGATGCTCGATCGCCCGGCCGAGGCCGACCAGATGCTGGCGCGGCTGGATTCGCTCTGCGTCTTCGGCTGCAGCGAATACCGCATGCTCAAGGCGGCGGTCGCCAACTACAAGAAAGGCCAAAAGCCGACGAACTAGCCGTCAATGCGCGACGAGCAGCGGAGCCGTCATGCTGGCCAGCAGCGTGCGGCTGGCGCCGCCAAGCACCCTCTCGCGCATACGCGAATGGCCGTAGATGCCCATGACGATGAGATCGACGTCGTGATCGGCGGCGCGTGACAGGATCACGCCGCCGACGTCGGAATCGGCGGCGGTGTCGCGCTGCACCGTCACCTTCACGCCATGGCGGGCGAGCCAGACGGCGACATCGGCGCCCGGCTCTTCACGGTCACGACTTGCCTTGGGGTCGATGAGCAGCACGATCACCTTGTCGGCGGCCGCGAGCAGCGGCAGCGCACCGACAGCCGCGTGCTTGGCTTCGCGGCTGTCGTTCCAGCACAGCATCACCGTTTTGCCCGGCGGTTTGGCCGCGCCGATATAGGGCACGATCAGCACCGGGCACTCGGCGGCCATGGCGATATCCTCTGCCAGGTCGTCCGGCGTGGCGGTCGGCGGCGAGTCCGGCTCGGCCTGCCCCACGATCACGAGATCGGCCACGCGCGCCTCGGCAGCGAGGATTTCGTCGACATACCCGTCGGCGACGCGCCATTCGCTGGAGATGCCCTGGCTGCCGACGACATCCCGGAAGGCCGCCGTCGCCATCGCCTCCTCGGCCATCACCGCCGTTTCGTAGGTCCTGTAGAGACTGTCCATGGCGGGGCCGGCATCGGTGAAGGCCGGCGCTTGGAAGGCCTGACGCACATGCAGGCCGACGACGTGGCCGGCGAAGCGGTCCGCCAGATCGACGGCGATCCCGAGGCGGCCCGCCGTGCCGCGGCTGGCGTCGCAATGCACCAAGATTGTCTTGTAGCCCATTGCATCCTCCTGGTTGCCGCAACCCTATAACGGCGCGGCAGGGCGGGGGGATGCGAAATTCGCTCTCCGGTGCGGACCGCGCGGCGTTCCCCCGGGCGCCCCCGGGGGCTATGCTCGCCTCGCATAAACGCCCGTTCACGCCGCCGCTCCGGAGGGCCTTCCGCGATGAGCACCGTCCCCGTCCCCCTCGTTTTCGGCGACTACGCCCTGGAAGACCGCTATCGGCTCGACAAAGGCCGCGTCTATCTCACCGGCATCCAGGCCTTGGTGCGCCTGCCGATGATGCAGCGCCAGCGCGACCTCGCCGCCGGGCTCAACACCGGCGGCTTCATCTCCGGTTATCGCGGCTCGCCGCTCGGCATGTACGACAACGCGCTGTGGACGGCGAAGCGTTACCTCAAGGAAAACAACATCCACTTCCAGCCGGGGTTGAACGAGGACCTCGCCGCCACGTCGGTGTGGGGCACGCAGCAGGTCAACCTGTTCCCCGGCGCCACCGTCGATGGCGTGTTCTCGATCTGGTACGGCAAGGGCCCGGGCGTCGATCGCTCGATGGACGTGCTGAAGCACGGCAATGCCGCCGGCACCTCGCCGCATGGCGGCGTGATCGCGCTGGCCGGCGACGACCATGGCTGCCAGTCCTCGACCCTGCCGCATCAAAGCGAGCAGGTCTTCGCCGCGGCGATGATCCCGGTGGTGAACCCGGCCAATGTGCAGGAATATCTCGACTTCGGCATTTTAGGCTTCGCGCTGTCGCGCTACTCGGGCTGCTGGATCGGCTTCAAGGCGATCTCCGAGACCGTCGAGAGCGGCGCCTCGGTGTGGGTCGATCCCGAGCGCATCAGGATCATGATGCCGACCGACTTCCAGCTGCCGCCAGGCGGGCTCGGCATCCGCAATCCCGACCCGCCGCTCGAGGCGGAGAAGCGCCTGCACGGGCCGAAGATGGAAGCGGTGAAGGCGTTCGTGCGCGCCAACGGCTTCGACAAGATGGTGATCGATCCGCCGCAGGCGCGCATCGGCATCATGACGACCGGCAAGGCCTATCTCGACACGCGCCAGGCGCTGGAGGATCTCGGCATCGACGAGGCGCGCGCCCGTGCGCTCGGCATCCGCCTCTACAAGGTCGGCATGACCTGGCCGCTCGAGCCGGAAGGCGCGCGGCGCTTCGCCGAGGGGCTGCAGGAGGTCATCGTCGTCGAGGAGAAGCGCTCCAACCTGGAAGACCAGCTCGTCCGCATCC
>Ga0208990_1000443_pt1 | contig 10216 bp, 9 predicted proteins | sample MedBloCARef_M3_FD_187854 | JGI IMG/M metagenome (GOLD analysis project Ga0208990, IMG submission 187854) | Forest soil microbial communities from El Dorado National Forest, California, USA - Mediterranean Blodgett CA Ref_M3 (SPAdes) (version 2) | ecosystem: Environmental > Terrestrial > Soil >...
CTCTTTGATCGCCTTCTCGAGGGGGCCCAGGAAGGAGCCCTTGTCGGCGCCCTGCATCGCCCCATAGCTCTCAACGATGCGCTTCGCCGTATTGGCATGCGCCCACAATGGAATCCCGTTGGCGCCGTAGAACGCATTCCCCATCGAATGATCGTAGTGATAGTGCGTGTCCAGCGCGCCTTTTACGGGAGCTTGGCTGACCGTCCGCAGTGCATCCAGCTGAAAAGCGGCGCCCGGCGCGCTTATAAAACCCTCTATCAACAGCGCGCCATCTTTGCCAACCAGGAAACCTCCGTTGCAAACCGTCTGATATCCTTTCGAGGGGTCGGAGATTGTAGCGTACAGCCCTTCACCGATCTTTCTCACCGACGCGAAGCCCTTATCGACAATCGGTGTTTGAGACACCCGCGAGTCGGTCGCCAACTCCGCCGCCAGCGCCGGCAAGGGAATCAGCTTGGCTAGGGCATAAGAAGCCCCGAAACACGATGTCTTGGCGAGGAAGCTCCGCCGTGAAAACGGCAATGAGTTGGTTGTTTGGCGGCCACTTCCGGTGCCGGCCGCTTCACGGCCTTTGCTGCTAAAGTCGATCATAGTGCTCCCCCCTTGAAATGAGAGTCCCAATTGAATTAGGTCTTCCGAGGATTGGTTATTCTAGCAAACCCGGGGTACGCTGTGCTTTGGCCTCGCCCTTTTATCAAATATACTTGAGTGGGACTGGGCAACTCAGTGAAGGAGAGCACTCAACATGACTAGGACGGCGTGGATCGCTGCATTGGCAATCGGGTTGGTCCTTGTTCCTTCCTGGCAAGCGCAAGAAGCATGGCGGCAGGCGTGCATGAACCAGTGTATCACTCGGCCTTCGCAAGAAGATCCCGAACTGGAGAGGCAGGAGATCGTCAGCCTGGAAAAAGAAGCCGCACACGCCATCCAACTAAACAGCGGCACTTACTTTCAGCGCGTCTACAGCGATGACTTCGCCGGCACGCTTTCTCACGGTCAGCAAGTAAACAAAGCGCAGTGGATCGCGGTCATCGAGTCTCCCGCAGTCCAATACGAATCGTTCAACGCCACCGACATCAAAGTCAGCGTGTTTCAAGAGACTGCGGTTGCAACTTGCCTCTGGTCATCGCGCATCATCATCAAGGGCCAGCACGTCAGCAGCCAGATTCGCACCACGCACGTTTATGTGGACACGCCGCGGGGCTGGCATGTTGTCGCTGCCCAGTCAACCAACCTGCCGCCGGACGTGCAGCAGCCGCTGTAGCGCACTGCCGAATTCAGCGTGCGCATCGCGTTGACGCCCCGTAAAGCGAATGTTACGCTCGCCGTTCGCTTTCCAAAACGCATGCGCGCCGTCGACCTGATCCGCAAGAAACGTGATTCCGGGGAGCTCTCCCGCGAAGAAATCAATTTTCTCGTTTCCGGCTACACCCGGGGCGAGATACCCGATTACCAGATGGCCGCGTGGCTCATGGCCGTGTGGATCCGCGGCTTGAACCGCTCCGAGCTCGCGGCCCTCACCGAAGTAATGCTTTACTCCGGAGAAGTCCTGAACCATTCCGAAATCCCCGGCAAGAAAGTGGACAAGCACTCCACCGGAGGGATTGGCGACAAGACTTCTCTCATTCTTGCTCCCATTGTGGCGGCGGGCGGCCTTACGGTGCCGATGATCAGCGGCCGCGGCCTTGGCCACACCGGCGGCACGCTCGACAAACTGGAAGCGATTCCAGGCTTCAACGTGAATCTGTCGCTAAACGAATTTCGCCGGGTCCTGCGCGAATGCGGCATGGGCTTGATCGGGCAGACCGCGGAGATTGCTCCTGCGGACAAGATAATCTACGCGCTCCGTGACGTTACTTCGACCGTGGAGAATATTGGCCTCATCTGCGCATCCATCATGAGCAAGAAACTTGCCGAAGGCATTGACGCCCTGGTCCTCGATGTGAAGACGGGCTCCGGCGCCTTCATGAAGAAAGAGGAAGATTCAATTCGCCTCGCCGAAGTCATGGTGGAAACCGGCAAGCGCATGGGCAAAAAAGTGGTGGCGCTCATCACCGATATGGATCAGCCGCTTGGCCGTATGGCCGGGCATTCGAACGAAGTCGCCGAGTCCGTCGAAGTCCTCAAAGGCCGCGGCCCCGCCGATCTGCGTGACTTGAGCGTCGAACTCTCCGCGTGGATGTTCTATCTCGGTGAGAGAACAAATAGCGTGGAAGAAGGCCGCCGCCTCGCCGAAACCATGATCACCACCGGCCAGGCACTCGAAAAATTCCGGCAAGGGATTCGATTGCAAGGCGGCGATGAACGCGTCATTGACGAGCCGCAGCGCCTCCCCACCGCGCGCCTGCATTTCGACGTATCTAGTTCCGCCAGTGGCTTCATCACCGGCACCAACTGCGAGCAGTTTGGCATCGCGCTCGCCATGCTCGGCGGAGGCCGTGAAAAGAAGGAAGACAAGATCGATCACGGCGTCGGGCTCGAATTCCACAAGCGGATCGGCGATCGTGTGGAAAAGGGAGAACCGCTGGCCACGATTCATTACAATAGCGACGCCAAACTTGCCGAAGCGAAGACTCGCATCGCGGACAGTTATCAGATTGGCGAGGAAGCTCCGCGCGAAAAGCGGCCGCTGGTGCGGCGCGTGATTGGCGCTTGAATAGGTAGTTTGGAGAGGAGTGTTCATGGGACGTTTTACCGGAGTACTCGGCATGGCCGTGATTCTTGGGCTGGCCTGGCTCTTCTCCACTGACCGGCGGGCCATCAAGCTCAAGACCATCGCTTGGGGCCTCGGGCTCCAGTTGGCGCTTGGCTTTTTCGTTCTCCGTTCCGGTGTAGGCAGTTCGGTGTTTGGTTTCCTCGGCGCCGGCGCAAACAAGCTCTTGAGCTTTTCCTACGCGGGTTCCGCGTTTGTCTTCGGCGACATTGGTCAGCCGAAGGAACTCTCCCGGCTGGGCTTTTCGTTTGCCTTCCAGGTGCTTCCCACGATCATCTTTATTGCCGCCTTCTTCGCTGTTCTCTATCACCTCGGGGTGATGCAGCTCATCATCCGCGCTGCGGCGTGGATTATGACTCGCGTGATGGGCGCCAGCGGAGCCGAATCCCTCAACGTCGCCGCCAGCATCTTCATGGGCCAGACCGAAGCCCCGCTCACTATCCGCCCCTTTCTTCCAACACTTACCAAATCTGAACTGATGGTTGTCATGACCAGTGGGATGGCGCACATCTCTGGCGGCATGATGGCTGGGTACATCCAGGTGGGGGGCGCCGATCCCAAGAACCTTTTGACCGCGGTCATCATGACGGCGCCGGGAACACTGCTCATGGCCAAGATGCTCGTCCCTGAAACCGAGCAGCCGCTCACCGCCGGCCGCGTGGAAATGCCCCCCATGGAAAAAGAAACCAATCTTCTGGGTGCCATCGCCCGGGGCACAACTGACGGCTTGCATCTCGCGCTCAATGTCGGCGCCATGCTGATTACCTTCATCGCCTTGCTTGCGTTGCTCAACGCCATCATGGGCGGCATTCACAACTGGCCTCACATGGCCTGGTTCCCGGAAAGTTTGCAGACCGTTTTCGGCTGGATGTTCGCGCCCGTTGCCTGGCTGATCGGCGTGCCCTGGCATGACGCAGCGAAGATTGGCAACCTCCTCGGGACGCGCATGGTGATCAATGAATTTGTCGCTTTTGGACAGCTTGGCCCCATGAAGGGCACGCTCGATCCGCGCACTTTTGCAATCGCCACCTTCGCTCTTTGCGGCTTCGCCAATTTCAGCTCTATCGGCATCCAGATCGGCGGCATCGGCGCGCTTGCACCTGAGCAGCGCAGCCAGCTCGCAAAATTCGGCATCCGCGCCATGCTTGCCGGCACTATGGCAAACTTAATGTCCGCTTCCATCGTGGGGATTCTTTCGTGAGCGCAAGAAAAAGCTCCAAGACCAACGTTCCGAAAACGGCTTCGCCCCGAAAAATCGCTGTTGCAACCCCGACCAACAGTTCGCTGGCCGGCGAGTACGAGCGCGCGGGCAAAGCGGCTGACTTCATTTTTTCTCAGACCGCTCACCGGCCGAAGATTGCGCTTGTTCTGGGCTCAGGCCTTGGCGCGTTCGCGGACGAATTTGCCGGTGCCGCCAAAATTCCATATGCGAAAATTCCGCACTTTCCTCAATCGACCGCCATTGGCCATGCGGGGAAACTGGTCATCGGAAAAGTGGGAGCAATCGCCGTGGCCGGGATGCAGGGCCGTGTCCATCTTTATGAAGGCTATTCCGCGAAAGAGGTGGCCTTTCCCATTCGCGTTTTCGCGCGCATGGGTGTAAAGGCCGTGATCCTCACCAACGCCGCGGGCGGCATCAAACGGGAATTCGTGCAGGGCCGGCTGGTGGTGATCAGCGATCACATCAATTTGCAAGGCGTCAATCCTCTGACCGGACCGAACGACGAGAGATTCGGCCTGCGTTTCCACGACATGACCTCCGCGTACGACCGCAGATTTCGTGAAATGGCCGTCGGCGAAGGAAACCGCATGGGCATTGGGATGTTCGAGGGCGTGTACGCGGGACTCCTCGGGCCGAGCTATGAGACGCCGGCGGAGATACGCTATTTGCGGGCGATCGGCGCCGATCTGGTGGGCATGTCCACGGTTCCGGAAGTGATTGCCGCGCGGCATAGCGGCATTCGCGTGCTCGGCATCTCCTGCGTGACGAATGCGGCGGCGGGAATTCTGGATCAGCCGCTCAACCACCTGGAAGTGCTGGAGACAGCGGAGCGTGTGAAAGGGCAATTCATCGGCTTGCTGAAGGCGGTCATTCCGCGAATTGCAGAGGCGATTGCATGAGCGAATATGGGACTCTGGTTTCGGCGGCCAGGCAGGCGAGGGAAAACGCGCATGCGCCGTACTCCAATTTCCGCGTGGGCGCGGCGCTGCGCGCCACCTCTGGACGAATTTTTGGCGGGTGCAACGTCGAGAATGCTACCTACGGCCTCACCGTGTGCGCCGAACGCATCGCCATCTTCAAAGCGCTCAGCGAAGGCGAGCGCGGCTTCGACGCGATCTCCGTGGTAACCGACACCGAAACGTTGACGCCTCCCTGCGGCGCCTGCCGCCAGCTGATCTGGGAATTTTGCGGCGACGTTCCCGTGATCCTGGCGAATCTCAAGGGCAAAACCGAAATCTTCCAGATGCGCGAACTGTTTCCAAAGCCGTTTGATTCCTCGAATTTATAGAAAATGGGAAATAAAAAATGGAAAACCGAGATTGGATGCGCAGTTTCCCTTCGTGGCCGGCCGTTGTTCTAGTTCTCGTTTTCTATTTTTTATTCTCCGCTTGCCTTCACGCGCAAAACGCAAAAAAAGAAAAAGTCGACATGCTCGCGGCGGGCGGCACGGTCGTTACGATGAATGCGGAACGCCGCATCATCGAGGATGGCGCGGTGGCGATAAACGGCGACACGATCGTGGCCGTAGGATCGCGGGCGAACATCGAGGCGAAGTATGCCGCCGCGCAGACCATCAATGCCGGCGGGAAACTCGTTCTCCCTGGTTTCATTAACGGGCACACTCACGCGCCGATGACGCTGCTTCGCGGGCTGCGTGACGACGTGACGCTAGACGAGTGGCTGCGGAAATACATCTTCCCGGCGGAAGCCAAAAATGTGACGGAAGAATTTGTCCGCTGGGGCACGCGGCTGGCGGCAGCGGAACAGATTCGCGGAGGCGTGACGACGTTCGCCGACATGTACTACTTCGAAGATGCCATTGCCGAAGAGACCAAAGCCGCGGGAATGCGCGGCGTACTGGGCGAAACGATTCTTGATTTTCCAGCGCCGGACAATAAATCCAACGCGGCCATGCTGGAGTACACCGAGAAATTTCTGAAGCGCTGGCAAGGTGATGCCCTGATTCACGCCGCGGTCGCGCCGCATTCGATTTATACCTGTTCGCAAAAGACGCTCCAGGATTCGGCGGCTCTGGCGCGGAAGTACAGCGCGCCGATCCTCATCCACGTCGCAGAAATGAAAAAAGAATTGGACGACAGCCGCGCGAAGAACGGCACGACGCCGGTGCAGTATCTCGACAAGCTCGGTATTCTCGGTCCGGACATGGTGGCGGCACACTGCATTTTTGTTGACGAGACGGATCGCAAGATCCTGGCGCAGCGGCAGGTGGGGTGCGTGCACAATCCCTCGAGCAACATGATGCTGGCGAGCGGCGTTGCTCCAGTGATCGAAGAACGCGCGGCAGGCGTGGCGGTCGGACTGGGGACGGATGGCCCGGCGGGCAGCAATAACGATCTGGACTTGATGGAAGAAATGGACCTGGCGGCAAAGCTCCAGAAGATCACGAAGATGGACCCGCAGGCGCTGGGAGCGAAGGCCGTCGTCGAAATGGCCACCATCGAGGGCGCGCGTGCGCTGCACATGGAAAAGGAAATTGGTTCGCTCGAAGCAGGGAAGAAAGCGGACTTGGTTCTCATCGGCCTGGACGCGCCGAACGCTGTGCCGATGTACGATGTCTATGCGCAATTGGCGTACGCGTTGAAGGGAAGCGACGTGGAGACGGTCATCATCGGCGGCCGCGTGGTGATGCGCGATAAGAAACTGCTTACCGTGGATGAACTGGCGGTGATTGCCAAGGCCAGGGAATTTAAGAACAAGATCGAGGCCTCGCTGAAGTAAGCCAGGAAGAAATGAACTCAGAAAAAAGTGAAGTGCGGGCATCGCCCGGGAGAGGAGAAATGAAGCAAGGCTCCGGCATCTCCGCATCCCTGGGCGCGATTGTGAGCTCGCTCGCAACGATGGGGTGCTGTCTTCCTTTGGGATTTGCAGGCGCGCTCGGGGCGGCGGGCGCGAGCGCATTTCTGCAGAAGTTCCGGCCCTGGCTCCTGGGGCTTTCCATCGTGCTGCTGGGAATTGGATTCTGGCAGCAGCGCCGCGCGAAGCTGTGCTCGGTGAAACGGAGTTATTTGAGTGCTGTGCTGCTCTGGACAGCCGTCGTGCTCGTTGTGGGGATGATCATTTTCCCGCAAGAAATCGCAGGATTCCTTGCCGATCATTTGTCTAGAGCCGCGAAGTGAAGAAGAAATCCATCGCGATTGTCCTTGCCCTGGTCACACTGCTTCTTGTAGTGGTGTACCTGCGAATGGATTCTTCCACGCCGCCCGGTCAAGAACCTCTCGCCACGCTTACTGCCGCGAATTTCGCGGCGTTCGAAGAGTCCTTCGACAAATCCACGGAAGGGCCCCGGCTGGTACTTCTTCTTTCCCCGACTTGAGCAACCTGTCTGCGGGGGGCCTCCGCGGTCGAACAACTCTTGCAGCGCAATTCGGACCCTTCCCTTCGGGTGCTGGTGGTGTGGGAGCCGATACTCCCGATGGACTTGCGTTCACCAGTTCATAGCACGCTCGGGAGAATCCCCGACCAGCGCGCCCGTCAGTTCTGGGACCCGCAACATCTCGTCGCGCAAGAGCTTCGCAGAATTGCCGTTGAAAACGCCGGGCAACCGAAGCCCGATTGTTGCATCAGCCGCGGATTCTTCTGGGATGATGCCATTCTTTATGCACCTCATTCGAATTGGCGGCAGACTCCGGCGGCCATTTTCTGGAACGGCCCGGTCGTCCACGTGACCACTGCACTCGAGAAGACACTCCACGATCGCCCGTGAAGCCGCGTCCTCAGGATTTGGCGTAGCGGACCCCGCAGCGGAAGCATTTTTCCTGCTCCAGTTCCACGACGCGGACGATTTGCGCACGGACAAAAATATCGGGGGTACCCGGTGTGTAAGGTGCAGCCACTTCGATCTCGGTTTTCTCAACGTATTGCTTCCGGCTCTTGAAGCGGAGTCCGCCGCGGGAAATGTCCTCGCAGGTCACGATATCGTCGCCAAAGGTGTGAGTCCGGATGCAAGCTTGGAAATTCACTCTGGTGCGCACGTGCTTGCGCCTGTTTTCGGTGCGCGCCGCAGTTTGCGGTACGGGCCCCGCATCCAGCGACGCTGCCGGGAGAGTCTCAACGGGCTCCGCTCGTTGTGCGGCTTCCGACGGCGTGTTTTCCAGCGGAACGGTCTCGCCGGCAGCATCCCCAGCAGCCCGCTTCCAGATCGTTGAGGATCCGCATTTCCTGCAAAAGCGGATAATCCCTTCGTTGACGAGGTATACGTCCGATTCCATGTCGCTTTGTTGAACCACCTCGCGGGCCTTGCAGCTGCAGCACTGGAGCAGCACACGGCTGGCCTCTTTTTCGGAGTCGGTCATGCAAGGAAAATCGACTCCCCAGAGGTCCATCTCCGCGTCCAGGAAGGCCACGCCGTAGGTGTGGCTCTCCCCATGAGAGCCGAGCTGCCCAACGATACGAACTTCGGCCTCTTTGTCGGTATCCCGCCTGCGGAGGATCAATTCTTGTTCCGCCGAGAGTACGTATTGCGAAACAATGCCGGCGCCGTGGCGGCTCAGAACGACAGTCTTGGTCTCCTCGGAAAAGACCTTGCCGTCCATGTCGCTGCCCACCAACAGAATTGCAATCTCTTTGGGAATTCGGCTGCTGCGACGCATGCCGTCTGGAGGCATTCTAACCTCCCGCTTACACTCCCCGGAAACTGGCAAGATGGTACTTGGGTTTCTCCGGCGAAGTCACTGATTTTTGCAGCCGCGGCTCGCTTCGCGCGCAGCAAGTGCGCGGCGGGCTCAGAGAGCGAATGCCACTCAGGGGAAAAGATAGAAATCCAGAGCCGATTCAAGGATGCGGAATTTTCGAGCCGCGAGTGGCGCATTCGGGATAGATTCGCCTCCATTTTGCCGCAAGGGGTTGCCGCAGTTATTTCTTACTGCCGAATCCGGCCTTGGCAGGCGTATGATAGCCCTGTCGTCCCCAGCCCGACACCCATCCTCCCATTTTTGGGCAAGACAGCGGGGTGTCTCATGCGAGCTATCGCGGACCGGTTGGAACAACGCATTTCCCTGAAAGTAAGAGTGGATCTCTGCAGCCTGGATGTCCGCCGTCGTGGGCATGAGGGCCTTACGCAAAACGTAAGCACCCACGGCGCGCGCGTCATTTCAAGCAATCCCTGGAAACAGAATGACCGGCTGAACTTGTGGTGCCTGCCGGGGGACTTCCGGGCCCGGGCGCGAGTAGTCTATTGTGAGCCGCTCGGAAGCAATTCGTTCGCCATCGGGCTGCAACTGCTGGCCTCTGCAGGACAATGGAAATAGCCCCGCAAGGAAGCCCTTCTGATGGTCCTAGTGCATTTGGGGAATACCCTTGGGGATTAGCGGGAAAGTGCCAGCAGCGATTCGTTGAGCTGGGTCAGGTCGGAGTCGAGCCGATAGTAGCCCGGTCGCCAGCCTGCCGGAGTCTCATCACAAGTGATGTTGAGCACGGCGAAATCGTTTGCCGCTCCTTGCTCGTTGCCCAGCTTCGGGAACTGATCGCCGACATAGGTGGCGGGGTGCTGGCTGACGACGCGCTCACACTCATTGGTGGATAGAACGGCGCGCAGCATACCTTGGTTCTTGGCATGGGGTTGGCAAAAGTAAAGGGTTGGCATACATGCACATCATCGCCATTTGGTTCGCTAACTTGAATAGTACTTTAGGACAAGTAGCCGGAAAGGTGACCAAAAAGGCAAGAAAACCGGGGTCAATTGGAAATAATTGATTCTACAGAGCTTGTCGGGACATTCCGGCTCCCTCGGATTCCCGATTTGGAACACTCCCAGCACTTACCGCCTCAGCATCTCAATCGCTGTCAGTGCATAGATGGCCGCGCAATCGGTCATTTTTCGCAGATCAACGTATTCGTCCGGCCCATGCGCCACGGAGAGCAATCCGGGGCCATATGCGTAGGCCGGGACGCCCTGCGCGGCGTAGAAGCGAATTTCCAGCAGGCCAGGGCACATCTCAAAGCGTGGCGCTTCGCCCGTAACCGCTCTAACGCTGTTAGCCAGCGCTTCCCCGAGCGGCTCCTCCTCGCGGCATGCCGAGGATTGCCCTTCTTGCAGAATCTCCCATTCCAAAGGGATGCCTTCGCGCTTGCACCCCTCCAGGACCGCGATCAACTTGGCCTTCTCTTCCTCCAGATTCTCCTCGGGATTGATCCGCCGGTCTATCGTGAACCAGCACTCCGCCGGTACCACGTTGAAGTTTGTGCCTCCGCCGCTTTGCCCTCCCAGCATCAGAATCGAATGGCGTGCTTGATCCGCCCCGATGTTCAAATGGGTGGTTCTC
>Ga0208990_1000444_pt1 | contig 10214 bp, 8 predicted proteins | sample MedBloCARef_M3_FD_187854 | JGI IMG/M metagenome (GOLD analysis project Ga0208990, IMG submission 187854) | Forest soil microbial communities from El Dorado National Forest, California, USA - Mediterranean Blodgett CA Ref_M3 (SPAdes) (version 2) | ecosystem: Environmental > Terrestrial > Soil >...
AACGTCTGCGCCATCGCTGCCGGCATCTCCGACGGCATGGGCTTCGGCAGCAACACCCGCGCCGCGATCATGACGCGCGGCCTGGCCGAGCTGGTGCGGCTGGCCGTGAAGAAGGGCGCCAATCCGCTCACGCTGAGCGGACTCGCCGGGATGGGCGACCTGGTGCTGACCTGCACCGGCGAGCTGTCCCGAAACCGGGCCGTCGGGCTGGGGCTGGGGCGCGGCGAGAAGCTACAGGAAATCCTGCGCGGAATGACCCAGGTGGCGGAAGGAGTCCGGACGGCCAAGAGCGTCCACGATCTCGCGCAGAAGCTCGGCGTGGACGTGCCGCTGCACGAGGCCATCTACCGCATCCTCTACGAAGACCTGCCGCCGAAGGCGGCGCTGCAGTCGCTCACCTCTCGAGAGCTGAAATCCGAGTTCCAGCTCCACTGAATGAGGGCAGCCTGGTGGGCAAGCTGTGGCTCCTGAGCTCGTCCTTCTCCAGCTGCCCGAGCAGGTGCGACGAACCGGCGATGATGATCGGCCTGAACAAGAGGTTCAGCACCGGCGTGGCGAGCAGCGCCGCAGTCGAGAGGGAGAAGCCGAGCGACACCGCCCGGTTCGACTCCATCCGCTCGATCTCGCCGCGCGAGTCCATCGCGAGCTTGTCGCAGAGGCGCGCGAACAGCCGCAGCGGACCGCCGAGGATCCGAGGCAGCCGCGCCGCTGCGCGCTTGACGATGCGGACGAACCAGGGCTCGGCGGCGTTCCGGTCGCGCTGGATGGACTCTTTCAGCGACTCCCCCGGCAGGATGACCTGCGCGTCGTCGAACGCGTCGGCGACCACCCAGTGCAAGCTCCAGATGGCGAGCACGGCGGCGGAGAGGTAATCGCCGACGGCGGGAAGCAGCCGCGTCAGCAGCAGGAGCGGCGCTACGCCGACAGCGACGATCAGGGCTTGCCGGATCATGCGCCCGGTGAGCAAGCCCCAGGGCATCTCGCGCGGACCGCAGGCCCCGAACCCCATCCGCCAGCGGATCATCGCCGCCAGGCGGGCGTAGTGGTTGGCGAAGAAGAACGACGGCAGCGGCGCCAGCGCTGCGAACGCCTTGTAGAAGCACTTGAACCAGTTCGCCCAGCCGGGCGCCTCGGTCCCGAGGCTGGCGTAGAGGGCGCAGGCCGCGGCGAGCAAGCCGGCAGGATAAAGAGCCTCCCGGAGCAATGCCGGGTCTGACAGCAGCACCCGCAATCCCAGGATGGGCTGGGCGAATCCGTAGAGCGCCTGCTCGGTGTTTCCAGCCGGGGGGGCCTGCACGCCGCCCGCGTACCCGCGGATGCGCCGCAGCCCCCAGCGTACGAATCCCTTGCGGGGGGGCGCGGCAAGCACAGGGGATGCGGGCGGAACCAGGCTCATCTGCATCGACCTTCGTACGGACGAGGGACCCGGATATTACACCGGAGACGCGCTTCAGATTTCCCGGCTGACCACCCGCCGCAGGGTCTCCTGGTCGATATTGCCGCCGGAGATGCAGATTCCGACCGATTTCCCGGCAAGGGTCTCTCGCAGGGCAAGCAGGCCGGCGAGGCCCGTTGCGCCTGCTCCCTCCGCCAGGTTGTGCGTCGTGCGCAGGAGCAACCGCACAGCGTCCGCGATGGCGCCCTCGCTGACCTTGACGAAGCCGGCGAGACCTTCGCGCAGGGCCGGGAAGGTGAGCTCGTACACCGCGCGGGTCGCGACTCCGTCGGCGAACGTGTTCGCGGTGTAGCCCGTCAGCGGACGCCCCTTGTGCCAGGAATCGTGGATCGCCGCGGCACGCTCCGCCTGGACCCCGAACACGCGGAGCTCGGGCCGCATCGCCCGGGCAACCGTCATGGCCCCGACGGCCTGCGAGCCGCCTCCCACCGAGAGCACCAGCACCTCCAGCGAGGGCTCCTGCTCGAGCATCTCCAGCGCCAGGGTTCCCGCGCCGGCGATCACCTGTTTGTGGTTGGTCGAGTGGACGAGAGTCATGCCGCGCTCGCGCACGAGGCGGTCCGCGACCAGCACCGCGGCGTCGTAATCGTCGCCCTGCTCGATGACCTCGGCCCCGAATCCCCGCATGGCCTCGTTCTTCTCGGGATTGTTTCCACGCGGCACGCAGATGGCGACCGGTACCCCGAGCATCTGGCCCGCCCAGGCCAGCCCCTGGCCGTGATTGCCGCGCGACGCCCCCACCACCCCTTTCTTCTTCTCCTCCTCGCTGAGCGAGGTGAGCGCCGCCAGCGCATTGCGCGCCTTGAACGCCTGCGTGGGTTGGTGGTTTTCGTGCTTCACGAACAGCCGGATGGCGTAGCCGACCTCCTCCTCCAGCGGCGCATACCTCCTCAGCGCCGTCGGCGGGAGCGTCCCCCGAATCCTCTCCCGCGCCTGAAGCACATCCGCAATCGCCACCGGCCACATGACTGCCGCACTGTACCGGATCTGCAATTTCTATTCGCCCAGGTACGCTTTGCGGACTTCCGGTGAGCGCAACAGCTCGGCGCCGGTGCCCGATTGGACCACGGTCCCGGTCTCCAGGACGTAACCGTTGTTGGCGATGCCGAGCGCGAGGTGGGCGTTCTGCTCGACCAACAGGATGGTCACGCCCTGCTTGTTGATCTCCTGGATGGTGTTGAAGATCGTCTCCACCAGCGTAGGGGCGAGACCCAGCGAAGGCTCGTCGAGGAGCAGCAGGCGGGGGCGGGCCATCAGGGCGCGGGCGATCGCCAGCATCTGCTGCTCGCCGCCCGAAAGCGTTCCGGCCATCTGCCTGGCGCGCTCCTTCAGCCGCGGAAAGAGCGTGAAGCCGCGCTCCATGTCCTGCGCGATGCCCTGGACGTCGCGCCGCAGGAACGCGCCGAGCTCCAGGTTCTCGGTGACGGTCAGGTTGGGAAAGATGCCGCGACCCTCCGGAGCATGGCAGAGCCCGCGCGCGACCAGCGTGTACGGCTTGAGGCCGGAGATCGGGATTCCCTCGTACTGGATCTGGCCGCCGCTGGGCCGCAGCATCCCGCTCACCGCGCGCAGCGTGGTGGTCTTGCCGGCGCCGTTGGCGCCGATCAGCGTCACGATCTCGCCCTGGCCCACCCGGAAGGAGACGCCGCGCAGCGCATGGATCGCGCCGTAGTGGACGTCGAGGTTCTGCAGAGCGAGCAGCGGTTCGGCCATCTAGCTCGCGCCCCCGCCGGCCGCGATCTGCGCCGCGTGCTCCTTCGCGTACTTCTCGCCCAGGTAGGCCTCGATCACCTTCGAGTTCCGCTGGATCTCCCGCGGCAGCCCCTCCGCGATGGTGACGCCGTGATCCAGCACCAGGATGCGCTCGGAGACGCCCATCACCAGCCGCATGTCGTGCTCGATCAGCAAGATCGCCACCCCGAAGCGGTCGCGGATGGACCGGATCAGCGCCATCAGATCGGACTTCTCTCGCGTGTTGGTGCCGGCGGCGGGTTCGTCGAGCAGCAAGACCTTCGGCCCGGTGGCCAGGGCCCGGGCGATCTCCAGCCGCCGCTGCTCGCCGTACGGCAGGTTCTTCGCCAGCTCGTCGCGGCGCTGCGACAGTCCCATGATCTCCAGCAGCTCCTCGGAGCGCTCGGCCACCCATTTCTCCTCCTGCTCCGCGAGCGAGCCGTGGCGCACCGCGGCGGCGATCGACTCCCGCGTCAAATGGTGACAGGCGACGCGGACGTTGTCGAAGGCGGTCAGCTCGCGGAAGAGGCGGATGTTCTGGAACGTGCGCGCGCAGCCCAGATGCGCGATGTCGTGCGGCGAAAGTCCGCGGGTGTCCCGTCCCATCACCTTGATGGTGCCCTCGTTCGGCGGATACACGCCGGTGAGCAGGTTGAAGACGGTGGTCTTCCCGGCGCCGTTGGGACCGATCAGCGCCACCAGCTCGCGCGGCCTCACTTGCAGCGAGAAGTCGCACACGGCAGTGAGGCCGCCGAAGCGGATGGTGGCGTTGCGCACGTCGATCAGCGCCTCGGTCAGCTCGCGCTTTCCCGCGGGCCGCCTGCCACGCCGCTCGCGCCACCAGTCCCACACCTCGCGGGTCCCGAACAGGCCGCGAGGCCGCACGAGCATGAGTCCGATCAGCGCCATGGAGTAGATCACCATGCGCAGGTTGGCCACGGCTCGCAGGTACTCGGGGAGGATGGTGAGGATCGCGGCGGCGATGGTGGAACCGGTGATGGACCCCATCCCGCCCAGCACCACCATGGCCACCACCTCGAAGCTGCGCACGAAGGTGAAGCTCTGCGGCGCGAGGTTGCCCTCGAAGGCGCCGCTCAGGGCGCCGGCCACTCCAGCGAAGAATGCGCTGATCACGAAGGCACGAACCTTGTAGCCGGTGGTGTCGATGCCCATCGCCTCTGCGGCGACCTCGTCCTCGCGCACGGAGAGGAACGCGCGGCCGTGCGTGGAATCGCGCAGCCGCTTGGCGACCAGGATGGTCCCGATGGCCACCGCCCAGATCCAGGCGAAGTCGGCGCGGTGGGGGATGGGCGAGAGGCCGATGGCCCCGCCGAAGAACGGGGTGTTCTCGATGATCACCCGGATGATCTCGCCGAACCCGAGGGTGACGATGGCGAGGTAGTCGCCGCGCAGCCGCAGCGAAGGCTTGCCGACGAGGTAGCCCGCGAGCGCAGCGACGCCCGCGCCTGCAAGCACGGCCAGGACGAAGAAGATCCGGAACGGGTCCTCCTCTGGCCCGTGCATCAGCAGCACGGCGCTCACGTATCCGCCGATCGCCATGAAGCCGGCGTGGCCGATGGAGAACTGCCCGGTCAGGCCGTTCACCAGGTTCAACGAGACCGCCAGGATGATGGCGACCCCGATGTGGTTGATGTTCTGGAAGACGTACTCGAGCCCCAACTCCGGGTTGAGGGCGATCTTCTCCTGGATCAGGAAGAGGAACGGGATGGCGACGAAGAACGGAAGCCAGCTCCGCGCTGCGCGGCCGGTGCGCTGCAGCGCGCTGCCTCCGAAGAACCCGGCCATCTAGACCTTCTCCGCGGCGCCCTTCCCGAGCAGACCCGAGGGCTTGATGAGCAGGATGAGGATGAGGATGGAGAACGCGATCGCGTCCTTCCACTGCGAGCTGACGTAGCTGGCCACCAGCTGTTCCGCCAGGCCGAGGATGAGGCCGCCCAGCATCGCGCCCTGCACGTTCCCGATCCCTCCCAGGACCGCCGCCACGAACGCCTTGAGGCCCGGCATCAGCCCCATCAGGGGGTCGACCTTGCGATAGGCGGAGGCGAAGAGGATGCCTGCGACCGCGGCCAGCACCGAACCGAGCACGAAGGTGAAGCTGATGATGCGGTCGATGTTGATGCCCATCAGCGCTGCGACCGAGGGGTTCCAGGAGACCGCGCGCATCGCCGTGCCGGTCCGGCTGTGGAAGATGATCCGGTGCAGGACGACCATCAAGACGACGGAGACCCCCACACAGAGCACGTCGATGTAGCTGATGGAAACGCCGAGCACGGGAAACTGGTCGCTGGACGAGATGGGCAGCGCTCCGAAGGCGCGTGGGTTGGGCCCGAAGACGAACTGCCCGCCGTACTCGAGCAGGAAGCTGAACCCGATGGCCGTGATCAGCGAGTTCAGCTTGGGCGAATCGCGCAGCGGCCGGTAACCGAAGCGTTCGATCAGGAAGCCCGTGGTCCCGCAGATGGCCATCGACACCAGCGTGACGGCGATGGCGCCGAGCCAGCTGGGATGCGCGGCCTCCTGGGTCCACCGGGAGGAGGCGTACCAACCCATCATCGAGCCCAGCATGAACACGTCGCCGTGGGCGAAGTTGATCAGCTTCAGTACGCCGTACACCATCGTGTAGCCGAGAGCGATCAGCGCGTAGATCGAGCCGAGCGACACTCCGTGTACGACGTGCTGCAGGAAATGGATCACGCGAGCTACTTCTTGGGATGCTCGCCCGCGGGTACGCCCTGCCGCTGCCCGGTGGTGGCGGCGTTCTGGGCGGAGGTTGTCGCGCCGGGTGCCGGCGCCGGGGTGGGCGTCGGGGTCGTGCCGGGCGCCGGGTTGGGGGCCGTGTTCCCCTCGGTCTTCTTCGGCTGGTCGGGATTCGCGCGCGGCGCCTCGGCGGGATTCGACTCCTTCATGCCCTCGGGCTGGATGCGGCCGGAGAACTCGTACTTGCCGCCCTTGCCGACCCTGAGCACCACCGCCGGCTTGGTCGCGTTGCGCTTGTCGTCCATGGTGATGTCACCGGTGACGCCGCGGTAGTCCTTGGTCTGCGCCAGCGCATCCCGGACCGCCGGCCCGGAAATGTCGTTGGCCCGCTTCATCGCGTCATACAGCATGCCCGCCGCGTCGTAGGCCTGGGCCGCCAGGGAGTCCGGAACCTGCCCGCCGTACGCTTTCTTGAATTTGGCGACGAATTCCTGGATTCGGGGGCTCGGGTCGTCGACCGAGTAGTGGTTCGAGAAGTAGCTTCCCTCCAGCGCCTGCCCGCCGATCTCGTAGAGCTTCTCGCTGTCCCAGCCGTCGCCTCCGAGCAGCGGGACCGTGAGGCCGACCTCGCGCGCCTGCCGCGCGATCAGGCCCACGTCGGTGTAATAGCCCGGGATGTAGAGCGCCTGCGGCGCGGCGCTCTTGATGTTGGTGAGCTGGGCCTTGAAGTCGACGTCGCCGGACGAATAGCTCTGGTTGTCCACGATCTGCCCGCCCAGCTTGGTGAAGTTGTCGTTGAACACCTTGGCCAGGCCGACCGAGTAATCGTTGCGGACGTCGCGCAGGATGGCCGCCTTCTTCAGCTTGAGCGTGTCGGTGGCGAACTTCGCCATCACGTAGCCCTGGAAGGGATCGATGAAGCAGGCGCGGAAGATGTAGTCGCCGACGGCGGTCACCTTCTCGTTGGTCGAGGAAGGCGAGACCATCGGCACCTTCGCCGCCTGCGCCTTGGGCGCCATGAACAGCGACCGCGTCGAGGCCACCTCGCCGAGCAGCGCGACCACGTGCTCGCTGGAGATCAATCTCGTCGCGGCGGTGGCTGCCTCCTCCGGCTTGCCCTGGTCGTCGAGGGCGATCACCACGATCTGGCGCCCCTTGATGCCGCCGGCGCCGTTCACTTCGTTGGTCGCGAGTTGGATGCCGTTGTGGCTCGAGGTACCGAAGGTGGCCTCGGTGCCTGTCATCGAGCCCACTTCGCCAACCTTGATGGCGGCGGTGTCAGCGGCACCCACGTTTCCGCCGCCCTGCTGCTCCTGTTTGCAGCCGATGGCGACGGCGAGCATGCAGACGAGGAATTTCGCGGACATGCGGCGCATGGTCGGCTCCGTGGGAGAGGGAAAAGCGAGCCTGCTTAACATTCCGCCCCGAGGGGATCAACCTCGGCGTGAGGAGGGGACCGCATCCTTGCCGGGACCGGGAACGCATCGTAGGCTCGGGCGGTGTCCGCTCCTCGTATCCTCGTCGTGGACGACAACCCGGAGCTGCTCACCCTCTTGTCGTCGGCATTCGAAGACGCTGGCTATACCGTCTACACGGCGGCGCGGGGTCGGGCCGCCCTGGATCTGGCCAGGAAGGAGAAGCCCGCGCTGGCGGTGGTGGACATCCTCTTGCCCGACCTGATGGGCTTCGACGTGGCCGAGGCGCTCAAGCGGCTGCGGATCCCCTTCGTGCTCATGTCCGGAGTGCACAAGGGGGGCAAGACCAACACGACCGCTCTCTCGAAGTACGGCGCTCTGGCCTTCTTCGAGAAGCCGTTCGAGCGGAGTGCGCTCCTTGCCGCAGTGCGTAAGCAGGTGCCGGTCTCCTCTCCGGGGCGGGAGAGCCTCGCCTTCGACGTCGAGTCGGGACCGCAGGTCGCGGAGGCTGCCGAGGCGATGCAGCTCACGGCGCGCATCGACCTGCAAAGCGGGTCGATGAAGGGCACCTCCCCCCTCCAGCTCCGTCCGATGAACCGCGATCAGATGGCGCGGTTGCGGGACAGGCCTCCGCACGTGCAGTCCAGGAACGTCGACACCGGCCCCATCGCGCCTGCTTCGCAGCCCAACCCGGCCCTGCAACCCCTGGCCGAAAAGGACGGCATCCGCCGCGGGGACCTGAAGGACAACCTCCCGCACCTGCTGGCCGCCTTCTACAACGCCAAGGAGACCGGCGAGTTGGGCCTGATGAAGGGCCAGGTGAAGAAGATCATCTTCTTCGAAGGCGGATTTCCCGTGTTCGCCCTCTCGAACCTGGTGGCCGACCGGCTGGGCCAGTTCCTCGTCCGGGCGGGCAAGATCGACGAGGAGACGCTGAAGCAAGCCGCCGAGCAGGCTGCGATCACCCGGCAGCGCACCGGCGACGTGCTCATCCGCCTGGGAGCGCTCGAGGAGGAGGAGCGGCTCTACTACGTCGGGCAGCAGATCAAGAGCATCCTCTACTCGGTGTTCGCCTGGGAGGAGGGCATCTTCACCCTCTCGTTCCAGGCCCGGGCGCGGAAGGAAGCGATCAAGCTCGACATCCACCCGGCCAACCTGATCATGCGCGGCGTGAAGAAGCTCTACAAGCCGGAGCGGCTCCGGCGGCTGATGCCGCACGCGGCGCGCCCCACCCCCAGCCAGGATCCCTCCTTCAACCTCAGCGACGTGGAGCTGCAGGCGTGGGAGGCGCACCTGTTGCCTCGCTGCGATGGCAGCCGGAGCGTCTCCGACCTGGTGAAGGCCGCGGGCAAGCCGGAGAACGAGGTCCTGGGGACGCTGGTCGCGCTCACCTCGCTCCGGGTTCTCGAGCTGCGCTGACCGCCAGGGGCGTGGGACGCATGCCGCCTTGACACTCTGGCGCGCTCGCCATACACGTCCGCGCCGCAATGATTCCCCTCCCGATCCGGCAGGCGGGCCCCGTGGAGAGTCCGTTCAATGCGGAGCAGCAGGGGCGATTCGATGCGGGGCTTCAGCGGGCGATCGCCAAGTACCCGCCGGAGCGCGGCAAGGCGGCGCTGCTCGCGGCGCTGCACCTCGTGCAGGACGAGCTGGGCTGGCTGCCGGAGCCCGCCATGGCGTACGTGGCGTTCCGGCTCGACGTCCCGCCCGCCCGGGTCCGCGAGGTCGCCACCTTCTACACGATGTACCGGCTGCGGCCGGTGGGCCGGCACCACATCGGCATCTGCAACTCGGTGTCGTGCTGGGCGATGGGATCGGAGAAGCTCCTGGCCCGGTGCGAGGACATGCTCGGCATCCACCCCGGCGAGACCACCGAGGACGGCCACTTTTCGCTCGAGGAGGTGGCCTGCCTGGCCGCCTGTGGAAACGCGCCGGCCGTGCTGCTGAACAACTTCACCTTCGTCGAGAGCGTCAGCGAGGACTCGCTCAAGCAGCTGATCCGCGAGCTGCGCGAGCAGCCCGGGAAGGCGATGGCGCCGGGGCCGCTGCCCCGCATGCCCGATCCGCACGCCCACATCGAGAAGCAGAGCGACCCGCAGGCCACCGGCACGCTGGGCATGCCCGCGGTCGCGACGCATCCCGAGGCGGGCACCACGGAGCGCAAGCGATGACCGGCCCCAGGATCCTCACCGCCGACTGGGACAAGCCGCAGAGCTGGACGCTCTCCGTCTACCGCAGCGGCGGGGGCTACCAGGCGCTGCCCAAGGCGCTGAAGATGCAGCCGCAGCAGATCGTGGACGAGGTGGTGAAATCCAACCTGCGCGGGCGCGGCGGCGCAGGGTTCCCGACCGGCATGAAGTGGAACTTCGTGCGCAAGGAGACCAGCGTCCCCAAGTACCTGGTCGTCAACGCCGACGAAGGTGAGCCCGGGACTTTCAAGGACCGCGAGATCCTGCTCCGCAGCCCGCACCTGTTCGTCGAGGGCACGGTCATCGGCTCTTACGCGATCGATTGCCACGTCACCTACGTGTACTGCCGGGGCGAGTTCCGCGACTCGGCGATGGCCCGCCTGCAGCAGGCGATCGACGAGGCGCGGGAGGCCGGCTACGTCGGCAAGAACATCCTCGGCTCCGGATTCGACCTGGAGATCCATGCGGTCTTCGGCGCAGGCGCGTACATCTGCGGCGAGGAGACCGCGCTGCTCGAGTCGCTGGAAGGGCGCAAGGGCTATCCCCGGCTCAAGCCTCCGTTCCCGGCCAACGCCGGCGGCGGGCTCTTCAAGCAGCCCACTGCGGTGAACAACGTGGAGACGCTGGCCAACATGCCGGTCATCGTCAACATCGGCGGAGACGAGTTCAGCCGCATCGGGCTGGTCCCGAAGAACGGCGGCACCC
>Ga0208990_1000446_pt1 | contig 10198 bp, 7 predicted proteins | sample MedBloCARef_M3_FD_187854 | JGI IMG/M metagenome (GOLD analysis project Ga0208990, IMG submission 187854) | Forest soil microbial communities from El Dorado National Forest, California, USA - Mediterranean Blodgett CA Ref_M3 (SPAdes) (version 2) | ecosystem: Environmental > Terrestrial > Soil >...
GCCCTAATGCGCAAAAGCGCCATGGGACCGAAAGTTGTGGATAAAATGGCAGGCCAGGGCGGACTCGAACCTACGATCAATAACGTAGACAACGACTGGGGCTGCAAAAGCACTTCGAAATACGTGTAAGCCGAAGTTTCAAAAGAATAATTGGATCGCCAGAGAGAATTCCAGACACTCATCACTTCGTGGCAAAGATCGACTTCGGGATCATCATGTGAACGCCATCGTTGCCGTCGACAAGTTCGGTGATGTGGAGGTCAGCGGCGACGCTCGCCAGCATGTAGGCATCGTCGCGATTCAGGTGCTTCTCGCTCATAAGGAAATCGATCATTTCGCGCACGGCGATCTTCGTCGCTTCAGTCAGGTCTGGATGCATCCCCATGGTGATGTAGTGCGTGGGCGTTTCGGCACGAGGCCAGCGAAGGTGCATGTCTTTACGGACGATAAACTGAAAAGTGCCGATCAGTGAAGTTTCGAGTGCGGTGACATCCACCTCGCCATCCCCCTGGCCCGCATGGCCGTCGCCAACCTCGAACAGCGCCCCGCGGGCGTGAATAGGGATAAAAAGCGTCGTTCCAGCGACCAAATCTTTATTGTCGAGGTTTCCCGCGTGAACCCATGGCGGATTACTGCTGATGCGCCCGGTGACATCTGGTGGGGCAATGCCCATGCTGCCGAAAAATGGGCGCACTGGAATCTCAATCCCATCAGCGAAATGCGCTACCATGCGTTTCTCATCCAGTGGAATGACTTTCGTTTTCGCGTACGGGTAATCATCCGGCAGGAAGCCGCGGCCGGGTGAAAAGGCGTTAAGCGCATACGGAATGGCCAGTTGAATTTTCTGGATCCGGACCTCCAAGACGTCACCCTTCTCGGCTCCCTCGATGTAGATCGGGCCGGTCAGGACATGTGCACCTGGACCCTTCTCCTTGACCTGGTTGAAAATGTCGCGCAGCGGCTGTTCGATTTGATCGGGTTGGACGCGAGCGCTTTCGAAGCGCTCGGGGCTTGACGCGATCAGCGTCTGGATTTCAACTGTGTCGCCGGATTGGATCCGCAGTACCGGCGGGGTCTTCGGGTCGTAATAACCCCATGTAACTGTTTTTGGCGTGGGCTTGAGCTGATAAATCTGTCCTGCCGATCCGACCGGCTGTTGCGCGCACAGCGGGGCGGCCAAACATACGAAGAGGAAAGTTGCCAGAACCACGTGTCGCGTCATAGTTTGCTTCTCCAAGGATGAGAATTACGGACAAAGGCCGCTTTCGGCCTACAGAGGCTGATCTCGAACTTTTCCAGTTTGCAAGAGCCTTAGACGACGTGGCTTGAGCCAATGATTGGGTTGAGTCACGAACGAAATCCATGCGTCGCTCACGGTAAGTAGTCAAAGACCATGAGATGGGCCTCTTCGACTATCATATTGGAAAGTATCGGCGCCACCTCACCTTCTTTAAGATTCAATTCTTTGAGCAGGTCGGCCCTGAAGTCTTTTGTCCCATGGGGTACGGTGAGCACGAAGTGCTGCGGGACAGCCGAGTAGAAACGCTTCAGCTCCGGTACCCAAAGGCCGGTTTTCGATACAGCTCCGGTGGGAACTTTTCCGAGAAGCTGGAAGTGGTCCGGGTCAATCTCCTTAAACACGGCCACCGTGCCAGTTGATCCTGTGAAGTAAATGCGTCCGGTTGCCGCGTCATAGTAGATATCATCGGCTCCCCCCACGCTGTCCAGCGCTTGCACAACTTTTCCCGTCTCCGTATCCATTACCACCAGCTTCCCAGGTTCATACTGGTGTCCACCTCCAATTTCACCAGTGTTTGGTTTGATCCTGCTGCCAACAAATAGTCGATGATGGGTAGCGTCCAGGCCCGCGGTATGCGGCACTGGGCCATCCGTGATCGGCCACTGGGCGACCACTTTGTGTTTTTCGAGATCAACGACCGCGACGTGGCTATCGCCATCTATAATGTCTCCCATAGTGACGTACAATTTTTTTCCGGATGGTTCGAGGGCGACGCCCGCGGGATCGCCACCGGGCAACTTAATGCTTTCCACCAATTTGGCGCTTTTTGTGTCAATGATGTCGATGGAAGCGCCGTGAGGTTGGTGGTTGTCACCGCCATTAAACTTAACACCCGCAGGTGTAGGGCGCTCGTGCGTTACTTCTTCGCTAAAGACTTCCACCGCGGCATAAAACAGATGCGTCGAAGGATCGTAAGCAGCGTTATCCGCTCCCCTCTGTGGATTACCATATTCAGCCAATTTTACGATCTTGGTTATCTCATATGTCGTCCCGCTGATAGCGATTACCGAGGCATCTGTCAGGCTTAGCCAGATTTCGTTGGTCTCGGGGAGATAGAACGGCTTCTTCGGCATCGCCGGAAGCCCCTTGGTAACATGAATGACCTTGCCCGCACGTAGGTCGACAACAACAAGACTGTAGGAGTTCTCTCCACAAAGAAATAGGCGCTGGCCTTTGATGTCAACCGTCATGTGGTCCATGTAACCCTCAGTGGGCAGTGGGATTGTCTGCGCCAAATTCAGAAGGCCTGACATGGTTTGCATGGGCATCGTCTGCCCCTGCGCCCTCGGAACGAATGCCAGCCATAATGCGCAGAGTATCCCCAAGTACCTTTTCATTTTCTTATCTCCTCCTGAGTGATCGTGAATCTCATGACCGTTTGTGACATTACCATATTTATTCGTCAAATCACGGAGGTACTTTGGAATGTTATACGTGCGTGCACTGAAAAGAGAGTATGAATATGGCGGCCGCTCCGACCACCCAGCGCGGCCTGAGCGGCCAGCCATTGATTCTTGCTATTACCAAATCAACGTCAATGCAAACTAGATATGCCGCGGCTGTGAGGCAAAAGTTGTCAGTCCTCAACACATGGTCGGTATCTTAGCGGAACTCGACAAACCGGAGACTGAGCTGGAGTGGGCACTCGCTCTGGTTCACGGCGCAACAGCCCCTTGTCCTGAAGAGTGTTTTGCGCTGAAATGGTGCGATGTCGACTACACAAACAACCAAATCCTTGTGCGAAGAGCTTGGAGCAAGCGCAAGCTGACGTGTGGGAAAACCAGTGGTTCGATGAAGCCTGCGCCCATCCATCCGGCTCTTGCCGACTATTTGAATGAGTGGCGCACTATGACTCGTTACAGTAAGGACTCGGATTGGGTCTTCGCTTCCGTGAAAGAAAAGGGGCGGATTCCGAGATCAGCATCGACGTGCGGGAAGGGCTATCTTCGTCCGGCTGCGGTCGCTGCTGGGGTCATCAGTGAGGGCGATAAGTCGCGGTTTGGCTGGCGCAATTTGCGGCACAGCTTAGCCACGTTCTTTGGCTCGAACGATGTCCACCCTTCAGTGATCCAGACTGTGCTCCGTCACACAAGGCAGCAAACAACTCCGCGCTACATTCATTCGGTGAACGACAAGCAGCTTGAAGCTCAGGGTTTGTACTTGGATGCAATCAAAATCCGCAGAAAGCACCCCCAACCTTCGGGCAGGGGCCGACTTCGGGTTGAACGTCGGGTTGCAGAAAAATCGGCCGAATATGTAACTGCTTGAAAAGTATGGTAGGCCCGTGCGGACTCGAACCGCAGACCTCTACCGTGTCAAGGTAGCGCTCTAACCAACTGAGCTACGGGCCTGGCGCTGTGCAATCAATCAGTTTCGTCGATCAGATTGTATCGCAGTTGGCGGTGGGTGCACAATTTGGTCCGCCCCAATTATTGGAGCGGGCCAGTTACCCAGAATCCCGTTCTATAAAAGTCGCCACCGATTCCCAACGTGAAATGAAGCCCCTCCGCTACGGCTCGAGCGAAGCCAAGTAGGCCGTGATCGCCAGGATATCGGCTTCATTTAGATTCTGAACAACTGGCCGCATCAGTTGGGTCCCAGGGCCGTTGCGCGTATATTTCTGGATGTCATAGAGCTGGCGTGCGAGATAACTGGGGGAACGGCCCGCCAGTGGGGGAAAATTGCCATTGCCTTTCAAACCCTCGCCATGGCATGCGGCGCACGCGACTGTCTTGCCCGCGCCGCCTCTAACGACCAAGTCCTCGCCTTTCTTGACGCTGCCCATGGGCGCGTACGCAATCCATCCGGATCTTGGGTTGCGATACATCTCGGTAGCCTCGGGATCAACTGGCATTTCCAAGATCCGCTGACCTATGGGCTCGGTCTCTTTTCCTTCCAAGGGGACGAAAAAGCCTCCCACATTGCGGGTCTTCGGCACGGTTTCCGTCTCGACGACCTTGATCCAAGGGGTCATCTTCATCGAGGAGAAGTACTGGGCGGCGGCCATTGCCTCTTCATCGGTTATGCCCGCCGCGTTCCCGGACATCACAGCCGTGTTTCTCTTCCCCGGATCCGCAGTTCTTCGCGCGCCATTTTTGAAGTCGGCCAGTTGCTCCAAGATGTAGCCGGCAGGCAGACCGGCGACGCCGGCGTTTTCAGGACGTCCCTTGCCGTTCGGGTAGTGGCATAAACCGCAGCTTCCGATCCACGGGTTTGTGGTTGGGGAGCGACGGTGCGCCACGATGGAAGGCATCGGAGGATGGTCGCCCGGGAACCAGTCAACGGGGTTGCCAGTATCCCGAAGCTGCTTCACGGTGAAGGACTGAGTACTGCCAGGGATCTGTTTGACCGCTGTTTCGTCTGTTGCCGGTGGTGGGGGAAGTGGGGCCTCAAGCACGGCGTACGCCCATGCCAGCGGATGTGGGGTGGCATCTTTGTTTTGGTCTTGGCCTTGCGGAGGCGCTGCAATCGCCGCCGCGGAGAACAGAGCCATCACAGCAAACGAACCGAGGACATGCGTCCGAAAACAATTCGCCATAAACGCCTCCAAAATCGGTCTGCGGTCCTGCAATTTACTGCAAATTTAATCACGATTGCCGGAAAACTTCAAGCCATGGAACCGATCCAATGACCTGATCGTCGACGAAAAAGTTCACATCCATTTTCTCGGACTACTCCCCATTTTCATCGGTCGGCAACTAATCCTGGGGCAGGACTCGACGCCGAGCCCGCCGCGACTGGCCCAACCGTTACCGCGACGCAGGTCCTCGCGACGCCGCCGCGGCCGGTTTCACGAATTTTGCCGCCGCGACTGCCACGTTCGGTTGCACATCGGTTAGTTCCGTGGTCGATTGCCCGTCCACCCACGTCACCGTCCAGTGAAAGGGCATCTTGACCCCGGAGACGGCGCGATAATCAGAATAATCAACGTGCAGGGGGATAAAACCCACTGTAGTGTCGATAAAGCGCGCCTGCCGCACCAGCAGGCCCGATTCTTTGTCAAAAAATAGCTTCACGCGAGTTCCCCCAGCAGCGGTTCCCTCAACGACTTGAACGGCGCGGTCGTCGATCGTGACAGGCGGGAAGCCGGCGTGCCATTTGCTCAAGTCTTGCTTGAGGAGCGCGGGAAAGGAGAGATCCGCGTCCAGCCTGGCGCCGTCAAGGTCTCCTCCAGTTAGCATGATCAGCGCGATGGGTTTGTCCGCGGCCGCGATCCAAGCCTCGCGGCCGTCATAGGTCGTTGTATTGTCTCCCCCGGGCGCATGATTGGTCATGGTTCGCTGATTCGGAGCTTTGGCAAAAATTTCCGACGGGACCTTTTGAAAATTTGTGTCGAACCCGGTGTAAGTTCCCTTCGCGGCGAAGCTGCTCAGCTTGGCCAGTTGCTGTGCTCCGCCGACGGCCTGAATAAACTTGTCAAGAATTTGCTCGGCGGCGGAAGGCGAGTCGGGAGCCCCCGCAAGCACCTCAACTCGATCCGGATCTTCCGGAGGCGGAGCGCCATACTGCTCGGCCAGACTCGGCGTGACCTCGGGGCGCTGAAAGCCGCGATGGCAGGTATAACAGGTCACCATCCGCACTCCACCGAAGTCGGCTCGATTGATGAGGTTCTCCATCAAAACCATCCTGCGCGCAGTCTGTTTAAGCGGAGTGTCGTCGGCATACCGATCCCAATTGCCGGCGCTTTCCGTGACGTGGCAGTCCGTGCAGTTCATGCTCAAGGCAGCGGAGAAGAAACCCATCGTCCCCATGAATTCGTTCACGGGAATCCCCCGGAGCACTTGGATGTTTTTGAAGGCTTCCTCCGACATTTGCGGCTTTTGATCCGTGCCGGCCTTGGCGGACTGGCTGCGTGCCCAAGTGGTCCCCAGGAGGCACAAGATTATGGTTCCCACGGCACAATGGATCGCTCGACTGGATTGGAACTTCATTTTGCCTCCTTCTCTCGCCGTGCGCGAAGAGCGCGGAGCCGTCTGGCGATTGAAGCAGATCGGAGTTTGCGCGGTCTCGTCCGGCGTCTCATTCGGCCGCGCATATCGATTTGAAGGATCACTCCGTTTGGTTCGGCCCGCCGACACTATACGCTTGCCCGCTTCCGCACGCAATGGAAGGGTGCCTGCGCTTTGTAGTTGAAGTGTCGGCGCCCTATACCTGTGGTCGATGAGGTGGAATCGCACAGTGGAAGCCACATCCTGATAAATCCGTTCTCGCGACCTGGCGAATTAGTTGGCCCAACTTGAGGGGGTTGGGTGCGCTAGATTGAAATTTGATCTTGGTGTTATCTCAGCGCTTTGGAGTCGAGCGGCGCAAATTACCGGTCTCGATTCCCAACTTCTCGGGGGCCCAAGGCTCCCGAGCACAAGCGGAGCACATATCCCTTCTTCTTTGCTACTCAGTCGGCTATTGTTCAATTGTGTGGAAGGACTCCGCGTTGCCGCACTTCCGTCCCTGCTCTTATAAAGAAAAATGGCTGTTTTTGTCGGCCGCGCTAGTCGCGGCGACAGCAATTGCAACTTCGTGTGGGAATGAGAAGGATGGGGTCTTCCATCTTCACACTGCCGATGTGCCCGTCCACGCTCTACATCACAGTTTCGCGGATCCCACCACTGATTTCCCAGAGTTGTTTCCGCTGCAGGTCGCGGTGTATTGGACAAACCCCGAGGAGGGTGTCTTGGGCGTCGTTCACGCTCTGCGCGAAATGGGAATTCCTTTTTTTGTGACGCGGGAGTTTTCCCGTGCTCTTCTTCATCCCCTCATAATCATTTATCCCAGCGCCGATGCCACAACCTTTACCGCAGGACAAATAGAAGAATTGACGCGTCACATGCGAAGTGGCGGAAGCCTTTTCGCTGTGAATGCCGTGGCCCGCAGTTTGGGTCCGCTGTTCGGATTTAGGGCCGTGGCGCCATCGCGTCAGCGGCATCAAGTGAATTTCTCCGCTGCAGTAGACCCTGCATTGCGATACCTGAATCGGCCCGAAGAGCTGCAAGTTCTCCTGGGTGCTCCCAAGTACGGCCAAATCTTTTGGACAAATGGTTACACGCCGGAGGCAGGGTCCGCCGTGCTCGCTCATTTTGAAGATGGTTCAGCCGCCGTGCTGCGCAAATCGTGGGGCAAGGGCGCCGCATACCTCTGCGGCCTCAGCTTTCACGATGTGGTTCTGCGAAACCAAGTCAACCGGGACTTCGATGCGGAACGGCACTACGTCAATGCGTTCGAACCCGGCGCCGACGTCTGGTTGCTGCTGCTCCGCGCCTGGTATGAGACATCCGGCCCGGCAGCAGTGCGCGTCTCTACGATTCCCGGCGGCCAGATGTCAGTGGTTTTGCTTTCGCACGACGTCGATTGGGAAGACTCGTTCGCCCCGGCGCTAATCTTCGCAAAAGCGGAGGCCAGTCACCAGACTCACAGCACCTTTTTCATTCAGACCAAGTACGTCAGCGACGCAAACAGCCACGCCTTCTTTTTTGGTAACAACCTCGCCGATACACGCCTTCTTTTTTCCAGTGGCCATTCGATCGGCACCCACTCCATCATTCACTCGCGCGGATTCAACAAATTTGAGCTGGGTACCGGAAGCGAGGAGTATCCTGCTTATCAGCCGCGCGGAACTGGATTTGATACAGCCAGTGGCGCCAGCGTGTTCGGCGAAGTGAGGGTCAGCAAGCAATTGTTGGACGGAGAAATTTCGGGGCAGTACACTGACTTTTTCCGAGCGGGGCACCTGCGTGTTCCCGCAACACTGCCCGAAGCGTTGCAGCGTTCCGGCTATCGGTTCGATTCCTCTTTTACTGCGGATGACGTCCTGACGAATTTTCCGTACGCTCTTCCGCTGGGACTACTTTTCGAGGAAGACAGTGGGCTTTACGAGTTCCCGGTCACGATCGATGATTCAGAGGACCCGCCGCTCGCGCAGCGTGTAGAGGAAGCGCTCGAAGTCATTCGCTCCAATGCGGAAAATGGCGCGCCCAGCGTTGTTTTGATCCACCCTACGGAATCCCAGGGAAAACTTCTGGCGGAAGAGGCGCTCTTGCGCGGGTTGCCGCCGGGCGTCATGGCCATGGACATGGAAAGCTTCGCACGCTTTTGGCGAGCGCGCGATCATCTTCGATGGACTATCCGCACGACGAGAGACCCGGCCAAGATGGAATTGGACGTGACCAGCGATGAGAGGATTGAAGGTTTGACGTTTGAATTCCAGCGCGAAATTGCCGATCTGAAAGGAGACGCCAAAATGCTTCCAGATCGCAGGCGAATCCTTCTGCCCACGCTAGAGACTGGCGGGCAGATCCACGTCGGAATACAATTTCACAACGGCCGATAAAAAAGCTTACCATGCGAGTCCCTTTCCCGCGGGGCACATTCCAGGTGTATTGTCGGCTTCTCGGAATGTGGCTTTTGGTAACGGCCCGCGAAAGGCAATTGCCGAGAATGCTGTTATCAGACGGAATCTGGTTCTGGTATGGGTAGCGGATCAGTTCCGGGCACGCCGTCATCCCACCACGATTCGCGGGATGGCGCCTGCCGAATCTCCGGTAAACACAACGCGACTAATAGGGAGCCATGCTCAACAATTGGCTCCGCCATCGTCTTGCGAACCATTGCGAGCGTCGCCACTCTGCGCGAGAATGAGCCGACGCGTCGCGCTCAACAAGGAGAAATTGCATGCAATCTGTGGGTGTTATTCGCGAGCTTGCACGGTACCCGGTTAAGTCTATGCAAGGTGAGGCGCTGCCTTCGGCTGCGCTGACTCTTCAAGGTTTCGCGGAGGACCGACGCTATGCGTTCGTTCAGGCGACCTCTCGAAGTTCGTTTCCTTGGCTCACCGCGCGCGAGTTGCCGGAGTTGCTCTATTACCGAACCTCCGTCGAAAAGGCGGGCACGCCGGAGGTGGCCGTGATGGTGGCAACAGCCCATGGAGAGAATTGGCCCATTGAGAGCGACGACCTCCGCAAAGTGCTCGAGGCAAGATCGGGGAGGTCGCTCTTTTTGCTGCGTGACTACCGCGGGTCGTACGATGTCGCGCCTGTCTCCCTCATCAGCCGACAAACGGTTGCGCGCATCGCGGAAGAAAGCGGAACGAAGGAAAATTCGTGGCGCTTTCGTCCCAATCTGCTGGTTGATCTGAAGGACGCCAGGCCTTTCGACGAGCTGCAGTGGGTCGGCAAAACTCTTCGAATTGGGAGCGCAGCGCGAATCGCCATCACTGAAGTTGATCAGCGTTGCGTGATGATCACTCTCGACCCGGCAACCGGCGAGTCGAGTCCAGAAATTCTGAAGTGCGTCGTTCAGAAGCATGGGCAGAGCGCGGGAATCTATGCGACGGTCCTCACGCCCGGCGAAGTGCGGGCTGGCGACCCTATTTTGCTTGAAGCTTAGCGCGACTGTGTTTGCCTATCGGATGTGCTGATGCTTCTTTCTGCCCATCGAATCCCATTCGATGATTGGTGCCAACTCCCGATAAGTCCGCTTATCGTAATGAGGCTTTCTGCCAGTCACGGCTGGCGCTGTTGGTCTTATGCGCTTGTTTCGTTAGTACTACCCCTCAGGTACTTGGAACAATAGCTCCTCCGAGCTATTGAGCCTATCGGCCTCCATTGCGAATATCGAGGCAGGAAGATGGAGAACTTAGGAGGAACTAATTTTGGACCGCCTTGCTTTTCACAATCAAGGAAGCGCGAATCGGAAACTTTGGCTGGCCGTCATCGAAAACGCAATCGAGGAATGGATGCGCGGTCCGATGAGGCACAAAAACGAAGCTGATTACTTCCTGTTCCAGGATGAAGATGATTTCCCATACGTGTGCCGCTCTGCCGGGTTAAACCCGGAATGCGTTCGAGAGACCCTCTGGGCGATTCGTGCCCAAACTGCTTCTGAGTCGAACACGAACGTCGCATA
>Ga0208990_1000447_pt1 | contig 10171 bp, 7 predicted proteins | sample MedBloCARef_M3_FD_187854 | JGI IMG/M metagenome (GOLD analysis project Ga0208990, IMG submission 187854) | Forest soil microbial communities from El Dorado National Forest, California, USA - Mediterranean Blodgett CA Ref_M3 (SPAdes) (version 2) | ecosystem: Environmental > Terrestrial > Soil >...
GGGTCGCGCTCTCCCCTGTCAGGCGGCGCGCACCGAGTTCAGGAACTTGCCGACTTCGAGCTTGAGGCGGTTGCTGTCGCCGGATAACGACTGCGCCGCCGCGAGAACCTGCGCGGAGGCGGATCCGGTCTCACTGGCGCCGCGCTGCACGTCGGTGATGTTGGACGAAACATGCTGCGTGCCCTGAGCCGCCTGCTGGATGTTGCGGGAGATCTCCTGGGTCGCCGCGCCCTGCTCTTCCACCGCAGCAGCGATGGTCGAGGATATCTCCGACAGCTTTTCGATGGTGCCGCTGATTTCCTTGATCGCGCCCACCGACTCCTGGGTCGCGGACTGGATGCCGGTGATTTGCTGGCCGATCTCGCCGGTCGCTTTCGCGGTCTGCTCGGCCAGCGCCTTCACCTCCGACGCCACGACGGCGAAGCCGCGGCCGGCCTCGCCTGCACGCGCCGCCTCGATGGTGGCATTCAAGGCCAGCAGATTGGTCTGTCCCGCGATGGTGTTGATCAGTTCGACGACGTCACTAATGCGGGCAGCCGCCTTCGACAATTCGCTAACCCGATCGTTGGTCTTGCGCGCCTGATCGACGGCCTCGTTGGCTATCCGTGCGGATTCCTGCACCTGACGGCTGATCTCGTTGACGGACGACGCCATTTCCTCGGTCGCCGAGGCCACCGACTGCACATTGCTGGCGGCTTCCTCGGACGCTGCTGCGACAATCGTGGTGAGCTCTTGGGCACGCTCCGCCGTGGAAGTGAGCGTGCTGGCGGAGGCTTCCAGCTCGGTCGAAGCGGAAGACACAGTTTCGACAATCTCCCCGACGGCGTCTTCGAAATCGCTAGCAAGCTTGATCATGTCGGCCTTGCGCTGCTGGGCGGCGATCTGATCCTGCTTGATCTTGGCTTCGGCTTCGTTCCGCGCCTTTTGCTCCGCATTGACTTTGAAGGCTTCGACCGCTTGCGCGATCTTGCCGATCTCATCCGCGCGGCCAAGCCCGGGCAGAACGACCGCGAAGTTGCCGTTTGCAAGATCGACCATGGCGGCCGTCATTGCAGACAGTGGTTTGGAAATCGATCTGCCGATGAAAAATCCCGCTCCCAACACGGCGAGTGCGATCAATGGAATGGAAATTCCCATTCGCTGCTGAATATTCTCGCGCAATGCTGCATTCGACCGCTCGGCCTCGGCTCTAATTCCGTTAACCGCCTTCGATACGGCCTCGATAACCGGTTCCACTGTCGAGAATGACTCTGACGTTACCTTTAGCTCGCCGGCAAGCGTCAGAGCAGTCTCCATCCAAGCAAAAAAATCGCGTTGATAGTCGGAAAGCTTTTGCTTGAGCTCGGCCTTCGCAGCTTCGGGAATGTTCGCATTCTCGATCCCGATGGTCAATTCGGAAGCTCGCTTCTTCATGTCGTCGCCATATTTAGCGTCACGCCGCAGCATGAAGTCCTTTTCGTGACGACGCATCATCAGCATGGTGGTCAGAAGGGCCGACTCATGCAGTTGATCGATTCGCGACTCGATGTCGTGAACGGAGGTACGCAGGCGACCTTCAAGGCCCGACTTCTCGTCCAAGCCAAGCTGCCGTTTCAGTTCGACGACCTTCACAAAATGCGCCTGATATTGCTCTAGCGAGGTACGCATAGCTTCGATCTGACGGACAAGATCAGACCTGCCGGCCGCAACGATTTTGCCGTGAAGCATGTCGATGTCGGCAGCGACAGATTTTCCGATAGCGATCTGGCTGTCAGCCTTCTTGGAATCATTGCGGAGCAGAAAGTCCTTTTCGGCCCGGCGGCCCTCCAGCAATTCGATCTCGATCTTGCTGCTCAACTCGGAAATCGTCCGCGCGTTTTCCGCCGTATCTCTGTATACGGCCATCTCGGATTCGCCGTACACGTGCATGCCGCCGACTAGGATGACCCCCGCGATGCCAGCGACGCCGATCGCCACTATTTTGTGAGTGAGTCGGAAAGAAAAACCGCGCATGAGTGTTTCCTAGTGAGGAAGGTTAAGGAACGGCGTACTAACGAACCGCGTTGAAACCACAGAGACGAAAACGCCCCCACCAGCGGAAATCCACGTTTGCGTTCGAAGGACACTCCGCGCGCGCATTCCTCAAGCAATACCGCTCGCGGGTTGCATTACCGTTAATTTCAGCCTAGGCGGAAATCGAGCGATATCCGCTGGTAATCACGCGTATCAGATGCTGCAGATAGCAAGCACACTCATCGACGAAGGGTGAATCGCGATGTGGACCGGCTATGATTGAAGCGAAGATTGCCGAGCTAGCCCCTGGGCCTGTCGTGATCGACGGCTTGGATCGCGAGTCGCTACCAAGACATGAACGTATCGCACGGTAGGATTACGGCGTCGCGACGCGGCACTCGCCGCTACAGTTTCTCGATCGAGCGCGGCTGAATGCGCGGCGCCAGTCAGCGCCGCAGCCCAATCAATCGGTCGAACGGCGCAATTCCGGAGCGCTGTCTGATTTCGCCGGCTCGGATCTCGTGTCGGGATTAACCGGCTCGATCCTGGCGCTCTCGACGTGGGGAGTCTCGACGCGCGCGGACACCTCTGTCCGCGAGGCATCGGCAGAGCGGGCCTGCACCGGCGGATGCAGCGAACGCGGCCGGGCCACCGCGCGGGCCATCAGCATCTGCGCCGCGCCCTGGTGACGGAAATCGCAATAGGCGAAGCCCATGCCGGAAACCGATCCGCGGAAGTTGCGCTCGTCTTTCTTGTCCAGATTGAAGCACGGCTCGAACGGAACGCCCTTGATCGACGCGCAGACGGCTTGGCCGCGGACCTGAAGCGTATTGCCGGGCAACCTCAGGTGACGAATTGGACCGGAGCCGGCAAATTGCACCGCGCCAACCGCGCCCATGTCATCGAGCACCCGGCCTGCACCCCGGGTGCCATCGAAGCACGTAAACGCGAACACCTTGCCGGCTACAAACTTGCGGGCCTCGTCGGCATTCATCATCTCTCCGGCCAAAGCGGGCGCAATCACCGCAGCCGCCGCAACGGCCCCCACCACGAAACGCGCAAGCATGCTTTAACTCCGACCTACCGAGCGCGGGCAAACGCCTGATGCTTCTTTACCCACTGCTTACCATACTAACCGTGGCAACATTGGAGCAGCTTGGTTGGTAAAGTCTGAACGCGTTAGAGAATTTTTACCACGATTCGACCGCGGACCTGCCCGGCGAGGATTTTGGCGCCGGCGCCGATGACTTGGTCGAGGCCGATTTCATGAGTTATTTCAGCAAGTTTTGCCGCATCCAGGTCGGTTGCGAGCCGGCTCCAGGCAGTCTTGCGCCGCTCAATCGGGCACATCACGGAATCAATGCCGAGGAGACACACGCCGCGTAAAATAAATGGCGCCACCGAGGCCGGGAGGTCCATGCCGGCGGCAAGCCCGCACGCGGCGATGGCGCCGGCGTATTTCGTCATCGAGAGGATGTTGGCAAGCGTGGTCGAGCCGACGCTGTCGATCCCGCCGGCCCAGCGCTCCCTCGCCAGCGGCTTGGCCGGTCCTGACAGCTCATTGCGATCGATCACCTCGGCCGCACCGAGACCCCTGAGGTAGTCGGCCTCCGACATGCGCCCCGTCGATGCGATGACGTGATAGCCGAGCTTTGAGAGCACCGCGGTCGCGACCGAGCCGACGCCGCCCGCTGCGCCGGTGACGACGACAGCACCGTCCTTCGGGGTCAGGCCATGCTTTTCCAGAGCGAGCACCGCGAGCATCGCGGTGAAGCCGGCGGTGCCGATCGCCATCGCATCCCGCGCGGACATTGCCTCGGGCAGGCGCACCAGCCAGTCGCCCTTGACGCGCGCCTTCTCGGCATAGGCGCCGAGATGGGTCTCGCCCATGCCCCAGCCGGTGCAGATCACCTTGTCGCCGGCCTTCCACTGCGGATGCGACGATTGCTCGACGGTGCCGGCGAGGTCGATGCCCGCGATCATCGGAAAACGCCGCACCACCGGCGCCTTACCGGTGACGGCGAGGCCATCCTTGTAGTTCAGCGTGGACCATTCGACCCGCACGGTGACGTCGCCCTCCATCAATTCGGCTTCGTCGAACTGCGTGAGTGCCGCCGTGGTGCCTTTTTCCGCCTTGTCGATCCTGATCGCCTTGAATGTTCCCAACACGCACTCCCTGATGCTTGTTTCCTCGATTTCAGGAGCTTGAACGGTCTATGCCGGCTGCGCAACCGGGCGCGCTACCGGCGCTTCGACGATCGGCAGGTTGATCAGTGCCGACAGCACGCCGAACAGGACCGACAGCCACCAGATCGATGCGTACGACCCGAATTTCTCGAACACGATGCCACCGAGCAGCACGCCGAGGAAGCCGCCGACCTGATGGCTGACAAAGGCAAATCCATAGAGCGTCGCAAACCAGCGCGTACCGAACATCAGGGCCACCAGCGCCGAGGTCGGCGGCACGGTCGAGAGCCAGGTCAGGCCGCTGGCGGCGCCGAACATGATCGCGGAGAACGTGGTGATCGGGAACGAGATGAAGGCGATGATCGACATCGCACGCAGGAAATAGATCGCCGACAGGATATAGCGCATTGGAAACATGTTTTGCAGCCAGCCGACGCTCAGCGATCCCACGATGTTGAATAGGCCGATCGCGGCGATCACCCAACCGCCGGTTTGCGCTGATATGCCGCGATCGACCAGATAGGCGGGCAGATGCACGGTGATAAAAGCCAGTTGAAAGCCGCAGGTAAAGTAACCAAGCACCAGCAGCACATAGGAGCGATGGCCGAACGCCTCCGCCAGCGCCGTCTTGAACGACTGCTGGTCCGCGGCAGGCACATTGGTCGATGTCGCGGGCGGAGTGGCAAGCGCGAGCGAAAGCGGGATGATGAGCAGCATCAGACCTGCGAATACCGTGAGCGCTGTCTGCCAGCCGAAATTGTCTATCATCGCCACGCCGAACGGCGCGAACAGGAATTGCCCAAACGATCCGGCGGCAGTTCCGGCACCAACCGCTACTCCCCGCCGTTCGGGCGGCAGCAGCTTGCTGAACGCGGACAGCACCAGATTGAACGAACAGCCGGACAGTCCGAAGCCGATCAAAACCCCGGCGCCGACATTAAGCGACAGCGGCGTCGCGGCGTAGCGCATCATGAACAGACCGCCGGCATAAAGAACGGCGCCGACACATATCACGCGCATGACGCCGAACCGGTCGGCGATCGCGCCGGCAATCGGCTGACCCAGCCCCCACAACAGATTTTGAACTGCAAGCGCGAGGCCGAAGACGTCGCGGCCCCACGAAAACTCCCAACTCATCGGCTGAACGAAAAAACCGAGGCTCGATCGGGGCCCGAAACTCAATAGGGCGATCACGCAACCGCAGACGATGATCACCAGCGGCGTACGCCAATTGCCGACGCCGGAGGCCGCACGGAGTTCGCCTGCAGTTGCTGTCATACAAATTCCCCGATCGTTGGTACCGAATCCGGGAAACCGAACAGGTACGTTGCACGGAGTTAATGCATTCGCATGCAATCGGCAATATTGCAAAAATTCATATTGCAACACGGGGTTGCAAATCAGGGTGGGCAGTTCTGACGATTTAGCCATCCAGACCTCTAGCGAAGCCTCGGAACGCATGTTATATTAGATTTGCTCGTTATGAGGATAAGTTGATTTCCTCGTCACGCCCCGAACCCTCCGCAACGCTGGGTTTGTTCGGACCACGCAGCTGAGAACTCGCCGGCCCTTTGCGGCCGGATTTCTCAAAGCCTATATATACTCATATTGAGTATATATGAATATCCAAAGGGAGGCTGCCATGCCAATCGCTGGAATCTACGGTCCCGACGACTTCGGAAGCCCCCATCGCGGGCAGCCCGCCACTTCCACGCGCGGCCGCGTAAGCGCTGCCGAGCGCGCCCGCGCGCTGCCGATGCCGTCGCTGGAATGGACTCCCGAGGTCGAACGCGCCACCGCGCATCTTTACGAGCGGGTCAAGAATGTGATCTCGCCGGTCGAGTGGCCGTTCATGGCGCCCTATATCAAGGCGATCAATGAACTGAAGAAAGCGCGCGACGCGGTAATCCTGGCGCACAATTACCAGACGCCGGAGATTTTCCATTGCGTCGCCGACATCGGCGGCGACTCGCTGCAGCTTGCGATCGAAGCCACCAAGGTGAAATCCGACATCATCGTGCAGTGCGGCGTGCACTTCATGGCGGAGACGTCGAAGATCCTGAACCCGCACAAGACGGTTCTGATCCCGGATTCGCGCGCCGGCTGCTCGCTGGCGTCGAGCATCACGGGCGCGGATGTGCGGCTGTTGCGCGAACGCTTTCCCGGCGTGCCGGTCGTGGCCTATGTCAACACATCGGCCGACGTGAAGGCCGAGGTCGATATCTGCTGCACATCGTCCAACGCGGTACAGGTGGTCGAGAGCCTCAATGCGCCGACGGTGATCTTTTTGCCGGACCAGTATCTGGCGAAATATGTGGCTTCGCAGACCAAGGTCAGGATCATCGCCTGGAAAGGTGCCTGCGAAGTGCACGAGCGCTTCACTGGCGACGAGCTGCGCGCCTATCGCGAGGCCGATCCGTCAGTGCAGATCATCGCACATCCGGAATGTCCGCCCGACGTGCTGGCCGAAGCCGACTTCACCGGCTCGACCGCGCACATGATCAACTGGGTGCGCAACAAGCATCCCAAGCGCGTCGTGATGATCACCGAATGCTCGATGGCCGACAATGTCCAGGCCGAACTTCCTGATGTCGAAATGGTGCGGCCCTGCAATCTATGCCCGCACATGAAGCGGATTACGCTGCCCAAGATTCTGGACAGCCTCATCTACCTGCGTGAGGAAGTCACCATCGATCCCTTGATCGCCGAGAAAGCGCGGCGTTCGGTGGAGCGGATGATCAACCTCAAGAATTGAGTTCAACAACAATGTCGTCCCCGCGAACGCGGGGACCCATAACCACCGGCGCCGATTGTTGCAGAAGGTAACTACCCCATCGCCCAATTGATGAGCCACGGCATATGGGTCCCCGCTCCACGTGCGCAATTGCGCACCAGGCGGGGACGACGAAAAGGTGCAGACATGTCAGACTCAGATCATGACCTCACCCGCCACGCCGACAACGTCGTTATCGTCGGCGGCGGCCTCGCCGGGCTGTTCTGCGCGCTGAAACTGGCGCCACGTCCGGTCACCGTGATTTCAGCGGCGCCGCTGGGCCAGGGCGCCTCGACGGCTTGGGCGCAAGGTGGCATCGCAGCCGCAGTTGCCGAAGGCGACAGCGCGGAGGCACACGCCGCCGATACGATCGCTGCCGGCGCGGGCCTGGTCAATGAGGCCGTGGCGCTGGGCCTGGCGCGCGAAGCCGGCGCGCGTATCCACGACCTGCTTCACTATGGCGTCCCGTTCGATCGTGACCTCGAAGGCAAGCTCGCCGTCGCCCGCGAAGCCGCGCATTCCGCGCGACGCATCGTGCACGTGCGCGGCGACATGGCTGGCAAGGCGATCATGTCAGCGCTGATCGAAGCCGTACGCTCAACGCCCTCGATCCGGGTGCTCGAAGGTTACGTCGCCGAAGCACTCTTGACCGAGGATGGCGCGGTCGCGGGGCTTCAATTGCGCCAAGTTGGTGACGCCACCGCTGAGCCTGTGACCGTTGCGTCGCGCGCGGTGGTGCTGGCGACCGGCGGCATCGGGCATCTCTATGCCGTGACGACCAATCCGACTGAAGCCAGCGGGCTCGGGCTTGCGATTGCCGCGCGCGCCGGAGCCGTTATCGCCGATCCGGAATTCGTGCAGTTTCACCCCACAGCGATCATGGTCGGCCGCGATCCGGCGCCGCTGGCGACCGAAGCGCTGCGCGGCGAAGGCGCGACGCTGATCAACGACAGGGGCGAACGTTTCATGCTGGCCCGGCACAAGCTGGCTGAACTGGCGCCGCGCGATATCGTGGCGCGCGGCGTGTTCGCCGAGATAGCCGCCGGCCATGGCGCGTTCCTCGACGCGCGAGAGGCGCTCGGCGCGCATTTCGCCGAAAAATTTCCGACCGTTCATGCAAGCTGCATGGCCGCCGGCATCGATCCGGCGAAACAGCCGATCCCGGTGGCGCCCGCCGCGCACTATCATATGGGCGGCATCGCCGTGGACCACCACGGCCGCACCTCGTTGAAAGGACTATGGGCCGGCGGCGAAGTGTCGTCTACCGGCGCGCATGGCGCCAACCGGCTGGCGTCGAACTCCCTGCTCGAGGCCGTGGCCTATGCCGCACGCATCGCAGAGGATATCAACGGCAGTACCATCGCTGCACCCGCCCGCTCACCCACTGAATCGATCATACCGCGAAATTGCGCAATGCCTCCGATTACCGAAAGAAACCTTCGGGCGATGATGACCTCGCATATCGGCGTGATCCGCGATGACGACCGGTTGGCGGAAGCCGTGTGCTCGTTCGCGGCAATCGAGCGGGATACCGGCAATATCGCGCTGCGCAACATGGCCACCACGGCGCTCTTGGTCGCGACGTCGGCATGGACGCGACGCGAAAGCCGCGGCGCGCATTACCGCATCGATCATCCAACCGAGAGTTTGGCGCTGGCGCATCGCACCATGACGACGCTGGCGGCGGCGCGGGATATCGCGGCGTCGCTCTCTGAGCGCGCTCCGGCGCGAACTGCGCAGCCAATGATCGCCTGACCGGAGCACGTATCGTGACAACACCAGCCTCGCTCTCGCACCCCGAAGCCTTTCTGTCGCCGCTCGTGATCCACGAAGCCGTGCAGCGTGCGCTGGATGAAGATCTCGGCCGCGCCGGCGACATCACCTCAATCGCCACCATTCCTGAAACAACCCAGGCTCATGCCATCCTGATCGCGCGGCAGGCCGGGGTAATCGCCGGATTGCCGCTGGCGGTTGCGACGTTTCAGAAACTATCGCCGGATATCAACATCCAGGCTCATTTTCGCGATGGCGGGGCCGTCGCAGCAGGCCTGCATGTGCTGACGATTTCGGGCCCGGCGCGCGCCGTGCTGGCCGGCGAGCGCACCGCGCTGAATTTTGTCGGACGGCTGTCCGGCATCGCGACGCTCACCGCCGATTATGTGCGTCATACCGCCGGCACAAAGATGCGTATCTGCTGCACCCGCAAGACCACGCCGGGCCTGCGCGCGCTTGAGAAATATGCCGTGCGCTGCGGCGGCGGCTTCAATCATCGCTTCGGGCTCGACGACGCGATCCTGATCAAGGACAACCACATCGCGGTCGCCGGTGGTATCAGGCCAGTGCTGAAGCGCGCGCGGGCCCATGCCGGGCACCTGGTCAAGATCGAGATCGAGGTCGATACGCTTGCGCAACTGCGCGAGGTGCTCGACACCGGTCTTGCCGACGTGGTGCTGCTGGACAATATGGATATTGCTGATCTGAGCGAGGCCGTGAGACTGGCAAAGGGGCGCGTCGTGCTGGAGGCGTCCGGCGGCGTCACGCAAGGTTCGATTGCGAAGATCGCCGCGACCGGCGTGGATTACGCCTCGGCCGGCGCGCTCACGCACTCCGCGCCGAATTTCGACGTCGCGCTCGACATCGACGCGTGAGAAGAAAACTTTAGCGCCGCACTGACGAGTCCGACAACTCGGCCGAGCTATGCGCGGCTTCCGCGAGTTCTGCGGAAATTTCCGCCGTCTGCGCGGGCGTTCCCCAACTCGGCGCCTCGCTGCCGTCACCCCACGCCCGCGGCCGATAGAAGGTGTGCACGCCGAACTTGTACATCTTTCTCATTTCATTGACCCAGGACGGGCGCACCCAATAGGCGTGATAGTGCGTCGACTTGGCTACTTCCGGCAGCCAAAGTTGGCCGTCGAGCGTTGCCTTTGCGATTTTCCTGGCGCGGTCCCACATGTCGGGTTCGCGCACGACGTCGGCGTTATTATCGCAAGCGAAGGTGAACTGGCATGCGAGATGGCGGTGCTTGTTCTGGTAGACCACGCCGCACACCGTGTTCGGATAGAAGCCGGAGAATGCGCGGTTCATCACCACCTGCGCCACCGCGATCTGGCCGCGCACGGCTTCGCCGCGGGCTTCGAAATAGACGGCTTCGGCGAGGCATTTCTCGGATTTGGCGCGCGCCTTCTCATCGAACAGGCCGAGGCGTTCGGCCGGCGTCTT
>Ga0208990_1000448_pt1 | contig 10164 bp, 7 predicted proteins | sample MedBloCARef_M3_FD_187854 | JGI IMG/M metagenome (GOLD analysis project Ga0208990, IMG submission 187854) | Forest soil microbial communities from El Dorado National Forest, California, USA - Mediterranean Blodgett CA Ref_M3 (SPAdes) (version 2) | ecosystem: Environmental > Terrestrial > Soil >...
AGAAACGGTCATGGTGACGGCAAGGGCACGGAAGAAGCTGCCAGTAACGCCGGTCGTGGAGATGAGGGGCAGAAAAACGACAATCGGCGTGATTGTCGAACCGATGAGGGGGACCGTCAATTCGCGCAGCGCGCTCTGGATGGCTTGGGAGCGGTTCTGGCCCGCGTCGCGGTGCAACACGATGTTTTCAAGCACCACGATAGCGTCGTCAATGACGAGGCCGACGGCGGCGGCAAGACCGCCAAGGGTCATGAGATTAAAGCTCTGGCCGGTAACCTTTAGCACGATGAAGGTGATGAGCAAAGTGGCCGGGATGACCAACCCAGCGACCAGCGAACTGCCCCAATCGCGCAAGAAAAGCACGAGAATGATCGAAGAGAGCACCAATCCAAGCAGCACGGCGTCACGTACGCTGGAGATGGAATCGTGGACAATGGTCGATTGATCGTAAAAAGGCTCGAGATGAACTCCCGGAGGCAGCGAAGCGCGAAGCTGCTCGATTTGCGTGTGCACTTCGTTCGCCACATCGAGCGTGTTGCTCTCCGGCTGCCGATTCACATTGAGCAGCACCGCGGGTTTCCCGTTAGCCGTTACGATCGTGTAGACCGGCGCGGTGGAGGGCGAGATGGTCGCAACGTCGCCAAGCCGAATCGGCACACCTAGAGGCGAATTCTTAACGACAATCTGGCCAATCTGCTCGGGACTGCGCACCTGCCCGCTGATGAGACCAAGGACGAGGTGATGCTCATGTTCGAGAAGTCCGGGAGAATCGATCAGATTCGTGCGGCGGATCGCATCCAGTATCTCTGTGACCGTGACGCTGGCGGCAAGCAGGCGCGCGGGATCGGGCATCACTTGAAATTCGGGAACGAGGCCACCTTGAATGATTACCGAGGCGACGCCGTCCAGCCGGTTGATGCGCGGTTTCATGTCGTACGTCGCGATTTCCCATAGCTTGTTCGGCGGAACGGTGTCCGAAGTCAGGCTGTAGCCAATGATGGGGAACACGGCAAACGTGAGGCGATGCGTTTCCACTTTCGCGGTCTGCGGAAGTTCGGCCTGCAAGCGCGCCACAACCGCATCGACTCTTTGCAGAGTCAGAATCATGTCCGCATTCCAATCGAAGAAAAGATCGACTTCGGCGGAGCCGCGGCTGGTGATGGATTGAACCTTCAACAAACCAGGCACACTGTTGACGGCTTCTTCGATCGGGCGGGTGATCACCACGAGCATTTGGTCGATGGGCATGACGCCGTTGTCCACGCCGATGACGATGCGTGGAAAATCGGTGTTTGGAAAAACGGAGACGGGAATCGCAAATGCCAGATATCCGCCCACCAGGGTCAGGCTGACGATCAAAAACAAAATAGGGCTCGCCAGGCGTTGAAACCAGGGTACGTTTGATTTGGCAGGGGAATTCGCGGTGCGAAGGGAATCGGAAGTTGGCTCCATCCGCGTCTACTCCTTGTCCTTTTCCGCGGGCTTCGCCGAATCACCGGCTTTATCTGCTTTGTCGCCCTTGGCGGCAGCATTTTCCGCAGGCGCGGGCGCTTCGATCTTGATCGCCGTGTTTTCCGGCAGCGCGTAACCGCCGGACGTGATCACCGCATCGCCAACTTTGATTCCACTGACAATCTGGGTATGGTCCAGTGAGCGGACGCCGATCTGCACGGGTTTAACATGCGCGTGGCCGTCCGAACCCGCGAGTAGAACGATGTCCGCTCCTTCAGGACTCTTGAAGACGGCGGAGGCGGGCACGACGATAGCGTCTTTCACAGTTTTCGCGGTGATGGAAAGATTGATGGTCATTCCGGGGCGCAATGCGGGATCAGGCTTCGACGCTTCGACCCACACTTCGATGGTGGTGCTGCCGGGATCGAGCGCCGGACTGACGAGAGTTACGCGGCCCTTCACCGGCTCGTCAATGCCAGCGACTCTCAACTCCGCGGGGTTGCCGACTCTAAGAATGGCCGCTTCGGACTGCGCGATGTGGGTCTTAGCGATCAACTTCGAAATGTCCATAACGGTGAGGAGCGGTTGATTGGCCGTGGCGAGCTCGCCGGGATAAAGCGGGCGGTCAGTAACCACTCCATTGATGGGGCTGCGAATTTCGGAATAGCTCAGTTGCGCCTCGGCGCCCTGATATTTCCCTGTGGCGGCGGAGAGCTGGCCGCCCGCAGATTTCAGAGCTTGCTTCTCGCCCAGATTTTTCAGGTCGTCGAGTTGTTTCTGCGCTTGTTGATACTGGCTGCGCGCTTGCGCCAGCGCGACTTGCGCGGAATCGAGATCGCGCCGCGGAAGCGCGCCTTGCTGAAATAGCTGCTTGCGGCTGTCGTATAGCTTCTGTTGCGCGTCAAACGCCTCCTTTGAAGCGGCAGTGTCCAGTTCGGCTTTCTGCATCTGCTCGGGAAGGCCCGCACCAACGGTAGTGGCATAGCCGGCTTCGGCCTGCTCGAACTCGCCCTTGCTCTGTCCGGCCGCTGCGGCCAAATCCTTATTTTCCAGAATGGCGAGCAACTGGCCCTTGCGAACGGGACTGCCACGCTTCACGAAGAATTCGCGGATGGGCGCAGTAATCTTCGGCGTGATGACCGCTTGCTGAACGGGGAAAACGACGGCCTCCGCGGAAATCAACTGCGAAATGGGAGCCTGCTCCGCCGGCGATGTCTGCACGGTAACCACGGGCTCCTTCTCTTTTGCCGGGCTGCCACAACCGCTGATGCCCAAGAGCAGCGAGCCAATTGCGGCAACGGACACAAGAGAAAGTTTTTGCGTTTGCATGTAAGTCGTCATCGTAATCTTCATGGAGTCGTCAGCACCCCCGTAAGAGTTTGCAGATTGGCCAGTGCCACGCGATAGCGCACGGCACCGTCCTGATAGGCATTGCTGGCCAGAGCGTTAGTGGTCTGCGCGTCGACTACCTCGAGAACCGTGGCTTCGCCGTCTTTGTAACGCAGGGTGATGAGCCGCAAGCTCTCCGCGGCAAGCCCGGCGGAGCGGTTGAGACCACCGAGTTCGTTCAGCGCCGTTTCCGCTTCCGAGTACAAAGATTTGATTTCAGCGAGGATTTTGCGCTGCGCAAAAGAAAGTTCCCGCTTCGCCTGGGCGTGCCGCAGTTCGGCTTGCTTGATGCGGGTTTGTGTGGCGCCCCAATTCCAGATAGGGATAAGCAACGTTGCGGAAGCGGAGGAACCGAGGTTCGAAAGCTTCCGGCCGTTGATGTCGGAATTTGTAGCAAACCGTATGGCGTCGATACCGTACCAGTAATCGAGTGTCAGCGAAGGCAAATACCCGGCGCGCGCGCCAGTGACGTCAAAGCCGGCCGCGCGGACACCCTCCAAAGCAGCGCGGACATCGGGGTTATCACGAGCGGCCTGCTGCTGAACTTCGCCCAGCGTAGGCAGAGGAACAGGAGAATGGAGATCGTCGGCAACTTCGTAGTTGTCGTTGAAATCGGGGAAAATCAGTACCGCCAGATCAAGCCGTGCGTTTAGAAGACCCAGCTGAGCTTCTAGAAATTGGCGGCGGCGCTCCTGCATCTGCAATTCGGCCTTGATGACGTCGGAATGCGCTACTTCCCCCCCATGCTCAAGGTCCTGTGTAAGTTTGAAGAAGTGGTCGCCTTCTTCGGCTGCTGTTTGGGCGGATACGAGCTTCTGCTGTGCGGCGGCCACAGCGTAATAACTCCGGACAACCGTAACGACCAGTCCGCGCGACGCGACTTCCGATCGCGCACGTGCGGCTGCGGCGACAGCCGAGACGCGCCGATAATTCGAGATACTGGTGAGGTCCAGAATTTGATGCACGTTACCCTGGCTGATGTATTCATGCACGGCATTGTTGGCAATGTAGCGCACGGGTTCGCCCGGCCCATTGCCTTGGGTATACAGATACTGCGTGTTGTAATTCACGCTGGGGAGCAGTGCGTCGCGCGCCAAGCTCTTGTCCCCGCGGGCAAGCGAGGCGTCGCTCAATCCGGCTTGAAATTGCGTGCTGTTCTTCCTGGCCCGCGCAAGTGCATCTTCCAGCGTCAGGCGGAGCGCTGCCGGCGTTGCAGGCGGTGCCTGCTGCGCATCTCTTGTGGGTGCAGGGTTCGCGGGAGCCGGCGTTTCCTGCGCCGCGGCAATCCCCGCGCAGCACAACGAAAAGGCAGCAACCGAGGTCCACGACAGAACGAGGATGCAACACGATTTCATAAATCTCGACTCCTGGGCCGGATGGGAACATATACGCGGCAAGGATGAATGTACCCTAACGAAGGAAACATAAACGCAAGATTAACCGGATTAACCGCCAGATGCAGAGGAGGACGGCCCGACAGGGAGATACGCCGTGAAGGTGCTTCCAATCGAGTCAGAGCGCGTCAGCTCCAAACGCCCATGATGGGCCTCCGCGATCCAGCGGGAAATGGATAGGCCCAGCCCTGCGCCGCTTCCATCGTTTTCCGCCCGGGAACGGGCTTTGTCAACGCGGAAAAAACGCTCGAAAATGCGAGGCTGCAGATCTGCGGGGATTCCTCCCCCCGTATCCGTGATGCTCAGGACATATTCCTCGCCTGCGCGACGGCAGGTCACAGTGACGCGCCCACCTTCCGAGGTGTACTTAATCGCGTTATCCAGCAGATTGAGGATCATGCGGCGCAGAAGGGATTCGTCGGCGTGGATGGGAGATTCGGAGGCTTCCTCGAAATTCAGAGAAATCTTTTTTGCGAGCGCCAGCGTACGGGCCGAATGCATACATTCGCCGACAAGTTCATCGAGATAAAAATCGTGAGGCTGGAGCGGATACTGGCCGGCGTCCGCGCGCGTAAGCGTGAAGAGATCCTCCACGATGTGGGTGAGCCGCTCGGCCTCCTGGTGAAGTACTCCGAGCGATTCCCGGTATTCCTCCGAAGAACGTGCCTGCTGCGAAAGAGCGACCTCCGCTTCACCGCGCAAAATCGCAACCGGCGTCCGCAATTCGTGCGACGCATCGGCCATGAAGCGCTGCTGGCGTTCGAAAGATTGGCTGAGACGGTCCAGCAGGCTGTTGAACGAGCGCGCCAAGTGCCCCAGTTCGTCCCTGTCATTCTGCACCGCCAGCCGCTCGTGTAGATTGGCGGCACCGATGCGCCCGGCCTGGCTGCTCATCGCCACGACCGGAGCGAGGCTCTTGCGCGCGAGAAAGTAACCGCCCACGCTGGCAAGTACAATGGCGATCGGGATGACCCATGCAAACGTTGACTTGACTTCTTCGAGCATCTCTTCCTGCGGGTGGAGCGATTGCAGGATGACCAGAATGTACGTTTTTCCCCCGGACGAAAAATGCCGCGCAAATCCCCGGTAGCCATCCTCGCCTCCCTTGACTTCGCCGAAAAGCCGTTCAGAACGGGAGGAAGCCTCGAGAAAACGCTGAAACGAATGCGAGGACAAAATTCCGGCGGCGGAGGAACCGGTCGCCGGCACTGCGGGCGCAACATCCTGGGAGCTGACAACAATTTTCCCCGAGGCATCAAAGATCGCGAAAATATGATCGCGAAAGCGGTGTTCCGTGATGGCTACCTGACCAGCGAGTTTGAGCGAATCCGGGCCGCTCTGATCGTTCACTTCAGCATCGAGCGTGGTGAGAAATGCTTCGGAGAGTTCGGAGAGATTCACGTCGGTGCGCTGGAGAGTGCTCCGCCAGAAAATAAAATAAGTGATCAGGCAGAGAGCAATCAGAACGAGCGTCAATACCGCCGTGTACCAGAGCGTGAGCCGGACGCGGACGGAATCAAGCATGGTTCTTCCGGACGGAAGAAGTTCCCTTGGCGCGAGGCCGCGGCGAAACACTTTCGTCTCCCGCCTCCGGGACGTCGGAATCATTCAGAGGGCCAAACAAGTAGCCGGCGCCGCGGCGGGTATGGAGCAAGGGCTTGCTGGAATCCGCGTCAATTTTCCGGCGCACGCGATTGACGTAAACTTCGATCAGATTCGAGAAGGGATCGAACGTCTCATCCCACACGTGCTCCGCGATTTCCGCCCGCCCCACAACGCGGCCGGCGTTGCGGGCAAGATATTCGAGCAGCGCATATTCCTTGGCGGTGAGCGTCACATTCCGGCCCGCCCGGGAAACACTTTGCGCGGCGGTATCCAGGACGAGGTCGGCGACGGCAATTTTGGCGGGGCGAAGCTCACCGGAGCGCCGCAGCAAGGCACGGAGACGCGCGAGCAACTCGCGGAATTCGAACGGCTTGGTGAGGTAATCGTCGGCACCGTGATCGAGGCCGGTGATGCGGTCCTCAACGGCATCGCGCGCGGTCAGCATCAGAATGGGCATGCGCTGGCCTGATTTTCGCAGCTCGCGGCAAACTACAAAACCGTTGCGGCCTGGAATCAGCACATCCAGGATCACCAAGTCGTAAGTATTGATCGCCGCCTGATAAAGCGCATCGTCGCCGCTGCTGGAAACATCGACGGCGTAAGCTTGTTCGCGCAGGCCCTTGGCCACGAATCGCGCGATGCGTGCATCGTCTTCAACAAGCAGTATCCGCATGCGAGCATCATACGGCAGGTGCAAGGAAAAGTGCGATACTTGCTGGCGGCGCGCAATTTGCGTCCGGCGTCCTGCCGAGTTGATTCACGCGTCCCGTTGCAAGACGCCAGTTCCCGGTTCACCGACAAAGTCGGCACCAAAGAAAGGCCCGCGAGCATCAAAATAGTGATGAAGTTCAAGAAGGTCGAACCCGAACAATTAGACTGTACGAAAACCACAATGCGGCCCTTCGGCTGCATGGAGCTGTGGGCCGGCAATGAGAGAGCGCACCGCTCTCTGGACCTGGCAGGATTGCAAAGCGATGTCATCGCGGTGCCAGCCGGCGGCGACAAGGGCGGCGATCTTTCCGCGGTGTTCTCCTGCAGCGACAATACGGCCCGCGTGGTCCTCGCGGATTGTGTCGGCCACGGCTACAAGGCCAGCGGCGTGGCCCGGCATGTCCATCGCCTTCTGCACAAATTTCAAGATATTCGAGATACCGCGGGATTGCTCGCGGCACTGAATAACGCCTTTACGCTTTCGAACGAAAAAACGGACGGTCCTCTTCGGCTGACCACGGTCGTCACGGGAACCTTTGACGGCACAAGCGGCGAATTTAATTTTGCTTATGCGGCGCACCCGCGGATGCTTCTCTGGCGCGAGCGCGAGAGACGATTCCTGGAGCTGGGGGAAGGGCTGGAGGGCTTCCCGCTGGGATACATCACTGGCGAAACCTACAGCCAGCAGAGCGTGCGGCTGAACCACGGCGACATGATTCTCGCGTTCTCCGATGGTGCAACCGAAGTTCGCTCGCCGGCGGGTGAGCAGCTCACTTCAAAGGGCTTTTTGGAGCTTGCGGAAAAGACGTTGCGCGGATTGCCTGAGCCGCTTGTGCTCCAGGATTTTTCTAGTGCGCTGCTCGAAGGCGTGCAACTCTACCGCGGCCAGGAAGGCGAGTTGGAGGACGATATAACGCTGCTCACCCTTCGGCGCGTGACCTAGCGTCGCGGCCTGAGAAGCAGCACTGCAATTTGCAAGATGCTCTGTGCTATTTGACGGGATGGGACGCGAAGTACTGGTCCAGACTTTCCACAACTTCTTTCACGGCACGCTGGACATTCTTGTCCAACGCCGCGACGACGGCCGGCACATCCTTCCCGCTCGCCGGTTCGTCGCGGGTGTAGTAATGAGTCCAAACGGTCGCACCATTCTTCAGGTCACGCATTTCCAATTCCAACGTGACTCTCGCCGATATCTGCCCTCCGTCGACCTCTTTGAAATCATATAGGCGCCCGCGAATCGCAAAGTCTCCCTGCATATTGCTGCGCCGGTAGTGGACAGCCCGGTAGCGGCCTGATGACCGCAACTCTCGCAGCAAGACTTCCTGGATCATTTCCGTGGGAGGCTCAGCCCAACGCTGATACTCGTAGGTACCCAGTTGCTCGGCACCGTTGCCGTAGACGATGCGATCCTCACGATACAGATGCGAGGTCATCAGCTGGCCCAAAAGTAGCGTCACAGGAACCGCGTCCGCTTTCTCAACCGCACCAGCTTCGGCTGGGACCGTAAGCTGGTAATACTTGCTTGGCCGCGCGGCGCCGCAGCCGCTGAGCAACCCAACCATCAGTGCGAACGCCGTGATGAGAGCTGTTCCGGCTGCTCTAAGTGCTGTTTCTTCGCGTCCCGTTGGGACTTTTTCCGAATGCCGCACTTCCAAGTCACCTCGCGCTCGGCTCATTGCCGCGCTCCCGGTTTGTGATCGGGCGGGTTATTCGACCGAATGAGCGTGTAAGGCCTGGTCTTGATCGTATTCGTAAATTCTTTGAGATTCTGACTCACGTGACGCAGGTTCTCAAGCAACTCATCGATGTTTTCGGAGTTAACGTCGAGCATCTGGTCCAGGCGCCCAGTTAGATCCTTTACCGTCGCAAGCGATCGCCGCAAATCGATCACGGCTTGGCGAACGTCTGGGCGATTGTCTCCGATCAAAGAATCGACGTGATTCAGAGTTTCATCGGCCTGCGCGGAAGTTTTTCGCAGATCCTCGAGCAACGGCTCGAGTTTTTGACTGGCGGAATTCAAGTTCTGTACCGCTGCCTTCACCGCGCCACGGTTTTCCGCAATCATTCCGCGAGTTTCGGCCAGCGTCCCCGCCAGGTTTGCTCGATTCGTATCGTTCAGAAGATCGTTCACGCGAGCCAGTGTCACTTGCACCTCGCTCGCGCGATCGTTGAGCGTCTCAAGAAGTTGTTGCGCCTGGGGCGCAAGGTCGTTGAGCTTTGCCGTGAGAGCATTGAAGTCCACGTAGGGCTCGGACGGCAGGATCGTTCCCGCCGCGGCGAGCGCGGCTTTCTCGCTTCCCGGAACAATTTCCAAATGATTGTCTCCCAGCGGGCTCAAGCTCATGATCTTCACATGGCTATCCGTCTTGACAGGCAAACCTGGTTTCACGCTGAAGGTTACCTCGATGCGCGAAGAATCTTTCGGGTCGAGCTGTAGTTTCTCCACGCGGCCGACTTTCGGTCCGCCCGCGTAGCGCACCGTCGCGCCGGGTTCCAGTCCGCCGGCAAACGGAAAGTACGCGCGGTACGTCGCGGCGGTGCCCCCAAAAGCACCGGTGAGAGCAAAGACCGTGGCCACCAGCACGGCGCCGGCAACCAGTACAAATAACCCCACCATGGCTTGCTCGCGTTTCGATTCCATCACGTCCCTCTCTTCCCCGCTCTTCAACGGCCCGGGTGGCGGTGTTCTTCGGTCAGCATTTGCAAATAGTCGAGTTCCTGAGAAACTTCCGGCTCGGGAATGCGGTCGAGGAATTGCCGCACGCGCGGATGCGTGCTCGAACGCATTTCTTCGTTGGACCCGATGGCGACGACGTTTCCCTTGTCGATCAAAACCATACGGTCGGCAATCAGGAAGGCGCTGGCAAGCTCATGGGTGACCACGATGATGGTCATGTGAAACGCCTGTTTGAGTTCGAGGATGAGCTGATCCACGCCGGCAGCGATAATAGGATCGAGTCCCGCGGAAGGCTCATCGAAAAAAAGAATCTCAGGGTCCATGGCCAGCGCGCGAGCCACGGCGGCGCGCTTCTTCATGCCGCCGCTCAACTGCGAAGGCATGTAGTTCTCGAATTTGGACAAACCCACCTGATCCAATTTCAACCGCAGGATGATTTCGATGGTCGAATCTTCCAGCTTGGTGTGTTCGCGCAGGGGCAGCGCCACGTTTTCTCCAACCGTCATCGAGCCAAACAACGCGCCGCCCTGAAACGACATGCCAATTTTCTTCCGGATTTCGTCCATTTCACGCGACGAAATCGCCGCGATATTTTTCCCTTTGAGCCAGATTTCACCCGAACTCGGCCTTTCCAGGCCCACAAGTGTGCGCAGAAGCGTGCTCTTGCCGGAACCGGAACCGCCCAGAATCACCAGCGTTTCGCCGTGCATCACATCAAAACTGATGCCGTGGAGAATCTCGAGTTCTCCATAACTGACGCGAAGATTCCGCACCGAGATCATCGCCTCCGGCTGCGTTGCCGCGCTTTTGGTCTGCTCCATGGCGATGCTCCAAACCCTACCTTTCACTCACGAAGAAAAAGAGCGCCGTAAAGACGAGGTCCACCAGTATCACCAGAAAAATGGAAACCACAACCGCGCGCGTGGTTGATCG
>Ga0208990_1000449_pt1 | contig 10160 bp, 10 predicted proteins | sample MedBloCARef_M3_FD_187854 | JGI IMG/M metagenome (GOLD analysis project Ga0208990, IMG submission 187854) | Forest soil microbial communities from El Dorado National Forest, California, USA - Mediterranean Blodgett CA Ref_M3 (SPAdes) (version 2) | ecosystem: Environmental > Terrestrial > Soil >...
GCCAGCGTCTCGGCACCGACCGGCCCGCCGCCGTAGTTCTCGGCGATGCAGGCAAGGTAGCGGCGGTCCATGGCGTCGAGCCCTCGACCGTCGACCTCCAGCCTGGTCAGCGCTTCGTCTGCCACCCGCGCATCGACCACAGATTGGCCACCGACGGCGGCGAAGTCGCGCACGCGCCGCAGCAGGCGATTGGCCACGCGCGGCGTGCCACGCGAGCGCTTGGCGATCTCGGCGCCGCCGTCCGTGGCCATCCCCATCTGGAGCACGCGCGCGGCGCGATGGACGATCGTCTCGAGCTCGGCCGGTTCGTAAAATACCAGGCGCAGCGGAATGCCGAAGCGCTCGCGCAGCGGACGGGTCATCAGACCGGAGCGGGTGGTGGCGCCGACCAAGGTGAAAGGCGGCAGCTCGATGCGCACCGAACGCGCGGCCGGCCCCTCGCCGATCATGAGATCGAGCTGGAAATCCTCCATCGCGGGATAAAGGATCTCCTCGATCGACGGGGCGAGGCGATGGATCTCGTCGATGAACAGCACGTCGTGCGGCTGTAGATTGGTGAGCTGGGCGGCAAGATCGCCCGCCTTCTGGATCACCGGCCCTGACGTCGTCCGGAAACCCACCCCCATCTCGCGCGCCACGATCTGTGCCAGCGTTGTCTTGCCGAGGCCGGGCGGGCCGTGGAACAGCACGTGATCGAGCGCCTCGCCACGCGATTTGGCGGCGGCGATGAAGATCTTCAGGTTCTCGCGGACCTGCTTCTGGCCGATGAAATCGTCGAGCGTCTGCGGACGCAGCGCGAGCTCCGCCGCATCCTCGTCGGCGCGCTTGGGCGTCACCAGGCGCTCCGGCGGTTGGGCGGGCGCCTCGCTCATCGCGCCAGCTCCTGCAGGCCGGCCCGGATCACGGCATCGAGCCTGGCATCAGCGCCGAGCCGCTGCGTCACGCGCGCCACCGCGCCGAACGCCTCGACGCGCTTGTAGCCGAGATTGACCAGGGCGGAGACCGCGTCCTCGTTGATCGAACCGGCGGGCATCGCCGGCGCCTCCACGCCCTTGCCCAGCGGCGCGACGCCGAAGGCAGCGGCCTTGTCCTTGAGCTCGGTGGCGAGCCGTGCGGCAAGCTTGGGACCCACGCCCGCCGGACGGCTGAGCGTGGCGCGATCCTGGGCCGCGATGGCACGGGCGATCTCGTCAGGCGACAGGGTCGACAGGATCGACAGCGCCACCCGCGCACCGACGCCCTGCACCGTCGTCAGGATGCGGAACCAGTCGCGCTCGGCGGTTTCCAGGAAGCCGTAGAGCGCGATCGCGTCCTCGCGCACGATGGTCTCGACCAGTACGGTCACCTCGTCGCCCGCCGCCAGCTCGCGCAGCGTGCGGGCCGAGGCCGACACCAGATAGCCGACGCCGCCCACATCGACGATCGCTGAGTCGGCATCGACGGTATCCACAACGCCTTTCAGCTTGGCGATCAAAGGGCCGCCTCCACCCGCTTGGCGGTGGCGCGATGATGGGCGTGGCAGATCGCGACCGCCAGCGCGTCGGCGGCGTCGCTGGTCGCCTCGACGCCGGGCAGCAGGCGGCCGACCATCATGGCGATCTGGCGCTTGTCGGCGTGGCCCGCGCCGGTCACCGACTTCTTCACGAGATTGGCGGCATATTCGAACACCGGCAGGCCGGCCCGCGCCGGCGCCAGCACGACGACACCGCGCGCCTGGCCAAGCTTCAGCGTCGATCCCGGATTGATGTTCACGAAGGTCTCCTCGACCGCCGCCTCGATTGGCCGCTGCGCCTCGACGATGGCCGCGACGCCATCGAAAAGTTCGCGCAGCCGCTCGGCCAGCGTGCCCGTGGCGGCCACCCTGACGACGCCGTGCGCCACGTGGCGCAGCCGGTTGCCGTCGACTTCGATCACGCCCCAGCCGGTCAACCGCAGACCGGGATCGAGGCCGATCAGTCTCATCTCTGCAGCACTTCAGGCCGCGAACTTCGCCAGAGCGTCGTCGGACACCTCGAAATTGGCGTAGACGTTCTGGACGTCGTCGTTGTCTTCCAGGGCGGCGATAAGGTCGAGCAGGGTCTGGACGACCTCGCCCTCGACGGGTGTCGTGGTCTTGGGCCGCCACGTCAGCTTGGCGGCCGACGGCTGGCCCAGCGACTTTTCGAGCGCCTCGCGGACGGCGTTGAAGTTCTCCTGGGCGCAGTAGATCTCGTGCACGCCCTCCGGCCCGTCGCCGCTCGAAACGTCGTCGGCGCCGGCATCGATCGCCTTCTCCATCACCTCGTCGGCGGTGCCGGCGCTCAAGGGAAAGCGGAACTCGCCCAGCCTGTCGAACATGAACGACACGCTGTTGGTCTCGCCGAGATTGCCGCCGAACTTGCTGAAGGCCGAGCGCACCTCACCCGCCGTGCGATTGCGGTTGTTGGTCAAGGCCTCGACGATCAGCGCCACGCCGGCCGGGCCGTAGCCCTCGTAGCGAACCTCGTCGTAGTTGGCATCGGCGTCCGAGCCCGAGCCGCGCTTGATGGCGCGATCGATCGTGTCGCGCGTCATATTGTTTTCGCGCGCCGCGATCATCGCCGCGCGCAGGCGCGGGTTGGCATTCGGATCGGCCGCACCAAGCCGCGCTGCCGTGGTGATTTCGCGGATCAGCTTGGTGAAGATCTTGGCCCGCTGGGCGTCCTGGCGCCCTTTGCGATGCATGATGTTCTTGAATTGCGAATGGCCCGCCATCGCCTGACAACCAGATTGAGTGACTTGATGGGCCGGCTATACCACTTCTCGTGGGTTTTGGGAGTGTTAGTGACTGTGCTAGCAGTCGCCGGCACAAAAAAAGGCGGGGGCCGAAGCCCCCGCTAAAAAACGTCGGAACCTAGATTCCGACGCCCCCTCTAACCTTGAAGACAGTCCGCCAACGCGGCGAAAAATCGTTTAACATCAAAAGGATGCCGCTTTTTCCCCAAGCCGTCAACGAGGGTCTTCAAGGTACCTCTAATAGGTATATATCGACCCTGTGGGATACAAGATGCTGCAATCTAGGGGGTAGGCGGCAGCCGCCCGCCCAGCCGCAGCGGGCGGACCGAGCGCGCCAGACCGGTCCGGTCATCGGTTTCCACCACCGCCGCGCATAAAGTCCCTTCGCCTTCGGCCGGCGCCAGGCGCTCTCCGGGCATCTTCTTCAAGAAGCGCTGCACGGCGATCTCCTTCTTCATGCCGATCACCGAATCATAGTCGCCGCACATGCCGACATCGGTCTGGTAGGCCGTGCCGCCGGGCAGCACCCACGAATCGGCCGTCGGGATATGGCTGTGCGTGCCCAGCACGGCGGAGACGCGGCCGTCGCAATAGTGGCCCATCGACTGCTTCTCGCTGGTCGCCTCGCCATGGACATCGATCAGGATGAAGTGCACCGAGCCGCCGAGGCCGTACTTGGAGAGCTCTGCATCGATGGCACGGAACGGATCGTCGAGCGCGTCCATGAACAGGCGGCACATGACGTTGATGACCACGATCTTCTGGCCGCGCGCGGTCTGGAACAGGTTGGCGCCCCAGCCGGGCGTGCCGGGGGGGAAATTGATCGGCCGCAGCAGCCGCTTGTCCTGCGCGATGTAGGAGATGATCTCGCGCTGGTCCCAGACATGGTTGCCGGTGGTGATGCAGTCGACGCCCGCCTCGTGCAGCTCGCTACAGATCTTGGCGGTGATGCCGAAGCCCGCCGCCGCGTTCTCGCCGTTGACCGCCACGAAGTCGAGGCCGAGCTCGCGGCGCAGCCGCGGCACCTCCTTGATCACCACATCGCGGCCGGCACGACCGACGATATCGCCGCAAAACAAAACCTTCATGCGCTAGACAAAGGCGCAAGCACGCCGGTCGGTCAACAACCAATCGAGCGGCTGATCGTCCGGACCGTGCGGGACTTCGGGCACGAGCTGGGCGTCGAAGCCGACGCCGACCGCCGTCACCTGGCGCCGCGCGCGCAGGCCGGCGAGCGTGCGATCGTAGAAACCGCCGCCATAGCCCAGCCGCCAGCCCCCCTCGTCGCAGGCCAGCAGCGGCACCAGCAGCGCATCGGGCTCCATGGTCTCACGGCGTGCCGAGGGCTGCAGGGTGCCGAACACGCCGGCCTCGAGCGGATCGCCGGGGCGCCAGGCGCGGAACAGCAACGGCTTACCGCGTCCCTGAACGACGGGCAGCGCCATCTGGCAACCTGAATTGAACAGCTCGATCATGAGCGGCCGGATGTCGATCTCTTCCTTGATCGGCCAGAACCCCGAGACGACCGCCGGCGTCTTGAAGGGCGTCTCCCGCCGCAAGATGGCGAGCAGGCCGTCGGCGGCGGCGCGGCGTTCATCTTCCGCCAGCGCGCCACGCCAAGCGAGCATGGCGCTGCGCAGCGTGCGCTTGTCGTCAAGCAGGGTCATGCCGGCAGGAGAAGCAAGGTGGGGCGGCTCCACGATGGGCCGTGGTTCGTGAAACCTCCAAGGCCTGCGTAAGCAGGTGGGCACCGTGTAGCCAAGACCACGGTCAAGGCCAGGAACAGTTCCCAGGAGATCTTATTGGCCCCGGGGTTTTAGCAAAACCACGCGCCGCGCAGAAATCCGCCCCGCTCCTAATCTAGGCACTCGGAGCGCTTGCCGCAATGCGGCATCGACCGGCGCTTCAGGCCGCTCCGCTCACCTTCTTGCTCATCTTGTCGACGCGCGAGGTGATCAGGTCCTCGAGCGCCGTCGCCAGCGTCTCGGCGCTGTCGGTGGCGCTCGCTCGTGCGCTCTCCGCCGCCTTGGCCATGCCGCGCGCCTCGCGACTCTCGTCGGCCAGGATCAGCGAGGCGAAGACCATCAGCTTGATTTCGGGAGCGCCCGGGAGCTGCTTGCGCAATTCGCCGACTTTCTCGTCGACATAAGCGGCCAGTTCCTGGACCCGCTCTTCCTCGCCGTCACCGCAGGTGAGTTCATAGGTGCGATTGGCGATCTGAATCGATACCAGCGGCATTTTCCGCTACTCCTTTTATTGCGCCTTATCGGCGTTTGAGGGGATTCACAGTCTGACACGTCGCGCCGGCCGAAGCACCTCTGTCGTTGGCGGCAGCGGTGGACTTGTTACTGCTGATCGGCGGCCAGCAACGAGCGGATGTACTCCATCGCCCGCTCCAGGCGACCCTCGACCTCCATCGCCACCTTCTTCAGGTCGTCGTGCTGACGCTCGAGCTTGTTGAGACGCTTCGCCATCTCGTCGGCTCGGGCCGATTCGGCGCGCAGGCGTTCTTCCACCATCGATTCCAGCCGGCTGAGCGCATCATCAACGCGGTCCTTCGCACTGGCGGCTTTGGACATCGCTCCCCCGGCGGCGGATGGCAGGTCGTCTCCCGGCTGCATCTGCTCCATCCGAGAAGGATAAGTGGAGCACCCGTGAGTGGTCAACATGTTGGTCCTGTGGAGCATCGTGGCCCGCTAGATGTTGGTCGCGCCGCCGGCTTTTGCGCATTGACGCGCCAAAGTGTGGTCGGCATGTTGCGCGCCGCCTCTCAAAAACCGTACGGCGCCTGCATAAAATGACCGAACAAATCGCCGCCCGCCGCGACATGGCAAACGCCATCAGGGCCCTCGCCATGGACGCCGTGCAGCAGGCGGACTCCGGTCATCCCGGCATGCCGATGGGCATGGCCGACGTCGCCACGGTGCTGTTCACCAGGTTCCTGAAGTTCGATGCCTCGGAGCCCCACTGGCCCGACCGCGACCGCTTCATCCTGTCGGCCGGCCACGGCTCGATGCTGCTCTATTCCCTGCTGCATCTCACCGGTTACGCCGACATGACGCTCGACGAGCTGAAGCATTTTCGCCAGCTCGGCAGCCGCACCGCCGGCCACCCCGAACACGGCCACGCCAGCGGCATCGAGACCACCACCGGGCCGCTCGGCCAGGGCCTCGGCAACTCGGTGGGCTTCGCGCTCGCCGAGCGCCTGCTCGCCGAACGTTTCGGCCGCGATATCGTCGATCACTACACTTATGTCGTCTGCGGCGACGGGTGCCTGATGGAAGGTGTCGGCCAGGAAGCGATCACGCTCGCCGGCCATCTCGGGCTCGGCCGCCTGATCGTGCTGTTCGACGACAACGGCATCTCGATCGACGGGCCAACCTCCCTCAGCACCTCGGAGGATCACAAGAAGCGCTTCGCCGCCGCAGGCTGGCACGTGCAGGCGGTCGATGGCCTCGACCCCGACGCCGTGACGCGCGCCATCCGCAAGGCGCGCAACGTCACCGACAAGCCCTCGCTGATCGCCTGCAAGACGGTGATCGGCTACGGCGCGCCGACCAAGGCGGGCACCGCCGCCACCCACGGCTCGCCGCTCGGCAAGGACGAGGTCGCGGGCGCCCGCCAGAAGCTCGGCTGGAACTATCCCCCGTTCGACATTCCCGAGCCGATCTTTTCAGCCTGGCGCAAGATCGGCGCGCGCGGAAAGTCGGCACGGCGCAAATGGACCAAGCGCCATGCCGCCATGGCCGACGCCGATCGCGCCGAGTTCGACCGCCGCCTGAAGGGCGACATTCCGGCGGCCGTCGGCGAGGCGATCGTGGCGTTCAAAACCAAGGTCGCGGCCGAGAAGCCCAGTTGGGCCACGCGCAAGTCGAGCCAGGAGGCGCTTGAAGTCATCAATCCGGTTCTGCCCGACACGGTTGGCGGCTCGGCCGATCTCACCGGCTCGAACAACACCAAGACGGCGACGCTGAAGGAGATGACGCGCGCCAACGTGGCCGGCCGCTATATCCATTACGGCATCCGCGAGCACGCCATGGCGGCGGCCATGAACGGCATGGCGCTGCATGGCGGCGTGATCCCCTACGGCGGCACCTTCCTGGTGTTTACCGACTATTGCCGGCCCTCGATCCGGCTGGCGGCGTTGATGGGCCTCCGCGTCATCTACGTGATGACCCACGATTCGATCGGGCTGGGCGAAGACGGCCCGACACACCAGCCGGTCGAGCACCTGGCGGCGCTGCGTGCCATTCCCGGCCTGCAGGTCATGCGGCCAGCCGACGCCATCGAGACGGCGGAGTGCTGGCAGATCGCGCTCGAATCGAAGAACAAGCCCAGCGTCATCGCGCTCACGCGCCAGAACCTTCCGACCCTGCGCGGAGCGGACGACGCCAACCTCTGCGCCCGCGGGGCGTACCTGCTGGCGGGCGACGTCGCGGCTGCCGTCCGGCTGATCGCCTCAGGCTCGGAGGTGCAACTCGCCGTCGCGGCGCGCGATCTTTTGGCCAAGGATGGTATTTCGGCCGCGGTCGTCTCCATGCCGTCGTGGGAGCTGTTCGCTGTGCAGGACGAGGCCTATCGGCGGCAGGTCCTGGGCGGCGACGACACGATCAGGGTCGCCTGCGAAGCGGCCGGCGGCTTCGGCTGGGAGCGCTGGCTTGGAATGCGCGGCACCTTTGTCGGCATGAAGGGCTTTGGCGCTTCCGCCAAGGCCGCCGACCTATATAAACATTTCGGAATCACGGCTGAGGCGATTGCCGACGCGGCGCGCCGGCTCAGGGGCTAACGGAGGAAGACATGGCAGTTCGGGTTGCAATCAACGGCTTCGGGCGCATCGGCCGCAACGTCATGCGGGCCATCATGGAATCGGGCCGCAAGGACATCGAGGTCGTATCGATCAACGATCTCGGTCCGGTCGAGACCAATGCCCACCTGTTCCGCTTCGATTCGGTGCACGGCCGTTTCAACGGCGAGGTCAAGGTCGACGGCGACACGATCGATGTCGGTCGCGGCAAGATGAAGGTCACCGCCGAGCGCGATCCCGGCAAGCTGCCGCACAAGGCGCTGGGCGTCGACATCGCGCTCGAGTGCACAGGCTTCTTCACCTCCAAGAAGGCGGCGACGGCCCATATCGACGCGGGCGCCAAGCGCGTGCTGGTCTCCGCGCCGGCCGACAATGCCGACCTCACGGTCGTCTATGGCGTCAACCACGACAAGCTCACCAGGGACCACGTGGTCGTCTCCAACGCCTCGTGCACGACCAACTGCCTGGCGCCGGTCGCCAAGGTGCTGAACGACGCGGTCGGCATCGAGCATGGTTTCATGACCACGATCCACGCCTACACCGGCGACCAGCCGACGCTCGACACCATGCACAAGGATCTCTACCGCGGCCGTGCCGCGGCGCTGTCGATGATCCCGACCTCGACGGGCGCAGCCAAGGCCGTCGGCCTGGTGCTGCCCGAGCTCAATGGCAAGCTCGACGGCGTCGCCATCCGCGTGCCGACGCCCAACGTCTCGATGATCGACTTCAAGTTCGTCGCCAAGCGCAAGACCGACAAGGACGAGATCAACAAGGCGGTGAAGCTCGCCGCCGCCAACCAGCTCAAGGGAATCCTGGGCTGGACCGACGCGCCCAACGTCTCGATCGACTTCAACCACGACCCGCACTCGTCGACTTTCCATATGGACCAGACCAAGGTCATGGACGGCACCCTTGTCCGCGTCATGAGCTGGTACGACAACGAGTGGGGCTTCTCCAACCGCATGGCCGACACGGCCGTGGCCATGGGCAAGCTGGGCTAGACCCGCCGCCGTGCCGCCGTGATGCCGCGGAAGGCCTCCTCGAGCGCGACGGCGCTTCGGGGAGGCGGCGACGCCGACTGAAGTTCGACCAGCCCGAGCAGATGATCGAGCATCAGCTGGCTCGCCTTCTCGCCGTTGTGCGCCAGGATTTCCTTGGCGATTTCGGCATGATCGTGCGGCCCGGCGCAATTGTGGAATCGTTCGGGCGCCGACAGCGAAAAATGCATCGTCGAGCGGGCCAGCAGGCCACGCAGCAAGCTCGTCAGTTCGTCGTTGCCACACAGCTCGGCGAGCAGCACGTGGAATTCGCCTGACAGGCCGAACAACCGGCCGCGGTCATCGTTCCGGACGGCCAGCCTCTCCTTGTTGATGTGCGCCTTGAGCCGGCGAGCGGCGCTCGGCCCGTGTTCGGCGCTCAGCCGCCGCACGATGGCGGCCTCCAGCATCGTGCGCACGTCGTAGATCTGCCGCATCTCCCCGATCGTCAGCCTGGGCACGAAGGTGCCGCGATTGGGCACGGCCTGCAGCCAGCCCTCGTGAACGAGCCGATGCAGGGCCTTGCGCACGCGCTCGCGGCTGACTTTCAGGACCCGCGCCAGCGCCGGCTCCTGGAGCTTGGTGCCCGGCGACAGGCGCCCCATGTGCATCGCCCGGCGGATGGCGCCATAGACCGCCTCGTCGGCCGCGACGTCGCCCTTGCGTCGGCCGGCGGATCGCGCGGGCTTAGCCAAGTGCACGCCCATCGATGTCTTCCACGGCAGCCACCAGCAGGCGGAGGCCCTGCGCGAAGTCGGCAAGCGCCATCGCCTCGTCGGGATTGTGGCTGCCATGCTCGTTGCGCACGAAGATCATGGCCGTCGGCACACCGCAATTGGCGAACACCGCGGCGTCGTGCCCAGCTCCGCTCGCGAGGGAGATCGCCGAAATGCCGAGCGAGCGCGCCAGCGCTTCGAGACGGCCGCGATGCGCCCGATCGATCGGCCCCGGCAGGGCGTTGGTATAAGGGCCGAGGTCGATGCCAACGCCCCGTCGCGTGCCGATCTCCTCGGCCATCCGGCGCAATTCGCGATCCAGCTCCAGCAGGACGGCATTGTCTTCGCTGCGAACGTCGAGGGTGAACCACACCTCGCCCGGGATCTTGGTCATGGTGTGGACGTCGGTGTCGGTATGGAAACGTCCCACCGTGCAGACGAGATCCTTGCCGGCCGTCTCGTGCGCGATCCACAGGGCTTCCAGCCGATGCACGAACTCGACCGCCGCCAGGACGGCATCCTGCCGCGACTCGCGGGGTTCGGCGCCGGCATGGCCGTAGCGTCCCCTCACATGGCAATGGCGATAGCGCAGATTGCCCCGGATGCCGGTGACGATCCCCACCGGAACGCCCTTCTGGACCAGCACCGGGCCCTGCTCGATGTGGAGCTCGAAAAAACAGCGGATGCGCGCCGCCGAGAGCTGCGGCTCGCCGGCGCGGATGCGGTCCGGCGCGAAGCCCGCGTCGGCCATGTGCTGGGCCAGCGTGCGGCCGGTATCGGGTCGCAGGCAGCTGTCCAGCGCCTCGGCCTCGAGCTGTCCGAACGCTGCACGACTGCCGATATAAGGGG
>Ga0208990_1000450_pt1 | contig 10156 bp, 9 predicted proteins | sample MedBloCARef_M3_FD_187854 | JGI IMG/M metagenome (GOLD analysis project Ga0208990, IMG submission 187854) | Forest soil microbial communities from El Dorado National Forest, California, USA - Mediterranean Blodgett CA Ref_M3 (SPAdes) (version 2) | ecosystem: Environmental > Terrestrial > Soil >...
GGGCGCAAGCCGAAGCGCAGCGACTGGCGGCTGGTGCGCGAGGTGTTCGTTGCCGATACCGACGAGGAGGCATGGAAGCTCTCGGCCGGCGACATGATGGGCCGGATGATGAGCGAGTATTTCTTACCCTTGCTCGGTCATTTCGGCTTCAAGGACTATCTCAAGCACGCGCCCGACGTGCCGGACTCCGACGTCACCGTCGAATATTGCGCGCGCCGCAACTGGATCGTCGGTTCGCCGGCGACCGTGACCGAGAAGATCGAGAAGATCTATCACGAGGTCGGCGGTTTCGGCACGCTGCTGGTGTTCGGCTTCGACTACAAGCACAAGCCGGAAGCCTGGCACAATTCGCTGCGGCTGTTGAAGCAGGAAGTGATGCCGCGGCTGAAGCATCTCAACGCGGAACTCGTCCAGGCCGCGTGAGGTGGGAGTACATGGCGCGGGACGGCGGCTTTTTGAGAGCCGTCCCGCGATGCCCTTTTCCCGTAACATTGCATATCCGCGGGGAAAGTGAGTGCGATAGTCTTTAGGGCCACTTACCCGGTTGCATTCGGGGGCCCGAGTAGCCATCTGACCAGGTAGCGCAATCGGATCGCTTCAACAGCGCCTGTCCCGAAATGCGACGCCTTAGCCACGCCAGATCAACGGTATCGACCAACGGCATATCGCCTCGATATGCGCGTCATGGGTCAGGACAACCTATGCCCATCGAACATGCCGAGGCGCGGACGTGATGGCGCTCCGCCGCATCGCCTTCATCGGCAATTCGCTGCCCCGCCATTGCGGGATTGCCACCTTCACCACGGACCTGCAGCAGGCGATATCGACTTCCCGCTCCGATCTCGAGACCAGCATCGTGGCGATGACCGATCACGGTCAAACCTATGACTATCCCGCTTCGGTCGCGTTGCAGATCAAGGACGGCAACATCGAAGACTACGTGCGCGCCGCGGACTTCCTGAACGCCGGCCGTTTCGACACCGTTTGTCTGCAGCACGAATTCGGAATTTTCGGTGGCGAAGCCGGCGCTCATATCCTCGTGCTGTTGTCGCGCCTCACCATGCCGGTCGTGACGACGTTACACACGGTGCTGGCCGAGCCCACTGCGGCGCAACGCGCGGTGATGGAGCGCATTGTCGCTGCGTCCGCGAAGGTCGTGGTGATGGCCAACAAGGCCCACGAGCTGCTGCGCAGTGTCTATCAGGTGCCGGAAGACAAGATCGAGGTGATTGCTCACGGCATTCCCGACGTTGGGTTTGTCGGGCCCGAGGCGGCGAAGGCCCAGCTCGGTTTCAGAGGGCGGTCGGTCATTCTGACATTTGGCCTGCTGTCTCCCAACAAGGGCGTCGAAGTCATGATCGACGCCATGCCGTCGATTCTGAAGCGCTGCGCCGAGGCGGTGTATGTCGTGCTTGGCGCAACGCATCCCAATCTGGTCCGGGATCAGGGCGAGGCCTATCGCGAAAGCCTGCTCGCGCGCGTGCGTGAACTCGGCATCGAGGATCACGTGGTCTTCCTCGATCAGTTCGTCGATCAGGCCACGCTGCTCGAATTCATTTCGATGTGCGACGTCTATGTCACGCCCTATCTCAACGAGGCGCAGATGACGTCGGGTACATTGGCCTACAGCTTTGGACTGGGCAGGCCGGTGGTCTCGACGCCGTATTGGCATGCGCGCGAATTGCTGGCTGACGGACGCGGCGTTCTGATCCCGTTCGGCGACGCAGCCGCAGCCGGCCGCGAGATCGCGGAATTGCTCACCGACGACATGCGCCGCCAGGCGATATGCAAGCGCGCCTATGCGGTCAGCCGATCGATGACATGGGAGCGCACCGCCCAGCGTTACATGTCTGCCTTCGAGCATGCGTGGCAAGGTCACTGGCTCAAGGCCTTCGCGCGCCCTGACAAGAAGGCGCCGGCACCATACAGCCCGGCGCCGCCAGCCATGCAAATCGGCCATTTCCTGTCGATGTGCGACGATACCGGCCTATTTCAGCACGCCGTGCATTCGGTGCCCGATCGCAGCCACGGTTATTGCGTCGATGACAATGCCCGCGCGTTGCTATTGGCCTGCGCTCTCAACAATCCAGGCGAACGGCCTCTGCCGGAGTTCCTGACGGCGCGCTTTGCCGCCTTTGTGCAACATGCGTGGAATCCCGACACCAAACGATTTCGCAATTTCATGGGGTTCAATCGAACCTGGCTCGAAGACTCTGGTTCAGAGGATAGCCACGGGCGAACGCTGTGGGCCCTGGGTGAATGCGCGCGCAACGATTCCAGTCCGTCGCGCCGACGCTGGGCAGCCTCCTTGTTTGCGGAGGCGCTCCCCGCCGCGGAAGCGTTTCGCTCGCCGCGCGCCTGGGGCTTCACGCTTCTGGGTCTGGATGCTTATTGTGCGGCCATTCCCAATGATCTGCGCGCCCGGGATATCAGGCCTGTTCTTGCGGACAGGCTGATGACCATTCTCGCATCGGTCGAGACGCCGGACTGGGTGTGGTTCGAGGCGGGACTTGCCTACGATAACGCGCGGCTGCCGCAGGCCTTGATGTTGACGGGCCTGGCGACGCACACGTCGGCCTATGTCGATGCCGGACTAAGATCCCTGCATTGGCTGATGACGCAACAAACGACGTCGACAGGGCTCTTCCGCCCCGTCGGCACCGCCGGTTTCGGCGAGCAGCGGCAACGTCCGCGGGCCTTCGATCAGCAGCCTGTGGAAGCCGCGGCAACGATTGCGGCCTGCCTTACCGCGTGGCGGGCGGACGGCGAGGCCGAGTGGAAGGCCATCGCGAGGCTGGTCTTCGCATGGTTTTCCGGCAGCAACGACCTGTCCGTCGCGCTGGTCGATCCGGAGACCGGCAGTTGCCGCGACGGACTGCATCCCGACCGCGCCAACGAAAATTGCGGCGGCGAGTCGGTCTTGTCCTATCTCCTCAGTCTCGCGGAGATTCGTCAGCTTGCGCGTTCCAATATCGAGTCGGCGCAACCCCAGCCGCTTCGCGCCGTGGTCGCCTGAAGTTCGTACGCCTATCCCAAGAGTCACCTCCAACGAGCCGAGGGCATCTTGCTGCAACCCACTTTCCTGAATCGGCAGGCGCTGTATCTTCGGCCCGATCCGGCGCGCGTCATCGTGCGGCCGTTCAAGCCGGCGACCGAACCCCGCGATCTCAACCCGACCGACAAGACACGCGCCAATCATATCGTCGACCGCGTCCTCGCGCTCGATTCCGAGGCCGTCACGAGCCAACTCGCCGATGTCCTGGAGAATTTCCTGGGCCGGCATCGTAACCTCCTGGAGACGTTCGAGTCGCGCGCCGACGAAATGGAAGACGCCTTGGCGGCGCACGGCAGCTTTTCCAAGGCCCAGCGCCAGCTGATCGGCGCTTATTTTCTCAACGAATATTCGTTCGAGGCCTCGGCGTTGTTCAACCCCTCTATCGTGCCGCACCCCGATCAGTCGGACGCACCGAAAGGCGGCTTGCGCTTTATTCTCAGTCTCCGGGCCACCGGCGAAGGGCATGTGTCGTCACTGACGTTTCGCGCCGGCACCATTGCCGCCGACGGCAGCCTGACCGTTGATCCGACGGCCCGCCTCGCTTCGAGCCCCCGGATTAGCCGCCGCGTCACCGGTCCGGACGGCGACGAGGTCGAATTGATTTTCAAGCCCGAGGAAGACCTCAGCGAGCGCATCATCTTTCCGGTCACCGAATCCCAATCGAACGGCATCGAGGATGCGCGCTTTGTCGAATTCAGCGATCAGGGGCGGAAAACCTACTACGCCACCTATACCGCCTATAGCGGGCGGGCGATCCGCTCCGAACTGATCGAGACCAGCGATTTCCTGTCGTTCCGGATGTCGCCGTTGAAGGGTACCGCTTCACGCAACAAAGGCATGGCGCTGTTCCCGCGCAAGATCGGCGGCAAATACGCCATGATCGCGCGGCAGGACAACGAGAACCTGTATCTGATCTATTCCGACAACCTCAGCACATGGGACGGCGGTCAGGCTATCCTGAAGCCGGAATTTCCCTGGGAGTTCGTTCAGATCGGCAATTGCGGATCGCCGATCGAGCTCGATGAAGGCTGGCTGCTGCTGACCCATGGCGTCGGTCCGGTCCGCAAATATTCGATCGGCGCGGCGCTGCTTGACAAGAACGATCCCTCCAAGGTGCTGGCGCGCTCGCGCGAGCCGCTGCTGCGGCCCGAACCGTCGGAACGCGAGGGCTACGTTCCCAACGTCGTCTACACCTGCGGGGCGATGCGGCACAACGATCAGATCATTTTGCCCTACGCGGTGTCGGATACCTTCTCCAATTTCGCGACCATCAGGATTTCGGCGCTGATGCAGGCGATGAAGAGTTGATCGCCGCGCTCGAAGGCATGCGCGCCGACCGCTGTTGTTGGCAGCTCAAAGGAGCCCTCATGGCCCGGGAAACAAGCTACTTCGTGCAGTCATTTAACGCCGGCAAAGGCGGAAACCTCAAGGCCGACGCGCCGATCGCGTGCAAGTCGGCAACCGGCGCGCTGCGAACGGCGGAACGACTGGCCTTGAGCAAACTCGGCGTCGTCGCCTTCTCGGCCACCGGCGACCCCGAGATGGGCGACTATGACGACGAACCTACCGTGATCTTTCGCAATGGCCGGCTTCCGCCGGCCTTTGACTGAGGTCTTCGGACGCGTGGCGGGGTGCGGATATGAAAGCAGGAGCCTGAAATGAGCGAGCGACTTGAGACGCTGAAGAAAGCCCGCGAGCGGATGATCGAAGACCGGGACGCGCATGCCAAGGTGCTCGCCGCTCCGTTCGATCGCGACAAGGCCGAGCGGGCCCGCGTCAAATTCACCGAAATCCAGACCCTGGTCGACGCCCTCGACCGCGCCATCAGCGGAGAGGAAGCCGGTTCGGTGAAGGACTGAGCGGGGGGCAGGCATCGCGGCTTGCATTAAAAGCAGAGGCTGAGGAGCTTGAGGCGGCAGGATTGAGCAGCCGGCTTTCTTTTGGCTGCAGGCGGCGTTGTCTTGCCCGCAGCTTTTGGCCGGGGCTCGTATTCGCCGGCGATCACCATCGCCCAATAGGTGCGGTGAGAGGTAGCGCTTTTCGCGCTGGCGACGCCGACGCGAGACGCCCTGGGGAGCAGGAGATTTTTGCGATGTCCGCTCGAGTCGATCCATTGACCGAGGGTTTTCTCGAAACCGTCATAGCCATACGCAATGTTTTCCGCAGCCCGCCCCGCTCTCGCCGGCGCGATCCGCGAATTGAAGGATCCGAGCACCTCGTGGTCGAGCTTATCCTTGGCGGCCATCGCCTTGGCCTGTTCCAGCGCAATCCGGTTGAGAGTTGCATCCATGGTGACACGCCCTTCGCCGTGCTTCAGGCGAAAGTCGGAAATCATCTCGGCCGGTGACGATGCTGCGGCGGCCAGGCCGCTCAAAAGCAGGGGCCATGCGAGCAAAATGGCGAATAGTGGTTTCATTTACTGCCGTGTTCGCGACCCATGAGCGTGGCTCGATTTATCATTCTTTCTCTCAATATCACAACGAACGCAAGGCGCGGCGGACCGCCGGCAGGCCCAGCGCGATGGGGGGTGGCCGAGCCGGCCGGCTCGGCCAGGCTCCGCGCGGGTCTGATGCGCTCAAAGGCGGCTGGCTCCACATGGGCTAGCGATTGCGCTGTGCTCGCCGATGCAAAATTTTCGTGCAACGGTGGTCGAGACTCTTGAAGCATTGGCATTCACGTCAATACAATCATGAATTGATTCGAAGGCGGCCAACCGTCTGGCGGTCGACCGCAACGTCGGTCAATCCAGGGGGACGACTATGCCAATTGATCTGTTCACACTCCGCAATCTCAAGATCGCATCGGGGTTGGCTTTCTGTTTCGTGCTGCCGGCAACGAGCCACGCATTTACGCAAGACGATCAACGCCGGCTTTGCACCAGCGATGTTTTTCGACTTTGCGCGTCGGAAATTCCGAGTGTGGAGCGTATTACCGCCTGCATGCGCAAGCAGCGGGCCAGCCTGAGCGAAGGTTGTCGCAGCGTTTTCGGCAAACCATCCGAACAATCGGCCTCGGCCAAGTGATCCAAGAACTATTCCCCAGATAGCGCATTCGCCCGCCGCATAATTGCAAAGCGCGCTCAGCAATTGCATACTTGATGGTGTGGAATGTTGTGATGGCACCTGAGGAAACAAAAAATGGCGGAAGCCGATCTGGATATCGTAATCCGGCAACTTGCGAAGCAACAGAATAAGGGTCTCATGACCGCCGTCAAACGCCGGCGCGACCGATATGTCAGCCTCGCCGCCAAGGCAAAGGACAAGGACACCAAGGAAAAATATCGACAGACTGCGAAGAATATCATGTTGCAAGGAACCGCCGCCGCCAAGCGGCTGCAGATTTCCGCCGATAACGCCGCGGACAGCTACGCGAGATCGATGCGAAACGCGGCCGAGGCCCAGCCTGCCAAGAAGGCGGTCAAGAAGAAAAAAGCCTGATCCCACCGCCAGCGTCGCATTTGCCGTCATTGCGAGCGTAGCGAAGCAATCCATAACCTCTCGTATCCAACGCTGGATTGCTTCGCTACGCTCGCAATGACGAAGGGCGGAGAACTTAACGAGCTGAAAGCTGCTCAAGCATCGCTCCCGCGTTGCGCAGATCGGCAGTCTCGAAGCCTTCAGCGAATTTTTCGTAGGCCGGCGCGAGGACCGCTCGCGCGTCGCCCCGCCGGTTCTGCCCGATCCTCAGTCGGGCAAGGCTCAACGCGCTCCTGAGCTCCCAAAACAGCGCGCCTTGACGCTGTGCCAATTCAAGCGCTTCGCCGAAACACTGCTCGGCGGCCGGAACGGATCGATGTTCGGTTTCGTGCAGCAGCAACTCGCCCTTGATGCGCAGCAGCTCGGCCACGTACCATCGTTCGTCCCTGGCTTCGCAGCGCAGCAGCGCCTCGTCGACGGTGGCGAGGCCCTGCGCGACCTCCCCAGCCTCACCGAGACATGCCGCGAGTTCGCCATGCGGAAGCAGGAAGCGCGGCAGGAACCTGGCCTCTCCGGCGCGTCCGAGTTCGCTGCGCAGAACCTCCAGCCCGGCGGCGATGTCGCCACGCTTGACCATCACGATGCCCTTGAAACAGTGCGCCCACAGATTCCAGAGACGTATCGGGTGCCGCTCGGTATGGTCGAGCAGCGCGGCGCAATAGCGCTCGGCGGCGTCGAGATCGCCGGCCAGGAAAGCGATCGGGCACGCCGCCTGTCCCAGCACGCTGCAAAACGTCAGGGCGTGTCCGCTGGCGCGCCCTTCCTCGATATTGCGCTCAACCGCGCGCAGCGCCTGATCGGCGAAGCCTTGCAGCCAAAGGATACGCGCCTGGAAGTAGTGCGTGGACAGCCGCAGATCGAACCGAAAGCGGACGATCCGCGGTTTCAACGTCAAGTCCGCCAGATGCACCAGCACGCGTTCGATATGATGGCGCGCGCTTTTCTGGTCGCCGAGGTAATGCAGCGCGGTGGCGAGAAGGCGATCGGCCATCATCGAGTCGATCGGGTCGGTGGAGTTTGCCGCCCCGTCGACGAAACGATCGGCGAATTCGAGCGCTTTGCGAATTTCGCCGTTGTTGAATTGATCGATGCACAAACCCCAGAGCGCGCGCAGCCGGTATTCCCTGTCATCGAGCTGGTCGGCGAGCTCCAGCGTGGTCGCCCATGCCGGGCCAGCCTCTCGGGCGCGGCCGACGCCGTACATCAGCGACCAGCCAAGTGCTGCGGAAAGCTGCATGCGCAGCCGTGCCGTGGCGGCTGCGCCATTGCCGAGGCTCGCCAACGCCATCTGGGCGCGCTCGCGGCACTCGCCCAACAGCGACAGCTGCACCCATAACGGCACCGCGGTGGTGGTCAACGCCACGCCGATCTGCGGATCTCCGTCCGGTGTAAATGCCCAATTCAGGCTGGCGCGGACGTTGTCGATGTGCCGGCCGTAGATCGCCAGCCACTCGGCTTGCGGCTTCGACTCGCTCTCGGCTTCGGCCTGGGCAAAGAAGTCCCGATAATATTCGGCATGACGGCGTGCGGCTTCCCGATACTCGCCGCCGCTGCGCAGCTTCTCCAACGCATAGACGCGGGTGGTGTCCAGCAGACGATAATGCGGGGTCTGGCCACGAACGTCGGCGACCACCAACGACTTCGCCACCAGATTGGCCAGGTGATCGGTGACGGACGATGCGGCTCCTGCCACGGCAATCGCCGCGTCGAGCAGGAAATCTCCGGCAAACACGGCAAGGTGGCGCAACACCCGCGCCTCGGTCTCCGGCAGCAGGTCATAGCTCCAATCGAGCGTCGCGCGGAGCGTCTGGTGCCGCGGCAGCGCCGTTCGCCGGCCGGTGGTCAGAAATTTGAACCGGTCATCCAGCAGGGCGGCGATCTCCGGAGGGCCCATCATGACGGCGTGGGCCGCGGCGAATTCGATGGCAAGCGGGATGCCGTCCAGCCGCCGGCAGATCGAGGCAATGGCGCTGAAGTTTTCTTCGTTGCGTTTAAAATCAGAGCCTAACGCCCCGGCTCTGGCGATGAACAGCTCCACGGCCGCATGTCCAAGGGCGTCGTTGGGTTCGACCCGGGTTCCAGGTGGCACGGAGAGCGGGGGGACGCGAAACACATGCTCGCCATGGACGCGCAGCACTTCGCGGCTGGTTGCGAGAACGGTGGTGCGCGGACAACGGCTCACGATCGCTTCGGTCAGGTTGGCGACTGCGTCGACAACGTGCTCGCAATTATCCAGCACGAGAAGGAATTCCCTTGTCCCGATCGCACGCGCGACCGACTCGGCGGAAATCTCCTCGCCGTCCAGCTTGAGACCGAGAACGCTGGCGAGCGCCGAGGGAACCAGATCCGGGTTGGAAAGCGAGGCCAGCTCGACCAGAAGGCTGCCGCCCTGCAGGTCCGGGAACACGGATCGGGCGATCTCAAGCGCCAGTGTCGTTTTGCCGATCCCTCCGGGACCCGTCAGGGTGACCACGCGATAGGCCGACAGCAGATCCCGCAGGTAAGGAATGGCCGAGGCCCGGCCGATCAGGTCGAACCTCGCCACCGGAAGATTCGTCAAAACGGGATCGACCCGCGCCTGCATCGGCTCGACCGCGGCCTGTGCCGCGGGTGTGCTGTCGTGCCGGACGTTCCAGGTTCCAAGCAGGCGATAGCCGCGACCGACCGCTGTCGACAGCATGTCGCGATCGGGGCCGAATGCCTTGCGAATTGCCGCGATATGAACCCGAAGTGCGCCCTCTTCGACGAAGGTGCGTGGCCAGACGCGCTCCGCCAGGTCGGTCTTGCTGACGAGCTCGCCGCCCGACTGTACCAGCTCCGCGACGATTTCAAACGCGCGACCGCCGAGGGGCACCGGCACCCCCGACGAACGCAATTCGCGCCGGGCAAGATCGATCTCCCACCCGGCGGAGGCATATACGGGTCGTTGGCCCTGCTCGGGCACCATCGCGACCACCCTATTGACGCAACGTAACTCTCGGCATTTTGCTCTGCTTAGTACTATCTTTGGCGGCAATGCACGAGTGGGGTCGAAGTCGGGGATTTCCGTGTCATGAAATAGTCACCGGAGGCGAAGCTTACGTTCCGGTGCTGGCGCCTGCCACAGACGGGAAAGCTGGGGTGGGGTGCGACATCTGCAGGTCGCGGCGATGCCTGCCAGTCATCGTAGCCCGGATGGAGCGAAGCGAAATCCGGGAATGAACGAGATGCTGGCCCCGGATTTCGCTGCGCTCCATCCGGGCTACGGATTCAATTTTCAAACATCAGACACACATTCGCGATCTCGCGGCCTGATACGCCCGAGGTTTGCTATCAAATTTCCTTACCCTCTTGATCAGAGGGCGCAGGGAATGCCGGGCGCCCGATGCGCCCGCTGCCGCGCGTGCAATGATAGTGGTAGAACGCACACGCGTTAGTCAGGTCACACCGGAATCACCCGGCATTCCCCGCGCAATGGTTTTACGGTTTCCTTCGTGCTCTCCCCGGCGATCGGGCTCTTTTGCCACCGTCACCGGCGGAATTGCTTCCACCGACTTGACACCAGCGTCGAGATGTCAGGACCACACGACTTCACCGTCCGCTTCGGCCTCGCCCGTCTCGCGCGCCAAAGCGTCCACCGCAGCCC
>Ga0208990_1000453_pt1 | contig 10143 bp, 6 predicted proteins | sample MedBloCARef_M3_FD_187854 | JGI IMG/M metagenome (GOLD analysis project Ga0208990, IMG submission 187854) | Forest soil microbial communities from El Dorado National Forest, California, USA - Mediterranean Blodgett CA Ref_M3 (SPAdes) (version 2) | ecosystem: Environmental > Terrestrial > Soil >...
CGAGCCGCTGGTCGAGTCGAGCTCTCCAGTCAGAATCTTCATAAACGTGGACTTGCCCGCGCCATTCGGCCCGGTGACGGCGTAACGCCGTCCGGCCATAAAGGTGCACGTCACGTTCTCGAACAGGACGCGCGGGCCGAACCGCATGGTGATGTTATTGACCGAGAGCATAACCCTCTAAGTATAGCGTGAATTTGGCGTTCGCGCTCGCCGATGCGTACAACTTTCTTTGTATGGAACATCCTGAGGAAAAACGCTGCGCGACACCTACGGCAAACCGAACGTAAACAGCGCCGACCCCGCCGCGACAGCCACGTATTGTTTTCCTTCGATTGCAAAGGACATCGGCGACGAATACACCGAGGCGCCGCACTGGAAGTGCCAGAGCGCTTTTCCCGAAGCGGCCTCGAGCGCGATGAAGTTTCCTTCCGCGTCACCCGTGAAGACGAGTCCGCCTGCCGTGGAAAGCACGCCGGACCACGTCGGCGAGAGATGCTTCCATTCCCACTTCGTTTTTCCGGTGTTGGGATCGATGGCGCGCAGCGCCCCGGTGAACGGCGCGGCATCGTCGTTTGGAAAATACGCGCTGCCATAGTAGGCGTGTCCCGCTTCGTATGGCTGCGGTGCCGTGCTGAAGACGTCACACTGTTCCCGCGCGGTTACGTAGAAGAGCTGCGTTTGCGGATCGTAAGTAGGCGACATCCAATTCGTCGCCCCCGCCGCGCCCGGACAAACACGATTCCCCTCCAGCGTCGGCGAGGCGTCCTTTCGCGCAATGGGACCTCCGCTCGCATCCTTCGAATCGCTCCAGGTCACCTTTGCAAAAGGATTCGCGAACACGAGCTTTCCATTGCTCCGATCGATCAAATAAAAAAAGCCGTTGCGATTCGCTTGCAGGATCAGGTGCCGGTCACCCTGGTCAATCATGACGGGCACCTGCGTGGCGTCGTAGTCATGGTCATCATGCTTGGAAAACTGAAAATACCATTTGAGTTTTCCCGTCTCCGGATCGAGAGCGAGCAAGGAATTACTGTAGAGATTGTCGCCCGCGCGCCCCTCGCCGCGATTCGAAGGCGAAGGATTGCCGGTGGTCCAAAAAGTAGTATCGGTCGCGGGATCGTAAGTCCCCGTGATCCACGCGGGCGCGCCTCCGATTTTCCACGAGTCGCCTTCCCATGTTTCATGTCCCGGCTCGCCGGGACCAGGCACGGTGTAAAATCGCCATTTGCGTTCGCCCGTCGCGGCGTCATACGCATCAATGAAGCCGCGAATCCCATACTCCCCTCCCGACACCCCGATGATCACGAGATTCTTGATCGCCAGCGGCGCAAGCGTGATGCTGTAACCCTTGCGGTAGTCCACGGTCGTGACGTCCCAGACGACGCTCCCGGTCTTTGCGTCCAGCGCGATAACATGCGCATCGAGCGTGCCAAGAAAAACTTTGTTCCCCAAAATGGCCATCCCGCGATTCACGCGCCCGCAGCACGGACGAATATCCGCCGGCAGCGCGCGCTGATATTGCCAGATCGGCCGGCCCGAGCGCGCGTCGAGCGCAAAAGCGCGATTGTCCTGCCCCGTGCCATAAAGGATGCCGTCCACAACCAGCGGCGTCGTTTCGAATTTCCCGCCCGCCATCGTCTGGTAAGCCCACTTGGGAGCGAGCATTGCCGCATTCGAAGTGTTGATCTGCTCCAGCGCGCTGAACCGCCGCCCCGCGTAGTCGCCGGAGTACATCAGCCAGTTCTGCGGCTCTTTCGCCGAATCCAGCAGCCGCTGCGGCGTCACCTGTGCGCGACCCGAGGGCGCGGCCCAAGTAGCGAAAGCCATCAAGACCAATGTCGCGCTTATTCCTACTGTCATTCCGAGCGAAGCGAGGAACTCTGCGGCATCGCGCGAAGTTTGCGCGATGGATCTCCCTTCGATTGCCCTGTTCATCGATTCGCCTTTCATTGCGCACCCACCGCAAGCAGATAGGCGATCACATCCTCCAGATCTTTATCGCTCAATGTTTTCTGATCGTAGGCCGGCATCAGCGATTCGCGGCTCTTCTCCAATGATCGCAACTTGTCTTTTTCGAAGAGGTGCAGCTGTTCGCGCGTGTCCATCATTTGCAACGTGAAATGGTCTTCGTTCAGCACCACTCCCATGAATTTCGTTCCGTCCGCGGTGACCACCGTGACAGTCTCGTATTCCTGCGAGAATTCTTTCATCGCCTCGGAGATGCCCTGCGCCAGCCGCCGGCTGGGACTGCGCATGGATTCCACAAGATATTCGGTCGAGCGCGCCGAACCGGTGGTGCTGAGGTCGGGTCCGAGCCGCCCTCCATTCCCTTGAATCATGTGGCACGTGGAGCACGCTGCCCTGCCATAAAAAAGTTCTTTGCCGTGCGCCGCATTTCCCGCGGGCTGCGCAGGAGCTTTCACTTGCACGCTGCGGATGTAGCTGATCACTTGCCAGATCTCTTCCTCGGTCATCCCCACGCCCTGCTGCGTCGCTCCGTTCGGCGGCATAGCCGTGCCGGGAACACCTTCATTGATCGTGCGGAAAAGGTCGGCGTCGGAATTCCCGTGACGCTTCTGCGCGCGGCTGAGATCAGGCCCCCGGCCTCCGCCCCGCGCGCCCAAGCCGTGGCAAAACGCGCAGTTCGCCCGGAATTGCGATTCGCCCAGCTTCGCGGCCTTCGCATCGCCAGAAAATGGATTCTTATCCTGCGCGCGGAGAGCCACCGCCGCTGGGGCGCACGCAACCAGAACGGCGCACGCGGATAGAAGAGGTAAGTTCGACCGTCGCGGCCATAATTTCTTTCGCGGTAAATCCGTTCTAGGCATGCACATTTTTTCGCCGTGCCCCCTTGGATTGGTAATGTTGGACTGAGCAGCGATTGCGTTTCATTCGAATGAGGCTGGATTCGCGGCCAATATACCATTCGTTGCGGCCAAGCGGGTGAACTTCACGGAATTTTCATAAAAGCGGCGGCGCAGTTCATCGCTCGAACGGCAGATTGCGATTCGCATCTGCCTTCGATAGAATCCCGCGCGTTGGTGCTTATGAGCGAGTCCCCTGCCAAGCCGCGCATCGCCATTGGTTCCGATCACGCGGGATTCCCCGTCAAAGAAACCATTCGAAAATATCTGGAAGCAGCGGGATACGCAGTCGACGACCAGGGTACCTCGTCAGAAGAATCCGTCGACTATCCCGATTACGGAAAAGCCGTTGGCGAACGCGTCGCTTCAAGACAAGCCGATCTGGGCATCGCGGTCTGCGGCTCCGGCATCGGCATTTCCATCGCCGCCAACAAAGTCCCTGGCATTCGCGCCGCCCTCGCCCATGACGTAATGACCACGCGCCTCGCCCGCGAACACAACGACGCCAACGTGCTGGCCCTCGGCGGCCGCATCGTCACCCCCGAAGCGGCCGTGGAAATGGTGCAGACTTTCCTGACCACCGCCTATCTCGGCGGCCGCCACCAGCGCCGCCTCGACAAAATCGCTCGAATGGAAAGCCACTCGTGAGCTCAACGTGAATTTAGGAGCGGACTTCGGTCCGCGCTTCGTCGCTCGTTAACCAAGCGCTGACCGGAGACGGGCAAGAAAGGCGAAGCTCGAATCGACACATTCCTTAAACGCCAGTCTAGTTGTTTTCTGGTCGGGTTTGCGTTTGTTTCAAGGTTGACCGAGGTACCCATTTACCGGCAATCGAGCGTCGAGACTTAGTCCATTGGCCCTTCGTCAAAATTCCGAGGCGGTGCACGGACCTGGCAAGCTCACTCATCGGAATCCTCATATTCAGCCTGCCGAACTTTGCAGCGAGACCTCGAAGAGGCGAAAAGAATCCGTCAACTGTCCGGCGAACTCCTGCCCGTGCTTCTGCGTCATGGATGCCCCAGAAATCTACCAGTCGACCGGTCTTGTGGTTGTAAGCGAATTTTTGACCGCAATCCAAGCAAGTGATGTAGGTTCCTCGGCCATCGACAGATCGGCATCCGGGTAGGTTCGATGGGATTGATTCGCGCAGGGTTATCGGAGGACCCTTATGCCGATGACGACAGACAAGAACAAGACGAAGCAGTGTCCGTAGGAAGAGCGGGATCCCCCAGACCATACTCCACCACGGTTCCGCACGGCGGAGCAATCTTTCCGCTTTCAACTGGCTTCTCGCCGCCGAGCGATACAGAAGTATAGTCCCCTCGATTCTGTATACTTGGGCCACTTTTTTCCGCGGTTGAGGTTGCACGTGAGTGCCTCAACGGGATGCTAGACGCGGCGAAGATTCGTGTCTGTTCCGTTCTGAACACTGACGCAGCAGATTGTCTGCTGGCGCGATACTGCCCTGCCGCTCCGGCCAGCTCCGGAAGAAAAGCTATTAGTGCTGGTTTCAAGACCCACTTCACTTCCTTTAGAATCAGCAATTTAGGGGAGCCAAGACGAGGTTTTGAAATGGCTTAAATAGCTTCTAGTCTGTAAACCCAGCTTTTTCGTGCCTCGGAGAAGTGGCCCCGCGTCAGCCTCAAGGACAATCGTTGTGAAGTGGACTGGGCGCTGGCGGGCCCGCGACGCAGGGGATCGCGCGGAGATATTCGTAGATGGCCCGCAGGTCATGGTCCGTTAGGTTCTTGAGACCAGGCCAGGGCATCGTCTGGAGAAGGTCTGCGCGGAACGGAGCCGCAATGCAGCCTGCATAACGGCTCTCGCGTTTCAATACCCGGAGAAGCTACCTTCTCGCTGCACTCGTTTCCGGGGGACAGGTCAAAACCATTTAGCATCCACCCTCTGGCGTCAAGCCCGGCTCACCGGCGAAGCCGAGCCACCGCGTCAGACCGTTGCTCGCAGCGGGATGCTGCGCCCGGGATACGCGAATAACCGAGTCTCCGAATCTAATCTTTCTCATCGTCTCGGTCGTCGCCTCGCGCACGCATCGCGTGCCTGGACACGTAATCCGCCACAGCTCTGCCCAGTGTATTTGCGCGCAGGCAGCTGGTTCGGAAGTGAATGCCGCCAAAGACGCGGGCATCGGCGATTTCCGCTGTCGCATCCGAGAAATTATGAAACGAGCGAGTAGTGCCCGGACGCACTTCCGAGGTGAGGCTAAAGTCTGTGTTCTCTCCAAACGCAGCGGCAAGGACGAAAGCCGCTGCTCCACTCATCGAGGAATGAGCCGACGGGTACTCCGGATGCGCTGGAGTGCCGGTCAGAGTGTCTAGCCATGGCACCCAGGCGGGGTCGGCGTCTGTGGCTGTGAGACCAGCTCGAATCGCGGTGATCGGCCGCCAGAAAACGTAGCGGTACTTGCTATCCCAGCAAGCGATAAGCGCATCGGAAAGCGTGAGATTCAATAACGCAAATAAGTGCGCATTCTCTGTCAGAGTCAGCCCGCGCGCTGCCGAAATCTGCGCGGTAATGCGGTTCCAAGCAAGGGGAGTGTTCAATGCCCAGAACAGCGCGAGTTCCGATTGATCCGGAGTGCGCATCGAGCCAGAGAGGGTGCCCATAACCTTCACTTCGTTGAGATCTGCAGCGTACTCCGTGCTGCTGAGGGCTAGCGGCGGCGGCAAGCGGAACTGCGATGGTCGCGTGAGTACCCACGGCGTCATGGTAGCGATCTGCGGCGTTGCGCCGAATGCGTTAGCGGGCGGCGTGGGGCGCCAAGCGCCGACGGCCGGTGTTCCGACCACACCCTGCACGCCGATAAATGGCGGCGGCGTGGGCGCGAACCCGTCGGTGAGCCGCGAGGTCCAGATGGCATCGGCGACGGTTTGGCCCCAGGCGACACCCGCCGCAATGGATTCGACTTTTTCGGTCGACGCGAGCGCCATAAGCGACGCATTCAGCCGAGTAGTGAGCGTCGCGCTCTGCGCCGGATATAGGTGCAAGAGAGTCGCGTAGGCGGCCTGAATCGCCGCTGCGCGCTGCGATGCGTTGTGCGGCGCGTCCGGTCTCACTTGCAACGGGCGGAAACGCGGCTCGATGCCATTGACGGCGTCGAACACCGAGGCCGATACCAGTGCGACTACGCGGCTGGTTACGTTCGGGGCGGTACCGGCCGTGAGGACCGTGGAGTTCATGACGCCGATCCACTCGAGAACCGGGTCTGGCGTGGCAGCCGACACCGGTAAGGGACTAACAGCAAGCAGCGCCACAATCAGCATCAGCATTGCGCTCCGAGTAGTCGCGCCGACACTTCGCCGGCGTAACAGAAAAAGACCCAAGCTAGACCCGGTTGATTTGCGAATCTTGTGCATGACTCCCAACAGAACCATTGGCGAAATTCGAGTTTTGGACATACGAAGCTCCCTTGATAGTCGTTGACTGAGCCCAAATCTGTGGGACGAAGCACGACGACGCATGGGTCGCGCCCGACTTGATCGCTCGTAGCGGGATACTGTATCCGGCACGCGCCTAAGAGCAACGGGCAAAGTGAGGCAAAGAAGAGCAAAGTGCGACATTAGGGGCATTATTGGTCTGCTTAGGCAGTTGCCACGGAAACAAACAGGTGTGATACTTCTTCCACTTAGCAGGAGCCCTCAGACCCATGTCTGTCCAAGCGACATCAAGCCCCAAGATCGGCGCGGATGCCCGGGGCCGGCGTCTGGAATCTTGGAAGGAGATTGCCGCTTATCTGGGACGTGACGTCACCACCGTCCGTCGATGGGAGAAGCACGAGGGGCTGCCGGTCTATCGTCTCCTTCACCACAAGCTCGGGTCGGTCTACGCTTACGCGGCAGAACTGGACGCATGGCGGGATAAACGGGCGCCTGCGGTCGCAACGGATGCTCCAGATGTTCGCCAGGTATCAGAGGTCGTCCGAACTGGGGCTCATGCGCGTAAGGCGGCGGCTCTCGCGGCGCTGGCGTTGGCGCTAGTGGCTGGCCTGATATGGCTTGTGCGCGAGCGGACCGCCATACAACCGGCGAGCGCCAACGGCGGCATCCGGTCAATCGCCGTTCTTCCACTGCAAAACTTCTCCGGCAATCCCGAGCAGGACTACCTCTCCGATGGCATGACGGAGGCGCTGATTGCCCGGCTTTCGGCAATTCGCGCCCTGCGTGTGATCTCGCGCACTTCAGCGATGCAGTTCAAGGGTACGCGGAAGTCCGTGCCTGCGATTGGGAAGGAACTAAACGTCGATGCGGTCATCGAAGGCTCGGTGCTGCGATCGGGAGGCAAGATTCGTGTCACTGTTCAGTTGATTCGGGCCGATACCGACGAGCACCTGTGGTCTGGTACCTATGACCGTGAAGTGCAGGACGTGCTGGTGCTGCAGAGCGATGTGACCCAAGGCATCGCGGGTCACGTTGAGAGCGCGGTTACGGGCTCGCAAAGAGGCTCACCCGTAGCCCCGCGTACGGTGGCGCCCGAGGTCTACGAAGCGTACCTCAAGGGCCGATTCGCCCTGCACAAGAACACCCAAGTCGGGTTCAAAGAAGCCATCGCGCATTTCCAGGAGGCGATCAATCGCGAGGCGACCTTCGCTCCGGCCTACGCGGGCTTGGCGGCCGCCCACAGTGAGTTGGGATTAGTTTTCTTTGGGGCTTCCCCTCTCGAAGTTCGCCCCAAGGTGCTCGCCGCCGCCAGGAAGGCGCTGGAACTGGACCCCGAGCTCGTTGAAGCACGCGTCCTGCTCGCGGACGCGCTGCAGAAAAACTGGCAGTGGCCGGAAGCCGAGGCGGAATACAAGCAAGCCATTGCGCTGAGCCCAAGCGATGCCGGCGCTCACGCTAGCTTTTCGTACTGGTTTCTCTGCCAGGGGCGGACTCAGGAGGCGCTTTCTTGGGCGCGACGTGCGCAGGAGCTTGACCCTCTAGCGCTTCACGGCATCGAAGTCGGCTGGATACTCTTTCATGCTCGCCGCTATGACGAGGCCATTCGGGAATTGCGCACTGTGCTGACCATAGAACCTGAGAGCCCGATGGCTCTGTGGTTTCTCGGCTTTGCACTCATCGGCGCCGAGCAGTTCGATGAAGCGATCCGTGCTCTGGAAAAAGCCGCTTCCGTTTCGCAGCGCAGCTCGGCTGTGCTGGGTGTGCTCGCGCACGCCTACGCGGGCGCAGGCCGTCGTACGGAAGCCCTACAGGTTCTCGGCGAACTACACCGGCGCCGGCAAAGGGGTTACGTCCCGGCAGCCGCATTCCTCAATGCTTACCTGGGACTCGGCGACACGGAGGAAGCATTTGCATGGCTAGAGCGTGCCGTCGAGGAACGATCGAACATCGTGCAGTTCCTCAAAGTACATCCGTTCTTCGATTCGCTGCGCGGCGACCCGCGGTTTGCGGAGTTTCTCCGCCGGGCGAACTTCTCACCCAAGCAACCAGCGGCACCACCCACATAGGCCATACAGGGACGGGCCCCTTTGCGGTTAGCGATTCCTTCTTGCTGCTGGTGGCAGGCGGCGGCTGAGCGATTCGATGGCATCCTCCAGCCGTTGACGTCGTTTCCAGAAATCGCCCCAGAGATCGCCCTTCTCCTTTAGGCGCGCAAAGACCGTCTTTATGTTCAACGCTTCGGGGCGCAAGCCGGGACGTAATTCGCGGGGCAACAGAGGAGCGGAAACTGGCGCTTGCGGGAAGGCGCGCACGGAATATGCGGCAGCCAGCGGCCGGCCATGGGCGTTTTGCTGAACGTCAATCAACACGCGGCCTGCTGGCCTCTTCGCAACGATGCGTTCGCTGGTGACCAGATTGGGGTGCTCGGCAGTCACCGTTCGAGCGATAATCTCGCCGAAGGTACGCAACTGCTCGTACGTGTAGACGGGTTCAACGGGTAGGTAGATGTGGATTCCGGTCGCACCTGAAGTTTTCAGGAAGCTTACCAACCGCAATTCTTCCAACTTTTCATGAAGGGCTTGAGCGATGGCTACGACCACAGAGAATTCCGTACCATCCGAGGGATCTAAATCAAAAAAGAAGTAGTCGGGATGATCGAGATCGTCATAACGATTGGACCACGGGTTGTGGTCGATGCAACCCAGGCCTGTCAGGAAAAGCAGGGATGCGCGGTCGTTGGCCGTCGCGTATTGAATTACCTCACCGCGATGTTCGGAATCCACCGGAACCGTCTTGAACCACTCCGGCAAACCTTCGCGCACGTCCTTCTGAAAAAAAGCCTGGCCCTTGATTCCGTCGGGATAGCGTCGCAAGACGAGGGCCCGATCACGAAGAAAAGGCAAGATGAAGTCGGCCACGCGGTAGTAGTAAGCGAGTAGATTCCGTTTCGTGTGGCCGGACTCGGGAAAATAAATTTTGTTCAAGTTGCTAAGCCGCAGCCGTTTGCCGTCCAACTCGATGGTGACGGTTTCTGAGCGTCCCTTGAACAACTCGTTTTCGACCTCGGCTCTTGCATTGAGCACGCGGCCGACGACCTCGGGCGCGCGAACTACGGCTGGAGCGGAGACGGCAGTGGCGACCTCGTTCTCCCACTGGCAATCCGTGGGACGCGCATCCTCGCGGAGCGCAAGGAAAACGGGGTGGCGCAGGGAGTGCTCCTGTGTCCATCCGCTGAATTTGACGCGCGCGACGAGGGCGGGAGAGATCCAGGATGGCTTTTCGTTGGTCTCGGGCAGAGCGTCGAACGGGCAAGCGGTAACGGCCAATTCTTTTAGCCTGCTGCTTAATTCTTTTAGCTTTTTCGCGTCAAATCCGCTGCCAACGTGCCCGATGAATCGGAGTTTCTTGCCTTGATACAAGCCCAACAGCAGTGAGCCAAAGGGAAGAGCGGGTGTGCGAGCTTCGGTCCAGCCGCCGACGACGGCGTCTACTGTCTTGGTGCTCTTCAGCTTCACCCAGTACGGGCTTCGATCGGAAACGTACGGGCTGTCGGCTCGCTTTGCGACAATCCCTTCCAAACCATTTTGTTCCGCCAACGCGAACAGTTCTTTTCCGTGTTCCAACTGATGATCGGCGAAGCGAAACCGTTCCGATGTATAAAGCAGCCGTTGCAGGAGCTGCTTGCGCTCGAGCAGAGGCGCTTCGCGAAGGTCGTATCCGTCGCAATAGAGAAGATCGAAGGCGAAGTAAACGACGCGAATCTGCGCGACCAGGTTCTCGCTGGGGGCCCGCACGTGCATGCGTTCCTGCAATCGTTCGAAGTCGCTGTGACCTTGGGCATCCAGAGCGACGATCTCTCCGTCAAGAATTGCCTGGCGGGCGGC
>Ga0208990_1000454_pt1 | contig 10140 bp, 9 predicted proteins | sample MedBloCARef_M3_FD_187854 | JGI IMG/M metagenome (GOLD analysis project Ga0208990, IMG submission 187854) | Forest soil microbial communities from El Dorado National Forest, California, USA - Mediterranean Blodgett CA Ref_M3 (SPAdes) (version 2) | ecosystem: Environmental > Terrestrial > Soil >...
GCTGTGCGGGTTGGGTGCGACATCTCGAAGATGCGGGCTTCGCCGTCACGGTCGAGGAGACCACTGACCTTCAACCCGTCAAGAAACGGTTGGGGGTGCCAGCCGATCTCGCGGCTTGCCACACCGCTGAGGTCGATGGATACGTGCTGGAGGGACATGTCCCGGCGGCGGCCGTCCGACGACTCCTGGAGAAACGACCGACCGCTATCGGATTGGCCGTCCCCGGCATGCCCGCCGGGTCACCAGGAATGGAGAGCAGTGTACCTCAGCGGTATGATGTCGTTCTTTTCGGTGCGAACGGCCGACAGCCCTTTATGCACTTTGTTGGCTCGGAAAATGTCGGCTGAGGCGCTTGAACTTCGAATTAACCCGCAGCAGCAGCGTTGGTTGATACTGCGCAACTGCTTCAAGCGTCAACGATCGACCCCGAACGAATACTCCCCCTTCACGCGGTGGGTATCCTCGGAAACAGCATGCCAGGTGACCGTATAATGTCCCGCCGTCAACGGCGCTGGCAGGGGCACGACGAGCTGCTTCTGATCCTTTGGGTCGGTCACCGGGGCGCCGGTAGGGATTGTCTTCCCACTTTCATTTTTGATTTCCACGCCCGAAAACTTCGCGATCACGCCTTCGCTAAAATTCAGCTTGATTTCCGTGGGGGAGACCTTGCTCGAAACATCAGCTGCTGGGCTAGCCGATTTCAGTTTCGGATGAGCATTGGCGGAAGTAGCAAGCAGGCTAATCGCCAAAACCGCGAGGGTCCCCATCGTCATCGTATTCCGGAACATTCCAATTCCTTTCCATGTAACTCAGACCGCAGCGTAGGATGCCAAGGGTTCTCTCTACTGGGGCGCGCCAAGCCTCCCCAGTTGGCAACCGAGTTAATAACCCCGATAGCCATAGCCATAATAACGAGGCCTTGAATAATAGTAGTATCGCGGCGCTGATTGATATCCGTGAGCCTCGCCATGAAGGTCCCGAAGGGCACGATGATAGGCACGGTGCTCACCACGACTATAAAAACCGTACTCGTGAGCACGTTCGTGAGCGTCAGACAATTGGTCGTGGAACCGATCGTGAGAGTTGTAACCGTAGTCTTCATCATCGTGAGCAAGTGCTGGCACCACGGGCACGCTCAATAGCACGGCAGCCATTAGAAGGGTTTTTCGTAAGGTCATGGTCCATCTCCGTTCGCTGTGTAAGCCCAACTCAGCCAGGCGTTATGGGGCTCACTAACTTTCAGTTCCTAGATGGAGACCTTAAGCGAGTTGATCTGAACGCCAGCCGAATGGGCAGTTCAGCGACCGTTTATTTCGAGCTTCCAGATCTTTTGCCGCTACCGGATTGCCACGTTCGAACCACGATCATGAATGAGCCCCGGCGTTTAGACTCATTCGTGTCCGTTTTTCAGTCCGAAAGGATTCATAAGGATTCATAGCGAGCGGACGAATGCCCGATCGGAAGGAGAAGCCTAAAATGAAAGCGATATCGTTCCGGGTCATGAACTGAGCAGAAGCGATGTCCACGCCTTGTCGAATCGTGGTTCTCCTTGAACCGGACTACGCCGCGGACTCCGGCTCCCGCGCGCGCGGCCGGGCCCGGCGTTCCGGCGGACACTCCGGAACATATTCGACGGCCATAAAACGCTCTGACACGGTGACGCGCTCGATCAGCGTCGCTGCTTCACCGGTCAATGTTACTTCCTCAGCCGGAAGCGGCGCTTCTTGGTCAATCTCTTCAGGAACAAGCGGCGGCGAGACCGTTTCTGGAAACACACCGAATTTGCCGGCTACCTCCTGGAGCGGCTTCTGCTTGTCGGCCCAGTGCAGGGCGGTGTAGTCGAAGCCTTGCACGATGGTGGGTTTGACGACTTCGAAATAGGGCGAGATGTCGAAATCGCGTGGCATGTAGAGCGATGAATCGCGGATGTGCAGGATTTCGCGCCGGGCTTTTCGGCTCGCGGCGCGGGTAATTTTGGGCAGGATGGGATAGCGCACAGCGTCGAACGCCTGCGCGATCAGCGCCGAGCAGATGATCTTGGTGGGATCGCCGGAGCCGAACGCGATCATCCGCCGCCGCCAGCGCTGCGGGATCGGCAGCGGAATCAGATAGCGCAACATATCGAGGATGTTCTTGGTGTCGTAGCCGAAGCCGATCCGGTTGATGGCGTAGCGGCACACCGTGTAGCGGTCTTCGAACGACAGGCCGACCGGCCGGCACAGCCGGGTGTGGTAGGGAAAATATTTCGACAGCGGCGCCGAAGTCACGCCTTCGCCGATATTGGCCTCGATCAGGACATGCGGCTCGCCGTCGGGTTCCGCCGCGCCGTCGATCGGACCGACAAAAAGCGCGGCATGCGACCAGGTGGACTGCGTCAGATATTTGATGATGCCGGAAACCCGGTTGTTGCCCTCGACCAGCAGGACATCGCCCTGCTCGATGATGCCGCGCAAGTGCTCCGGGTCGCTCGGTGTGAACGGCTCATAGCCCGGCACTTCCTTCTGAAGGTAGCCCGCGATGAGCTTGCCGACGGTATCGAGCACGACGCCCATGATATTTTCCCCCAAGCGGCCTTTCCGACCGCTTTTTTGTTTCCTTATCATGGTCGAAAGCCGTTGCAATTTAGTTCATGCATGGCGTGGATCAATCATGATTGATTCACCATGACGGTTGCCGCCCACGCCCGGATGCGGCAAGTTCGCCAGATGTTCTTATATTTTTCAAAGTTCCGGAAACCATGACATGACAATGACGCGCCGCGACTTTCTCTCGGCGTCCGCGGCACTTGCGGCAGCACCCGCGCTCGGCGCTCGCGCATGGGGGGCGCCATTGCCACGCGAGGCTGACATTGTCGTGATCGGCGCCGGCGCAGCCGGCATAGCCGCGGCGCGGCGCATCATGGCAGCGAACCGCAGGGTTATCGTGGTGGAGGCGACGGGCCAGATCGGCGGCCGCTGCCTTACCGACACCGCGACATTCGACGTGCCGTTCGATCGCGGCGCGCGGTGGATGCACAATCCCGACACCAACCCGATGATCAAGCTCGGGCGCAATGCGGGGCTCGACATCTCTCCGGTGCCGCTGGGCCAGAAAATACGCATCGGCCGCCGCAACGCACGGGCCGGGGAAACCGAAGAATTTCTAGCAGCACTTGTGCGCGCCAACCGCGCCATCGACGACGGCTCGCGCGGCAGGGCCGACGTGTCCTGCGCCTCTGTGCTGCCGAAGGACCTCGGCGACTGGGCGGGGACGGTGGAATTCGTGCTCGGCGCCAATGCCGCCGGGAAGGACCTGAAAGATATCTCCGCGATCGACAGGGCCCGCGCGCAGGATCGCAATGCCGCGATCGCCTGCCGCCAGGGGCTCGGCGCGCTGATCGCGAAGCTTGGCGCGCAGGTCCCGCTCGCGCTGTCGACGCCCGCAAGCCGCATCGCCTGGAGCGGCCGCGATGTCACGGTAGATACGCCGGCCGGCAAGATCGCTGCACGTGCCGCCATCGTCACGGTTTCGAGCAACGTGTTGACCGCGGGCAATATCAAATTCACGCCGGATATTCCCACGCGCCAGCTCGATGCCGCGTCAAGATTGAGCCTTGGCAGCTACGATCACATCGCCCTGCAATTGCCGGGAAACCCGCTCGGGCTCGCACGCGACGACATCATCATCGAGCAGAGCAATTCGACGCGGACGGCGCTTCTGTTCGCGAACATGGGGTCGTCGTCGCTGTGCTCGATCGATGTCGCAGGCTCGTTCGGCCGCGATCTCTCCGCGCAGGGCGAGCCGGCCATGGTGGCCTTTGCGGTGGAATGGCTGACCAGGCTGTTCGGCAGCGAAGCAGTATCCGGCGTCAAAAAATCGAGCGCGACCCGCTGGAACGCCGCACCGTTCGCGCTTGGCGCGATGTCATCAGCCGTGCCGGGCGGGCAGCCATCGCGAAAAGCTTTGACCGAGCCGATCGGCTGCATGTTCCTCGCAGGCGAGGCGACCCACGAAACGCTGTGGGGAACGGTTGACGGCGCATGGGAAAGCGGCGAGCGCGCGGCGGAGGCGGCGCTGCGAAGGATCGGCGCGCTCAGGGATACCGGGCCCGCAGCGCCGGCGCGGGTGCCGAAGCGCCGCGCAGCGCCTGCCCGGTCCGCGCTGCCGGGAGCGCGAATCAATTGAGACAGCCGCGGCCGAAGGCGCTGATCTCATGGTCGAGCGGCAAGGACAGTGCGTTCGCGCTCCATGAGGTGCGGCGCGCGGGCGAATACGATGTTGTCGGCGCACTGACGACGGTGACCGAAACATTCGATCGGGTGTCGATTCACGGCGTGCGGCAGGAGATATTGCACGCGCAGTGTGAGGCCGCGGGATTGCCGCCGCGCATCGTCCCTATTCTCTATCCCTGTCCGAACGAGATTTACGAAGCGCGCATGGGCGAGGCCATCGCGAAGGCCGTGCAGGATGGCATCACCCACATTATCTTCGGCGATTTGTTCCTGGCAGATATCAAGGCTTACCGGGAGCAGAAGCTGGCCGGCACCGGCATCACACCGGTGTTTCCGCTGTGGCAAAGGCCGACCTTGCCGCTGGCGCATGCGATGATCGCGAGTGGGATGGAGGCTTATCTCGCCACTGTCGATCTCAGGAAATTGCCGGCAGAATTCGCGGGGCGTAAATTCGATCTGCAACTGCTCGCCGATTTGCCTGATGGCGTCGATCCCTGCGGCGAGAACGGCGAGTTTCATACTTGCGTGGTGGCGGGGCCGATTTTTTCGCGCCGCCTTCCCGTTGCGTCCGGCGAGCGCGTCGAGCGCGATGGTTATGGCTATTGCGATCTGGTGCTGGGGAGGGATGAAGAAACGCCAGGCTCAGCGCCCCACCGGCATCTACGCGCAAGCCTCTAGCGCAGCACGCCGTCAAGCGCAGGCAAGCCGATGATCACAGCAGCCGCGATCAAGACGTAGCAGATGACACGGAAAAGCGTTTCGCTGGCGCGGCCGAACAACGCGGCGCCGAACCAGACGCCGATGCCATAGACCGGACCGACCAAAAGCGAAAATCGTAAAGCGTCCGCGGTGATCAGCCCGGTCAATGAATAGCTCACGGCGGAAAAGAAGTCGGAAGCCGCAAAAAACAGCAGGATGTTGGCGCGCGCAATCACTGATGTGATCGGGCGGCCGAGCCAATAGCCGACGATTGGCGGTCCGCCGGTTTGTGCCAGGCCGCTGCAAAAGCCGGACAGCCCGCCGATGCCGATGGAAATCGGAGGATAGTCTTTTCCCCGATAGCGCCAGCCCGACAGCAGCAGCGTCAGCAGCGCGAACACGAAGGCGGAGATGATCCAGCGTGTTGTCACCGGATCGAGCCGGCTGAGGAAATAGGTTCCGATCGGCACGCCGATCAAGGCGCCGAACACCATGACCGCGGTTGCCTTGCGGTCCGCATGCTTCCACGCATTCGGAACGAGCGGTGCCGCTGCGACGAAATCGATGACGAGCAGTAGTGCTGCGACAAGGCGCGGCGTAGCCATGCTACTTGCCAGCGGCATGAAGATCAGCGCGGCGCCGAATCCGGAAAATCCGCGCGCCGTTCCCGATACGAGGGCAATGGCGCAGATTGCGATGGCGGCGTTGATGCTGACATCCGTCGGGATGAAGCCCGTGAGGCTCATGCTGTTGACTGGAGCATGATGTCTCCCGAAAACCGCTTCGCACGCCTCAGTGTCATGCTCGCAATACGCCGCCGGTCTTCTTCGTTACTTCCGTCACGATCTTGGCGGCCACCGCTTCGATCTCCTGATCGGTCAGGGTTTTCTCGCGCGGCTGGATCGTCACGGCAATCGCAATGGACTTCTTGCCATCGTCGATGCCCTTGCCTTCGTAGACGTCGAACACGGTCACATCAGTGATGAGCTTCCTGTCGGCGCCCTGCGCGGCGCGCACGATATCGCCGGCCTTGACGGTGCGATCGACGATGAAAGCAAAGTCGCGCGATACCGGCTGGAACGGCGAGAGTTCAAGCACCGGCTTGGCCCGGGTTGGCTTCTGTTTGGCCTCGGGAATGCGATCGAGGATCACCTCGAACGCCATCAACGGGCCGTCGGCGCGGAGCATATCCAGCGCGCGCGGATGCAGCTCGCCGAAATATCCCAGCACGTTTTGCGGACCGATCTGGATGGTGCCGGAACGTCCCGGATGCAGCCAGCTGGCGCCACCGGGCACGACCTGCAGCGCCTGCATCGGCGCGCCTGCGGCCGATAGCACCGCAAACGCATCGGCCTTGGCGTCGAACGCGTCGGCGGTTGCCGTGCCCGACCAATGTCTTCCCTGGCCCTTCGACGACGCAAAGCCGTGGCGAACGCCTGACGCCGCGATCAGTTGATCCTCCGGCCTGTCGCCCCTGAACACCTGGCCTACTTCGAACAGCGCCACGTCTGGAAAGCCACGATCGCTATTGGCCTGCGCCGCCGCGACCAGGCCCGGCAGCAGGCTCGGCCGCATGTCGGACAGATCGGCCGCGATCGGATTGGCGAGCGCGAGTTCGGGCTGTCCGCCGCCGAACAATTCGGCGGATGGTTTTGCAATGAACGACCAGGTCACCGCCTCGACCAGGCCGCGCGCGGCGAGCGCGCGCTTGGCGCGGCGGGTGCGCAGTTGGATCGAGGTCAGGATCGGCTTGCGCGGCGCGTCGCCGCGCTCAAACGGCGTCATCGGCACCTTGTCGACGCCGACGATGCGCACGATCTCCTCGACGATATCGGGCTTGCCGTGCACGTCCGATCGCCAGGACGGCACCGCGACCTTCACCACCGGGCCGCTGCCGGCCACCATGAAGCCGAGATGGCCAAGGATTCGTTTCATCTCCGGAAACGGCACGTCGATTCCGGCGAGCCGCTTGACCTCGTTCAGCGGGAAATCGATCACGCGATCGTCGCCGAAGGTATTGCCGACGACGATATTTTCCGATGGCGTGCCGCCGCACATCTCCATGACCAGCTTGGTCGCAAGCTCAAGCCCCGGCACCATGAACGCCGGATCGACGCCGCGTTCGAAGCGATAACGCGCGTCGGAATTGATGCCGAGCTTGCGGCCGGTCTGCGCGATGTTGATCTCGTTCCACAGCGCCGATTCGATCAGCACGTCGGTGGTTTGCTCCGAGCAGCCGGAGGCTTCGCCGCCCATGATGCCTGCGAGCGATTCGACGCCGTGATCGTCCGCTATCACGCAAACTCCGCTGTCGAGCGTGTAGGTGCGGCCGTCGAGCGCCAGCAGCGTCTCGCCGTCGCGCGCGCGGCGCACGGTGAGATTGCCCCTCACCTTCGCCGCGTCGAATACATGCAGCGGCCGGGCGCGGTCATAGGTCATGAAGTTGGTGATATCGACCAATGCGTTGATCGGCCGCAAGCCGATCGAGGTGAGACGCTTTTGCAGCCAATCCGGCGACGGGCCATTCTTGACGCCGCGCACCAGCCGCAGCGCGAACCCCGGACACAGCGTGGCGTCCTCGACGGTCACCTTCACCGGGCAGGGGAATTCGCCCTTGATCGGGCGGATAGTAGAATCCTTGAACTTGCCCATGTCGGCAGCCGAAAGATCGCGGGCGATGCCGTGCACGCCGGTGCAATCCGGCCGGTTCGGCGTCAGGTTGATTTCCAGCACGGGATCGCCGAGCCCGGCCCACTCGGCGTAAGCCGCGCCAATCGGCGCGTCGGCCGGCAGTTCCATGATGCCGTCGTGGTCTTCCGAGATTTGTAATTCGGCCGCCGAGCACAGCATGCCGCGGCTCTCGACGCCCCTGATGGTGCCGACGCCGAGCGTGATGTTCTTGCCGGGAATGAAGGTGCCGGGTGCCGAGAACACGCTGACAAGGCCGGCGCGCGCGTTCGGCGCGCCACAGACGACCTGCACAGGTGCCCCGCCATCGCCGGTGTCGACCATGCACACCCGCAAGCGATCCGCATTGGGGTGCTGCTCGGCGGAGATCACCCGCGCGATGGTGAAAGGCGCCAGCGCTTTCGCCTTGTCGTCGATGTTCTCGACCTCAAGCCCGATCATGGTGAGCTTGTCGGCGAGTTTCTCAACGGGCTCGTCGGTGTCGAGATGTTCCTTCAGCCAGGAGAGCGTGAATTTCATGATGATCGCTTCCCCGCGGGCACATCGTGTTCCCTCTCCCGCTTGCGGGGGAGGGTTAGGGTGGGGGTCCTTGCTTCAATCGTTGGGGTGCTTAGGCCAATGCTCACGAACTCAACCCTCCCGCCAGCGTCGGGACGTCGAGCGGCTTGAAGCCGTAATGGGTGAGCCAGCGCACGTCGCTTTCGAACAACTGCCGCAAATCGGAGATGCCGTATTTCAGCATCGCGATGCGGTCGATGCCCATGCCCCAGGCAAAGCCCTGGTACACGTCGGGGTCGATGCCGCAGGCGCGCAGCACATTCGGATGCACCATGCCGCAGCCGAGAATCTCCAGCCAGTCCTCGCCTTCGCCGAAACGGATTTCGCCCTTGTCGCGCCGGCACTGGATGTCGACCTCGAGCGATGGTTCGGTAAAAGGAAAGAACGACGGCCGGAATCGCATGTTGATGTGATCGACCTCGAAGAATGCCTTGCAGAATTCGTGCAGGATCCATTTGAGGTGGCCGAGATGCGAACCCTTGTCGATGACGAGGCCTTCGACCTGGTGAAACTGCGGCGTGTGCGTGGCGTCGGAATCGATGCGATAGGTGCGGCCCGGACAGATGACGCGGATCGGCGGCTTCTGGGTCAGCATGGTGCGCACCTGCACCGGCGAGGTATGCGTGCGCAACAGCATGCGCGAGCCATCTGGCTTTGGATTGAAGAAAAACGTGTCGTGCATTTCCCGCGCCGGATGACCTTCGGGAAAGTTCAGCTTGGTGAAATTGTAATCGTCGGTCTCGATATCGGGGCCTTCGGCGATGGCGAACCCCATGTCGGCGAAAATCGCCGTGAGTTCGTCCATCACCTGGCTGAGCGGATGAATCCGGCCCTGCTCGGCAGGGCTTTCTCTCAATGGCAGGGTGACGTCGATGGTCTCGGAGGCAAGCCGCGCGTCGAGCGCTGCCGATTTCAGGATGTCGCGGCGCGAGGTCAGCGCCTGCGTGACCTTGTCCTTGGCGAGATTGATCGCAGCACCTTGCGTCTTGCGTTCGTCCGGCGACATCTTGCCGAGCGTCGCCAATAGCGCGGAGATCGAACCCTTCTTGCCGAGCGCTGCGACGCGCACGGCCTCAAGTGCTGCTTCGTCGCTCGCGGCGGCGATGTCGGCGAGGATGTTTTGTTCAAGCGTCACGAGATCGGACATGGCGACCGTCACCTTTTGGGAGCGCGCTCGCAGTCCAGCACATGAGGCCGTCATCATCCGCGAAAGCGGATGATCCAGTAGCCCCCGGGATCAAAATGTTGGTCGGTGGTTACTGGATGCCCCGCTTTCGCGGGGCATGACACCGGAGTTGCAGGATGCAGCAAGCGATTGCGAATTTACGCCGCCAGTGCGGCCTTGGCCTTTTCAGCGATCGCCTGGAACGCCGCCGGCTCGTGGATGGCGAGATCCGACAGCACCTTGCGGTCCACCGTGATGCCCGACTTGGAAAGGCCGTTGATAAAGACGCTGTAGGTCATGCCGAACGGACGCACCGCGGCGTTGAGGCGCTGAATCCAGAGCGCCCGGAAGGTGCGCTTCTTGCGCTTGCGGTCGCGGAAGGCGTATTGCGCGGCCTTTTCGACGGCGGCCTTGGCGGCGCGGATGGTGTTCTTGCGGCGGCCGTAAAAACCCTTGGCAGCCTTGTAGACTTTCTTGTGTTTGGCGTGAGAGGTCACACCGCGTTTGACGCGAGCCATGACGGGTCTCCTTCAGATGGGAATTGGTGACGGATCGCCGCGCGGACGCGGCTCGGCTAGATGGGACCGCGAACGCGATCAGGCGTGCGGCAAGAAATATTTCTTGATGTTGTCGCCGTCGGTCTTGAACAGCACGCGGGTGCCGCGAAGCTGACGAATCTGCTTTTTCGTCCGCTTGATCATGCCGTGGCGCTTGCCGGCGTGGGCGGCCATCACTTTGCCGGTGGCAGTCACCTTGAAGCGCTTTTTAGCGCCTGACTTGGTCTTCAGCTTGGGCATTTGGCTCTCCTGTTGCCGCAAC
>Ga0208990_1000458_pt1 | contig 10114 bp, 10 predicted proteins | sample MedBloCARef_M3_FD_187854 | JGI IMG/M metagenome (GOLD analysis project Ga0208990, IMG submission 187854) | Forest soil microbial communities from El Dorado National Forest, California, USA - Mediterranean Blodgett CA Ref_M3 (SPAdes) (version 2) | ecosystem: Environmental > Terrestrial > Soil >...
ATTTCTTTAACGGTATTCGCCACGCGATGGAACTCGCGGAGGCGTTTCATCGGGAATTTCCTGCCGTAACGTACGACGTGACCATCAAGATCGAACACTTGCTCAAATATGAGAAGCACTTGCCCGCGCTTCGCGATTCGGGCTGCCTCTTTGTGATCAGCGCGGTCGAATCCGTGGATGATGCCGTGCTGGGCTTCCTGGACAAAGGACACACGCGCGAAGATTTTCTGCGCGTCGTCAAAACGTTCCGCGAACTTGGCATAACGCTTCATCCGACTTTCGTGCCGTTCACGCCCTGGACGACAGTGGATGGCTACCTGGATTTGCTGCGAGTGATCGAGCAACAGGGTGTGATCGAAAATGTCGCGCCCATTCAGCTTGGTATTCGTTTGCTCATCCCGGAAGGCTCGCGAATGCTGGAATTGGAAGAGCTGCGTCGCATCGTTGGACCTTTCGATCCGCAGTCGCTGGCCTACCCCTGGAAAAACGCCGACCCGCGCCTGGACGCTCTCAGCGAAACCGTGCAGGAGATCGCCGCCGCGGCGGAGCGACAAAAGGAATCGCGCCCGGCTACATTCGAACGCATCTGGAAGGCAGCACACGCCGCAGCCGGATTGCCCACTCCACAGATCAACACGTCGGCACCATCGCAGGCGAGTGTTCCGTTTCTCAGCGAACCCTGGTACTGCTGTGCAGAGCCGACCCGGGACCAGTTGGTCTCCATCGGCGCCCAGAAGCCGCTGGTGAAAAATGCCGTCGCAAGCGCCGATGGCTTTGTTTGATCCCGGCGCGGAAACGCGGTTCTCTTGCATTTGTAGGGCCCGCCTTCCGAGGCGGGCCGCTCTTCGTAAATAATCTAGACTACCAATGACCGACCCGTCCAAACGCTTGCTGCTCTTTACCGCGAAACTCGGTTACCAAACGCGCAGTTTTGAAGATGCCGCGCGCAAGCTGGGCGTGCAGCTTGTTTACGTCACCGATCGATGCCACCAGCTCGAAGACCCGTGGGGCGATCAAGCCATCCCCGTGCATTTCGAAACGCCGGACGTGGCCGCCTACACCGTCATGGAAGCGCTTCGCGGCCAGGATGTCAGCGGGATTCTCGCCCTCGGTGACCGGCCCGCCGCTGCTGCCGCTTATGCCGCGCGTGGTCTGGGAGTCCGTTACAACCATCCTGCGGCCGTCGAGGCTTGCCGGAGCAAGCTGCGCATGAAAGAAGTCTTTCGAGATGCCGGTCTCTCTGTCCCGTGGTTTCGGAATTTTCCCATCGATCCCGCGCCCGAGCCGGTGCTGCTGGGTATCTCCTATCCCTGTGTGCTGAAGCCGCTTTCACTTTCGGCGAGTCAGGGAGTCGTGCGCGCGAACAATCGTGAGGAGTTTCTCGCGGCCGCGGCGCGGGTTCGGCGGTTACTCAAATCCCCGGACATTCTTGCCACTCGCGAGGCCAATCTCGATCGGATGCTCGTGGAAGGTTACATACCGGGAAGGGAAGTAGCCGTCGAGGGACTTCTCACCGATGGCGCTCTCAGCATATTGGCAATCTTCGATAAGCCCGATCCGCTGGAAGGCCCGTACTTCGAAGAGACGATCTACGTCACGCCGTCACGGCTTCCCGAATCCGTACAGCGCGCCATTGAGAAATGCGCGAGAGATTCGGCGCGAGCCTTGGGACTATCGCATGGACCAATCCACGCGGAGTTTCGCGTCAACGAGGCTGGAGTGTGGCCACTGGAAGTTGCGCCCCGGCCGATCGGCGGGCTCTGCGCTCGAGCCCTGCGATTTTCGTTTGATGGGGCAAGTGAGCCAATCGGGCTCGAAGAGCTGCTTTTTCGCCACGCGCTGGAACTCCCCGGATGGAATTCGCCGCGCGAACGAATCGCCTCCGGCGTCATGATGATTCCCGTCCCCAAGAGCGGGATTCTGGAAAGCGTCTCTGGAGAAAAGGAGGCTCGTTCGATTCCGGGGATCACTGAACTGGCTATCACCGCACGGTTGCACGATGCCATTGCCGCCTGGCCGGAGGGCTCGAGCTATCTAGGGTTTCTTTTTGCGCGTGGGAGCACGCCGGAGAAAGTCGAGCAGTCACTCCGCGACGCCCATGAAAAATTATCGTTCACGATTACGCCAGGCTTGCCGGTCGAACATCCCGCGACGCACCGAATGACGAACCAGGGGAATTAGCCTTTTGCCTTTGGCGCAACGTATCCCTCGGGCAATTTAGCGCCTTCGCCGAAGAAAAACTGCTCCATCTGCTCTTCCATGATTTTCTGCGAGTTGGGATCTAGGGGATTCAGCCGGTACTCGTTCATGACCATCTTGGAGTGCTCCAGCCAGAGCTTCCAGGCGTCCTTCGAAACGCTTTCGTAGACGCGCTTGCCAATCTCTCCTCGCCATGGAATGCGATCCAGCCCGGGCAAATCTTTGTCAAATTTCACGCAGTGCACCATGCGCGTGCCGGGCTTCACTGCTTCGCTGGGTGCCGGTGTTGGATCACAAGATTCGTTCGCCATGCTCTTCTCCTCACGCGCGTTCTTCCTACTCACCTTACTGCAACTTCCCCGAAATTCCTAGTTGCGGGCAGCCTTTCCACACCGGTCCTCCCAAGTCCTATTGCCTCGGAGAAAGGGCGCATCAGGTCGCAAGAAAGATATGGAAATAGTCAATACAGCAAGAGTAGAATGCTGTTTCGCAGAATTGCCAGGAGACACCTTGCCGCTACCCACGCAGGCGATCTTTCCAGGTTTTCTGCAAAGCGCTTATCGGCGGGAGTTGCAGAACCTCTCCGCCAATAATGCGCTTGCCCGGCTCTGGGCCAAAGACGCTTCCCTGTGGCCGGTGGAACAGTACCAAACGGAATCCCTGAAGAACAATCTGCGTTGGCTCGATTTGCCCGGGCAGTTGGGGCCATTGCTCGCCCGCGTGGCCGCCCGTGCTGCGAAGGTTGAACCCGCGGGTTTTGAAGACGTGGTCTTTGTCACCATGGGAGACTCCAACCTGGCGGCCGAAAGCATTTTGCGCTTGCCCGCTGCAAAGCGCGGAACAAGAACCTTCCTGCTCGACAACATCGATCCCGATTCCGTCCGCGACTTCGATGAAATGCTGCACCTCGACAGGACCCTCTTTGTCTTTGCCAACAAGTCAGGAAAACACATCGAGGCACACTCTTTACTCTTGTATTTTCTCGAAAGACTGAGAATGCTGGGGATCCATTCTCCGGCGCGTCATTTTGTCAGCCTGACCGAAGAAAATTCCTATCTAGCTCAGCTCGCCGGGGGATATGACTTCCTTGATAATTTTCTTGATCCCCCGGGCATCCATGGCCGCTATTCATCGCTGATTCATTTCAATTTTTTTCTCGCGGCGCTCTGTCGGTTGCATCCGGGTGACCTGCTCGCACGCACGCAATCGATGCGCGATGCCTGCGGTCCCTCTGCCCCAGGGGAAGCAAACCCTGCGTTATCGCTCGGTGCCTTCCTGGCGGCGGCGGAAATCGAGGGCCTGGACCGGCTGGTGTTCTTCAGCACGGACAGCTTAAAGCCTGTGGCGCGCCGGATCGGGTATCTGGTGGGGGCAAGCACCGGCAAGAAGGGGCGCGGAATCGTCCCGATATTCGGACGCTCGTCGTACCGGCTCGAAATGCTTCAGCAGGGCTGCTTCGCCGCCATTCTCAAGATGGCTGGTGAAGAAGACCGCGAACTCGGCAGGAGACACGACGAGTTGCGCGCAGCCGGTGTGCCGATGGTCACCATCGAATTGAACGGCCCCGAGGAATTAGCGGTCGAGCTTTTCAAATGGGAGATTGCGACCGCGCTGGCTTGTTCGCAGCTCGGGGTCAATCCTTTCCACGATCCAGACATCCGGGAGAGCAGGACAAGGACTGTGCAAATATTGGAGCAGATCGCGACCAAGCGCCAATCTCCTACATCGGCCACGCGCGCGCGTGAGGGAGAAGTCGAGCTGTATGCCGAGGGCGGAACACGCAGGCAGATCTCCACGCTGAATATGACCGAGGCACTGCGTACCTTTTTTGGCTTGCGTCATCCGCAAGGCTATATCGCGTTGCTGCCCTTTGTGGGCTTTGGGGAGTCCCAAAAACTAGTAATCCGGCGGATTCGTGAGCAGCTCGAATCCGCGTTGGGCCTGCCAGTGCTGGTAACTCCCGGTCCCGGTTATCTTCATTCCATCGGACAAATCTACAAGGGCGGCCCGGCGAAAGGACTCTTCCTGCAGTTGACCGCAGCCCCGGCAAAGGATCTGGGTATTCCAGGTGCGGACTATTCCTTTGGGCAGTTGCAACTTGCGCTGGCACTGGGTGACTTCGAATCTCTTAGCCGCCGGCGAAGACCCGTAATACGATTGCATCTGTCGCGTGGGGCCGAACCAGGCCTGCTACACTTGGAAGCCATCCTCAACAACGCGGTCGGGAAGAGGCATTTCGTTGCGCCGTAGATTTCGGGTCTCTTCACGTTCTCGCTAATCGAATAGTATGGCCGCAAGATAAATGTAAATACCGGAGGAGCTGCGCCCTTGGCTGAGATCACCACGCTATTCTGGGACATCGGCGGCGTCATCCTGACAAATGGCTGGGACCGCGGATCACGAAAAGAAGCCGCAAGCGTTTTTCACCTGGATTGGGAAGAATTTCAGGACCGCCACGATCTCTCTTTTCCGGCCTTCGACTCCGGACAGATCACCTTGAATGAATATCTCGACCGGACCTTGTTCTATCGCCCGCGCAGCTTCACGCGCGAGGAATTCACCGCCTTCATGTTCGCGCAGTCCAAGGAATTCCCGGAGACGCGCGCCATCCTCGATAAGGTCTCGAGCTCCGGGAAATACTTTGTCGGCGCCATCAATAACGAGCCGCTGGAGCTCAACCAGTACCGCATTGAAGCCTTCGACCTTCGAAGGAACTTTCTCGTTTTCTTCAGTTCCTGCTACGTTCGCTCCCGCAAGCCTGAGGAGATGATCTTTCGCGTGGCGCTGGAAGTCACACAGCGCCCGCCGGAGCAGTGTCTTTTCATTGATGACCGCCCGCTCAATCTGGAAGCCCCGCGGCGACTGGGGATGAACACCATTCACCATCAGAACGCGGAGCAATTGCGTTCGGAGCTTGGAAACTATGGGGTTGAGGTATAGTTTTGGGCGGACGCTGCATCAGATACCTGAACAGGGCGCAACTTGGCGGAGGGAGTGACGATGGCTGCGGATACCGTTCGTTCCGGTTCGGTGTACGGAGGCGTGGTTGAGCCCTGCACGGTAGTTCTCTTCGGCGCCTCGGGAGACCTCGCCAAGCGCAAAGTCATTCCCGCCATGTACGACCTGGCGATTCACAATGCGCTGGGGCCACGTTACGCCATCGTGGGCTTTGCGCGCACGCCCATGTCCGAAGACGCTTTTCGCGCCACTCTGGGCGACGCCGCCAAGAGCATCTCCGAAGTCGGGCCCATCGATCCGAAACGGTGGGACGAGTTCGCTTCTAACCTTTATTACACTTCCGGGGATTACGCCAACCCGGAAGCTTACGCTCAGCTTGCCAAGCGCCTCGCCGAACTGGAATCTTCAAAAAGCATCGGCGGCAACCGTCTCTTTTATCTTTCCACGCCGCCGGAAGTTTATCCGGACATTGTCGAGCAGCTCGGCCGCGCGGGACTCGCTCGCCCCTCCTCGCCAAATTCCTGGGTGCGCATCATCATTGAGAAACCGTTCGGACGGGATCTGGCGTCAGCCAAGGCCTTGAATCAGATTGTCCTCAACGTTTTCGACGAAAAACAGGTCTACCGCATCGACCACTATCTGGGCAAGGACACGGTACAGAACCTGCTCGTGCTGCGCTTTGGCAACGGGATTTTCGAGCCTCTTTGGAACCGTAATTACGTCGATCACGTGCAAATCACCGCGGCGGAAACGCTCGGTGTCGAGCGCCGCGGCGGTTTTTATGAAACGGCGGGCGCGCTCCGCGACATGATTCAGAGCCACGTTCTCCAATTAACATCGCTGGTAGCGGTGGAACCTCCCGCCTCGTTTGATGCCACCTCTGTGCGCAATGAAAAACTGAAGGTGCTTCAGTCCATCCGTCCCTTCGATTTGGAAATGGTCGCGCAAGCGGTGGTTCGCGGACAATATGCTCCCGGAAAAATCGGGGATAAGCCCGTGCCCGGCTACCGCGAAGAGCACAACGTGAATCCAGCTTCCAAGACCGAGACCTTTGTCGCCGCCAAACTGTTGATCGACAACTGGCGCTGGGCCGGCGTTCCGTTCTACCTTCGAACCGGCAAGCGCCTCGCCAAGCGCACCACCGAGATCATGATCCAATTCCGCTGCGCTCCGCACATGGTCTTCCGCGAGAAAGAAATTGAGCCCAACCGTCTGATCTTGAATATCCAGCCGGACGAAGGCATTTCCGTTTCCTTCGGCGCAAAGCGTCCGGGAACCGAAATGAGCATCGGAAACGTCACCATGAATTTCTGCTATCGTGAAGCGTTTGGGGAGGCCACGCGTAGCGCCTACGCGACACTCTTGAACGACTGTGTGCGCGGCGATGCCACGCTCTTCGATCGCGGCGACAGCGTCGAGGCCGCCTGGTCGCTCGTCGATCCCATCCTCGACGTCTGGAGTGCCGCCAAGAGCGCCACCGTGCCACAATATCCGGCGGGAAGTTGGGGGCCAAGAGAATCCGATCTTCTGCTCGAACGTGATGGCAGACAATGGTACAACCCGTAGTTGCAGCATCTGATGTAGAACAAACATAGAGTCCGGGGTAGGGGGAACAGGTGATCCTTGCAGGGGACGTTGGCGGGACGAAGTGTAATTTGGCGCTCTTCTCGGAAAAACGCGGCACGCTCACGCCTGTCTTCAGGCAGCGTTTCGCAAGCAAGGAGTTCGCCCAATTCGAGCGCATCGTCAAGGAATTCTCGCGCCAGGCGGCCGAACATCTGGGCAAGGAACGTATCATTGCAGCTGGCTTCGGCATTGCCGGCCCGGTGATCAATGGCAGCGTTCGAGCCACGAATCTTCCATGGATCGTCGATACTGCGTCCCTCATCAAAGAGCTGAATGTTCCGCACGTCGTTCTCTTGAATGACCTTGGCGCCACCGGCCACAGTATCGAGCATCTTCCTCCCGAAGACTTCTGCGTCCTGAATCCAGGCAAGCCTGAGCCGGGCGGAACCCGCGCATTGCTCGCGGCCGGTACAGGTCTTGGCCAATCGATTCTAGTGTGGGACGGCGTGCGCTACCGCGTTGTGCCATCCGAAGGCGGCCACTCCGACTTCGCCCCGCACACCGAGCAGCAGATCGAACTCCTGCGCTTCATGCGCCGCCGCTATCCTCAAGTAAGCTGGGAACTCATCCTCTCCGGCCGCGGCTTCCGCACCATTCATGAATTTCTCGCGCCGAAGGTTACGCATGCTACGTTTGAAGATCCCGACGCCGATCCCGCCCCGGAAATTACGCGCCGCGGTTTGGACAAGTCCTGCCGCGTCTGTTCCGACACCTTGGATCTCTGGACCGCCATCTATGGTGCCGAAGCAGGCAATCTCGCCCTGAAAGTCCTCGCGCTCGGTGGCGTCTACGTTGCCGGCGGCATCGCCGTCAAAATCCTCGAGAAAATGAAAGACGGCACCTTTTTCCACGCCTTCAAGGACAAGTGGAAATTCGAAGGCCTCCTCAGCGATATCCCCGTCTCCATCGTCCTCAACGAATCCGCCCCGCTCCTCGGAGCCGCCTACGAAGCCCTAGCCGCCACCGATAAGTAGCCCCTCTTGGAGTGCGGGAGCTTGCTCCCGCTTTTCTGTCAGCCCACCTCGCCCCGTCACCGCGGTTGTTCCCATTACGGCCCACCGCCCCCCGCTCCTCCGAATTTCGTTTTTAGGTTTTCCGAATTTCGTACCTTCGCCTTTGCAGATTTGAATGACCCCCACGGTCTTACCGGCCGCGTATAATGCAGGAATGCAGCACCCTGAGCTTGTTATCGTTAAAACGTTCGGCAGCCGGCCCGAGGCGGATATCGCGAAAAGCGCGCTTGCGTCAGCAGGCATCGATGCGATGATTCAAGCGGACACAGCCGGCGGCATGCGCGAACACCTAGCATGGTCCGGGACCGGTTTTCGTTTGCTGGTGCGCGAGGACGACGCGCGGGCGGCGCTCGAGGTACTTACGCCCGCAAACGAGGCAAGCGTAAATGACGGCGAGGGGAAGTCTCCTATCCCGTAGGGCCCGCCTTCTGAGGCGGGCCGCTCTTCTGACCCTCGTCATTCACTCGCAACACCGCACTCCGAAGTACTCCTTCTCTCAAATTCACCTTGCTACGCTTGATCAGTGCCTCTCCTCGAAGAAAAATTCGGCGCCTGGAAACCCGTCTCCCGCCTCACCGGAATCGCCTGGCTCTGTTTCTACGCCCTCTTCCTCCTCTACGCCTTCGCAGACCGCTCCGGCTTCCTCATCCTCGATTACGTCAATCTGATCATCCACGAAGGCGGCCATTTCTTCTTCAGTTGGTTCGGCAACACCATCATGATTCTCGGCGGAACCCTCGGCGAACTGCTCGTGCCACTCTTGTGCGCCATCTATTTCTTCTGGCAACGCGAAGCCACTGCCTTCGCCTTTTGCAGCTTCTGGTTCTTCGAGAATTTCCCCTACATCGGCACCTACATGGCCGACGCCCGCACCGCAGCCTTGCCCCTGGTCGGCTCCGGCGACTCCGACTGGGAAATTCTCTTCACCCAGTGGGGCGTCCTCGCCCAGGACCAGAAAATCGGCGGCATCATGCGCGCCCTCGGCTGGCTCGGCATGCTCGCCACAGTGGCATGGCTGGCCCACCGCGTCCGCCATGCAGCACAAAGTAACACCTCGAAAGCTCGTTTGTAGTAGCGCAGCATGCTGCGCCCTAAGTGTCTGTCGCCTGGGATGAGCAGCAGCGTAGGAGCGGCACCCAACTTGCGCACTCATCTGAAAGTTGCTACAATTGTTATAACATATGGAGGGCGTCATGCTGGAACTCAAGATTCGCAAAATCGGCAATTCCCTCGGCGTCGTTCTTCCCAAGGAAGCCGTCAGCCGCCTGCAAGCCGGCGAAGGCGATCGCCTTTTTCTGATCGAAGGCCCGGAGGGTGCCTATCAACTCACACCCTACGATCCCGCCTTCGCAAAGAAGATGGAACAGGCCGAGAATATCATCGGCAGGTATCGCAACACCCTGCACACGCTCTCCAAGTGAGTGAACCTATTTGGATCGATGAGCGCGATGCCCTCGCGCTTCATGACCGTCTTCTCGCCCTGGATGGAGGCGCTCCGGGAGTGCGCGATATGGGCCTCCTTCAGTCCGCACTCGCCCGGCCGCAGCAACTCTGCGCCTATGGTGATAACCCGGACACCATCGGCATGGCTGCTTCCTACACCGCCGGCATTGTCCGCAACCACCCCTTCATTGACGGAAACAAACGCACCGGCTTCCTAGTCGGCGTCCTCTTCCTCGAACTAAACGGCGTGCGTTTCACCGCCACCGAAGAATCCGCCGCCCAAGCCATCCTCAGCCTCGCCGCCGGCACCCTCGATGAACCTGCCTTCGCCGCATGGATGCACGCACAAGTCAAGCGTCTGTGATTGTTCTCCAGAGCCGAACGCCTAACGGCCTTGACCAGATTTGCCAGTCTAGAGCGCGGACGCTTCGCAGGTGGATCACCCTTTGCACGCTAGGACGACCAAGGGTGGCCTGCCTTTTCGGGTTCGGTTTTTAAAAAGGTGGACTATTCTTCGCCTCGCCTCTTGCTAGCCTCTTTGTTTTTATGGATTTGACTCGGACCTCCCATCGCACGCTCTTTTCTTTCTGATTTCTGATTTCACCTTTCCATCCCCCGCCCTAACTCCTGCCCCGCCAATCACTTCCAAATTACATTCAATTTTATCTTGACAGTACGGTACTTACATGCTAACATGCCATGTGGTTGTTAGCCGCCAGTCTGACCGTTCCGCCCCGTGTCCCCCTCTTCCCGCAACTTCACACGTAACAAAATTTCCCGTCGTCCATCCTCTTTCAATTCAGCAAGTTACAAAATGCTTTTCCTGCAACTCTTTTGTTTTGAAAACGATCCATTTTGATGGGGGGGTGTATACG
>Ga0208990_1000459_pt1 | contig 10111 bp, 12 predicted proteins | sample MedBloCARef_M3_FD_187854 | JGI IMG/M metagenome (GOLD analysis project Ga0208990, IMG submission 187854) | Forest soil microbial communities from El Dorado National Forest, California, USA - Mediterranean Blodgett CA Ref_M3 (SPAdes) (version 2) | ecosystem: Environmental > Terrestrial > Soil >...
AGCAAACGAATCGGCGAATACGCCGTTCTTGCCGTGGAAAGACTATATTGGGGGAGGAGCCACGAATTGCATCAAGTACCGAAGTGCAAAACACCCCTGAACGACGAATCCGCCGAACCGTCGGGCGTTCAGCCCTCCGGCGGCGCTATGTAATAGCCTGGCCGTGCACGTACTTTCAGATCCTTGCGTTTTACGTTCACTCTAATCTTGTGGTATCCCGTCTCCTTTGTGCCCTTGGGCTCGTAGGTCAACGAATACTGTGAGTGCAGCTCCGCGGCAATCTCGTCCACAGCTTTCTCCATCGACTCGGGTCCGAATGTGGCGATGTGGCGGCCGCCTGTTCCCGCCGCAGCTTTCTGAAGAGCGTGACCGGCAATCTGGTCTTTGATATTTTTCAGCGCCCACAGATTGAAATTCATGAGGTTCCCGTGGCCGTAACGAATGTCTTCCGTAGGCTGTATCTGCACCGTTCCGGGCATCCCAGACTGTGGAAATGTCCCTTCCGGTGTGATCCGATGCCTGACGTCTTTCCCGGGTGCCTCCAACTCCGCTAGGGTAGTCGGAATCCCCACGGAATAAATCGCTATGTTGTAAAGCTGCGCTCGCTGTATAACAGCATTTAGCCGGGTATCGCTCCCTACGTCGGTCGCTTCTGACATAACTACTATGACGAGGCGGCGTTCCGCCAAATCAGCCGCAGATTGCCGCCGTAGACGACCGCTCAGCATGTCTACTCCTGTAGACATCGCGTCAAGCAACTTCGCGCGTCCCGTACCGCACTTCAATTCACTCATCGTGCTAAAGATTGTCTCGTGATTGGTCGTAAAGTCTGTCAGCTTGTCCACGGAATTATTGAAACCCAACACCGCTGCTTCGTCGTCTTGGCCCATCAACACATCCGCGAAAATGATTCCGGTCTTGCGCATGTCGGGCAGAAGAGGCTCAACTCGCGAACTGGTCTCCACCAGGAGGACCATCAAAAGCGGAGCGCGTCCCAAATCAAGATACGCGATTTTCTGCGGCACCCCATTGTCCATGACTTGAAAATCTTTCGCGTCCAGATTAGAGACCAATTCGCCCTCTCTATTCGTGACCGTAACGGGCACATTCACCAAGGACGCGCGCACCCGGATTTTCCCCTGTGGCGCCTGTGGCACCGACGTGCTCGGCTCGTGAACGATTGGAGCGGAAGGACCTTGGCCTAACGCAGTGTCCACGGTCAATATGGTAATGCAGGCCAAAATCCACGAAGCCCTATGCTCTTTCATGTTCCACCATTGGAAACTCTGGGGCGACCGATCTTGGTCCAATTGCTATAGACGCAGAAACTGACAGTTCTGACAGCACGGCGGAAGCATTGCCCGCACAGTTGCCTTGGTGCAGCAGAATCGCTTGCGCTGGCCCTCGACTGAGCTGCCCCCTCTTCCGCACTCGTCAAAATGCGAAAATCATATATGCTTCTGGTCGAATCTGGGGGGTGAAGGTCACGACGACTGCGAGAAGAAACACGTAGTAAGCGGCTAGCACGTTCGGAGCGACAATGTGACCGAAGATCAAGTCAGTAATAAAATCCCGCATAGGAGTTTGTTCACCTGCTGCACGTTTGTGGCATCGCCAGTGCCTTAACCGGCAGAATTGGACATCGGGATTCGCGCGCGGATTCTCGCGCCAAAGGCCACTGTCCGAACGAAAACACCACACAATTCGAGAGCTTTGGTGGAATCGCTCGACGCGCGGTAGCTTCCCTCATGCTTTTTTCAGGAACATCAGTCTGCTCGTCATCCCATTCCAGTCAACCGAAATCGTTTCTCCCGTCGTCACCTGATCCGTTGCCAGCAGGCTCGCTAGCGGATAAACCAGATGCCGCTCAATCGTTCGCTTCAAATGCCGTGCTCCATATTTTAGGTCCGTCCCTTCGCGTAGCAAGAAATCCTTTGCGGCTCGCGTGGCTCGAAACACGAAGTGTCCCCTCGGCGTCTCCAATAGGCGCTGCTGCACCAATGTAAGTTCGATCTCCAAAATTCGTTCCAACTGCTCCCGGCGTAGGGGCCGGAAAACTACTGTCTTGTCGATTCGGTTTATGAACTCCGGAGCGAACTTCCGTTTCGCCGCTTCCGACGCCATCCGTTCAACCTTCTCATCCAGCCGCGGTTTCTCTCCTAGTGTCATCGCTGCTGCAAAACCCATTCCGCCCGTCATCAGCTCGGTGATCTCGCTGCCGCCCAGGTTCGAGGTCATAAAAATCATTGCCTGCGATAGGTCAACTCGCCGATTATCGCCCAGCGTCAAGGTTGCCTTATCCAACATCCCCAGCAGCAATTGCCAGAGTGCGTCACTCGCCTTTTCGATTTCATCGAACAACAGGAAGCTGATCTTCAAGGTCTCGGTGTGATATTGCGCCAGGGCTTCCTGGGTGATCACAGGACGCGTTTCGCGGTGCCCCAAATAACCGGGCGGTGAACCGATCAGCTTCGCGATTTCGTGCGAGTGTTGGAATTCGGCGCAGTCAACCTTGATCACTCCTCGCGGATCGCCGAAGAGCACCTCCGCCGCAACTTCGACAATCCTCGTCTTCCCCGTACCCGTCGGCCCAAGAAATAACAAATTACCCACAGGACGGCCAGGGGATTGTAGGCCGGCTCGAAACACTCGGTAGAGGTCCACGACTGCCTGTACTGCTTCGTCCTGCCCAACAATTTTCTCGCGCAGTCGCACCTCGAATTCCCGGGACTCCGCCCCCTGGACTGTGGGATCTAGCCGTACTGCCTGTGCCCGTGCTCCCAAGACCTGCCCCCAATAGATCTAAGCTGTCACAGTTGCGCCGAGTGATGTTCGTTCCTCCGGCGTGTCTGCGGGTGATCATCCGTAATCAGCTCTTGCAATTGCATATGATTCATATCCCCTCGGTGCCGGACAATCACATCGCCACATATTCTGATCCCTTAGGAATGCTTGTCGTTGCCCCGGAGCATTCAAAGATGATCCAGTCGGGTGATTGGGCCAAGCCTTCCATCGACGCGACTGAATACCACGAAGGTGGAATGTTCCGCAGGATCTGGCAGGTCCGGGCACCCGACAAGCTTGGTTGCGTTCCAGCAACGAAAATCACCTCGGTCCAGTTCATAATTGCGCAAAATCCGGCGTTAGCAGTGTTGTCAGGCACCGCGAACGCCGATAGCATAGGGTTCTTTTATAGGCCTAATGTCTAGGTTCTCTGGAGAAGTGATGCCAAGTAAAAGCCTTGCGTGGAGATTGGTTTGTCTTCTAGGTTTTGCCAGTACCATTTGTCTGTCTGGACGAGGGCAGGTTTGGGATTTCTTGGGTGATGCGCAGATTGACGGCACTCGGGATCATGACAGGATCCAGGTCACGCGTCGCGATGGTGTCTTTCACACTATTCAGCTGCGGGTGAGTGGTGATCCCATTTTCCTCGACCGTGTCGTTGTCCACTTCGGAGATGGAACGTCGGAGGAACTGGCCGTTGGCGACCGTATCTGGCCAGGAGGAAGAAACCGCGTCATGGGCCTCGCCGGCAAGCCTCATACAGTCGAAAGCGTCGAGCTTTGGTATTACAGGGAGCCTTGGGACCACAGCCCCAGGGTGACTCTGTACGGTTCGTGACGACACCGCATGGGGTGTTCCGCGTGAACGCGCAACCCGGAAAAAGCCGCCCAGTAGCAAGAGGGACGGCTTCTGGCCCGATCATTGCACCTAAAGTTGTAGCCCAAACCATTCCGATGATTTCGCCGAACCCGGCATGGTTTCACTGCGTCCGAGCAGCGCGCCAAGAGTGAACCGCGAACCGCCGGGGATCCGTTAATTCATGGACTGCACGGGAACGCGCTTGATCAGCACAGCTGTCAGATCATCCTGCTGCGGCGTCCCTCGGGAGAAGCTAACGACCGCCTCATAAAGCTCGGCGATGATGATTTCTGGATCGCGATCACTGAACCTTCGAAGGACTTCGGCAAGACGATCGGTTCCGAATGGCTCCTGCCTAGGATTCTCCCATTCGAAAAAGCCGTCAGTGATGAGGAGCACCATATCTCCGCGTTCCATCGCGAGCTTGGTGGGAACAGCGCCTTCCATTTCCGGCAGTATTCCCAAAGGCAAAACTTGCGCATGCATGTATCGCAGAGAGTTGTCTCGGGCAGAGTAAATGAAAAGCGGACCATGACCGGCGGAGAGCAACTCCACTTGGTCGCTACCTTCTCGGAACACCGCCGCGACAAAGGTCGCAAAGCGTTCCGGCGTCAGGTCTTCCGAAAAAGACTGGTTGATATTTCTAAAGATCGTGGCCAAATTATCGTGTTCATTAAAGCTGGCACGCGAATAGGCACGGCATACAGATGCGAGTATTGCAGGGCCAATGCCGTGTCCGGTTACATCGGCCAAGAACACTGCCCACCGGCCGTCGGACAATCTCTTCCAATCGTAAAAATCCCCGCCAGTATCATCCGCCGATTGGCTCCAGCCTGCCACCGCAAACCCCGGAATTTGCGGCCGGAGCTTTGGTAAAAGCGACTGCTGAATGGATCGGGCGATCTGGAGCTCGTGCTCCACTTGCCTCAGCTGATGCTGTGTGTCAGCTTCACGCAGCGCCGCCTCTACGTAGCTACGAATTTGGGAAGCAACTATAGCAGCGAGAATTCCCGTGGCCGCAAGAAGCAAAGCAAAGTACGGAACGGCACTCTCGGTCACGGTAAATCCGTCCTTTGGGTTGAATCGCCATCCCAGAAAAAAAGCAGCTGTCAGATATCCGAATGCTGAAGTAAATCCAGAGAAGCAGCAGAGCCTCGGACTCAGCCGCAAAACAGACAGCAGGATGAGCGGGAAGTACGCCAACACCCAGGGTGTGGCCAAGGGCCTATAATCTACGTGCAGCTGCGTGCTTGATAAAAATGCCACTCCCGAGGCGGGGAAAAGAGATTCGAGCGTCAGAGTCCAATACCATGCGAACTGCGAAACCTCTTTGCCCGATTGCAGGGCCCGGTTCACTGCCCACAAAAGCCCCAGTTCAAATGCGATTAGGATCGCTGCCGTGATGAGCCCCCAACGGCTCATCGCCGAACCCAAGGCAAAGATCCGAACAGCGGCGAGAAGTACGAAGAACAGCACGAACACAACTATTCCCAGAATGCGTTTCTTCTCGCTCTTGAGCAGCGCCTGTCGGAACGTGGGAGAATCTTCACTGATTTGTTGAAAGAAGCTCGTCATCTCAGCCAAGCATCTTCGGGCAGACCTCTCGTGCAGCGCCGAGATCGCTCGTGTTCAACCGGCCTTCCGGCACAAACTAGATATTCTTCGCGCCAGCGGCGGCTGCCCTGACCTTAGCGGGTGCCGACTTTGCCTCACAGAGGGTGTTCTCGCCGGTTGCCTTCTCTGTGCTTTTCTCGACCTCGAGCGAACCTTTAAACCACGCTCCACTCTCGATAAAAACCTGCCGCATTCTCAAGTCTCCGGTCACCGACGCCTCGTTCCCGATTTCGATCCGGCCTTTTGCGCACACGTTTCCCTTCACGTTTCCCCTTACCAGCACGTCTCCCGCGGTGATACTGGCGGTAAGTCTTGCCGCCGGTCCAATGGTCAGTTGTCCCTCGCTGAGGCGGACGACACCTTCGACGGAGCCATCAATAAGAAGATCCTCGGCGCCGGAGATTTCTCCCTTCACTAGCAAGCTCGGGCCAAGCCACGAACTATTTGCTTGCAAGTTTCTGAGTTCCGGCTTCGCACTCTCCAGCCTGTCCGGATTCTTGATATCCCACATCTGGAGCCTTCCTTCGTTCAGGCGCCATAGCCAAGAAACAAAGAGGTTCGCTTTTCGCGACCAGCTACGAAATCCAGACCGCGGCGTGAACATCAGTTCGCCCTTCTTAGATCATCTTTTCTGTCCTTGGCATCCCGGCTCCGTCGCAAACAGAAGAGCAGATCCTCTAGCGCCTCGCTACTGTCAAAACTGACAGATAGCAACATCGGCCGCTGGAAATTAGAAAGCGAACAAGCATTCAATCCAGGCTTCCACAAAAGCGTTTATGTTTCGAAAACCGGTGGGTGGGCTCGCCGTATTTCTTCCTTTAACCTCCTGCTGATGAACCGTTCGCCCTGAAAGACGGCTTCCACAGCCTCAATTAGTTCGCTTACAGCGTCCAGCTTGAGGACGTAACCGTTCGCGCCAGTATTAAGTGCTTCTTCAACAACTTCCAGTGAGTCAGAACCACTCAAGAAGAGGATCTTTGAGTAGGAGGTAATTTGGCTGATTTGTCGAGCGGCTTCGATGCCATTGAGCTTGGGAAGGCCGATGTCCAGCAGAATCAGCTCTGGCCTAAGGTCACCGGCTTTTTCAACCGCTTCCACGCCATCGGAAACTTCGCAAACAATGCTCCATTCAGGCTTCCTCGGCGCAATCAACGAAGAGACGAGCCGACGCCAGGGCTCAAAATCGTCAGCAACTAAGATGCGGATATTCACGCCGTTGCTTTAGGACAGCCACGATAACGCGGAGCTTTATCATGGGACCTTATGGAAGCACGATTTAAATGCCACATAGTGAAAGCCAACAGTTGGAAGAATCCCCTCTAAGAGCAGGTAGCCTTATAATGCAAAAGGTTTAAGAATGGCCACGAGCAGATTAGCGGGACTGATGGGACTAGTCCTCGTAAATTCCCCTATCCAGCCCCTGAACTAGTCGGTCAATCGAAGCCCCGAATGCAGCACACACACGCAGTAGGGTCGAGACGGTGATCGGCCGGCCGGCCTCGATTTGTTGCCAATGGCGTGCGGAAAAACCATAGGAAATCATGTCTTCCTGAGAAAGGCCTCGCTTCTCTCTTAGCTTGCGGATTCGTTTCCCTAATCGAAGGAAGAATCTAATCTGATTCAAAACAGTCCGCATTCAGCTTGTCCTCGGCTCCAATTGCAATGCGCGCTGTGGCTCTGCGGGCGCGCTTTGCCACACGTCTCAAAATATGGTCAATAGGAGGCGAAGTCGTTGCTCGAAAGCAGCTATCTTCTACTTCTCCGGCTGGCAAAGACCCTGTTCGTCTGACTGGTTGAGCGTTTAACGAACTACAACAAAGAGGCGAATGCGCCAATTCTGCACCTAAAGACAGAAGTCTTCGTGATACCGCTGACTTGAGATCTGCGGAAAAATTCTCACAACAGCTTTAATGTGTGGGGGAGTAGTAGCCTGTTTTTGAGTATACGCTTAGCGGAGGAAGTCCCCTAGGTGCGTGCATCTTGATCTTAATTTTTCTCCATCGTCCATCGTGGGCTTTGTTGCTCGGCCGGTATCCCAAGACGTATTGATTTCTAAGCTCCAAACTGATCTTTGTTGCGACGTCGGGCAATTCGTTGAGGTTTTCAACGGCGAACACACGTCCGCCCGTCATCTCCGTGATTTCGCTTAAAAGGGATGGACCGTTGAGCTCTTCGATCGTCTGACTGCGATTTCTGAGTGGATCGAAGATGCCGATGGCATAGAGCTGGGTATCGGCTTCTTTCACTAGCCGCTTGATATCGCTTTCTTGGTAGCGACTATGGTTATCACCGCCGTCGGACAAGATGAGCAAGGCACGTTTGGGGTGGCGTGCACCCCTCATTTGGCTGAGACCTAGATAAATAGAATCAAGCAAAGCCGTTCGACCCTTGGGGACGGTGAGCAGCAGGCGGCTTTGCAAGTCTTCAACACTGTTGGTAAACGGACTCGTCAGCTCGGCACGCTCATTGAAGCTAACGAGAAAAAACTCGTCCTCTGGATTAGCCGTCTTAAGAAACTCGACGGTAGCCTCACGGGCCTTGCCAAACTTGTTGCTCATGCTACCGCTGCAGTCAAAGATCACTCCGATTGAAATGGGAACGTCCTCGGAGGAGAAGGTGATGATTTCCTGTTCGACTTTGTCCTCGAAGACGCGGAAATTGTCTGGATCAAGGCCCATAATCAGACGATTGTAAGGATCGGTGACAACCACATTGAGAAGAGTCAATTCTACATCTACATGCAACACTTGGGAGGGCTTGATGAGGGTGCCTGGAACAAGTTTATTGACATCTTGGGAGCTGGGCCCAGCGTCTTGTTGAGCGAGAGTTAGTGCAGAGGACGGGGCTGCAGCCAGCCACGATGAATAAAGCAAGGTCAAAGTGAGGAAAAGGATTAATGATAAAGGCTTGGGTGCCACCTCGTGTTTCATTGCTTCCTCATCATCAATCTGGGCTTTCGGAGCTCCTGCGGGCTTACTCAGGATCGAGACTGACCCCTGTCAACCAAGCTATTCTCACGAGGCATCTATTGGAAACTGTCACAACAGACAGGTCGAAGGCTGGCACATGGGGGCTCTCCTTATGAGAACAGAAGCTAGGTTGCAAAGCGGATCTTTGGCAGCGACACACGGATCTGGGCATAGGCAACAAGGCGAATAACTCTCGTCTCGTTTCTCGCCGACGCCTTGCACTCGGGAAGAGGAGGAATCCATGAATTTGGTCATCATGGTAGAAGGCGCGTGTGTTGCCGATATTTCCGACTACACCCACCATTCATTGGACGACCCTGCGCAGCAATCGCAACCGATGTGCTAAGGTATCCCGGCGATGGCTTTGTTCTGCAGAACACGAACTACTACACGCCGATTCTCAGCCTGCCCTTGCTCAGTCTTGTCGTCGCCGACTTGGTGAGTCTCTCCCATCGCACCTGGTGCCAGCATTCTCGTAAGAGGAATGTGTCCCTGCTGAACGAGGATATTGGTAACTGCGTCAGCGCGGTCTTCACTGAGCTGTTGATTTAGTTCCGTGCTCCCGACGGTTGAGGCGAAGCCTTTCACTTCGATCATATAGCCGTTGATAGGCTTGGCTTTGTCGGCCAAGGCCAGCAGTTGGGGCGTGTACTTTGGATCTACCTTGGTTTTACCGTTGGCGAAATATACAGCGACCTCGTCAAAGATGTAGTAGTCGTCGAGCTGGCCGAAGCGAGCAATGGCGGCCTCAACGGCGGCTCTATTCGCGGCAATCTTGGCCTCGTGCTCGGTCAGCTTTGCTTGCTGTTGCTGCAAAGCTTCGTTTTGCGCTTTCAGCGCAGCGTTTTGTTTTTCCAGCTCCTCTTCGTTCTGCTGCACTTGTACCTTTGTTTCGTGCAGGCCGGCTTCAATCTTCTCAGCGTCTTGCAGATCATTACCTTTGAAGGAGACGGAAGTGGCTACCAGTTGTTTCTGATCGTTGTAGGTTCCTTCGGCTTTAACCTTGAGCCCCGGGATAAGCGCCGCCATGGACATTTGCTTCCTCCGCGCCTGGAACATTCCCTGCACCTGTCCTACCTGAGTGCTATCCGTCAGCAAGACGTTAACGTCCGTAGAATCTTCAGCCTTTAGAACCATCATCTCCCCGTTTCGTCCTTTGATGACACCCTGAACCTTTACGGACTGCGCAGCAGACACGGTGGTCAGCAACGCGAAGCCGATGAGCGACACTGCCACAACGTTTATCCTTCTTAAGGAATTGAAGTGAGCCATAACGTTGTCTCCTCTCATTCGGCTACTAGAAAATATCCGTGACGCCCCGAGGACGCAAAAGCACGAAGAAGACTCCTCTTTATTTGACTTCCTCCATAACCGGGGTCCAAGATCCGTCCGGGTTAAAGCGCTCCATTTTCGTGAATTCGTTGAGGGTGCCAGGTCCGAAGTCCCTCTCGTACACGACACCATCCTCGCTGACTATGAAGGTCTTCAGGCCCGTTTCACCGTATTCGGCAGGTGCCGCTACGAGGGCGAAGCCGCCAATCATCACGCCTTTCACTACGTAGTCCATTTGGCCAAGAGGGGCCGCCGGCCCCTGTCCTTTCAGAATCTTGAAGAAGTATCCATGGTATGGTTCTGCTCCGGGAGAGTATCCCTGTTCGATCACCCGGGCGATCTTTTCGCCAATTGGTCCGCCCCAACTGCCGTCCGGGTTTTGCCAGGCCAGGCCATCCTGTTTGCCGGGATTGCTTATAATGCTCTGGGCGTATTGATTGACGTCGAAACCTTCGCGTGGCTGGAGCGCATACTCGTGCTGTGCTTGTACATAGCCTCGGCAGATATCGATTGCGTCCAGTTCGTCGGCCCCGATGCCGCGTTGGAGGAGCTCC
>Ga0208990_1000460_pt1 | contig 10108 bp, 10 predicted proteins | sample MedBloCARef_M3_FD_187854 | JGI IMG/M metagenome (GOLD analysis project Ga0208990, IMG submission 187854) | Forest soil microbial communities from El Dorado National Forest, California, USA - Mediterranean Blodgett CA Ref_M3 (SPAdes) (version 2) | ecosystem: Environmental > Terrestrial > Soil >...
CGATCCCCTCGACCGTGAGCTTCACATGACGGCTGATGATCTCGGCAACGTTCTGTGCTATCATCCCCTTGGCTCCGGTCGTGCAGGTTTTGCCTCTCGAAAGGCGTTCAGACCGTACATCGGTCTTTGAGACTGGTCTTACCAGAGCTCGTCATGAACCGGCGATCGGAGCCACAAAATCCACACGCCTCGTCGGTCTGAGGCGAAGCCTCGCTAGATTCTTGATTTGACGCGCTTTCTTGACGCGAAAACGCTGTTAGTCCTGCATGTGCCGGAGCTCGTCGACAAGAACCCTGATATTTTCGCTGTAGTCGATGGGGACGGTGATCAAGTGCAACCCGCCGGCGGAAAATGCCTCCTCCAGCGCCGGGGCCAACCCCGACGCCGTCGTGACCCGCCGGCCGCGCGCGCCATAGGCGGCGGCGTAGGCGACGAAGTCGGGATTGTCGAACGTCAGCCCCCAATCCGCGAAACCATCGACGGCCTGCTTCCACCGGATCATGCCATAGGCATGGTCCTCGATGATCAGAACCACGAGATTGAGCTTCATCCGCCGCGCGGTTTCAAGCTCCTGGCTGTTCATCATGAACCCGCCGTCGCCCGCCACCACCAGCACGCGGCGCTGCGGATAAAGCAGCGCCGCCATCATCCCGGAAGGCAGACCGGCTCCCATCGTCGCCAGCGCATTGTCGAGAAGAAGCGTATTCGCGACATCGGTGCGGTAGTTGCGCGCGAACCAGATCTTGTACATCCCGTTGTCGAGCGCCACGATGCCGTCGGGCGGCATGACTTGCCGGACGTCGTGCACAATGCGTTGCGGAGTGAGGGGAAAGCGATCCTCTTCCGCACGATCGGTGATGTGATCCAGAATATCCTTGCGCAGAACTGCCCAGTCCGGATTCGTCTTCAGCCTGCCCTCCAACTGGCCGGCGAGCAGATCGAGGCCCTTGGCGATGTCGCCGATGACTTCAGCCTGAGGAAAATACACCTCTTCGACGGTCGCGGACACGAACCCGATATGAATGACCTGGTGTCGTCCCTGCGACATCAGGAACGGCGGCTTCTCAACCGTTTCATGCCCGATCGTCACGATGAGATCGGCGCGATCGATCGCCTTGTGGACGTAATCGCGTTCGCTCAAGGCAGCGGTGCCGAGATAGAAGTCCGACGCGCCGCCGACGGCGCCCTTCCCCATCTGGGTATTGAAGAAGGGGATGCGAACGCGACGAACGAAATCGGAAAGCGCCGGTGCCAATTGAGGACGGCTTGCGCCAGCGCCGAACATCAGCAGCGGAGACTTCGCGGCCAAAATCAGATCGGATGCGCGCTCGATGGCTTCCGGCGACGGCACCGGCAGCTCCGCCGCATGGGCCGGCACCAGCGGGGCGTCGCCCGCTTCCTCCGCGGCAACGTCTTCGGGCAATTCGAGATGCACCGGGCCGGGACGCTCTTCGGCGGCGACGCGAAAGGCGTTGCGGACCAGCGTCGGAATGCTCGATGCGCTCACGATCTGTTGCGACTGTTTCGTCAGCGGGCGCATCGCGGCCACGACATCGACAATCTGGAAATGCGCCTGTCGGCTTTGACGTATCGCCTTCTGACCGGTGATCAGCACCATCGGCATGCCGCCCAGAAACCCGTATGCAGCGCCGGTGACGAAGTTGAGCGCCCCGGGACCAAGCGTGCTGAGCGCGACCCCCGGTTTTCCAGTCAGCCGCCCATAGGTGGCCGCCAGGAAAGCTGCCGGCTGCTCATGGCGGGTGACGACGAGCTCGATCGAGGACCGCCGAAGGCTTTCGACGACGTCGAGGTTCTCCTCACCGGGCACCCCGAAGATTCGATCGACGCCCTCGTTCTCGAGGGCGGCAACGAGAAGATCCGATCCCTTCATGTTCGATCCCCGCTGTACATCCAAGAGCCCGAAAAGTTCCACCTGAGCTATCCGGGCATGTAACTATGAAAACTCTGGAATCGAAGTACGGGCACTATTTCTGAGGTGTGGATCGCGCCGGTATGACGCTAACGTTGCCGTTGGCAACAAGCCGATGGCCTAAGTCCTTGATATGGATGGTGGGCGCGACAGGGATCGAACCTGTGACCCCCTCGATGTCAACGAGGTGCTCTCCCGCTGAGCTACGCGCCCTAAAGGTCGGTCGTGACGGGTCCGGTCCGTATATCGGCTCCAAAGCGGGCAGGCAAGGACGCTTGGCCGGGTTTGGACAGCGAATCAGGCCGCCAGCATCTTGTTCACTTCACTGACCAATTCGCGAAGATGAACCGGCTTCGAGAGCACCTTGGCATTCTTCGGCGCTTCGGAATCCGAGTTGAGGGCGACCGCGGCAAAGCCGGTGATGAACATAATCTTGATGTCGGGATCGAGTTCCGAGGCGCGGCGCGCCAGTTCGATGCCGTCCATCTCGGGCATCACGATATCGGTGAGCAGCATTTCAAACGGCTCCTCGCGCAGCCGCTGATAGGCCGACAGACCGTTGTCATGGGGTGAGACCTGAAAACCAGCGTTTTCCAGCGCCTTGACCAGGAAGCGGCGCATGTCGTTGTCGTCTTCGGCGAGGAGGATTTTATGCATGGCGGTTGGTCGTCGAATCCCAAATAAGAGGATCAGTCCGCTCACTAAGCCCGACAGAGGGTAAATTTGGAGTGAAAGGTTCCGGGCGCGGTCGGCAGCGCGCGGCGCTATTTCTGTACTGGAACGCGGCTCAAATCAATGAAGGCGGGCATATTCCGCATCCTAGATATGTTCCAGCCGTTTTACGAGTTTTTTCGCTTGGCAGAACAGATGTGATTATCGACAATGGGTTCTCACAAAAACTCCGTTTTTATGGCAGGAATGGCGTGCCCAGAGCAGCGGATTCCAGGGACAGCGCCCGACGATGACCCAGTTTGATGGCGAACTGTCGCCTCCGTTCGAGATCGTGGAGCCGGCCGCGTGGCGGGCACCGATCATCTTCAATTCTCCGCATTCCGGCTCGGTCTATCCGCACGAATTCCTCAACGCCTCGCGGATCGATCTCGGCGCGCTGCGCCGCTCCGAAGATTCGTTCATGGACGAGTTGATCGGCGGCTTGAGCGACCGCGGATTCCCGGTGGTCCGGGTCAACTTCCCCCGCTCCTATGTCGACGTCAACAGGGAGCCTTACGAGCTCGATCCGCGCATGTTCAGCGGACGCTTGCCAAGCTTCGCCAATACGCGATCGATGCGGGTCGCCGGCGGTCTCGGCACTATCCCGCGCGTGGTCGGCGACGGACAGGAGATCTATCGCGAGCGCCTCAGCGTCGACGACGCGCTTGCGAGGATCGAGGCGCTCTACAAGCCGTATCACCGCGCGCTGCGGCGGCTGATCAACAAGGCGCATCAGGCGTTCGGAACCGTGGTGGTGGTGGATTGCCATTCGATGCCCTCGATCGGCGTGTCGCGGGATGAGCCGCGGCGGCCGGACGTGGTGATCGGCGACCGCTACGGCACCAGTTGCGCAACCCTGCTGCCCGACATGGTCGAGGAGACCATGAGCGCGCTGGGTTATTCGGTCGGACGCAACAAGCCCTATGCCGGCGGTTTCATCACCGAGCATTACGGCAATCCGGCAAGCGGACTGCATACCATCCAGCTCGAACTCAACCGTGCGATCTACATGGACGAGCGGCGGCGCGAACGCAGCGCGAGGTTCGCGCAGGTGGTGGCGGATTTCGCCGCGCTGGCCGACGCGCTGGCCACCGTTCCGCTCGGCGAGCTCGGACCATTCCAGACAGCGGCAGAATAGAGCTTTCGTCATTCCCGGGCGCGAGCGCAATCCATACTCACGATCGTGGTTGGATCCCGGGCCTGCGCCAAGCGGCGCGTCCACAGATGTGCAACTGCACGTCGGGGAATGACGAGACAAGAAAAAAGGGCCGCTTGAGTAAACAAGCGGCCCAAGTCTAGGGAGGAAACGCCCAAGGAGGGCAGCGATAACGCCAAAGCGCTACCGCACCGCAGCAATATGCGACCGCGCTGCACAAAATGCAAGGCCCTTTAAACCATTTCCGGTGCAAAGAATCACGCGGCTCGGCGGCGGGACAAAAAAGTCACACTAGGCGACTTCAGGATGTGATTTCAAATAGTTACATCGACAGCCATCGGCGACTAGGTCCCGCCCCCGTGTCCATATTCTTGATCTCCCGGATTCGTGATGGCGATGTCATCAGGAAACTGCACCGCTGCACGGGCTAATTCGAATCCGAAAAATAGCTGATATGGACGCCGGACAGGCGTCCGCTACCCGTGCGCGACTTGCAGGATTGGGCTAGGCAAGAGCCAACACATTCTCCGCTCCGACCAAGGAACAGCCGTGACGGTCATCGATTTTACAGCCTTCATTGGCCGCCTCGCGACCGCCTCCGGGGAAACCATCCTGCCGTTCTTTCGAACCTCGCTGAGCATCGATAATAAGAGCAACAGCCACGATTTCGATCCGGTAACCGAAGCCGACCGCGCGGCGGAAGCGGTGATGCGGCGGCTGATCAAGGCCAATTTTCCCCAACACGGCATTGTCGGCGAGGAATTCGGCAGCGAGCGCGAAGACGCCGAATATGTCTGGGTGCTGGATCCGATCGACGGCACCAAGTCCTTCATCGCGGGCTTTCCGATCTGGGGCACACTGATAGCGCTGTTGCACAAGGGCACGCCGGTGTTCGGGATGATGCACCAGCCCTTTATCGGCGAGCGCTTTTCCGGCGACAGCGGCTCGGCGCATTATCATGGACCGTCGGGCGAACGGAGACTGGCGGTGCGGCGCTGCGCGACGCTGAGAGAGGCGACATCGTTCACCACCAGTCCGCTTTTGATGAACGCCGCCGACCGCGCAGCCTTCGGCCGGGTCGAAGATGCGGTGCGGCTGACGCGCTACGGCGGCGATTGCTATTCCTATTGCATGCTCGCCGCCGGACATCTCGATCTCGTGGTCGAGACTGAACTGAAGCCCTACGACATCGCAGCGCTGATTCCGATCATCACCGGCGCCGGCGGCATCGTCACCACATGGGAGGGCAAGCCCGCGCAAGGGGGTGGCCGCATCATCGCGGCGGGCGATCCGCGCGTGCATGAAGCCGCGATCAAGCTGCTCAACAGCTAGCGAACCAATCGGGGCTCGCCTGTTGCCGCAAATCAAAGCCGGCGCGCTGCGCGGAATCGCGATGGGTTCCCCGGATCGCGCGCCGACCGCGCCGGAGGTGCCGACCACCGCCGAGGCCGGCATGCCGGATCTTCTGGCCGAAAACTGGTACGGCATGGTGGCTCCCGCCGAACCCCGGCGGCCATCGTCGACACCCTGAACAGGATCGCGGCCGAAGCCATGCGCGATCCCGCGGTGAAGGAAAGGCTCGCCAGTCAGGGCGCAACCCTGATCGGCGACACGCCGGAGCATTTCCGCCGCTTCATCGATGCTGAAATCAGGAAGTGGGCGAAAGTCATCAAGGACGCCGGCGTTGCGACGGAGCAGTGAGCAGTGAGCAGTGAGCAGTTGAGACCGTCATTGCGAAGGCAATAGCCATATCCCAAGCTCTGGATTGCTTCGCGGGCCTGTCATCGGGCGCGCATTCGCGCGACCCGTTGGCTCATCCGGGCTTCGATGCTTTAGCGCTGCGCGCCCTTGCGCAGATGCTCCACCAATTGCTTTGCCGGTCGCGGCAGCGTCTTGAAGCTGCGGGCGCAGATCGTCAGCTTCCGGTTCGCCCAGGGGTCGCGGATTTTGATCATCGTGATCGGCATGGAGCGTGCGCAACGCCTCGCGGCAGCTTCCGGCACAACGGCAATGCCGACGTCCGCCGCCACCAGCTGGCAGATCGCGTCGAAATCTCTCAAGCGCGCCCGAAATCGTAAGCGCACGCCGAGCCGGGCGGCGTGTTTTGCAATATGGACCTGAAGCGCGGTCGAGTTGGTCAGTCCGACGAAATCGCGGTCAGCCAACTCCGTAAAATCGATCTGGCGACGGCCGGCAAGATCGCCGCGGCGCGACGCTACCAGCGTCAACCGGTCCTCGCTGAACAGAAAGCGTTCGATGTTATCCGGCAACGCATGCTCGGCCGCAAAGCCGAGATCCGCAGCGCCGCTCGCAATCGCCGCGGCGATATCGGCGCTTTCGCGTTCCTCGACATCGACGTTGATATCGGGATGTTCGCGCAAAAATGCCGCAAGCGCCTTCGGCAAATGCTCTGACAGTCCCGAGGTGTTGGCGAGCAACTGCACGCTGGCCCTGACGCCGCTTGCGTAAGCCGCAAGATCGCCGCGCATCGCTTCCACATTGTGGATGATGATCCGGGCATGATCGAGCAGGCTTTCGCCCGCCGCGGTCAGCTCAATGCCGCGTCGGCCGCGCTTCAAAAGCGAAACGCCGAGGGCTGCTTCCAGGCCCTTGATCCGCGCGCTCGCAGACGCCAGGGCGAGATGGGCGCGGAGCGCGCCGCGCGTGATGCTGCGCGAATCGGCCACCGCGATAAACAGCTGGAGGTCGACCAGGTCGAAACGCATGGCGATTTCCTTCGAGCATGGTCCGGAAAAGCATGCTCTCGGACTTGATCCGAGGGTGGGAACCGGTTCTCCGAAAAGATCATGCTCAATCAAAGGGCTCTGCCTTCGTCATGGGCGAAGGCTCGCTCTGTAACCCGCAGATTGTGCCCTGAGCGTCGATCGGTCAATGTGACCGGATGTTCGAACCTCTCCTGATTCTCATCGCCGCGGCGTTCCTGCTTGCGGGTTTCGTCAAGGGCGTGACCGGGCTTGGCCTGCCGACCGTGGCGATGGGCCTGCTCGCCGTCACCATGCAGCCTTCCCGCGCGCTCGCCATCGTCATCGTGCCGGCGATCGTCACCAATATCTGGCAGACATTCGTCGGCCCTTACTTGCGCGACATCATCCGGCGGCTGTGGCCGCTGATGGCCGGCACGGTCGTCGGCATCTGGCTCAACGCCGGCATGCTGACCGGCCCCTATGCGCGCTACGGCACCATCGTTCTCGGCGTGCTGCTGGTGATCTATGCGATCGTCGGACTGAGCAAATTCAGCTTCAGCGTGGCGCGAACCGATGAAAAATGGATCGGCGGCATCGTCGGCCTCATCACCGGCGTGGTTTCCGCCGCGACCGGCGTGCAGGTGATTCCTTCGATGCCGTTCATGCAGGCGATCGGCATGGAGAAGGATGAACTGGTGCAGGCGCTCGGGGTGTTCTTCACCGTCGCGACCCTGGCGCTCGCCTTCAACCTCACCAGCGCCGGATTATTGAGTGCGGCGACCGCATTGCCGGGCGCCGTGGCGATGGCCGGCGCCTTCACCGGCATGTTTATCGGTCAGGCGGTGCGCTCGCGGATGAGGCCTGAAGCCTTCCGGCGCTGGTTTCTGATAGCGATGATTTTTCTCGGGCTCTATCTCGCCGGCAGCGCGATCTACGACGTCATGCGGTGACGGTCGTCACTTGAACAACGGCGTGCCCGGCACGAACGCATCGAACGCCGCCCAGAATTGGGCGCGGTAGCGGTCCTGCTCCTGCAGGATTTCGTGTTTCGAGCCGGCGATGACCAGATGAGAACCGGCGGGCAAATGATAGGCGAACTCCTCGATCGCCGGGGTCGAGACGATGGTGTCGTTGCTCGCGGCCAGCATCAGGATCGGCTGACGAATTTGGGAAGGGTAATCCGAGGCGCGGAAGCCGCGCATCGCCCCGAACGCGGTATCGGCCCAGGCCACCGCCGGCGATCCGATGCCCAGCGTCGGGTCTTCCTCGAGGATCGCGGCATTGCGGGCGTAGCGCACAGGATCGCTGGTCAACGGATTGTTGACGAATGAATCTGTGCCGGTCAACGCATCGCTGCCGCCGGGAATGTAGCGCCCGCCCTGGCCTGCGAAGCGCAGCAGGCGCAGCAGCGCGCGCGCCGGAAACGACGTGCGTCGTCCGGGAAGATCAATCATCGGCGCCGACAGCACCATGCGGTCGAACCAGCGCTTGCCGGCATGCGCGACGCGCAGCATCACCGCGCCGCCCATCGAATGCGCCAGCGCGAAATACGGCGGCGGGCAATCCGGCATCACCACCTGCCGCATGAAAGTTTCGACGTCCACTTCGAAATCGGAAAAATCGCGGACATAACCCTTGCGCGGATCGCGCAAGCGCCGCGACGAATGGCCCTGCCCGCGCCAGTCGATCATCGCCACCGCGAAACCGCGGTCGCGCAGGTCGCGCACGGTCTCGAAATATTTTTCGATCTGCTCGCCGCGTCCGGTGAAGACGCACACGGTGCCCTTGCGGTTGGCTGGCGGCGCCCAGCGTGCGAAACGCAATTCCGCGCCATCAGGCGTCTTGATGGTGCCGCTGACGACGTCCTCAGGAACCGGATTGGCGGGAATCGAGACGAGCGTCATGGCGGGAACCGGGTAGGTGAAAAGTGCTGAAATTCAAGGGCGGGAGCGTCAAAAGGGGCGTCGTTCCCGCCCTCTTGAACACCATTTGACCCCTCCCATATCACCTTCGTGCAGGCCGCTACCAGTGCTTCGGGAAACCGAACCACAAGGCTGCACTTAAGACGAAAGCCCGGCCCGATGGCGGGCGGGTTACTCAAACAGTCGCTCAATGGAGGACTACCCGATGCGCACCTACGATCTCACCCCGTTTTATCGTTCCACCGTCGGTTTCGACCGCTTCTTTTCCCTGCTCGACCGCGCAGCCGCAGACGGCAGCCCCGGCTATCCGCCCTACAACATCGAGCGCACCGGCGAGAACACCTACCGCATCAGCGTTGCGGTCTCCGGCTTCTCGCAGGGCGAGCTTTCGATCGTCGCGAAGGAAAATACGCTGACGATCAAGGGCGAGAAGTCAGCCAATGAAAACGCCAAGGACAAGTCCGAAGTGCTGTATCGCGGCATCGCGGCGCGCACCTTCGAACGGGCGTTCCAGCTTGCCGATTTCGTGGCGGTGAAAAATGCCTCGCTCGAGAACGGTCTGCTCCATGTCGATCTGGTCCGCGAGATTCCCGAGGCCAAGAAACCCCGCAGCATTCCGATCACTTCTGCCGCTCAGGCTCCGCAGGTGGTCGACGGCTCGGCCGAGAAAGCCGCCGCGTAACGCGCCGTCCTTTGCTGAATACGAAACGCCCCGGCAAATCGGGGCGTTTTTTCATTCGTAGCCCTCTCGAGCAACCGCGCCTGCACCTTCTACTGCACGCGACATCTGGGCTTCACATAGCTGTGATCCCCGTAACGTTGCGACTTCGGTGGACGAAAAGCACTTATGGGGCGCAACGCTTCACTCAGAAGGTTTAGTCACGGAGTTGGCTCGATGAAAATGGCTCGCGTCGTTCTAGCACTGGTCGTCGCCGCGCTCACAGGAACGCTCGGCGTATTTGAGGCGCAGGCCCAGACGGCCGCGCCCGTCAAGGCGCGCAACGTTGTGCTGGTGCACGGCGCGTGGGCGGATGGCTCAAGCTGGGCTGAGGTCATTCCGCTCCTTCAGGCCGCCGGCCTGAAAGTCACCGCCGTTCAAAATCCGCTGACCTCGCTCGCTGATTCCGACGCAGCGACACGCCGCGAATTGGCGCTGCAGGATGGCCCGACCGTGCTGGTCGCCCACTCCTGGGGCGGCACCGTCATCAGTGACGTCGGGATCGACCCGAAGGTCACCGCGCTCGTTTATGTCGCCGCGCGGGCCCCCGACGGCGGAGAGGATTTCCTCGCTCTTTCCGGGAAGTTTCCTACCGGACCGGTGCGGGCGGGCATCAGGGAAAACGATGGTTTCACCAAAATTTCAGAGGAGTCCTTTCTTAAATATTTCGCGAATGGCGTCGAGCGTAAGAAGGCAGAAGTGCTTTATGCCGTGCAGGAACCTACGGCCGCCTCTTTGCTCAGCGAACGAACCACAGCGGCAGCCTGGCACAGCAAACCATCATGGTATGCGGTATCGAAGCTCGATCAGACGATCAATCCGGACCTGGAGCGATTTCTGGCAAAACGCATGAATGCGACCACCGTGGAGCTGAATGCAGGTCACCTGTCTCTGGTGTCTCATCCCAAAGAGATCGCCGATCTGATCCTGGCTGCTGCCGGCCGCAAAGACAAAGAATAGCCCTCG
>Ga0208990_1000461_pt1 | contig 10102 bp, 9 predicted proteins | sample MedBloCARef_M3_FD_187854 | JGI IMG/M metagenome (GOLD analysis project Ga0208990, IMG submission 187854) | Forest soil microbial communities from El Dorado National Forest, California, USA - Mediterranean Blodgett CA Ref_M3 (SPAdes) (version 2) | ecosystem: Environmental > Terrestrial > Soil >...
CTTCGGGGTCTGCTGCGATCCGCACCAACCGCTCTTCGGCGCCGACCGCCTTGAGGCGACCCAGCGCGCGCATGGCGGCGCCGCGGGCGACCGCGCCCTCCGTCTCCGCCAGCTCGCTGAGGACGGGAATGGCGTCGTGGACGCCGAGCCGGCCGGCCCACTCGGTCGCAACCGGCCGGTCATCCCCGTCCATCTCGATCCTCGAGATCAAGTGCGCGGTCCCGCGCGCATCGCCGAAGCGGGCCAGCGCCGCGGCCGCGAGCGTCCGATCGAAATCGCCCTCCGCCTCCTCCTCGAGAACCTTCTCCAGCTCGGGCACCGCTGCGGCGTCGTCGAGCGCCATCAGTGCCGAGATCGCCTCCTGCCGCCGGTGATCGTCGCGCAGCGCCGCCAGCAGCTCCGGGAGCGCCGCGGAGTCGCGCGCCTCCGCGAGCGCGCAGGCGGCGGCGAACCGCATCGATTCCTCTTCGGAGGCGAGGGCGGCGCGGACCTGGGTGCGGGCCACCTCGCCGGGGATGCGCATCGCCGCCCAGATGGCCGCCATGCGGACCCGCGGCGAGGGATCCGCCAGCAGCGCGAGCACCGCGCTCTCGCTCTTCTGCAAGTTCTCGGGTTTCTGCAAGAGCCGCACGGCCGAGAGGGCAGCGGCGCGGACCAGGGGCTCCGGATCCGCGAGCAGGTCGGGAAGCCGGGGGGCGACCAGCTCCGCCGCCTGCGCGTCGCCCGAACGCCAGCGCTCGACCAGCTCGCGCAGCGCGTCGACGCGCTCGGCGCCGTCCTCGGAGTCGATCGCGTCGGCCGGATCGTCCGCCGGCGGCGCGGGCTCGGGCTCCCTCTTCCCGAACAGGGACGAGAAGAAGCCCATCACTTCACCGTGGAGCCCGGCTTGACGTCCGCAGGCAGCTCGATCGCGGTGTGCTCCCGGTCGCCTCCGCTGGCGTACAGCACCATGCCGTGCGAGACGAGCCCCTTGCCGAAGTCGCGGGGCGGCAGGTTGGCGACCACGCACACCACCTTTCCCACCAGCTCCTCGGGCGCGTACGACTGTGCGACGCCGCTGACGATGGTGCGCGGTGTGGCCTCCCCCAGGTCGATCGAGAGCTTCAGCAGCTTGTCCTTCTTGGGCACGCGCTCCGCCGCCAGCACCTTCCCTGCCCGGAGCTCCATCTGCCCGAACTGCTCGATGCTCAGCTCGGGCGTGACCACGGCCCTGGCCGCCGGCGCGGGATCGGCCGCCACGAACTGGGCGGCGAGCTTCTGGACGTCGGCGTCCTCCACCTTCCGCACCAGCGGCCTGGGCTCCCGGATGGGCACGTTCTCGAGCGGCGTGAAGTCGCCCCAGCGCAGCTTCGCCCCGCTCTGCTCTTCGACCCCGCGGGCGAATCGGGGCACGATGGGCGCGAGCCAGCGCGCGCAGATGCGCGCCACGTTGACGGCCAGGGTGAGCTCGGAGAGGGCCGCGTCCCGGTCCGACTTCAGCTTCTCCCACGGCTTCTGCGCTTGAAGGCGCTGGTTCGCCGCCGAGGAGAAGTCGAGCACCTTCTGGACCACCGCGCGCGTGTCGCAGCGGGAGTACAGATCGGCGATCTCGCGCTCGATGGCCCGCGCCTGCGTGAACACCTCCGACGGTGCGGAGGTGGTGAGCTTGCCGCCGTTCTTCCAGACCAGCGAGAGCGCGCGGTTGGCGAGGTTGCCGACGTTCGCCAGCAGCTCCCCGTTCACCCGGTTCTTCAGCTCGCTCAAGGAGAGATCGATGTCGCTGGGCGTCGGCCCCAGGTTCGCGGCGTAGAAGTAGCGCAGCCACTCCGGATCCATCCCAGCGTCCAGGTAATCGCGCGCGTTGACGAAGGTCCCGCGCGACTTGCTCATCTTGGCGCCTTCCACCGTGAGCATCCCGTGCACGTGCACCCGTGCCGGCACCTTCCAGCGCGAGGCATGCAACATGGCCGGCCAGAACAGGGTGTGGAAGTACACGATGTCCTTGCCGATGAAATGCACCACGTCGCAGTCCGCGTCGGGTCCCCAGAATTCCTCGACGCGCCGGCCGTGGTCCTTGCACCACTTGTCGGTGCTGGAGAGGTACCCCACGGGAGCGTCCAACCACACGTAGAAATACTTGTCCTGCTCTCCGGGGATCTTGAACCCGAAGTACGGTGCGTCCCGCGAGATGTCCCAGTCGCGCAGCGGCTCGGAAAGCCAGGCTTCGATGGAGTTCCTGATCTCGGGCTGCAGCCTTCCGGGGGTCCGCGTCCACTCGCGGAGGAAGTCCTGGTACTTCGACAGCTTCACGAAGTAGTGCACCGAGCTGCGCAGCTCGAGGTTCGTGTTCCCGCAGATCGCGCAGCGCGGGCTCTTGAGCGCGGTCGGCTCGTACGTGCTTCCGCAGTTCTCGCAGGCGTCGCCGTACTGGTCCTTGGTCCCGCACACCGGGCACTCGCCCCGGATGAACCGGTCGGGCAAGAAGCGCTTGTCCACCCCGCAATAGACCTGGAGGACGTCCCGCTTGTCGATCGCGCCGTCCGCGCGCAGCGCTTCGAAGATGCGCCGGGCGTGCTGCTCGTTTTCCGCCGAATGCGTGGTGTAGAAGAGGTCGAAATCGATGTCGAACGCCTGGTAATCCGCGCTGTGTTCGGCGTGGATCCTGGCGATCCAGTCCTCGGGCGGAACGCCCGCCTTGCGGGCGCCGATCTCGATGGGAGTGCCGTGCGTGTCGTCGGCGGAGATGAAGACGCACTCCTTGCCCATGGCCTTCATCGCCCGGACGAACACGTCCGTCTGCACCGACTCGACCAGGTGCCCGAGGTGGAGTCTGCCGTTGGCGTACGGCAGGGCATGGGTGACCAGCATGCGGGAAGTCATCAGCACTGCCTTCTAGTCTAGAATGTCACCGCGCGCACACCTCGACCAGCAGGCGCTCCAGCGACAACCGCGGGTCGGCGCCGTCCTTCAGCTCGAAGTCCACCTCCGCGCAGCGCACCAGCGCCCGGCGCCAGAATGCGCGCGGCCTTCTCCGCGACCGCTTGTAGCCCAGCCACGCGGCGAACGGATGCGGGACCTTCTGCTTCTTCGCGGAGAGCTCCTCCTCGAGGGCAGGAAACAGTTTGGCCTGGTACTCGTTGTAGCCCAGCTCGCGCTCCCCGGACCCCGCGTAACGCGCGCTGTCGGCCAGGGCCTTGCGGACGGCGCTCGCCACCCCGCCCAGGAACGGGAGCGCCACCGCCGAGGCGTTCGCCTTGCGGCGCAGCTCGTCGCCGAAGAGCTGGAGGGCCTTGCCGGCGTCCCCCTCTCCTACCGCTTCGGCGAGCGCGAAGAACTCCTCCTCCCGCACGGGCGCCACCACGGCCTCCACGTCCTCCCGCGTGATCTGGGCGCGCTCGCCCGCGTGGAGCGCCAGCTTGCGCAGCTCGGAAGCGATCAGCCGCAGGTCGTCCCCCAGCCGGTTCTTCAGCTCGGCCTCGGCGTCGCGGGCCAGCTTCTTCTTCAGCGGGCCGAGCTCGTCCGAAACGAGCGGCGAGATGTCCAGGGTGTCGATGGTGCGGCCGCGCCGCTCCGCGCGGCGCTTCAGATACGCGCCCTTCTCCTGCGCCAGCCGCACCAGGGCGTGCCTTGGGGGGAGCGATTCCGCCACCAGGATCAGGTGCGTCTTCGGGGGGAGGCCCCGCTCCACCGTCCTGATCAGGGCCTCCAGATCGTCCGGCGGCGCAGCGACGTTCTGGGCCAGCGCCCAGGCGGAAAGCTCCTGCAGCCACCCCCTGTCGGCCTCCTCCGGCGCCTCGCCGATCTCCTTGCGCCACCTCGCCGCCGAAGCGCCGGTCTTCGAGCCGAACGCCACTTCCGCCGCTCCCCAGCCCGCCGGCCGCACCAGCTTGAGCAGCCGGCGCGCGGCGTCGCGCGGCCGCTTTCCCTGCCAGAGATCGCGCGCCCGCGACAGCTCCCGCGCCGCATCCACCTCCTCGGCGAACGCGTCCGCGCCTTCCACCAGCACCGCCTTGGGGGCCGGGAACATCGCCACCGTCACCAGATGCGAGGCGATCTCCCGCGCGCCCGCCGCGGCGTCGAGGATGACCAGGTTCAGCGCGCGGTCCTTCTCCGGCACGATCGCATCCGCCAGCTCGCGGGCGCTGGTTCGCGCCAGGTACTCGTCGCCCTCGATCAGCACCACCGGCCGCGCTTTGCCGGCCGCCACCTCCTCGAGCATCTCCGCCATCTCAGCCATGACGCAGCTCCCGGGCTCCGATCAGCAGGCGCTCCAGCTGCAGCCGCCCGTTCCCGTTCTGTCGCAAGGCCTCGATCACGGCGGCGCAGAGCTCCGCCTGCCGGAGCAGCGCCCGCGGAGGGACGCGGTCCGCGATCTCGCGGGCCTTGCCGGCCAGCTCCCGAAGGTCCGGCACGCCTCCCGACTGCGCCACCAGCACGTCCCGGGTCCAGGCATCGACCGCCTCGGCGACCTCCAGGGCCGCTCCCCGCTCCCCGTGGGCCTCGGCGAGGTCCAGTGCGCTGCGCTCGTCGGAAGCGGCGAGGGCCTCCTCCACGCGCTCGAGCAGCTCGCGCCATTCGCCCTGGACGGCGAGCGCGCGGGAGAAGCTGCCCTGCGCCCGCGCCGCCCGCTCCCTGGCCTCGCCCTCGGGCATCCGCTCGCGCAGCCGGGCGATCAGCGCCTCCTCCGGAACGGGGCCGAGTTGCACGCGCGCGCAGCGGGAGCGGACGGTGGGCAGCAGCGCGTCCGGATTCGCGCTCACCATCAGGAACGTGGTGGCGGGAGGCGGCTCCTCCAGGGTCTTGAGGAGCGTGTTCTGGGCGCGCTCGTTCATCGCGTCCGCCGGGGTGACGATGGCGATCTTGCGCCGCCCCCGGAGCGCCGCGAACGAGAGCTGACGGGCCAGCGCACGGACGTCGTCGACGCGGATCTCCTTCGACGGGGCGGCCTCCAGATCCGAGCGGGAGACGAGCCGGCGCGCCAGCATCTCCGTCTGCGGCATCAGGAATGAGACGTCGGGAAAGTTCCCGCGCTCGATCCCACGGCAGTTCGCGCATGCTCCACAGGGGCGAGCGTCCGGATCTTCGGCCTCGCAGTTGGCCGCCTGCGCAAATGTGCGCGCAAGCAGCTCTTTCCCTACCCCTTCCGGCCCGGCGATCAGGTAGGCGTGGTGCGGCTGGCCGCGCGCCAGCGCGCCGCGCAGAAGCTTCACGGCCCGTTCCTGGCCGGCGATGTCCTCCCAGCGCATGAATCTGGCTTCCTACACAGCGTCGACCCCCGATGCAACGGAGTTCCGACTCCGTGCTAGAGAGGTTTCATGCGAAAGGTCGCACCCGCTCTCCTGCTCGCCGCCGCGGCCTGCGGATCGGGCGACAACGTGGTGATCGGGAACATCGGCGAGAGCAGCATCACGCCGTTCATCGCGTTCGACAACATCCAGAGCGTCATCTCGGGACGCGCCCAGCTGTCCGACCGGGACGCAGGAACCCCCACCGGCTCCGCCGAGGTGGTGATCATCAGCAACCAGCCGGGGCTCTGCAGCCGCCTCCAGCTCCACCCCGACTACTTCCGCAATCCGCCGGAGTACTACCTCGCGCTCATCCTCTTCCTGCCGGCCACCGACCACCTGGGCACCTTCGTGCCCGGGCGTCAGGGAGACGAAGGGACCGCGAGCGAGATCATCGGGGTGAAGCAGCTCGGCCAGGTGGCGCCGTTCACGGCAGTGAACGCCGGATACATCGCCCTTCGCGACTGGTCCGAGCAGCCGGGTGGCGAGGCCGTGGGGAGCTTCAATCTTTTGTATAGCGCCCCGCCGCCGCTCAGCGGCGGGTTCACGTTCTACGGAAAGTTCAAATCGACCGCCTGCCCGACGCTCGACGGCACGCTCCTGCCTTGACAGTGCATCACTCCCGCTCTACCTAGGGCGCCCCATGGGGCTGCCCCTGACCACCGACCAGCCCGATCGCAGCGTTGCGCCGGCTGGGCGGACCTTGGCGAGAAACTTCTTCGTGGCCCGCCTCGGGTCGCTCCTGGCGTTTGCGCCGCTCGGCGTATGGACGGTCGCGCATCTCTGGCACCAGCTTGCCGCCTACGATTCGCCGCAGGCGTGGGAGATCGCGGTCACCGGGCACGTGAACGTCGCCACCACCGCGCTCGTGTTCGTGCTCGTGCTCGGGCCCTTGCTCTGGCACACCGTCTGGGGAATCGTCCGCATGTTCCGGAGCCGCCCGGCGCCGCTGCAGGGAGGATTCTCCAACCTGCGCTACCTCGTGCAGCGCCTGTCGGCGGTGGGGCTGCTCCTCTTTCTCGGCGCCCACCTCTACCTGGCCTGGTTCGAGCCCCGCTTCCTGCACGGCCGCCCGGAGCCGTTCGCGCAGATCTCGCGCGAGATGCGGTTCCACACCCCGACGCTGATCGTCTACGTCCTGGGCGTGCTGGGGATCGCATATCACCTCGCCAACGGCCTCTGGAGCTTCACGACCATGGGTTGGGGCGTGACGGTGAGCAAGAGCGGGATCAAGTGGATGGAGCGCGTCTCCATCCTCCTCTTCCTGGCGCTGCTCGCGATCGGTTTCGCCGCCGTCTACGCGCTCTACCGCGGCGGCGAGGCGTACGGGGCGGCGTAGAACGCTGGCGTTACGGATCGGCGACCAGCGAGCGGACCAGCTCCAAAAGCCGGTTGACGTCGAACGGCTTCTCCATCGAACGCACGCCCAGGCGCTCGGCCTGCTCGCGCCCCTCGTTGGATCCGGTGGTGAGGACCACGGGCACGCGCCCCAGCCCCGCGGCGCGCAGCTGCTGGACGACCCAGGCTCCGTCGGCGTCCGGCATGAAGTAGTCGACCAGCATCAGCGCGGGTGGGGCCGCGCGCGCCGCCTCCAGGGCATGGCGCGCGTCGGGACAGGCGCGTACGGCGAACCCGTTCAGCTCGAGCAGGTCCTGCAGCACGAGCCGCGTGTCCTCGTCGTCATCGACGACCAGGATCTGATGGCGCTCGCTCACCCGGACAGCCTACCGCTTGCGCACTCGCACTGCGAGTGCTACCGCCTCGCACAGTTCAGCGAGGCCGCCGTCCGCCACTGCGTCCACGCGCAGGCCCGCGCCCCTGGCGTCCTCGGCGCATCGCTTCCCCATGCAGGCGACCCCCGCCTGCCCGACGGCGCTGACCCGGGCCAGGGCGACGAATCCGCGGGCGGCGCTGCCGCTTGCGAAGGCGATGGCGTCGATTTCGCCCTCCCCCAGCGCTCGAAGCGCGGCCGGCTCCGCCCGGGGCGCGGTCACTGTCCGGTACAGTACGAATTCCTCCACCTGGGCCCCTGCCGCCCGGAGTCCGTGGGCCAGCGCAGGATTGCCCTCTTCCGCTCTGGGGACGAGCACCCGCTGGCCCGCCACCCGCGCGCCCAGCTCGCGGACGAGGGCGTCGGCTCCGACCCCCTGCCGCGGCACCAGGACGTCTCCCGGGAGCTCGCGCGCCGTCGCGGCCCCGACGGCGGCGATCGGCGCCCGGATTGGCCCGCAGAGAGCGACCAGGCGCCGCGCGCCATGCGGCGACGAGACGACGATCAGGTCCGCCTGTCCGCTGCGAACCTTGGCCGCGATCCGCGCGACATCGGGCCCGTCCTCGAAGGCGATGCACGGCATCCGCACCGGCGCCGCACCCCGCTCTCGCAGCAATGCCTCCAGCTCCGGCGCATCCTCGGCGGCGCGCGTGACCAGCACGCGCAAGCCGGCCAGCGTCAAGCGCGCTTCGGCGCGGGCAGCCCTTGGGCCTGCGACCGCGCCGCCTCGAGCAGCGTCCCTCCGCCGGCGTCCAGCAGCGCCTCCCCGACGCTGCGGCCGAGCGATTCCGGGTCCAGGGTGGGGCCACGCCTCTCCGCCCGCACCAGCTCGACGCCACCGCGGCCATCGGGCCCTCCGAGGAGCGCGCGCAGCCAGAGCTGCTCGCCTTCCAGCACCGCATAGGCGGCAACGGGGACCGTGCAGCCGCCGGAGAGTCGCGCCAGCACCGCGCGCTCGGCGCGCACGCAATCGGCCGTCGCTTCATGGTCGAGCGGAGCCGTGGCTGCATGACCCGGAGACCCGCGCACGGCCTCGATGGCCAGCGCGCCCTGCCCCGCCGCCGGCAGGGACAGCTCGAGCGCAAGGACCTCGGTCACCTGCAATTCCAGCCCCAGCCGGTACAGCCCGGCCAGCGCGAGCACCACCGCGTCGAGCGGCCCGAGCGGGTCGCCCTCCGCCGGGCGCGACTCCACGCCGGAGCGGACCACCGTCGCGCCGGTCGCGCGCGCAAGGCGCGTCTGCACGTTGCCGCGGACGGGAACGATCGACAGGTCCGGGCGCACCGCGCGCAGCTGGACGGCCCGCCGAAGCGAGCTGGTGCCCACGCGCGCGCCCCGCGGCAGGTTTCCGAACGTCTGCGCGCGCGGGGCCACCAGCGCGTCGCGGGGATCGTCGCGCTCCGGGAACGCGCTGAGGACGAAGGGGTCTGGCACCGCGAACGGCACGTCCTTCGCGCTGTGCACCGCCAGGTCCGCGCGGCCCTCGGCGAGCGCCTGCTCCAGCTCCTTCACGAACAGGCCTTTTCCCCCAACTTCCGCGAGGGGACGGTCGACGATCCGATCCCCTTGGGTAGACATGGGGACCAGCTCGCAGGCGTGGCCTCGGTCGCGCAACCATCCCCGCACGTGCTCGGCCTGCCAGAGCGCGAGCGCGCTCTTGCGGGTGGCGATGCGCAGCACTAGCTCCTCCTCAGGAGCGACAGCACGGTCCCTTCCTCCGCGCTCTCGGACTTCTCTCCGGCTTCCTTCTGCGGCTGCGGAGGCTCCACTTCGAGGGCGAACAGCGCCGCGACCGCATCCGCCAGCGGACCTTCACCGGCCTCGGCCCGCAACCGGGACGTGGGGGCATGGAGCAGCTTGTTGACGATGGCCATCGCCATCGCCTGGACGGTCTTCTGCTGCTTCTCGTCCAGTCCTTGGAGCGCGGCCAGGGTCCTCTCCACCTCGGCGCGCGCGACCGAGTCCGCGTGGGCCCGCAGCCGCGCAAGCACGGGCAGCGCCGTGCGCTCGCGCGACTGCGCCAGGAAGGCCTGCAGCTCCTGCTCGACGATCTCCTCCGCCCTGCCGACCTGCGCCGCGCGCAAGTCCCGGTTCTGCGCCGCCACCCGCTCCAGGTCGTCGAGGTCGTACACGTAGACGTTCTCCAGCTCGTTCGCGGCCGGCTCGACGTTGCGCGGAAGCGCGAGGTCAACGAGGAAGATCGGCCGGTAGCGCCGCGCCTTCACCGCCTGGACCATCATCTTCCGCGTCACCGGCGGCTGCGTAGCCGCCGTCGAGCAGATGGCCACGTCCACGCGCTCCAGCAGCGCCGGCAGCTCCGCCAGCGAGCTGGGGACGCCGCCGATCTCTCGCGCCAGCTCCTCGGCGGCCTGCGGTGACCGGTTCACGACCAGCAGCTCCCGCGCTCCCTCCGAGCGAAGCTCCTTGGCCGCGAGCTGCGCCATCTCCCCGGCCCCGAGCAGGAGCACGGAGCGATCCTGCAAGCTGCCCAGCAGCTTGTGGGCGAGCTTGACGGCGACGCTGGACACCGACAGGGCCCCGCGCGCGATCTCGGTCTCGGTGCGCACGCGCCTGGCCGCGGAGGTCGCGCGCGCCAGCGCTCTCGACAGCTCGGGCCCGAGCGTCCCGGCCTGCTGCGCTAGCGCGGCCGCCTCCTTCACCTGTCCGAGGATCTGCGCCTCGCCCACCACCATCGAGTCCAGGCTGGCGGCGACGCGGAACAGGTGCCGGAGCGCCTCCTCCTCGAAACGGCGGGCAGCGTGCGGGACCGCCACCGGTCCCAATCCCTGCAGCAAGTCCTCGCCGGCGCCGCGGGACTCCGCCACGGCGAAGATCTCCACCCGGTTGCAGGTGGAGAGAAGCAGCGCCTCGCGCACTCCGGGCAGGGCCTTGAGCTGCCGCAGCCGCGCTTCGATCTGCTCCGGCGGCACGGCCACCCGCTCGCGCACCGCGATGGGCGCCTGGCGGTGCGACAGGCCGACGCAGATGAGCATCACGCGGCCGTCCCCTGCAGCACCGGCGCAGCCGAGAGCAGGCCAACGTACGTCCCGATCAGCAGCACGAATCC
>Ga0208990_1000463_pt1 | contig 10089 bp, 7 predicted proteins | sample MedBloCARef_M3_FD_187854 | JGI IMG/M metagenome (GOLD analysis project Ga0208990, IMG submission 187854) | Forest soil microbial communities from El Dorado National Forest, California, USA - Mediterranean Blodgett CA Ref_M3 (SPAdes) (version 2) | ecosystem: Environmental > Terrestrial > Soil >...
GTCGAGGAGCTGAGTGCGCCCGAGCACATGGCCGCGTTCTCCTTTTCGTTTTCGCGCGATTACAAGGAAGTGGCGTATCGCGCGGCGATCGAGAATCAATACGCGGAGGTGTACACGTCCGGCATCGCGCCGTGGCAGGGCAAGAAGCTCACGGCGATGAGCGATGAGCCGAAGAGATTCGCGCTGGCGCGCCGCGAGGTGATTTCGTGGAAGTCCGCGGACGGCACAACGATTGAGGGAGTGCTTTACACGCCATCCGATTTCAGTGTGAAGAAAAAATATCCTTTACTGGTGGTGATTCATGGCGGGCCGACGGGAGTGGATCAGCCGATCGTGAACGCCGACCGTTACTATCCGATTGAGCGGTTTGTGGCCAAGGGCGCGCTCGTGCTGAAGCCGAATTACCGGGGATCGGCGGGCTACGGCGAAAAATTCCGCGCGCTGAACGTGCGCAATCTCGGCGTCGGGGACTATGCCGACGTGATTTCCGGAGTGGATGCGCTGATCGCGAAAGGCTGGGTGGACAAGGACCGCTTGGGCTCGATGGGCTGGAGCCAGGGCGGGTACATTTCGGCGTTCATCACGGCATCGAGCGACCGGTTCAAGGCGGTGTCGGTGGGCGCGGGAATTTCCGACTGGATGACGTACTACGCGAATACGGACATCACGCCGTTCACGCGGCAGTATTTGCACGCAACGCCGTGGGACGATCCGGAAATTTACAAGAAGACTTCGCCGATCAGCTACATCGCGAAGGCCAAGACGCCGACGCTGATCCAGCATGGGGAGAATGACCGCCGCGTGCCGATCCCGAACGCGTTCGAACTGCGGCAGGCGCTGGAAGACCGCGGTGTGCCCGTAAAGATGGTTGTGTACAAAGGATTCGGGCACGGAATCACGAAGCCGAAGCAGCAACGCGCGGTGATGGAAGAAAACGAAAAATGGTTTGCGCAGTACATCTGGGGCGAGAAACCAGAGGAACCAAAAGCGCCCGAGCCGAAAGCGGAGGAGAAGAAATCAGCAGCAGCGGTAAATCCTTAGGTCCGGGAGCGGCTGGAGGTCGGGTTCGACCCAGGCTTCGCGGGCAGCGGCCGTCTGCAGGAGTTCTTTCGAATAATATTTGGCGAGAAGATTCGCGTCCTTCAATTGCGGATGGGCGGTGATGAACTGCTCGAACGCGTATCCCTCCGGTGTTTCCACCAAGGCGCTGGCAACCAGGCGCATCCAAGCCAATGTAAGAGTGTGATGGTATTTCTGCGTCGCGCCATGGTGATTCGCGAACCGGCGAATACCCTCCGACATGCGTTCCGCGGCGCGTGATGCGTCGTTGGATTTCAGGTAGAGCCAGGCAACGTGGATGTGTTCGCGGTGGTGAAAGAGATCGGCGGGAAACGATAGATCCTCGAAAGCGCGAAGAAAGTCCTCGTCGCTCCACGCGGAAGCGCCGGAGGTGAATTTGGATTCAGGCATAAGAGTTTGGAGGTTCCGAGAAATTCGTGCTTGTTTGATTGTACTACGTCTCCAGCTTGAAGCGGGAAGAGGCGAGGCGATAGAGGCGGCGCCAGAGCAGGCGGTTGATGAGCACGACGATCGTCGCCATGATGATCGTCGAAGCGAGCAGTACATCGAAGCGGCCGGAGTCGCTGGCGCTGCTGATGGTGCTGCCGAGGCCGGCCGTTGAAACGATTCGGCCCTGAAAATGAAAATACTCCGCAACGATGCTTGCGTTCCACGCGCCGCCCGAGGCGGTTACCATGCCGGTGACGAGATAAGGAAAAATAGCCGGCAGGATGAGGTGGCGCCAGCGATCCCAGGAGCGGAAGCGGTAGATTTGCGCGGCTTCCTTGAGGTCGGTGGGAATGGCCATGGCGCCGGCGATGACGTTGAAGAGGATGTACCACTGCGTGCCGAGAAGCATCAGGAGCATGGCGGCAATCTCAAGGCCTCCGCGGAGGCGAAGCAAAAAGAGAAGAATAATCGGAAAGAGGGCGGTGGCCGGAATGGAGGCGGCCATCTGCACGAGCGGCTGCGCGATGCGAGCCAAGCGGGGATTCGAACCGATGGCGACGCCGACAGGAATGGTCCAGAGCGCGCCGAGGATGAGCGCGGTGTTGACGCGCAGAAAAGTCAGCGCGGCGCTTTCCAGGAGCTCGTCATAGTCCTCGCGGTGAAGAGCGGACAATTCGCGGGCCGCGTGGAAAACGGCAAAACCCAAACCGACGAGAACACCTGCGGCGAGCAGATAGCCGATCCAGCGGCGCAGGAGGCGGTTCTGCTTCGGAGCGGAAAAAGTTTCCGCGGCGCGGCGCGCGCCGAGAGTGAAAGTAAGAGTGAGCCAATGAAAGACGGGCTGAAGGATGAGGCGATACAAACGCAGCACGATGGAAGCGCGGCCGATAAGATTGAGCAGAGTGGAATGCGCGGCGCCGGAACTCTCGATCTGCTCGAACTTGAACTTGTCCGCCCAAACGATGATGGGCCGCCAAACAAGCTGATCGAGGAGAACGATGACGGCGATCATGGCGGCGACGCCCCAGAGAATCGCGCGCGTGTTGCCATGGCTCGCCGCCGTTTGAAGAAAAGAGCCAAGGCCGGGGAGGCGGAAGTCGCGATTGCCGAGGACGAACATCTCGCAGGCCATGAGAAAAAACCAGCCGCCGGCGACGGACATCATCGAATTCCAGACGAGGCCGATGGTGGAAAAGGGAAGGTCGAGCTCGGCGAAGCGCTGCCAGCGGCTGAAACGGTAGATGATCGCGACTTCTTTGAGCTCGCGCGGGATGGTCTTCAACGAAGAGTAGAAACTGAAAGCGATGTTCCAGACCTGGCCCGTGAAGATGAGCAGGATGGAGCCGAGCTCGACGCCGAACTGGCTGTGCGGAAAGATCGCGACCATGGCGAGCATGACTCCCGGCAGGAAGCTGAGCACGGGGATGGACTGGAGAATATCCAGCAGCGGAACCATGATGATTTCGGCGCGCCGGGAGCTGGCGGCGATGTAACCGTAGGCGAGAGCAAAAACCAAGCTGAGTGCGTAAGCGACGCTGATTCGAAAGAGAGAGTAAAGAGCGTATAGCGGGAGGACGCGGGGATTTTGCGAAATCTCGACGTGAGGATGGACGGGGCCGAGCCAGGAACGGCCGATCGCATAGACGCCAAAAATTGCGGCGCAGACAAATAGAAAAACGGCGATGTCGATGAGGAATGCCCAGCTCCAGCGCGAGCCCGCGGGCCGCGTCACCGTGGGAGGAAGCGGCGTATCAGCCTGGGCGGTCGGGAGAGTGAGATCCGGCACGGGGCGTCAGGCCTCAGTGAGCGTCAGCTTGCCGGTGGCGGCGTCGTAATCGAAAATCTCGGCGTACCGGCCCCACTGGATAGCAGTTTCGAGCTGACGGCGGGATTCGCCCTCGCTGAAGTGTTCGTCGAGGAGGTCGCGGAAAAATTCCTCGGAGAGAGTGCGGTTGGATTTAGCTTTGAGCGCTTGCTCCATCTGGCGAAGCAACGGCACATTGGCGAGAGCGGCCTTGCGGAAAATCGCTTTACGGGCTTGAATGTCCGCCTGAGCAAACGCCTGGCCCTCCGGAGTGATGACGGCGTCGCCCTCTTCGACGCGGAGAAAGCCGAGGAGAACAGCGGTGTCGACGGTAGGGAGTAGCGCATCGACTTCGAGACTCAATTCATCGGCGAGGCGATGCAAATCAACGCGGCCGCCCTGGTCGGCTAGAATTTCCAGAAGTCCGGCCATGCCGCCGGGGCGCGTATGTGGCAGCATGATGGTCTTCGGCCGCTCGGGCGTTCCGGGGGCATAGGTGCGAGGCGGAGCGGTATCGTCCTTGTGATCCGGCTGCGTGAGGATGCGGTAGATCGAATCGACCAACTCGAGGAAGTGGGCGCCTTTGCGGTCGCGCGGATGAGGAATGTCAACTTTGAAGTCCGCGTGAATATGCGCGGGGTTGCGGCCGAGTACGATGATGCGGTCGGCAAGGACAACGGCTTCTTCGATATTGTGAGTAACGATGAAAATCGCGCGCGTGGGAATTTTGTGACCGAGCCAGAGCTCGAGGAGCTCGCCGCGAAGAGTCTCCGCGGTGAGGACGTCCAGCGCGGAGAACGGCTCGTCCATGAAGAGCACTTCGGGCTCGACGACGAGTGCGCGCGCGACACCCACGCGTTGCTTCATGCCGCCGGAAAGCTCCTTGGGATAGGCGATTTCAAAACCGTCGAGGCCGACGGCGTCAATGATGCGCAGGGAGCGCTTGCGGCGGTCGATGGGAGGCATGCCGCGGGCCTCGAGAGGGGCTTCGACGTTTTCGAGAACGGTGAGCCAGGGGAAGAGCGCGAAACTTTGAAAGACGATGGAAACATTGGGCGATTCGTCACGGACCGGGTGGCCGTGCCAATAGACGGAGCCGGCGCTGGCGGGAGAAAGACCGGTCAACATGCGAAGCAATGTGGACTTGCCGCAACCGGAAGGGCCGAGCAGCACGATGATCTGGCCGGGATAGATGGCCAGATCGGTTGGAGCGATAACCTGGATGCGGCTGCCGTCGGGCTGCGGATAGAATTTCTCCAGCTTGCGCGCTTCGATAATCGGAGCGGGTGCGATCTTTGCGATGCTCATAAGCGCGTGTATTATCGCTCAACTGCCGCGTGGCCGCACACTGCTGGATGCGGCGCGGCGGCGCATTTCCTGAGCGGTTACAATGGCATGAACACTGCATGACTTTTTCCGCCGAACACCCAAACAAAATAAACGCGGCCGCAGGATTTCGCGGGTGGCTGCTCGCGCTGGGCGTTTCCCTGGCTACATCGTTGCTCGTCATTGCGCCGTTTTTTTGGCTGGGGAACGCCTCGGGGCATGATATCGGATTTCACGCGGCATCCTGGGTGGACGTTGCGGGACAGTGGAGAGAAGGAATCGTTTTTCCGCGGTGGGCGGAGTGGGCGAACCACGGATTCGGCGAGCCACGATTTATCTTTTATCCGCCGCTGTCGTGGATGCTGGGAGCGGCGCTGAGCTTTGTGTTTCCGTGGAATGCCGTGCCGGGAGTTTTCATCGTCATCGCGCAGACGATGGCGGGACTTTGTTCGTTTGCGCTGGCGCGGCGGTTTCTGCCGGTAAGCGCGGCGCTCTTTGGAGCGGCGTGTTACACGGCAAATCCATATGCACTGTTGAATGTTTACATGCGCAGTGACTTTGCGGAATTGCTGGCGTGCGCGTTGATGCCGGTGGTGGTGCTGGCGGCGTTGCAATTATGCGACTTGGCGCGGACTCGCCGCAGTGCCCTGGCCCGGGCGATGGCGTTCTTCGCGGTGGTGTTCGCGGCGGTGTGGCTATCAAATGCGCCTGCCGGCGTGTTGGCCAGCTACAGCGTGGCGATTATTTTTGCGTGGGCGGCCGTTGAGGAGAACTCTTTGCGTCCTTTGTGGCATGGCGGGGGCGGATTGGCGCTGGGTTTTGGCTTGACGAGTTTTTATCTTTTGCCCGCGGCCTACGAGCAACGCTGGGTGAATATCGCGCAGGCGCTTTCGTCGGGTTTGCTTCCGTCACAAAACTTTCTCTACACAGCGATCGACGATCCGGAACACAACTTATTCAACTGGATTGCGTCGAGCGTGGCGATTCTGCTGATGGTGATGACGGGGATCACCGGGATTGCAGCACACCGAAGTACGGCTCAGGAACAAGAGGGCCGTGAGACAAGGAAACTGTGGCGCGTGCTGCTGCTGCTCTCCGCGGCGGCGGCGATTCTGATGATTCGTCTCAGTTCGGTTTTTTGGGAGCACCTTCCGGAGCTGCGATTCGTGCAGTTTCCCTGGAGATGGATGGCGATCCTTGCGGTGCCGTATGGCTATTTCCTGGCGGCTGCGATGGCACGCCGGCGCTTGGGGTGGATCTGGGGCGTGCTGGTGCTTGTCGTTACCATAGGAGCGGCGACTTTTCTCGTTCAAAAAGCGTGGTGGGATTCCGAAGACTTCCCTGTCTTGCGGGAAGCGATTGCGAACGGCCGGGGTTTCGATGGCACCGACGAATACGATCCGGCAGATGATGATCATTACAACTTGCCGGGAAAAGCGCCGCGCGTGCAGATTCTGCCGGCCAAGGAAGCAGAGGGAAGCGCGCCGAAAGCGGAGATCCATATCGAGCGATGGACCGCGGAAGAAAAAGACTTGCGCGTGGCATCGAGCGAGCCGCTGCGAGTGGGGCTGCGGCTGCTCAACTATCCGGCGTGGCGCGTGGAGGTGAACGGCAAGGCTGTGACGCCACAGCGCGCGGAGACAAACGGCCAGATGATCCTGCAGCTCCCTCCGGGGCCACAGCGCATCACGGCAAAGTTGGTCCGTACTCCGGATCGGAGTCTGGGCATCGCCATTTCCGTGCTGGCAATGCTCACACTGCTTGCGCTCTTAAACGCCGGTGGCCTGCGCCTACTTTCGGCTAGCCCTTGAGCGGTAGATCAGAACGTTGAAAGTCGAAAATTGAAGGTTGAAAGTCGACACGACAATCCAACTAACCGACCCCCTCCCCCTGGTTTTTTGTAAATGTTGCATCTAAAGGACTTAGAGTCTATGTAAGTGGTTTAGAATCAACACTTGCGGACATTCTTTAAGTGTTGATTCTAAATGGTTTACGTTGCACCGAAATTGTGCAAACTGGGCTCAAAAAGCTAACCAATGGGGATTAGTAATTTAGTGAATTGTCACGAACGGGAGATATCGCTGAGAATCCTCGTGTTCCTTTTCATGCTTGGCAAATTGCAGATTCTGCTCGCGTTCCTTGCGAGCATAGTGAAAGCCGACAATGACCCCAACAAGACCTGAGATTGCTACGGGAAGGAGTGCCATCAAGGTAGTCATAGACGTTTGACCTCTATTGCGCCGCTCCGGAAATGAAAAAGCGGCAGCCAAGCTGCCGCAGTCGAAGAGGTTCCACACTCTTACCTGTCGAGTATGTTAACAAATGAGGCATGGCAGGTCAAGAAGTATGTTGCGAAGTTGCCAAACCTCGATAAAAATGTCCCCATTCTTAACTCGATGAAAATGTCTACTCTATGACATGGAAAGAGCTTGGCCCTGGGGATTCTGGAGCGGAGCCGCCAAGCCTGTCACGGGTGCGGGCTCATTCGGGCGTAGGTTTGATCGCACGTTAGGCGCGGCTTTGTCCATTGTGAGGCTTCTCGCTCCGCTTGCGGTGCACTGAGCCGAGCGGGCCAAGCGTTTTCAAGTCTTAAAACATAGTTCCGTTGGCGGGAGCCGTGTGTGACAAATGACGACACCCCGGAATGGGGGGCCAATGTCGTTCCGTGTCGCTTGTCAACAGTGGCAATTGCGGGTAGTTTCGCGGCAGATGGAAAGCCAGGCTGGAGAATTGAACGGCACGGGAATTGGGAGTGGCTTATGGCGCAATGGGGAGTGACGGAGGCGAAAGTGGGTTTCCACCGCGTGGTACTGGTGCAGGCCGGGATCCTGCTGGCGTGCGCGCTGACGACTTTAAGTGTGCGGGCCGATGAGCCTAAACCTACGCCGGAGAACACCATCCACGTGCAGCTTGCAGCGCCGGTGCCACCGCAAAAGTTCGCGAAGCCGCCCAAATTCTTTATCTCGGAGGTGATCGACCGCTCCGGGAATCCCCAGCCCATGCTGGTGCTAAAGGACCGAGGGGGGATGTTCCTCGACCGTCTACCCACGCAAATCACGCGTGAGGCGATCGAACAGTCGCTCAAGGCAGCGGATCTGCTAGCGGCGGATGCAGCCTCGGCAGACCTGGTGCTGCAGATTTACGTCTTCCATTTCGGACTTGCGCAGGGTTCGGGCCTCGACTTTTTCGGAAAGGTCGAATTTTCGGCGGTGGTCAAGAACCCCAAAACAGAGGAGTCGCAGCAGATCCAGGCGGTGGGCACATCGATCGCGAATGCGGCGATGCGGAAAAAGAACGTACAGAAAAATGTGCAAGCCAACGTCGAAGGGGCGCTCGAGGATGCGGTGAGAAATCTTTTGCGGGGGACGCAATTGCGCGAAGCGGTCGCGACGCTCATGAAAAATAACCCGAGTGCCCCGGCAGCGGCTCCCGGCGGTGGCATGGCATTCGCCCATGGCGACGGGAGCAGCGGCCGGAACTTTAATTCCAGATTTCAGGAGAGGTGACAAAATGCGTTTATTGACAGCCGTACTGATGGCATTGCTCGTTGTTGCGCCGGGAGCGGCGGCGAAAGATCCCGAGGGAGTGTACAAGACCGCGGAGGCCAAACACTTTACGCGGGTGGAAGGAGTCGAGCTTTCCCCTGCGTTTTCCGACTATCTCTACGCCGAGCTGAGGAACGAACTGACGAAGACGAAGTTGTTCGCTCAAGTGATCGGCGAAGGAGAAGCCGTGGAAGACGCGGACGCAGCAAACTCCGTGGTCATCGATGGAGTAATCATGGAATACAAGAAGGGCAACCGCGCGACCGACGCGATCATCGGATTCGGCGTGGGAGCGCGCAGCCTGAAGCTGGACGTGAACCTCACGCGGCGCAGCGACCATCAAAGCCTGGGGGCGATCAAGGTGCAAACAAAAATTTCGCCGAAATGGAATGAAGAAGTGATGGCGAAAGTAGCGGCACAGCAGATCGCGCATCAAGTCAAGAAAGGACTTAAAGACAAAACGAAGGGCTAGCGACCTCCAAGAAAAGTTACGCGAGGGCGGGAGGGACGATGATGCAGACGGCGCAAACAAAAAGATGGCAGCAACTGGCAGCGTGCTTCGTGGCAGTGTACCTGGCGCTGCCCCAGCCGGCCTCAGCGGCAACAAAGGTGAAGTTGCGCGGGTACATCACATCGCGAGTGGATGATCGCACTGTGGCGATACTTGATGACAAGCTAGAACTTACGATCGCGAGCCGCATCGCGGGGCAAGACGCCTCGGGGGAGCACGCGATGATGATGGCAGATCTCGGACCCGGAATGCTGGTCGAAGCAGAGGGGCAGTGGCTCGACCGGCACAGATTTTTTGCAGAGAAGGTTACCGTGAACTTGAGAGATGGCGAAAAACAGGTTCACGGCACTGCTTATCTTCAGGAGGAGCCCAGCGAAGCCAGTAAAATTCCCGGTGGAGACACGGCCGCACTTAAGACGGACGGCTACTGGCTGGACCTCGGCGCACAGACACACCGGGAGTGGGACGCCGTGAAGATCGCGATGCCGAGCACAACAGCAAGCGTCATCGGATCCGGGGATCGAAAGCTCGCGGGCTATCAAGTGAAATACAACGGCCTGCGGCGGAGCGACGGGCGAATTGCCGCAGATCGAGTCGAACTAGGCGCTCCCGCTCCGCTGGATGCCTACAAGATGCCGCACGATCTGCAGGTGGTCAGCGGAAAGGACGCACAAACCGGAATCGAAGTAATCGAATTCCGGCACGGCAACAAGGTGCAAGGGAGGATGAAGCTATTCCCAGTGCGGAGCGTTCAGGAGTATGTTTCGCAACTCGGCGATTCGCTTCTGCCACCGGGGAATCGAGGCACCGTAAAAGCCCTGGAATTCCGGTTTTTTGTTGTGGAAGACTCCAGCATCAATGCGGCGTCACTGCCGGACGGAACGCTGCTGGTAAACACGGGCCTGCTGGGAGCCATACAGAACGAATCGCAGCTCGCGTTCGTGCTCAGCCACGAGATCGCGCACGTGTTGCAGGTGCACTACTGGCGCGAAGTGCACGAAACGCGCGGACAGCGAGTTGGCCTGACAATTGCAGGATTGGCTGCCGGAGCGTTCATCGGCGACCTCGGAACTTTCATGGCTGGGCTGGGTATCGCGTCCGTTGTAAACGGCCACCAGCGGGAACTGGAAAACCAGGCGGACCGGCTGGGGCTGCAGAATGTGATCGAGCACGGCTACGATCCGCGCGAGGCGCCCAAGTTTTGCAAGATGGTCATCGATCACTACGGGGATCGCAGCACGAGCAAACTTTGGTCCGACCACGATTCGAGCCTAATGCGGGGAAGTTTTATGACCGTTCAGCTCTCGCGGCAGTATCCAGAGGGCCACTTTGAACAGGCGAAGAGAGACACGTCGGCCTTTCGTGCGATGCGCGAGGCGATGGGCCCTGTAAAA
>Ga0208990_1000465_pt1 | contig 10079 bp, 7 predicted proteins | sample MedBloCARef_M3_FD_187854 | JGI IMG/M metagenome (GOLD analysis project Ga0208990, IMG submission 187854) | Forest soil microbial communities from El Dorado National Forest, California, USA - Mediterranean Blodgett CA Ref_M3 (SPAdes) (version 2) | ecosystem: Environmental > Terrestrial > Soil >...
GCGGCGGTGACGCCGCATCTGGCGCGCCGCCGTCCATCCCGAATGCAGCCGGTCTGCCGACGTGATCGCAAGCAGGCCGACATCCCTGCGGCTTTCGCCGATGAGACCGATGGCCTCGATCGCCTCCGGCGCAACCGCGCCGGTATAGGCGATCACAGCTTCACAATTCTCGCCGGGCTCGCGCAGCCAATAGGCGCCATCCGTGATGCCCTTTTGCAAGTCCGGCGTCATCATCCGCTGCGGCTGGTCGAGCGTGCGGGTCGAGAGCCTCAAATAGACCGAGCCGCCCTCGCCTGCTTCGTGCTGCATGTGCTGGAATCCCCAGCCCATGATGACAGCGAGTTCATCGACAAAGGCTGGCTCGAACGACGCCAGGCCATCCTGCGCCATCCCGATCAGGGGCGTCGCGATCGACTGATGTGCCCCGCCTTCCGGCGCAAGCGTGATGCCCGACGGCGTCGCCGCCACCATGAAGCGCGCGTCCTGATAGCAGGCATAGTTCAGCGCATCGAGGCCGCGCTCGATGAAGGGGTCGTACAAGGTCGCGATCGGCAGCAGCCGCTCGCCGTTGATGGCATGCGACAGTCCCAGCGCCGACATCAGGATAAACAGGTTCATCTCGGCGATGCCGAGTTCGATGTGCTGGCCCTTTGGCGAAAAATCCCAGTTGAAGGTCGAGGGAATCTTTTCGCTTCGGAACAGGTCCGCCTTCCCGGCGCGCGCGAACAGCCCGCGCCGGTTGACCCAGGCGCCGAGATTGGTCGACACCGTGACGTCGGGCGACGCGGTCACGATGCGTGACGCGAGCGCGGTATCGCCGCGCGCGAGTTCGTTGAGCACGAGCCCAAAACCTTGCTGGGTCGACATTTGCGGCGACGGCTTGAACGAAAGCCGCTCGGGCACGTCGATCACGGGCGCGCTGAGCCGGCGTTGATTGTCGCGGTTGAATGGCGCGTCTGCGAGAAACGCCTCCAGCGCCGCAGGCTCCTGAGAGAGCCCTTCGAACTTCTCCCACTCGTGGCCTGGCCGGATGTTCTGCGCTGTGCGCCATTTCTCCATCTGGGTGACCGTCATCAATCCCGCGTGGTTGTCCTTGTGGCCCTGGAACGGCAGCCCGATGCCCTTGATGGTGTAGGCGATGAAGCAGACGGGACGATCGTGATCGATCGATTCAAACGCTTCGATCATGCTGGCCATGTCGTGGCCGCCAAGATTGGACATCAGCGCCAGCAATTCGTCGTCGCTGCGCCGCTCGATCAGTTGCGATACCGCGCCCTGATCGCCGATCTCGTCGCGTAGATGCTTGCGGAACGCTGCCCCGCCCTGAAAGCACAGCGCCGCATACATCGCGTTCGGGCAGGCGTCGATCCAGCGCTTCAGCGCCTCGCCGCCGGGTTCGGCGAACGCCGCCCGCATCAGCCTGCCGTATTTCACGATCACCACGTCCCAGCCGAAATTGCGGAACATGGATTCGAATTTCTCCCACAGCCCTTCACGAACCACGGCATCGAGGCTCTGGCGGTTGTAATCGACCACCCACCAGGTGTTGCGCAGGCCGTGCTTCCAGCCTTCCAGCAGCGCCTCGAAAATATTGCCCTCGTCCATCTCGGCATCGCCGACCAGCGCGATCATCCGCCCCTCGGGCCGATCCTTCATCCAGCCATGCGCCTTGACGTAGTCCTGCACCAGCGAGGAGAACAATGTCTGCGCGACGCCGAGGCCAACTGAGCCGGTGGAGAAATCGACGTCGTCGGTGTCCTTGGTGCGCGACGGATAGGACTGCGCGCCTTTGAAGCCGCGAAAATTTTCCAGCTTGTCGCGGGTCTGGCGCCCGAACAGATACTGGATGGCGTGGAACACCGGGCTGGCATGCGGCTTTACCGCGACACGGTCCTGTGGCCTCAGCACCGAGAAATACAGCGCCGACATGATGGTGGCGAGCGACGCCGACGAGGCCTGATGGCCGCCGACCTTCAAGCCGTCGGCACTGGGCCGGATGTGGTTGGCGTGGTGGATGGTCCACGACGACAGCCACAAGACTTTGCGTGCCAGCGCGGACAGCAATTCAAGACGTGCGGGTTCGGTCGCCATGGCGGTACTCCCAGGCACTGTGATTACCGCCAGATGTTACCGCGCCGACATCAGCTAAAAATCTCAAATTCTCGCGACATACACCCGCAAATTGGGATAAATTACCAATCCGGATCCCAGCAGCCAGAGTTTATCCCAGTGCAGACGCTTGACACCATCGACCGCAAAATCCTCAGCCTGCTGCAGTCCGACAGCCGCACCACCATGCAGGAACTCGCCGACAAGGTCGGCCTGTCAATCTCGCCGTGCCATCGCCGGGTAAAGCTCCTCGAAGAACGCGGCGTGATCACGCGCTATATCGCCACCGTCGACCAGAAATCGCTCGGCCTGCATGTCAGCGTGTTCATCTCGATCAAGCTCGCACGGCAGAAAGAGGAGGACCTCAACCGGTTCGCCAAGGCGATTTCGAAATGGGACGAGGTTCTGGAGTGCTATCTGATGACGGGAAACCGCGATTATCTCTTGCGCGTGGTCGCCGCTGATCTGTCGTCATATGAAGCGTTCTTGAAGAACAAGCTGACCCGGCTCGACGGCATCGCCTCCATCGAGTCGAGTTTTGCCTTGAGTCAGGTGAAGTATTCGATCGCGCTGCCGGTGTGAACATATCACACTCTCGCTCGTCGTCCGTGCGAAAGCACAATGAGCGCCGGTGGCTATGGGTCCCTGCTTTCGCGGGAGGACATCACCCCCCACGGCTCGACGATGATCTTGGTATGTCGCTCCGGATTGGCGGGGTCAGCCAACGCGCCTGCGGCCGATCAGGCGTTGGGAGACGGCTCGGCCGGCAGCGCCAAAAGCTGCGACCGCCTGACACGCTCGCGGTGCGCGGTGTAGAGACCGCTGGCGACGATGAATACAGCGCCGGTCACGGTCCAGATATCCGGCAGTTCGCCGAAGATCAGGAAGCCGAGGATACTGACCCACAGCAGTTGAGTATACGAAAACGGCGCGAGCACGGAGGCGTCGGCGTAACGGAAGGCGAGCACGACGATCCATTGTCCCGCGGTCGACGCAACACCGATGAAAATACCGAACAGAATATCGTGCCAGCTCGGGGCAACCCAGACGAACGGAACCAGCGCAGAGATAACGCAAACGCCCACGATCGACGAATAGGTCATGGTGGTGATGGCGTGTTCCCTTCCGCTCATCATCCGCGTCATGATCAAGGTGCAGGCCCAGGCCAGCGCGGAGACGATCGGCAAAAATGCCGCGGGATGAAACGCGCTGGTACCCGGCCGCAGGACAATCAGCACGCCGATCAACCCGACGGCGGTCGCAAGCCAGCGGCGCATGCCGACGCTTTCGCCGAGAAAAACAATCGACAGCGCCGTGACGAACAGTGGCGCGACGAAACCGGTAGCGGACGCTTCCGCTATGGGCAGAAACCGCAAGCCGGAGATGAAAAACAGCGAAGACGACAACAGCGCGACGCCGCGCATTACCTGCAAACCGGGGCGATCGGATCGCAAGGCGTATAATGGCGAACCCGGCAGCATCGCCGGAGACATGATCAGCGCGAACACCAGAAATCGAATCCAGGCGATCTCGATCGAAGGAAGCGTTGCCGACAGATATTTCGCGGTGACATCCGAGGCCCCGAGAAACACGGTCGACGCGAGGATCAGCGCGATGCCACGGAATGGCCTGTCGGAGCGCGCCGGTGCGGTGCGTGCGACTGACTTCTTCTCGGGCAAAGGCAACTGAGCGCTGTCCAGCCTGGCGGCTGTGGCGGATGGCGGGGTCACGGTTGAACTCGGGCGCAGAAATTATCGAATCGGGCGAGAACCTAAGGAACGACAATAGTCTGGCATCGACAAGGTCCGAAAACAGGAAGCCGATATGCGCGATTGCGCGCGGCGGCTCGCGGCGGCCGGCGCGGCACTCGCCATCGCCGGCGCGGCAAGCTGGGGACCGCTCGCAGTGGCGGCGGTGATTGTCACCTCCCCATGCTGCTGTTGACGGTTTTCGCGCAACGCCAGATCGTGGCAGGCTTGACGGCGGAAGCGCTCAAGGGCGGCTAGATTTCGTCAGTTCACCACGCGGGCGAATTGGCTTTGTTGGTGATCCGTCGCCTCGCCGACCGCGCCCACCTGCGCGATCAGCCGCTGAATGAGCAGACATCGCGAACTGAACCTTCAGGCGTGCTCGGTCGCGGCCATCATCGGCTTCGGTGCAGTTCCTTCGCCCGGCTTCATTCGAAAATCGTAGGTCATCAAATGCCAGGGCGCGGCTGCGGGCTTGCCGTCGGGCATCAGGGGATCGCTGCGTTTCTCGATTTTGGAAATCAGGTCGTCCTTCACCCCGAACACCACGTCGGAATCGAGGTATTTGTCGCCTTCGATAAAGACGTGGGTGATCAGCGGCTGGTAGCCGGGCGCGTCGACGAGAAAATGCACATGTGCCGGCCGCATTGGATGACGCCGCGTCTGCAGGATCATCTCTCCAACGGGGCCATCGGTCGGGATTGGATAACTGCAGGGCAGGATGGTGCGAAAGAAAAACCGGCCATCGGCGTCGGTGATGAACCGCGCCCGTGACGATGGGCCCTGCGTCTCATAGGACGGCTTTTGCGAATCGTAATAGCCATCATCGTCGGCGTGCCAGACGTCCACCGGGACGTTCGCCAGCGGTTTCCCCTCAAGATCCGTGACGCGGCTCTTCACGAACATCCGCTCGCCCGGCAGATTGGCGGAAATGTCCGCGCCGTGCGGCATCGGCTTGTGTTCGCCGACATAGAACGGGCCAAGCACGGTCGTCTCGGTAGCACCGTCGCGCTGGCGATGGTTCACGGCATCGACCAGCATCGAAACCCCGAGCACATCCGACAGCAGGATGAATTCCTGCCGGGTCGACGTGCATTTCTGCCCGGTGCGGGTTAGAAAATCGATCGCGTAGCCCCATTCATCGAAGGTGAGATCGGTTTTGCGGACGAAATCGTGCAGCGACTTCACCAGTTCTTCCATCAGGAATTTGACACGCGGGTCCGCCGTCTCCTCAAAGCTGCGGATGACGGCGGCGGTGAGTTCGGTGTCGTTGAATTGCGGCATTGGTGTTGTCCTGGGCGTTACGCGATCGCAGGGCGTAAGCCTACACCAGCGATACGGCCGGGGTAAGCGGCGGTTGGAACATGGCGCATTTTTCGGCTATCAAGGGCATACCCGCAAGGTTCCGGAGATTATCCCGATGTTAGCTCCCGCCCCCGCCTCGCCCGAATCCGCCGGTATGTCCAAGGCCGCCTTCACCCGTCTCGAAGAGCATCTGAAGCACCGATACATTGATACCGGCCGCTTTCCGGGAACCCAGCTTTTGGTTTACCGCCGCGGCAAGATCGTCCACAGCGCGGTGCAGGGCTTTGCCGATGTCGAGCGCAAAGCGCCCATGAAAGACGACACCATTTTTCGCATCTATTCGATGACCAAACCGATCACGTCGGTCGCCTTCATGATGCTGATCGAGGAAGGCCGCGTCGCGCTCGACGAGCCCGTCCATAAATATATCCCGGAATGGAAAAACCTTGGCGTTTTCCAGGCCGGGACAGCGCCGGCATTTTTGACCAGGCCGCCGTCGCGGCCGATGTTGATCGTAGACCTTCTGCGGCACACCTCGGGCCTGACTTACGGCTTCCAGCAGCGGTCCAACGTCGATGCCGCTTATCGCGAAATGAAGATCGGCGAGGTCGTGAAAGCGGGAACGCTGCAATCGATGATCGACGACCTTGCAAAAATTCCCCTGGAATTTTCGCCCGGCGACGCCTGGAACTATTCTGTTGCTACCGATGTGATCGGCTATCTGATCGGCAAAATCAGCGGCAAGCCGTTCGAACAGTTCCTGAAAGAACGTATTTTCGATCCGCTTGACATGAATGATACCGGCTTTTTTGTGCCGGCCGACAAGGTCCATCGTTTCGCGGCTTGTTATTCGGCCGACCCGCAAGGCGGCATGACGTTTCACGCCACCGATCGCAAGGGCGGCATCACGCTGCAGGATGATCCGACCAAGAGCTCTTTCCTCTCGCCGCCGTCGTTCATTTCCGGAGGCGGCGGGTTGTGCTCGACCGCGGCCGATTATCTCACCTTCTGCCGCGCGCTGCTCAATGGCGGTGAACTCGGCGGCGTCAGGCTGATTGGTCCGAAGACGCTGGCGCTGATGACATCGAACCATCTGCCCGGCGGGCGCGACCTGCCGGAGATGTCGCGGTCGCTATACAGCGAGGCAACCTACAACGGCATCGGCTTCGGTCTCGGCTTCTCCGTCACGATGAATCCCGCACAGACATTGATCCCCGGCAGCGCCGGCGAATATGCCTGGGGAGGTGCGGCGACGACGTCGTTCTGGATCGATCCCGCGGAAGAACTGATCGCCATTTTCATGACCCAGGTGCTGCCGTCGAGCGCCTATCCGATACGGCGCGAGCTGCGCACCATGGTTTACGCTTCCATCACCGACAGCAATCTGTAGGGAACCGCGCGCTTTCCGCACTGCACTTCGCCGCCCGCTGGAACCGGCTTGCGGTCCAAAATCCTTGGCGATTTCAGGCGCTTCTCCTATGCTCGCGACGATTTAGCGCTGCCAGCGCCAAATGCATCTATGCGGGACCCCGGGTGCCGAAACCCTCACTGCCAGTACGTCTTGCTCTTCTGGTCGCGGGAACCGCGCTGCCGCTGATCGTCTTTGCGACCGTCATCGTTTTCAACAACTACGAACAAGACCGCAAGGCTGCTTCGCAGCGCGTTCTTGAAACGGTGCGCAGTATTCGCCTTGTGCTCGACGCCGAGGTGCAGCGCATGACGGGCGGGCTCCAGGTCCTGGCGCTCACCAGCGCGCTGCGCAGCGGCGACTTCGAAGATTTTCGTCGCATCGCTTCGGGCTTTCTCAACCAGTATGGCAAGGACGGCGTCGTGCTGGTGGCGGACCGCGAAGGCCGCCAGTTGTTCTCCTCGGCCACGTCGGACACTGCCAGCCTCCCCCTGCGCAACAACCGCGAAATCGTGGAGAAGGTGTTCGCGACCAAGAGGCCGCAGTACTCAAATCTGTTCATCGGCGCCGCGAAGAAGCGACTGATCGTGACCGTCGAAGTGCCTGTACTCGGCGACGGCGACGTCCTTTACGACATTTCCTTCAGCCCGCCGATCGAGATTTTCCAGGCCATCATCGACAAGCAGCGCCCAAGCGAAGATTGGACGATCTCGATCTTCGACGGTAACGGCATCAATTTCGCGCGGGCTCCAAATCCGCAAGAGACGATCGGCAAGCGCGCATCGGCGTCACTCTATGCCGAGATGTTTCGCAAGCCCGAAGCAACCCTGCAGACGGTATCGCTCGAAGGCGTGCCGCTGATCACGACATTTGCGCGATCGTCGCTCACCGGCTGGACTGTGGCGGCCGGCATTGCGGAACGCTCGCTGGTCAGTCCTTTGTGGCGTAACCTCGCGATCACCAGCGTGATCGGTGGCGTCCTGCTGTTGACCGGCCTCGCCTTTGCGGTGCGGATGGCCACGACGATCGCCCGCGGCGAGATGCTGCATGATTTGTTGATCGACGAGCTCAATCACCGCGTCAAGAACACGCTGGCGATCCTGCAGGCCATCGCGGTGCAGACCTTTCGAAGCGCGAGCAGGGCCGAACGCGAGAAATTCGAGGGCCGGCTCGGCGCGCTGGCGGAGGCGCATAATCTGCTGAGCAAAGAGAAGTGGCAGGGCTCCGAACTGCACGACGTAGTCGGCCGTGTCTTGCAGCCCTATCTGCTTAACAATCCGAAGCGGGTGCGAATGTTCGGACCGAACGTTCCGCTATCCCCGCGACTTGCGGTGGTCCTGTCGATGATCGTGCACGAGATCGCCACCAACGCCGCAAAATATGGCGCACTGTCGAACGACACCGGCACCGTTGCGCTGGATTGGGAAGTCATCACGGAAAACGCCAAGCCGAAATTGCGATTGATCTGGACCGAGGCTGGCGGCCCTCGCGTCGTCGCACCGGTACAGCGCGGTTTCGGATCGCGATTGATCGAACGCAGCGCGCGCGATCAACTCGGTGGCGAAGCCACGGTCGATTTTCTGCCCCGCGGCGTAGTCTATACCGTGGTCTGCTCGCTCGAAGACGAGAGCTAAATCCTAGCCAAAATTCTGCAGCGCCGGAAACGTCTCCAGCAACCAGATGCTCACGGTGGATACGGTGCCGGTGAGAAAGCCGATGCCGGTGATGACCATCAGCACGCCCATCGCCCGTTCGACGCTTGCGAGATGCCGCTTCATCCGCGAGAACAGCAACGAGAACTGTTCGACCATGAACGCCGCAATCAGAAACGGAATCCCAAGCCCGGCGGAATAGATCGCGAGCAGACCCGCGCCCTTCGCCACCGTCGCCTCGGCGGCAGCGACCGACAGGATGGCCGCGAGGATTGGGCCGATGCAGGGCGTCCAGCCGAACGCAAACGCCAGGCCCATCACATAGGCTCCCCACAAACCGACGGGCTTTGGGATCGGCAACCGCCCTTCCTTCATCAGAAATCCGATCCGCGTCAACCCGAGGAAGTGCAGGCCCATGACGATGATGACGATGCCGGCGACAACCGAGAGCTCGGCCGACCAGGCGCGGATCAACCCTCCGATCAGCGAGGCGCTGGCGCCAAGCGCCACGAACACGGTGGAAAAGCCGAGCACGAACATGACAGCCGATATCATCACCGCGCGCTTCGAGGACGATGCCGTCTCGTCATTGGTGACGTGCTCGATGGTCGCACCAGTGAGATAAATCAGATACGGCGGCACCAAAGGCAGCACGCACGGCGACAGAAAGCTGACCAGACCGGCAATCAGCGCCGCGGGGATCGAGACGTCGTGAATCATGCAGTCATATCGCCATCGTTGATAATTTGCGGCCCGCTAACTTGGCCAAGCCTGACATCGGGGAGCGCCGGGCTGGTCCGGCTTCATGTAGCGGATGGGCGAAAATGCGCAACAGGCCATCCCGCGGCCAGCCGTAGCTTGGCCGTCCATGTGCGCAGTACCGGCGATGGCGGTGGATTTTCTCGATCAACAATGCGGCATCGCGACAGGGCGAGCATCGCCCTCGCAACGCTCCGGATTGGGCAGACCGCGGGCAGGATTTGACGTATCCGGCACACGATCGACCAGGGAAATCGCCGCGTTGCTATTGGACCAGCTTCAGCAAGGGACGCCGGCGCTGGCCTTGTGGCGATTTCGGTTGTTGCGATCTTTCCGCCGCCGCCTCGTCGGTCAACATCGCATCGCATAACGCCTTCAATTCCGAGTCTGTAATTCGATGGAGTTTCATCCGAAGCTCGAGAATTGCCACAGACACCAATAGTGCGGTCTCGCGGTCGCTGCCGTCGAGAACAGCCCGGCACTGCTCGAGGGTTGCGAGAACCGAACGCAATCGTTCTTCTGAATTAGCCACCGGCGTTTTTTCCGTTGCCGAGCTTGCGAGGTAAAGTCGAGGCGATCCAGTCTGTCGTTTCATATACCTCTCCATAAACTCCGGATATCTTCGAAACGGCGCGGTGGATTTCGTCCGCCGGCATGTCGTCCAGTGCGTGACTGGCGGATGCGTCGCACAAATAAGTGACGTTGTGTTTGCGATGAAACGCATCGATCAAAGTCGACAGGCAGGCTGACTCGCCTGCAAATCCGGCTAGCACGATGCCGCCCCGGCTTTGGTTCACTAGCGCGGTGAAGGGCTCGGAAGAATAGCACGACGGGCCGCTGCGTTCGAATACCATTTCGTTGCGATACGGTTCGAAACCTTCGATCCACCGCACGAACGGCGTTGCACGGTTGAAAACCGCCGATTCATTGAGCATGCGGATGAACGCGACCGGCAGACCGATGCTGCGCGAATGATCCAGAACCTTCCGGCAATTGTCCAGCGCGCGATCGACCTCGGAAATCGCGAGCAGGCGCGGCTTCGCCAGGTATTCCTGCTGCATATCCACAAACACAACGATCGGAACGCTCGATAAATTT
>Ga0208990_1000466_pt1 | contig 10079 bp, 6 predicted proteins | sample MedBloCARef_M3_FD_187854 | JGI IMG/M metagenome (GOLD analysis project Ga0208990, IMG submission 187854) | Forest soil microbial communities from El Dorado National Forest, California, USA - Mediterranean Blodgett CA Ref_M3 (SPAdes) (version 2) | ecosystem: Environmental > Terrestrial > Soil >...
TCATATATTAATTTTTGTTTAGTATTTAATAAGAAGCAATCGGGTGCAAATATTCATATAAATTAATATTTATTGTCTAGTACCCCGTTCCCTTTAGATGAAACTGGGACAGGTCAGGGACAGAATGAATTTGAGAAGGAAATAATATTGCTATGCTATGTTATCCATTGGAGTTTTAGGGTTTATTGTTTGAAGTCATCACATGTATACAGTGGGATTAGATGCCGATACGAGAGCTTATTTCACGGCTGCTACGTGCGCCATTTCATTATTTATAATCTTGAGTCTAAATACTCCATTAAAGTTCTTTCCTTCAAAGATAAATTATACTGCTTATTACAAATATATTAATAATGTGGTAAATATTAAACCTTATTCAGTTATTAATATTGATAATAATTATTCAGTTTCTGATATAAATAATAAATTTCTTAATATAATACCATTATATAACAAAAGATTATGATTGAATGTTAATAAAGGAATTTTAACTAAATTTAATAGAAATATGATAAAAATTACTTTATTTCAACGTAGTATTATAGTAGGTCTAATTTTATCAGATGGTTGAGTGCAACGAAGAAGTGGTTGAAATCCTAGAATAGGATTTAAACAATCCTTGAAAAATTTTGAGTTTTTTTGGGACGTTTTTACTCAATTATCTAGTTTATGTTCAGGCTATCCTTGATTGACTAAAAATATGAAAAGAGGTAAATTGTTTTTTGGTATAGAAATTAATACGAGACAATTGAATAGTTTATTGGAAGTATATAATTTGTTTTATTTAGAACCTAATAAGAAAATTCTTAAAGTTGAATTGTTTGATTATTTAGATTACATCAGTATTGCTTATTGAATTATGGGTGATGGCGCTAAAAAGAACAAAGGTATAACTTTATGCACTGATTCATTTTCTTTTAAAGAAGTTGTGTTATTAATGAACATTTTAAAAATAAAATTTGATATTAATTCAACTATACATTTAGAAAAATATAAACCAAGAATATATATTAATAATAAGGAACTAGAAAAAATATTACCTCATATTAAACCATATATAGTGAAAAGTATGTTGTATAAATTGTCTTTGTAATGTAATGTAAAGCATTAAACTTAGGTATTCAAAGTAATTTGAAACTGACAATAGCATGTTTAAAAAAGAAATTTATTATTATTTAATACCGCCCCTCGTATTTAAATCTAAATACGAGGGACCTGATAACCTTTGATCTTTTTATTCTTATAATTTAATTAAATTATTAAAGAAAACAATATTTTTTTTTCTATTTAAGGTATAAGATCTGATTATGATAATAAACGGTCATTTCTGAGCTACGATATTCATGGTAAATTTTATTATAATACGATTAGAATAAAAAGAGTAGTAGCTTTTTATTAGAATGAACCTATTAGTAGAATTATAATAAATATCTTACATATTTGAATATTATAATTTTACTTCGTATAATTACCTAAAAATATATATATGGATTATAAATAAGAACTTGGGATCAGCCTTTAATCGAAAGTTAATGGTTGACGGAGTTTTCATAGTAGATAGTAAAAATAATAACTTTGGTATTATTATTTTATGATCTTTTTATTGTAATTATTATAATTATTAAAGTTTAATTATTATTTATAAACTATTGAAGGAAAACAGCCTTTATTAATTTTTAATAATAATGAAGGTGGAGAGCCGTATGCAGTGAAAGTTGCACGTACGGTTCGGGAAAGGCTTTTAAACTAATCAATTTATTGAGGGTTTATCTGCTATTTCACAATGATAATAGCTGTTCCAACTGGTATTAAAATTTTTTCATGGTTGTCATATTCCTTTAGTAAGAATAAAATGACCAATAATTTATATAGAAAAAATACAAAGAGGTTTTTAACAATAAAAGTAAATGATAATAATTTGTTATTAAAATCTCCTAAATTAAGCTATTATAATTTATTACCTAATTCAAAGAGTAAAAACTTAGTTATATATGGAACAAATTTATTATGTACTGTAAATTATCCTTATTATAATAAAATAATAAGATATATGATTAATATCCCTAATAATATATTATCTCCCCTATATGGTATTTTATTATCTGATGGGTGTATTACTGTTCCTAATACGGATAAATATAAAGTGGGAGGGCGTTTTAGATTTAAGCAATCAATAAAAAGAATTGAGTATATTTATACGGTTTTTTCTATTATGTCTCATTTTTGTTCATCATATCCTCGTTTTGTTAAAACTAGAGTAAATAGAAAAGATTTTTATGGGATAGAGATAGTATCTCGTTCATTACCTTGTTTTTTAGAATTGCGTAATAAGTTTTATACAAGAGGTAAAAAAATAGTACCAGCTGACTTATATGATATATTAACATACGAAGGATTAGCGCATTGAATAATGGGTGATGGTTCGTTCGTTAATGGAGGGGGATTATATTTACAAACTCAATCTTTTACTTTAAATGAATGTGTGTTTATAATGAATGTTTTATATCTTAAATTCGGATTGCATACTGGTTTGCATTTTCAAAGAAATTTGCCTGTTATATATATAACAGTTAAGTCTGTAAAAGATTTATATCCACGTATTAATAATTATATTATACCTAGTATGCGTTATAAATTTCATTATAAATTAATTACCAATTTTGATAATCATCTGTATAAATTAGGGGCAAACTCGGGAAAAATCCTATAATTAAAATATTCGCTTACTTTTATATTTATTCTCAATAAAGGTATATATATTAGGTACTATTACAATAGAAATAATTATAGGATGATCGCCGAACTAAGTCACAATTAGGAAACTATTGTGTAAAAGCGTAGAGACAAGATGCTCCATGATTCCTACGTATTTATATATGGAATTATAAGGTATTGTCCAAATTCATCGGTAACGATTTAGAGCAAAACTCTAATAAGAAATTTAATAAATTATAATTTCGAGAAAATAAGCTTACTAGTTTCCAATCTTCGTTGAAGATTGGAATCAATGATGAATCTTTCAAATTTTTATTACTCGTCACGTCCCCGATGGGGACGGGATGGAGGGGGGCCCCCCGCAATCCTTTGGATTGCGGGGGCCCCTAATTGAAAGATATCTAGACCTGAAATGGTTAAAGGCTGAACCTTGAGCAACAAGTTACGGGGGAACTTTTGCATTTAATACACCTATGATATATGCTTTAGGGTTTGTATTCTTATTCACTGTTGGTGGGTTAACAGGTGTAGTACTAGCAAATGCTAGTTTAGATATAGCATTCCATGATACATACTACGTAGTAGCTCGAATGGGCCTGAATAAACAATATTCTGCAATTGACTATATGCTGGAAACTATATTTTTAGTTTATTATTTACTATTTAATATTATTTATCTAGCTTGAAGGGCTCTTCAGCATAGCTGAAGTACCCTTTGACGATTTACCCTTGGTACTTATATTTGGTGCGGAGAGTTAATAAAAATAGATCCAAGTCGAAGCTTTAATCTTCTCTTAAATAGTGAAAACAATAATAATACTGTTTCAAAAAATGATATTTTTTGAACAAATATACAATCAGCAGAAAACTGTAAAGGATTCTCAGAGACTATACGTCAGTTATCTAATATGAGATTTAAAGTATGCCCTACTCAAAGGGACGGGTATAGTTCTAATTTGACTTCATCTCAATTTAAGGAGGGTGTATTAAAATATACACCACCCGGTAAGGTCGAAGTTAATTCTAAATTAAATGAAGACTGTGATTTTTATAATTGATTAGCTGGAATCATAGATGGGGACGGCAATTTTGATATTAGAAAAAATACTTCTAATAATCATATATTGAAAGCTATAAGAATTAAATTACATAATAGAGATATTAGAATTTTAACTCGTATTCAAAATTATTTACATATAGGAAGAATAAGATCAGACAAAAATAAACCTTATTCCTTGTATATTATATCTACGAATAAAGATATGAAATTTTTAATTGAGCGTTTAAATGGATTAATAAGGATAAAGATTCCTGGATTTAAGAAAGCATGTATTTATTATAATCTTGAATTTATAGAGCCTGATTATAATATTAAAGCTTTCGATTCTTATTTTTCAGGATTAATTGACACAGATGGTTCTATTGTTTTTAATTATAATTGTAATAGAATAGAGTGTAATTTAGAATTTCAGTATAATGATTATACAAAAAAATTAAATTTTGATGATACGATACCTTATTATAAACCTTATGTTTTTTCACGTAAACATACTAATAAAAAAGCTAAAAAAGAGTATAAATCTATAGGTTTTAAATACCAAACAGTAGGAGGTATGCTTTATTTATATGATTTTTTTATGAAAAATAGACTGTATTCTGATTTTAAATTCTATAGAGTAACAAAAATTAAAGAATTTATATTAATAAGAGAATATAAAAATGAGCCTAATAATAGTTTAGAGTTTAAATTATACTCTAACTTTTTATTAGATTGAATACAATATAGAAATCCTCTATGATTGAAGGTTCCTTTTGTCAATAAAATTAGAATTACCCCTCATAGTAACGATATCAAAACACATGGGGAAAAATTAAATTAATTTTTCCCATTATTCAGAAAAAGTTATAAAATTAGATAAAGAGATAGTCCAATGATTTAAAGCATTTCCACTATGTATTATCAATGGGTGCTGTTTTTGCTTTATTTGCTGCTTGATATTTCTGAGCACCTAAAGCAGAAGGTTTAACATATAACGATAGAAAAGGTAGACTTCATTTCTGAGGTCTTTTCATTGGGGTTAATTTAACTTTCTTACCTATGCACTTTTTAGGTCTACAAGGTATGCCTAGAAGAATAGCTGATTATCCTGATGCATTTGCTGGATGAAACTTAGTAGCTAGTGCTGGTTCTATCTTATCTGTAGTGATGACTGCTTATTTTATTTCATTAATTTGTGATAAATTTGAAGAAGGTAAAGAAGTACCAAGAGATGGTTGAGCTAAAGATGAATATTTAGAAGATATTTTAGCTTGATCTGATAATGCTAAATTAAGTAAAAACATTGAATGAAGTGTTGATTCTCCACCTCATTTCCATACTTTTAATAAATTACCTATACAATCGTAAATAATTATTAAATGTTAAGAATTTTATATTGTAAATTAGTATTAAATTGTAAAAACTGTAATGAAATAAAATAAAATTATTATTTTATTTTATTAAGATAAATATTAATTTAAATATTATTATTATAATATTAGTAAATAGTGTATGGTCTAAACAAAGAGGTCCTTCCTATTCTAATAATATCTAATAAATATTTATTTGGTATGTGTAATAACTTAAACTAATTATAATATTAACTCTCCCAGTCTATTCATAAATATAGATTTTATTTTATGTATATAATTATTATGTTTTGTTTTAAAATATAGAGATTATATAAGATTAAATATAGTCCCATCCGCGTCCCCCCTCCCTAGTTAAAAATTTAAATAATTACCCATCCGCTTGGCGGATGGGGATTATTCTAAGAGGGTACGGAAGGATAATGAAATGACATAATAGGAGATTTAAATTTGTATTTGATATACTTAGTTTTATCTAAGAAAATATGAGATTAATTTAAAGGTAAAATATATATAATTATATATGTATATAAAGGTTCGATTCCTTTATCTCTGGAATGCTAATAGTATCATTAATTATTTTATTATTAGCGGTAACTTCAAGCATTGAACCTAATTATAATTATTTAGCGGATTATGTGAAGTTTAATAGAATCGTTTTCATCATTTTTATTTTAGGTGGTTATCTTGCTTATAATGCTTTAGATATAACAGCATTTGGTAATGGTATTGGAATATATGGTGGCGTTTTCAAAATTACAGTTTTGTCACAGGTTTTTGACATTATATTATTTACAACTGGAGCTATAGTTACTATTTTAACTTGTTTTGCTCCTTATAATTTTAAAGTTTATAATAATAATAATATAATTAATTCAGCTCCGGGTATATGGTCTAGGGACAGTTCTATATCAAATATTAAATATATAGAGTTTGTAAAATCTATACTACACATTAAACCTGATTTTAAAGAATTTTATTATAAAAAGTTATTAAATCTTTATCCTTATAATGATAGTAATAATGAAGTGAGATTAATTACGTTAATAATTAATTGTATAAAATATTTTACTCATTTATTACCTAATTATAAATTCAATTTTCCATTTTTCCTAGAAAATAAATTAAATTCAGGAATTACTCAAAGAGTATGAAAGGACTCTTTTAAATTAGAAGTAAAAGAATATAGTTTCCTTCTATTATATACTGTATTAGGTGGTTCTTTATTAATATCATCTCAGAATTTAATCTCTTTATACTTGTCTTTAGAATTACAGAGTTTTACTTTATATATATTATCTGCATCTCAAATAAGATCATTTAGAGGTACTAGTGGTGGTTTAAAGTATTTTCTTTTAGGTGGATTATCATCTGGTTTTATATTATTAGGTTGTAGTTTATTATATGCATATACTGGTACTTTAAGTATAGAACATATATTTATGATTTATTCTGATAGTGCAACAAATTATTTTTTAGATCCCTGTCTATTAATTCTATTTTCTGGTCTATTATTTAAAGTATCAGCTGCTCCATTCCATAATTGAGCTCCTGATGTTTATTCTGATGTACCTACTTATAGTACTACATGATTAATTATTATTGCTAAGCTTTCTATATTCATTTTAATGTTGTTATTAATTCATAATATTCATTGTGGATTAAACCTTAATAATATTAATACTTTAGAACAATATTATTCTTTTAATTTAAATAAAGATAATGTAGATTATAGTATAGTAAATCCTAATATAGATACTCATTATTTAAAAGAGATTAATTCTATTTATATAGATTCTAATATTCCTTTTTCTTTCTGAAATCCTTCTTATTCTAGTTTAGGTTTATGAACTAATGTTTTAACTTTATCAGCCTTCTTCTCTTTAATTATTGGTACTGTATTAGGTTTAAGCCAATCTAGAATTAAAAGACTATTTGCTTATAGTACTATAACACATGTAGGGTTTTTACTTTTAGCTTTATCCATAAACTCTATTACTAGTATAGATGCATTTATTTTTTATTTAGTTCAATATACTATTACTAATTTAAATCTATTCTTTATTTTAATAGCTTGAGGTTATCTTTATAGTAGTTACTATTTACAAAGAGATTTTATACCTATTCATTATTTAAAATTAAATCCTTATTCTTGAAAAGATATTTATATTGAGCCAACTGTAGCTGATTATGTTCAATTTATTAATCATTATGTGGATGAAAATAGTATAAAATTTGGCTTTAATAATGAAAAGGTAAATGTTAAGATTAATAGATTATATAATGAATTAATTATTCAACAAGATATTGATTACTATGATTTTAATAGAGAAGATAGTGAGTGATTATATACTCCTGTACCTTTCTTAACTAACTTTAAAGGAATGCATTTTACAGATCCTTATTTAGCTTTTTGTTTAGCTGTTTCGATTTTCTCTTTAGCTGGTATTCCTCCTCTTATTGGATTCTTTGCTAAACAACAAGTTTTATTAGCAGCTATGCAATTAGACTATTACTTTTTATCTATTGTTGCTATATTAACTAGTGTTATAGGAGCTGCCTATTATTTAAGAATTATTAAATTTATTTATTTTTACGATGATGTATTTATGCCTTTATATATGAATAGTAATGAGAATAATAATTCTTCAAGTGTTTATTCAAAAGTTGTTTTTTTTGAAGATTCAAATAGTGAATCTTATAATATTCCCATGTTACCTAGTAATAGTTTAAGCTTAGTGATAGCTATTTTAACTAATATTTCATTATTTTATATATTAAAACCTTATGTTTTAATAAATGGAATATATATGATTACTATACCCATGTTTCAAGCTTAATTCTGAATAGTTAAGCTTTGTTTATTTTTCTTTTATTTTTCATTATTAGTTTATGCTAAAGGAATGAAATAATATATGAGGATTTATTCTTATTATATAAATAAAAATTCCTGAAAAATAAAATAAAAATAGTATTTAGTTAAGTTAACTTAACTAAGTATATATATATTCTTTTACGAATCTACTAAAATATAAAGTCGAAGCTACCAGATGTTTATTCTGAACGTCTAGGGACCAGTTCATTCTAAAAAGTTTAAATTTAGATTTTGGCCTCCCATCCCATCTGCAATGCAGATGGGTTGGGAGGTGAGATTATTATAACCCACCCTCGCCAGGGATGGACTGATAATTTAAATTTTAGGAAGGAATAGCAAGTTTATATGAGATTAGAGTAATACTTTTTTTAATATAATATAAATAAAAATATGAGCACAATTTTAATAAAATTTAAAATTATAAATAAATTTAAAAATATAAATAAATTTTTTGGTTTATTTGGCGGTTTTGGACTATTTGGAGGTTATGATTATGATGACTGTTGTTGTGGAGGTAGTTGTGGATGTTGTGGGGGTGGACATAGCGATAAATTTACATCTCTTGCAATAAATAATAATATCCAGTTATTTGGAGGGTATGATTATGACGACTGTTGTTGTGGAGGTAGTTGTGGATGTTGTGGGGGTGGACATACTGGTAAATCCCCTTCTCTAGCTGCAGAAAATAACATCCAATTATTTGGAGGTTATGATTATGATGATTGTTGTTGTGGAGGTAGTTGTGGATGTTGTGGAGGTGGACATACCGGTAAATCCCCTTCTATAAAAAAGTCTAGTTCTTTTGTATTAAATACTAAAAGAGCTGATGTTCCTTTAGCTTGAGGTTTATATTTTCAAGATGGTGCTAGCCCTTCATTTGAAGGTATCGTAGATTTACATAATAGAATTATGTTTTATCTTGTTGTAATTTTATTTGGTGTTACTTGAGTTATGATTTCTATTATGTGAAATTTTAATAATACTAGTAATAAATTAGTATATAGATATTTAAATCATGGTACATTGATTGAACTTATTTGAACAGTAGGACCAGCACTTGTGCTAGTAGCTATTGCTTTCCCTAGTTTTAAATTACTTTATTTAATGGATGAAGTAATAGATCCAGCTATGACTGTTAAAGTAACAGGTCTATTTGGCCTGAAATTATATATATTATATAAAATAATAAATACCTATAATAATATAAATAATATATTATATTTTATTCATATATCGTGTCCCGACGGGACGCTTAGTATGATCCAGACATGAGCCAACGGGGCAGGACTGGAAGGTGAGAAAAATAAATATTATAACTATTTTAAAAATTTTCATTTTCGAAAATTTCATACTAATTTTGTGAGAGCAAAACATCGTATAGGACCTCATGATAAAGATATTATTTCACTTATAATAGGTTTATTGTTAGGCGATGGTCATTGTAATAAAAGAATAATAGAAGGTTGTAGAATATGTGTAAGACAAAGTAGTATTCATAAAGAATATTTATTTTGGTTATACGATTTTTTCTTCATAAGAGGGTATTGTTCTAATTTAAAACCTAGATTATATACACGAAAACTTAAAAATTATAGTAATATATATACTGGTTATGAATTTAATACTTATACTTTTAGAAGTTTTAGCTGAATATATAAACTTTTTTATGATAAAGGTAAGAAAAGAATAAATAAAAAATTAGAAAACTATATTACTTCTTTATCTTTAGCAGTGTGAATAATGGATGATGGAGGATGAACTGGTTATGGTGTAAGACTTAGTACTAATGCTTTTAAATATGAAGAAATTCTTATACTTACTGAAATATTAGAGAATAAATTTGAGTTAAAATGTACTATTCAGAAATTATCTAAACCTAAGAATTTTAATAAAAATTCAATATATGTGGATAAGTATTCAATTTATATTAAGTCTACATCTGTACCTTTACTTAGAAAACTAGTATTACCCTACTTTCACTCTAGTATGCTTTATAAAATAGGGTTATAGTAATTATAATATTTAAGTTTTATTAATAAATTTGATTATATAATATATTTAATAGTACCCGGACCCCGCG
>Ga0208990_1000467_pt1 | contig 10063 bp, 9 predicted proteins | sample MedBloCARef_M3_FD_187854 | JGI IMG/M metagenome (GOLD analysis project Ga0208990, IMG submission 187854) | Forest soil microbial communities from El Dorado National Forest, California, USA - Mediterranean Blodgett CA Ref_M3 (SPAdes) (version 2) | ecosystem: Environmental > Terrestrial > Soil >...
GAGGCGCAGCAGCTCGCCACCTATATCGGCTGGATGATGCACCGGACCTGGGGTGGGGTGATATCGGGCGGGCTTTTCGTGCTGCCGTCGCTGTTCATCCTCATTGCGCTGACGTGGATCTACCTGGCGTACGGCAACGTGCCGCTCGTGGCCGGGCTGTTCTACGGAATCAAGCCGGCGGTCACGGCCATCGTACTGTTCGCGGCGTACCGCATCGGCTCGCGCGCACTCAAGAATGCCGTGCTGTGGGCCATCAGCCTGGCGGCGTTCGTGGCGATCTTTGCCTTCCACGTGCCGTTTCCCTACATCGTCCTCGGCGCCGGCATTGTCGGCTACCTCGGGGCACGCATCGCTCCGGAGAAGTTCTCCACCGGGGGCCACGAGGGCGCCGGGAAGAGCTACGGACCGGCATTGATCGACGATGCCACGCCCACGCCCTCGCACGCGCTGTTCAGCTGGTCGCGTTTCGTCCTCGTTCTTGCGGTGTTTCTCGCTGTCTGGGGCGCCGCCCTCGGTGCGCTCCTGGCGCTATTCGGGTGGGAAAGCGAACTCGCGCAAATGGGCTGGTTTTTCACCGAGGCGGCGCTGCTCACTTTCGGCGGCGCGTATGCGGTGCTGCCCTATGTCTACCAGGGCGCGGTCGAGCACTACCAGTGGCTGACCGCAACGCAAATGATCGACGGGCTCGCGCTGGGAGAAACGACGCCCGGGCCGCTGATCATGGTGGTCGCCTTTGTCGGCTTCGTTGGCGCGTGGACCAAGGCGGCGTTCGGGCCGGAGGCGCTGGCGCTCGCGGGTTGCGCGGGCGCGACGGTAGCGACGTTCTTCACCTTTCTGCCGTCGTTCCTGTTCATTCTCCTCGGCGGCCCGCTGGTGGAATCGACGCACGGAAATCTGCAGTTCACCGCCCCGCTCACGGGGATCACCGCGGCGGTGGTCGGCGTGATTCTCAACCTCGCCGTGTTCTTCGCCTGGCACGTGTTCTGGCCGGAAGGGTTTTCGGGCCGGTTCGAGTGGTTCTCGCTGCTCGTCGGTCTCGCGGCGGTCATTGCGCTGTGGCGCTACAAGAGCGGGATGATTCCGGTAATCCTCGGGTGCGGCGCGTCCGGACTGATCTATCGGTTGATCGCGGGCTGAGCTCGAGCGCCGTAGCAGAACCAAAAAAACGCCGTGGCCCCCTTTTCCCTTCTGCCGGAGGCCGGCTAGCCCTTCTCGATCACACCGCAGGCGACGCGCGCTCCGGCATTGCCGGTCGGCTGGGTGTTGTAGTCGTCGGGCTGTGCATGCACGATGAGGCCCCGGCCGATGATGCCGGTCGGACCTTCGGTCACGGTAATGACGTCGAGCTGGGTCGAGAGCGTCGCGTTGCCGTAGTCGTCGGCCTTGAGCGCGAACAGGTCCCCGGCGTGCCGGTCAGGCGTGGACGGGTGCGCGTGCGGCTTTCCGAGCGGGTTGAAATGCCCTCCCGCGCTCATGCCGTCGCCCGAGCTGCAATCGCCCTTCTCGTGGATGTGAAAGCCGTGCTCCTGCCCGGGCTTGAGGCCGTTGATATTCGCCACGAGCTGGACTTTGTCGCCCTTCTGGGCGAAGGTCGCCGCGCCTTTTACGCCGCTGTCCTTGTTCGGCTGCAAGGTCGCCTTTGCGGTCGGGGTGGCGCCCGTCATTGATTCCATCATTCCGCACCCGGCGAGCATGACGGCCGCTGCGGCAATCGCGAATCTCATTTTGCTCCAGGCGGTGTAGTTGGAGCGCGCGCCACTACACCACTACTTCTTGGGCACCGGCCCTTTGATACCCTTGTTCTTGCGATAGTTCGCCACTGCCTTGTCCTGGTATTTGCCGAGCAGATCCGCGTCCTTCTTCGCCGCTTCGTCGGCTTTCGCCTTGGCTTCCGCGGCCTTGGCCGGATCGGCCGGAGCAGCGGGCAACTTCGCCCAGACCGCGCCCGCGGTCGCTGCCATCGCGACGCTCATCAGCAGAATGCGAAAATTCATGGGTCCTCCTCAATGCTGGGCCTGCGGCGCGTCCGGCTGTCCCATTGCCGTCCCGGCCTTGATCTTTCCGGATTTGATGTCGTTGTACCAGTATTCGTGGTGCTCCTTCGCCCAAGTCTCGTCCACGTATCCGGTGCGCATCGCCCCGTACGCCCCCTCCAGGCCGATCGTACCCAGGTACATATGGCCCAGAGACATGGCCATGACCGTACCGGCCGAAACCATGTGCAACACGTTGGCCTCGATCATGACCGCGCGAACCTGGTCGAAATTGGGGAACAGCAGCACCAGACCCGAGGCGCTCACGATCAGGCTCAACACCACGACGCCGGTCCAGAACCAGACTTTCTCGCCTGCGTTGAATCGGCCGGAAGGAACGTGCTCGCCGGAGATCATCCCGCCCAGCTTCACGAACCATTTGATATCGTAAAGGCGCGGGAGGTTGTCCTTTGCGAACATGACGATGAACATGAGCAGGCTCACGATGAACACAGGCCCGACGAAATTGTGCGAATGTTTCGAAAGCTGCGCGAGCCAGGCGAACAGCGTGTAGCCGATCACCGGCAGCAGCACGTATTTGCCCACCATCATGATGAGGCCGCTCACACCGAGGATGACGAAGCTTATCGCGACCACCCCATGCGTATAGCGCTCGAACGGGGTAAAGCGCTCGATCAGCCGGCCGGTGGGCGCGCCGTGGACCTTGATGCTGCCGCGCCACCTGTAGAACACCCCGATTGCGACCACGACTGCGGCGATCAGCCAGCCGGCGAGTGGCGTGATCCAGGCGTTGCGCAACTGCCTCCAGGTCTCCCCGTAGGTCTGTACCAGCACCCCGGTCTCGCGGCCTTTGACGGAGGTGTACTCTTCCTTGCCGGAGCGCACGTCGCGCCAGACGGGAGCGTTGTTGCCCGGCTGCGACTGTGCACGTTGCTGCTGGGTTTCACCCTGCTGCGCAAGCGATGTGCCGCTCAAGGGGAGAACAAGGGCAAACGCCAAGGCGAAAAAACGCCCCAGAACCACTATCGGTTTCATCGCTGCGCTCCTAATTCGCCCGAGTGGCCTCGTTCTGGTACAGATTGCGGGTCTTGACGGCGGATTCCCAGCTCGTCTTGTCGCCCTTGTCCCACTTTGAAGTGGTGTAAAGGCTTGCGGCCGGATCGTTTTCCCAGGGCCTGGCGTCGGGCTTTCCCTGGTACTTGCCCTGCTTGTAGACGGTCACCTGGTCCCGCTCGCCGCAGGCGCCGAGACCGACGGCAAACAGGACGGCGGCGCCCGCGAGCATGAGCCTGCGCGCTGTTATCATGACTTCGCTCCCGCGCGAGCCGCCTTGGGCTGGTCGGGCTTGCCGTAGGCCGTGCCCCAACCCCAGACTTCCGAGCCTTTGCCGCGCAGGGTCACTCGCTGGCGATAGATATCGGAGATCACGTCGGAGTCGCCGGCGAGCAACGCCTTGGTCGAGCACATTTCGGCACAGGCCGGAAGCTTGCCCTGGGCGAGTCGGTTGGAGCCGTACTTGCTGAACTCTTCCTTCGACAGGTCCTTCTCCGGGCCGCCCGCGCAGAAAGTGCACTTGTCCATCTTGCCGCGCAGGCCGAAAGCTCCCGCCTGCGGGAACTGCGGCGCGCCGAACGGGCAGGCGTAGAAGCAGTAGCCGCAGCCGATGCATAGGTCCTTGTCGTGCAGCACGACGCCTTCATCGGTGCGGTAGAAGCAGTCGACCGGGCACACCGCCATGCAGGGCGCGTCCGAACAGTGCATGCACGCGACCGAGATCGACTTCTCGGCGCCCACGACACCGTCGTTGATGGTCACCACGCGGCGACGGTTAACTCCCCAGGGAACCTCGTTCTCCTGCTTGCAGGCGGTCACGCAACCGTTGCACTCGATGCAGCGCTCGGCGTCGCAGAGGAATTTCATTCTGGCCATGGTTTTCTCCTTTTCCTCTTCCCGTTATGCCCGCTCGATCTGGCAGACGGTGGTTTTGGTCTCCTGCATCATCGTGACCGAGTCGTAGCCGTACGTGGTGGCGGTGTTCACTGCTTCCCCGCGCACGATCGGCGCGGCGCCTTCCGGATACCAGGGCAGCATGTCCTTGCCCTGCCACCAGCCGGAGAAGTGGAACGGGATGAAAGCGTGGTCCGGGCCGACCCGCTCGGTCACAAGCGCCTTTACCTTGAGCCGCGCGCCGGTCGGAGTCTTCACCCAGACGTATTCGCCGTCGCGGATGCCGCGGTCGTTGGCCGACCTGGGATTGATCTCGACGAAGTTGTCCTGCTGCAGCTCGGCCAGCCATGGGTTGGACCGGGTCTCCTCGCCGCCGCCCTCGTACTCGACCAGCCGGCCCGACGTGAGGATGATCGGGAACTGCTTGCCGATATCCTTGTTCTTCTCCTGCACCGACTTATAGAGGGTCGGCAGGCGCCAGAACCCCTTCTTGTCGTCGTGGGTCGGGTAGTCGGCGATCAGATCCGGACGGATGCCGTACAGAGGCTCGCGGTGCTTGGGAACGCCGTCGGGGAAGTTCCACACGACGGCGCGCGCCTTGGCGTTGCCGAACGGGTGGCAACCGTGGTTCTTCATCACGACGCGCTGGATGCCGCCTGAGAGATCGGTCTTCCAGTTCTTGCCTTCGGCTTCGGCCTTCTCGGCGTCGGTCAGCTCATCCCACCAGCCGAGCTTCTTCAGGAGCACGTGATCGAACTCGGGATAGCCGGTGGTAATGTCGGCGCCTTTCGAGTATGACCCATCCTCGGCGAGCAGGTTGACGCCGTCCTTCTCCACACCGAAGTTGGCGCGGAAGTTTCCACCGCCGTCCATGACATGCTTGGACGTGTCGTAGAGGTTCGGCGAACCCGGGTGCTTGAGCGCTGCGTTGCCGTAGCACGGCCAGGGCAATCCAAAGTAATCGCCATCGAGCACGTAGCCGGTCTTGGCGTCCTTGCCGCCCTTGGCACGCAGGGTCTTGACGTCGAAGACCCGCATGTTGCGCATGTGCGCCTGCAGCCGCTCGGGCGACTGGCCGGTGTAGCCGATCGTCCAGCTGCCGTTATTGAATTCGCGGGTGATGTCCTCGACGTCCGGCTCGTCGTTCTTCACCTTGATATTCTGCTTGCCGTCTTTCTTGCCGACGAGCTGGTCGGCAAAACCGAGCTTCTTGGCGAACAGATACATGATGGTCTGGTCGGTCTTCGACTCGAACAGCGGCTCGATCACTTTCTCGCGCCACTGCACCGAACGGTTCGATGCGGTCACCGAACCCAGGGTCTCCATCTGGGTCGCAGCCGGCAGCAGGTACACGGCGCGGTTCGCTTTCGGTTCCTTGCCGGCGTCCTTGAGCACCTTCTTGCCCTGTTCGTCGAGCGGCATTGCCGCCATCGCCGCCGTCGCCGACGGATACGGATCGATCACGACCAGCAGGTCGAGCGCGTGCATCGCCGCCTGCATCTCGATTCCGCGCGTCTGGCTGTTCGGCGCGTGGCCCCAGAAGAACATGGCGCGGATATTCGGGTCCTGGTCGATGTTCTCGTTCTTCTCGAGCACGCCGTCGATCCAGCGCGACACCGTGATGCCCGGCTTGGTCATCATCGCGGGCGAGGCGAACTGGTCCTGCATCCACTTGAGATCGACGTTCCAGACGCGCGCCCAGTGAGCGTACGCTCCCGGCGCGATGCCGTAGTAGGCCGGCAGCGAGTCCGGATTCGGGCCCAGGTCCGTCGCACCCTGCACATTGTCGTGGCCGCGGAAGATATTGGCCCCGCCGCCCGCTACGCCGATGTTGCCCAGAGCGAGCTGCAAGATACAGGAAGCGCGCACCATGGCGTTGCCGATGGTGTGCTGGGTCTGGCCCATGCACCAGACGATGGTGCTCGGGCGGTTTTTCGCCATGGTCTCGGCGACCTTGTACACCTCGGCCTCCGGTATGCCGGTCACTCTCTCGACCTCGGAGGGGACCCAGACCTTCATCACCTCTTCCTTGATCTTGTCCATTCCGTAGACGCGGTCGCGGATGTACTTCTTGTCCTCCCAGCCGTTCTTGAAAACGTGGTGCAGCACGCCGAACAGGAACGCGATGTCGGCGCCGGAACGGATGCGGATGTAGTGGTCGGCCTTGGCCGCCGTGCGCGTGAAGCGCGGATCGACGACCATGATCTTGGCGCCTTTCTCCTTGGCATGCAGCGCGTGCAGCATCGACACCGGGTGCGCCTCGGCGGCGTTCGAGCCGATGTACAGCGCCGCCTTGGTGTTGTGCATGTCGTTGTAGGAGTTGGTCATCGCGCCGTAGCCCCAGGTGTTGGCCACGCCCGCAACGGTAGTCGAGTGGCAGATGCGCGCCTGGTGGTCGGTATTGTTCGTGCCGGTCAGCCGTACCCACTTGCACATCAGGTAGGCCTGCTCGTTGGAGTGCTTGGAAGAGCCGACGTAATACAGCGCGTCCGGGCCCGACTCCTTGCGGATGGCGATCATCCTGTCGCCGATCTCGTTGATCGCGGTATCCCAGGAAATGCGCTGGTATTTCCCGTTCACCAGCTTCATCGGGTACTTCAGCCGGTGCGAATGCTCGGTCATGCCGTGCTCGCGGATCGCGGCGCCCTTGGCGCAGTGCGCTCCGAGGTTGAGGGGCGAGTCGAACACCGGTTCCTGCCCCACCCACACGCCGTTCTGCACCACCGCGTCGATGGCGCAGCCGACCGAGCAATGCGTGCATACCGTGCGCTTCACTTCGATCTTGCCGGCCTTGTCGGCGGCGGCGTCGGCCTTGCCGATCATGTTGAACGGCAACTGCGAAGCGAACGCGCCCGCGCCGGCGGCGACGCCGGAGCGCTTGAGGAACGCGCGGCGGTCGATCGTCTTGGCGAGCATCCCGGAGAGGCTGCGCGACAGACGGCTGGACGAAAGGTGAGCGGGGCCTCCAGTGGATTTCCTGGTCAGCAGCATGGTCATGCCTCCTCGGGTCAAACTTTGCTGGTGTTGTAGTAGCTGCGGACGTGCGCGGTTTCCTGATAACCCTTGCCGCCACGCTTGTCGGTGCTCGCGGTGAGGTTCGGTTTATCGGGAGTGACTGACTGGGTGGCAATCGCGGCTGCTGTTGCGACGCCGCCGACGCCTGCCGTGATTAGGAAGTTCCTGCGGCTCAATTTTGATTTTGTATCGTTCTTCATATGCGCCCTCCTGCCTGTGTCAACATCTTAAATATGCAAACTACTGCAAGCATTAAAGCACCTTTAAGGCTTCGGTTTCAACCGCAAAGAAGGCTTCGGCGAATTGAGCGGCGTGCCTGTAGAAGTTGGCCTTTTCGCTCGCCGATATTGCCCTGCAAAAGCCGGGGTAGGAGCGGGCGATGTATCGGTCGAAAAACCCCTGCTGCCTTTGCAGTGAAACATCTTCGGAACCCAATGAAATCAAGTGCCTCATGACATCGAACAGCCCCGCCATGTGGTCCTCGGGTTCATGCGCCGCCTCCGACCGGGCGAGCCCCAACCCCAGCAACTCACCGCGCAGCCCGGCAAGGATCTTCTCGCGGCCGGTCTCGGCGAGGTAGTAGCTCGCGTAAGGCGTCACTTCGGCCTTGCCGGTGCCGACGAGGATCTCGTCGTACTCCAGGCAGGCCGCCTCGGCCTCCATCGCCCGCGCCGCCGCGGCGAGCCTGTTCCAGGCACCGCCCAGGGCAGATTGCTCCCCTTCGCCCGCGATCCGGCCGGCGCCGCCGATAGCGGCGAGCAGCGCCGCATCCGGCCCGGCGTAGAAAAGCCGCGCGAGCAGCGCGTAATAGCCTTCTCGCGCCTTGTCCTCGGGTACTTCGGGCGGCTGGAACCTGAGCGGCGTGACGCTCGCGCTCATTTCTTCGCGTCCTGAATGGTCATTTCGTTCTTGTTTTCCATCATGTCCACGACGCGGCAGTCGCCGCACATCTGCAGTCTTTTCAGCGAGCCGTCGCCCGCGAACATCGAGTGGCCGGTGAGCTTGCCGAGCATGTTGTCCACCATCTGCCGCGTGCCGAAGGGCTTGCCGCAGCGCACGCAGTTGAAGGGTTCCGCCTCGTTCAGCGCGACTTCCTGTTTCGCTTGCGGCGCAAGCAGCAGGCGCGGCGCGAGCGTGATCGCGTTCTCGGGGCAGGTCTTCTCGCACAGGCCGCACTGCACGCAGTTGCGCTCGATGAACTTCAGCATCGGCCGGTCGCGCCCGTCGACGAGCGCCGATTCCGGGCACGCGCCGACGCAGGCCATGCACAGCGTGCAGGTCTCCTTGTTCACGAGCACTTGCCCGTAAGGGGCGCCTGAGCCGAGCCCGATCTCCTCCTGCGGCTCGGGCGCCTGCTTCACGAGGTGATCGAGGGCGAAGTCGAGCGTGGAGCGCTTCTCCGGCGAGAGGTTGTATGTGGCCGGCTTTGAAACCGAGACCGCGGGCGAGAGCGCCCAGATCTCCTTTTCCAGCGCCGCGTGCTCGTCGGTCGCCAGAAGCCGGAAGTGCGCGCCGCCGTAGCCGAGCGCGTTGGCAATGGTCTCGGCAAAACCCATCTGCTTTCTCACCGCGTCGCCGTATTCGGCCGCTTCCTTCGGCGTCGCGAGCACCACCACCTGGCCCGCGCCGTACGCGAGCGCGGCAAGCAGCGTGTCCATGCCGATCGAGGCGGCGTGGTGGATCTCGAGCGGAATCACGCGCGCGGGCAGGCCGCGCCCGCGGCGCGCGAGCTTGGCGATCAGCGCGCGGCTCTCAACCGCGTTGTGCAGCAGGAGGCAAGCGTCCCTGCCGCCCGCCTGCGCATACACCGAAAGCAGCCGCTTCAGCCGCGCTCCGAAGTCCGGCGCGCGCGGATACGCGTAGGTCATCGCGCCCGAGGGGCACACGGTCGCGCAGCCGCCGCAGCCCATGCACAGGTGCGGGTCGACCTTGACGCGGTCGCCATCCGGCGAAATGGCGGCAGTCGAGCACACGTCGATGCACTGGTTGCAGCCGATCTTCGAGGAGCGGCTGTGCGCGCAGATCTTCTCGTTGTAGGCGAAAAAGCGCGGCTTCTCGAACTCCCCGACCAGCTGGGCGAGCTGTGCCGCCGCGAGCGCCTGCTCGAGCGGGTCGCTGCCCGGGGCGAGATACCCCTGGGGAAGTTGCGCGGTCTTGAGCGCCGGCTCGCGCGCGAGATCGAGCACCATGTCGAAGCGCTCGCTGCGCGCGCGCTCGGCGCGCTCGAAGTCGATGGCGTGGATCGCCCCGCAGGCCTTCACGCACTCGCGGTGCGACTTGCACTTGTCCATGTCGATCTGGTAGGAGAAATCGATCGCCTGCTCCGGGCAGGCGTGGATGCAGGCGTTGCAGCGCGTGCAGACTTCCAGATCGATCGCGTTGTCCTGCTCCCAGGCGACCTCGAACGCGCCCAGATAGCCTTTCACCGATTTCACCTTGCCCGACCATACCGCGTAACGCCGCTCCGCCGGGAGCTCTCCCCCTCGCTGACTGGTGATCAGGACGTTGACGTCGAGCTGTCCGGCGAGCTTTTCCGCCCAGGGAATCGCCGTCTCCGCCGGGCCGACGATCAGCAGCTGGCCGCCGGACTTGTAGGACACGCCGGTCACCGGTTCGGGCTCGGGCAGATCGGCAAGCGCAAGCAGCGCCGCGATCTTGGGCGTCGCCTTTGCGCCCTCCTTCGACCAGCCTGCGTGTTCGCGGATGTTGACGAACTTGATGTCCGAGGTGGAACCCGCGTGATCGGCAAGCTCCGAGAACAGCGGCGCTTCCTGCGTGCACGCGATCACGCAGGCCTCGTCCTTCAGCGCCCCTTGGAAGCTCGCGACCTGCTTGCGGCACAGCTCCGTGTGGATCTCGATCGGCTGCTTGAGCTTGAGCGCCGATGCGAGCGCCTTGGCGTCCAGCGCCATGGTCTGGTTGCAGTTGCAGAGCTTGAGCGTTTTGTCGTCGAGCGCCATGATCAGGCGGGCTTTGCCGGAGCCTTCGAATCCGGAGCGGCAGCAGGCTCAGGCTCGGGCGCCACGCGCTCGTCGTCCAGCGCAACTTGCGGAGGCGGCGTCTCCGCCATCGGCGCGGCTTCTGCGTCCGCGACGGCCTTCCTGGCG
>Ga0208990_1000471_pt1 | contig 10051 bp, 9 predicted proteins | sample MedBloCARef_M3_FD_187854 | JGI IMG/M metagenome (GOLD analysis project Ga0208990, IMG submission 187854) | Forest soil microbial communities from El Dorado National Forest, California, USA - Mediterranean Blodgett CA Ref_M3 (SPAdes) (version 2) | ecosystem: Environmental > Terrestrial > Soil >...
TCCTGTCCGAACAAAGCCCTGTTCCATGTCCTGATGGTTCTCGAACAACCACTGCACAGCAGACCGTGCCCCGCGGGCATTATCTGTTCCGCACTGCTTGCCGCCGGGCGCGTTGACCGTTCGGGCAGCCCCCTTTAGCATCAAGATGTACGTCCATTGTATGGCCAAGACTACCGAAGAAGACATGAACCAACTGGAGAAGGACATCCGCCAGTTGAAGATCGAGTACGAACAGTATTTTGGCGGGGGGAAGAAGCGGCCTCCCACGGAACTCGAGTGGCGTATCGATGTCACAATGAAGCGCTACAGCGACCGGGGCCCGCAAATGAATTTTGCCCAGCGCTTCCGCTACAGCAATCTGGCTCAGATGTATACGAAGTATCGTGAAATTTTCCGCAAGCGAATGAAACAAAAAGAAGAAGGCAGCGTGCAGCGGCACTTTGGCGCGGCGGCGCGGGAGATTGAGAATCTGCGAAAGCAAAAGCAGGGCGCCGAATCCGCCTCCGACGCCCCGCAGTCATTCCCGTTCGCGATCTCCTGCCAAGACCCCGACCACGAAAAGAAAAAAGTGGAAGACCTCTATGCGGCCTTCCGCCATGCGAAGGAGCAAGCGGGAGAAGATACGGGCCGGCTTACGCTCGAAGCCTTTCAGCAGTTCGTGCGCCAGAAGACCGGTGATCTCAAGAAACAGCAGAGCGCGCGCGAAGTCGAGTTCATCGTCACCGTCGAGGGCAAGCACGCACGTCTCAAGGCGCGCGTAAAGTCTTGACCCCAGCTTGTTTTCCCGCTTCTCCGCCGACAGCCAGACCGACGCCTGGCATGTTGCTTCCTCGACCCTCCTTGAGGTCCGCGCACACTTGATTCAGGAAATCGGAGATGGAGGACACATATTCCTTGGCAACCGCTTGCAGATTCCTCAGATTCTCAGGGTCGACATCATCCATATTACTTGAGGCCTCCTGCAAATGGGACACTTGCAGTCGATAGTAAGTACAACCGGGCAATGCTCTCAATTCGTAGTCGACGGCTTCCGAAGCGCTATCCATAAAAACAGGCACAATTTGCTTTGCCCATCCCCAAAGTCCCCAGCGCTTTGCCGCGGCATAAGTAATCGGATCCTGCCGGTCCCCAGTCCCCACTGAGACCACGATGATTTGTGTCGCGTCGGGATATAGTGATCGTGCTTCCGCATATGCCGCCATCGAGGGGTTGTTTACGAACACTCCGCCGTCCACGAGCGCAAACTCATTGTTGCCTCTTTTCAAATGGACCGGTGGAAAAAACGTCGGTGCAGCAGAGGTTGCCCTCGCGATCTCAGTTAACTTCCAGTTGAATGTGGGATCCCCAGCGATTCGGTGGCTCTTAAAGAAGAACGGGAGCTGTCCCTGCAAGTCATAGCTGGAAATCAACAAGGGAGTGAGTGCCGTCCGGAACTCGGTGTCGTGGAAGAATTGCACGAGTGCGGCTTGAAGAGCATCCGGAGAATACTTGGGAAGAACGATCTGTCTCCCTCGTGTCAGAAAATTCTTCTTGAAGATCTCAGGGCCGCTTTGAACGTAAAGATCCACGAGTTCACTTGGCGAATATGGGCCGTTGTTCTTGCACTTCGTGCCAATTCCCAGAGCAATGATGCCGCCAGTCGATGTTCCTGCAATCAGGTCAAACACTTGGAAAAGGTCCAAGTTGAGGCGTCTTTGGATCTCGCTCAGGATGGTCGCGGGAATGATTCCGCGTATCCCTCCCCCGTCTATCGCCAGGACCTTTATACTTGGCACGTTTATATCCTCTCTAGCCTGGGAATGTCTGGCCGGCCCGGCAACATCATTTGGCTCACGCGCAATGGCAAGTTTTCGGAAGTTTACAGGGCTGGAAAACGTGTCGCAAGCATACGCCCGCTGCGTCGTATTGCCAGTATTCATTATGGCCTGCCAAGGCTCTCTCGCTTGCTGCGTTTGTATATCGACAGTCGGCCAACAGGTCGAGATGCTACCCATAAGTGCGTACCCTGTCAAAATAAGGATAGCTGTAATACCAACGCGTTTATATTTTGAGATATGGGACACTCCCAGTTCCCGCTTCTCGATTCCGGGCATCGCGCTTACAATAGCCGTTTTGCTGCTGGTCTCCGGAGGATTCCGTGCCCGTGGAACGCGCGCTGGTGAGTGTGTATGACAAGAGCGGGCTTGCTGATTTTGCGCGGCAACTCGCGTCGCTCGGCGTCGAGATCGTTTCGACTGGGGGCACGGCGCGGTTTTTGCGCGAGGATGGAATCACGGTCCGCGATGTTTCCGATTTGACGGGATGGCCCGAGATGCTCGGCGGGCGGGTGAAGACGCTGCACCCGAAAGTTCATGGCGGAATCCTGTTCCGCCGCGGCGATGCGGGTGACCGCCGGCAGACGGAGGAACACAAGATCGCGCCCATCGATCTCGTTGTCGTCAATCTCTATCCCTTCGAAGCCACCGCCGCGAAGCCGGACCTCACGCCTGTGGATTTGATTGAGAACATTGATATTGGGGGGCCGGCGATGGTCCGGTCAGCCGCCAAAAATTTCGAAAGCGTCGCGGTGGTGACCGACCCGGCCGACTACGCCGCCGTCGCCTCCGAAATCGAAGCACAGGGCGAGGTGAGCCTCGCGACGCGGCTGGAGTTGGCGCGCAAGGCGTTCGCCCTGACCGCGCGCTACGACGGCAATATTGCCACGGAGCTCGAACGCCTCTCCGCCGCAAACGGATCGACCGAACTCAGCCAGCGCCCTGTGCTGCCCGCGCGGCTGCATTTCGCCTTCACGCGCCGGCAAGAACTGCGCTACGGCGAGAATCCGCACCAGCGCGCCGCTCTGTATGTTCCCGTGGGATCCAGCGTTTCGGGCCTCGCCGCGGCGCGGCAATTGCAAGGCAAGGAGCTTTCCTACAACAATCTGGTGGATCTGGAATCGGCCCTGGCGCTTGCCGGGGAATTCCTGCGGCCCGCCGCCGTCATCGTTAAACACAATAATCCCTGCGGCGCCGCCGAACAGGACTCGCTGGCGGAAGCCTACGCAAAAGCGCTGGCCTGCGATCCTATTTCCGCGTTCGGCGGCGTGATGGCATTCAACCGTCCGCTCGACGCCGCGACCGCCGAGGAAGTGGCGAAGCTCTTCGTGGAGTGCATCGCCGCGCCAGGCTACGAGCCTGCGGCGCTCGAAAAATTCGCGGCCAAGAAAAATCTGCGGCTATTGCAACTCCCCGCGGCCGAATCGGTGGGGCGGGACACCGAGTGGGAACTCAAGCGGATTTCTGGCGGCGTACTCGTGCAGGAGCAGGATCGTCACGAACTCGCGGAGAGCGACCTGAAGGTGGTCACGCGGCGCTCGCCTACCCGTGAGGAGATTGATGCGATGCTGTTCGGCTGGAAAGTATGCAAACACGTGAAGTCGAACGCCATCGTTTTCGCCCGCGCCGGGCAGACCGTCGGCGTCGGCGCGGGGCAGATGAGCCGTGTGGACTCGGTGAAAATCGCCGTATTGAAAGCGCAATTGCCTCTCGCGGGCAGCGTCGTGGCCTCCGACGCCTTTTTTCCGTTTCCCGACGGCGTCGAAGAAGGGGCGAAGGCCGGCGCCACAGCCGTGATTCAGCCAGGTGGCTCGGTGCGCGACCCCGACGTGATTGCTGCCGCCGATCGGTTGGGCCTCGCCATGGTTTTTTGCGGCGTGCGGCATTTCAGGCATTGAATAACACGCGCATTCCCGGAGGATATTCAGGAATCGAGAACCGAAAACCGATACAATGGTGAGACGGGCTCCAATCGGAGCCCGCACGCGATTCCGGCGGACTTGAAGCAGGGCCCCCGTCCAAGGGAACCACGGGAGTGTCCGAGGCATCAAACGTTGTGGTGACCCGATGAGAATCAGTTGGCAACTCGCCGCATTCCTCCTTCTCCTTACCGCCGCGATACAGCCCCGTGCCACCGCAGCGCAGCAAGGGGCTCGGCCGTCTCCCGCGAAACCGCAGCCAGCCGCGCAGTCCGGCAAGACCGGTGAAGCGGATTCTCGCGCGGATGCCTACTACTATTTCACGCTCGGCCATTACTACCAGCAGGAGTACGGAACCTCTAACCACGCGGAAGACGCCAACCGAGCCATCGATTTTTACAAGAAAGCTTACGCCCTCGATCCGGACAGCCAGCAGATTAGCGAAGAGCTTGCCGAAATTTATTTTCAGTCCCAGCGCATCCGCGACGCCGTCTTGGAAGCGCAGGCGGTCATCGCCAAGGATCCGGACAATTTACCCGCCCGGCGGCTGCTGGCGCGAATCTATGTCCGCACGCTGGGCGATATGAGCGACACATCCGGACAGCGCGACACGCTCGCTCGTGCGGCGGAACAATATCGCGAAATCACGCGTCTCGATCCGGCGGATACCGATGCCGCGTTATGGCTCGCGCGTCTCTACCGCCTGCAGAACGAGCACGATAAATCGGAGGGCATTCTCCGCGGTTTGCTCGCGCGCGAACCGGAAAATGAAAATGCCGTCGAGCAACTGTCGCAACTCTTGCTCGATGAAGGGAAATCGCAGGAGGCCATTGCCACGCTCAAGGGCATCCTGGATCGCGCGCCTGCGCCGCGTCTTTGGGATCTCTACGGCGACGCGTACACCCAGATCCACGATTTGGCGAACGCCGAGCAGGCATACCGCAAAGCGTCGGAAGCTCAGCCCGGGGGCATCAACCACCGCCGGGGACTCGCGCAAACTCTCCTGAACGAAGAAAAATATCCGGAAGCCATTGAGCAATATCAGCGTCTCTCGGAAATGGACCCAGAAGATCCCGACAACTATATCCGCCTGGCCGAGATTTACCGTCAATTGAAACAGCTCGACAAGGCCGAGCAAAACGTCCTGCACGCCAAGCAGCGCGCCCCGGGCAATTTGGAAGTGATCTATTACGAGTCCTCGATCTACCAAGCGCAGGGCCGTTTCGAGGATGCCATCCGCGTGCTCTCCGATGCCGTGACCGGAGTGAAGGCCCAGTCGGAGTTCACGCCCTCGCGGCGGCGCACACTCGCGATCCTCTTCCAGCAGCTCGGACAACTTTACCGGGAAGTAAGCAACTATGGCGCGGCGGTGAACACCTTTGAAGAAATGCTGCGTCTGGGGCCCGAGGAAGACCGCCGGGCGCGCGCGATGATCATCGACACGTATCGCGTGGCGCGCGACATCCCGAAAGCGCTCGAAGCCTCGCGCAAGGCCATGGAAGCCTACCCGAAAGATCGCACGATCCGAACCACGCAGGCGTTGCTCCTGGGCCAAAACGCGCAGACCGACCAGGCGGTCGCGCAACTTCGACAGTTGCTCGACGGAACTCCAGCCGATTTCGAAATTCAGCTCGATCTCGCTCAAGTGCAAGAAGAAGCGCGCCACTGGCCCGAAGCCGAACAGGCCGTTCATGCCGCGGAAAAGATTGCCTCGCAATCCTCCGACAAGGAAACGGCCGGTTTCCTGCTTGGCGCGATATTTGAACGCCAGAAGAAATTCGACCAGGCCGAGGAGCAGTTCCGGCAGGTGCTTAACGCGAATCCTCGCAATCCTTCGGTGCTCAACTATTACGGCTACATGCTTGCCGATCGGGGCATTCGCCTGGACGAAGCCACGGAACTGATCCAGCGCGCGCTGGCCGAAGATCCCGCGAATCCTGCTTATCTGGACAGTCTTGGCTGGGCCTACTTCAAGCAAAATAAGTTTTCCGAAGCGGAAGAGCCGCTCCGGCAGGCGGCCAGCCGCGAGAGTCACGATCCCACGATTCTGAGCCACCTCGGCGATGTTTACTCCAAAACCGGCAAGGACGAACTCGCGGAGGCGCAGTGGCAGAAATCGGCCGACGAATGGCACCGCGTCCTGCCCGGCGATTTCGAGCCCGACAAGCTCGCGGAAGTGGAACAAAAAATCTCAGCTTTGAAGCGGCGTCTCGCCCAGCAGAAAACCCCGGGCGACGCCAAGCCGTAGTAGCATATCCCCCCATGAAATCCGTTCGGGTTCCGGCATACGCAAAGGTCAACCTGTGCCTCGACGTTCTGGGGCGGCGCGCGGACGGCTATCACGAGTTGCGCACGATCTTCCAGACGATTACTTTGCACGATACGCTCGTGATCCAGGCGAGCCCAGACGCGCGCATCGATCTGCGCATAGCTGGAAATTCCGCGTTGGCCGGCGAGCCTGGCCGCGACAATCTCGTTTACCGGGCGCTCGATGAACTGCGGCGAGAGCTTCGGTTGAAACGCGGTGTATGCGCCGTGCTCACCAAGCGTATTCCGGTGGGCCGGGGACTTGGCGGTGGCTCGAGCGATGCCGCCGCTGCGCTCATCGCGCTCCTCCGCTTGACTGGAAAGCGCATGGAAGCCGCCCGCCTAATTGAGATTGCCTCGCGGCTCGGCGCCGATGTGCCGTTTTTCCTGCGCGGCGGCCGTGCTCTGGGCGTTGGCCGCGGGGATGAAATTTATCCACTGCCCGATCTTGCACGGCGCTCGGTGCTGGTTGTTTCACCACCCGATCTCGCCGTGCCCACACGAAATGCCTACCAGTGGCTCGCGCGGCGATTGACAAAGCGCTCGGACCCCTCTAAACTGTGGCAGTTCTGTGCTCTATGCTGGAGCCCGCAGGGGGGCGCCCTTTCAAACGACTTTGAGGCGGCTGTCTTCCCGCGATATTCCCGTCTGGCTGCGATCAAGAGGGAGTTGCTTCGGCAAGGAGCTGCAGAGGCCTCGCTGGCGGGTAGCGGTTCGGCGGTGTTTGGAATATTCCGAAACCCAGCGAAGGCGCGCCGAGCTGCTCGGGCATTTCCGATGGATCAGGTTTTCGTCTGCTCGACTCTTTCGAGAGCAGAATACCGCCGTAAAATGGGCGGGCCGGATTTCGCCTGAACAGTTCCAGAACTTGAAGGAACTTTCTTGACCGACGACAAGTTCAAAATTTTCAGTGGCAGCGCGAACCCGCGCCTGGCCGAGGACATTTGCCACCACCTGGGCGCCAAGCCGGGTGACGCCAGGCTCGGCAAGTTCAGCGACGGCGAAATTTATTTTCAGATTCTGGAGAACGTGCGCGGCGCGGACGTTTTCGTCGTGCAGCCCGGCACGAATCCGGCGGATTTTCATTTGATGGAATTGTTGATGATGATCGACGCGTTCAAGCGAGCCTCGGCCTGGCGGATCACCGCCGTGATGCCGTACTACTGTTACGCGCGCCAGGACCGCAAGGACAAGCCGCGCGTGCCGATTTCCGCGAAGCTGGTTGCCGATCTACTCGAGACTGCCGGCGCGAGCCGCGCCTTGACGCTCGATTTGCACGCGCCGCAGATTCAGGGCTACTTCAATGTTCCGGTAGACCACCTGTATGCGTCACCGGTTTTGATCGAATACTTCAAGCAGAAGAATCTGGGCGAACTGACCGTCGTATCTCCGGACGCCGGAGGGGTCGAACGCGCGCGCGCATTCGCGAAAAAGCTCGACGCCCCGCTGGCGATTGTGGATAAACGCCGCGTGGACATCGACGTCAGCGAGGTGATGCACCTGATCGGCGATGTCCGTGGCCGCACCACGCTGATTATCGATGACATTATCGACACCGCGGGCACTCTGGTAAAGACGGCCGAAGCGTTGTTGAATGAAGGCGCGACGAAAGTCTACGCCGCCTGCACCCATGCGGTGCTTTCCGGACCGGCGGTCGAGCGCATCTGCGCGTCGTCCATCGAAGAAGTGGTCGTTACTGATTCCGTGCCGCTCGCGGAAGCGGCTAAAAAAGTTCCGCGCATCAAGGTTTTGAGTGTCGCCGGCCTGCTTGCGCGGGGGATCCACTCGATTCACGAAGAGACTTCGATCAGCGAATTGTTTTTTTTCTGACGGCCCGTCCCGGACACGCAACCTGTGTTCCGTCGGCGGCCCGTGGTAAGGAAATGAGGAAGGACTTATGGAACAGATCATCGTTGAAGCAGCGCCACGGGAAACTCGGGGGAAAAATGCCGCGCGGCGCGTCCGCCTCACGGGGCAAGTTCCCGCTGTGATCTATGGCGGCAAGGGCGAGTCGCTGGCGCTGGAGGTCAATGCCAAGCAACTGTCCGCGATTCTCCGTTCGGCCTCGGGCCACAATACGATTTTCAAGATCAAGGTGAAGGGTACCGAGGAAACCGCGATCGTGAAGGATTGGCTGGTCGACCCCGTGAAAGGCCATCTTCTCCACGTCGATTTGCTCCGCATCGCCATGGATGTGCGCATGCGCGTCAAGATCCCGGTGCACACATTCGGTGAAGCGCAGGGCGTCAAGCTCCAGGGCGGCGTCTTCGAAATGGTCACCCGTGAAGTCGAGATCGAATGCCTGCCGAGCGACATTCCGACGGAGTTCCGCCTGGACATTTCCGATTTGATGATCGGCATGCAGCTTCGCCCGACGGATATCAAGGTCGACCCGCAGAAAATAAAGATTCTCACCGATCCGCAGCGCGTGCTCGCGCACGTCGTCACTCTGCGCGTCGAGGAAGAAAAGCCGGCAGAAGCCGTGGCCGCCGATGCCACTGCGGCGCCAGCCGAGCCCGAAGTCATCAAGAAGGGCAAGAAGGAAGCCGAAGAGGGCGAAGAAGAAGTGGCTCCGCCTGCCGAGAAGGAAAAGAAGAAGTAGCGCGAGCTGCTTCGGCGTGGCCGCTGGAGCTAATGCCGCGCGAGCGGTGCGGCGAGTATACGGGTGCGGGCTCCACTGGTTTACCCTGAATCCAGAAGGAGAGCCTGCCGGAGACCGATGCGTCTGATCGTTGGCCTTGGCAATCCGGGCATCGAATATGCCTGGACGCCGCACAACCTGGGTTTTCTGGTTGTGGATAAGCTGGCCGAACTGGCCAGTATTCGGGTGACGCGGCCCGAGGCGAAATCCTATGTGGGCCGCGGAAAAATCGCGGGGCACGAAGTGGTGCTCGCCAAGCCGCAAACGATGATGAACTTGAGCGGCCTGGCGGTTCGCGAACTGGTGGGGCGAACCGAGTGCGAGCCCTCCGATGTGATCGTGATTTGCGATGACATCGCGCTGCCCTGGGGCATGATTCGCGTGCGGGAGCGCGGCTCGGCAGGCGGGCACAACGGATTGAAGTCCGTGATAGGTGCGCTGGGCACGATGGAGTTTCCGCGCGTCCGGCTGGGCGTACAGCCTGAGGAACTCAAGGGCGATCTGAAGGAATACGTGCTTCGCCAGATCCGCCGCGATGAAGAAGACCTTGTCGCCGAGGAAGTCGAACAAGGCGCTGAAGCCGTGAAAATGATTGTGGCGGAAGGGACCGCGCGCGCGATGAATCACTTCAATCGCCGCGTGCCGCCGCCCAGCGAGGACGAAGCCGCCAGCTAGGAACGGGAGCGGGCTCCGCTTGGAGCCCGCCTGAACAAAGAGTTTCGAGCAATTCGAGTTTCAGAAACGGAGTCAAACCAATATGGAAGAGCGTTTGTACGACTTGATTTTCATCTGCCGGCCGGCTACGCCGGAGGAAGAAATCAGCAAGATCGTGGCGACACTCGAGCATTCCGCCGCCGAACACGGCGGCAAAGTCGAGAAAACCGAGAAGTGGGGCACGCGCCGGCTGGCCTATCGCGTGTCGAAACACCGCGAGGGTTTTTTCGTATACATGGTCCTTCGCAGCGCGCAGAGCGACATTATCAAGGAGCTCGAGCGGCGCCTGAAAGTTTCCGACGCCGTCATCAAGTATCAAACCGTTCGTCTGGACGAAGATTTGAAGCGCCAACAGAAACTCGTCCATCATCGAGAGCGCCGCGCCAGCCGCCGCCCGCGCAAGACGGGAGCAGCGCCGGCTCCTCAGCAGCAGGTTCCACCCGCCGCCGAACAAACGGCGGCCAGTTAACGGGTGCGGGCTCTACTTGGAGCCCGCTTAGAAAATAGTACGGGCTCTACTTTTACGTTGAACGTCCCGATCGGATCGGGGCGTGGAGTTCGCCAGGATTTGAGAGAAAGGAAACACGATGCCCGATGAGCCGATAAAAGCATCACCAGAAACACCCGCTGCCACGCCTGCTCCGAGCGCGCCGCGC
>Ga0208990_1000472_pt1 | contig 10050 bp, 9 predicted proteins | sample MedBloCARef_M3_FD_187854 | JGI IMG/M metagenome (GOLD analysis project Ga0208990, IMG submission 187854) | Forest soil microbial communities from El Dorado National Forest, California, USA - Mediterranean Blodgett CA Ref_M3 (SPAdes) (version 2) | ecosystem: Environmental > Terrestrial > Soil >...
TGCTGCTTTGTCGCTGGATCCTCCAAATCCGCCAGGGCCTTGCCGTTGACTTCCTTCAATACCTCGGCCAGGGGCGGGCTCGATGGGACGCTGTAATTCCAAGTCAGGTGCAAGATCGGATCGGGGAACTTCCCGCCGTCTTTTTTGTAGAGTTCGCGGATCTTCAAGAAAATTTGGGCCACGATCGCTTGGTCCAGCCGGGCATCTCCGGGGGTTGGCAAGGCCGTATTCTTCCAGAGCAGCCAGCGCGCGGAATTGGTGAACGAACCGTCTTTCTCGGCAAATCCCGCGCAAGGCAAGCGGTAGACGGTCGTTTGAATCTGCTTCATCTCGTCCGTGGTGATCCCGGGCGACTTCCAAAACTCGCTGGTCTCGTCGGGGTAAATCTCGCCGACCACCAGAAAGTCCGCTTTTTTCAGCGCGTCGATATTTTTCTTTGAGTTGGGACCGATCGCTACGCCGTTCATCCCAAAGGCAAGCATGCCTTTCACAGACCCGTTGTACATGTCGTCCCACAGCTGCACCCACGAATAGTTGCGATCTACTTTCGGCAGGTAATCGAAGGCCCAGCCGTTTTGTTTCGTGGCCGCGTCGCCATAGAGGGCTTTCAGATAGCTGACCGCGAATTTCGGCGTGTTGGCATAGTAGTTGAACGAATCCCACGGGGCGGGCTTCGAGGGAGTCGGCGTAATGCGTTTCATCCAGGAGTCGAAGGAAGTGTCCGCGGGCGTCGGAACTTTCAGATAGCCGGGCAAAGTGTCGAAAAGGCCGGCCATGTCCGTGGCACCCTGAATGTTGGAGTGTCCGCGCAACGCGTTGACGCCGCCGCCCGCGCGGCCCACGTTGCCGAGAAGCAGTTGCAGCATCGCCGCGGTTCGTATGATTTGCGTGCCGAAGCTGTGTTGCGTCCATCCGACGGCGTAAATGATCGTCCCGGCCTTCTTCATGTCGCCGTCTTTTCGAATCGACGTATAGAGTTCGGCGGCTTTAAGGAATTGCTCCTTGGGGATCCCCGTGATGCGCTCCACCATTTCCGGCGTGTAGCGCGAATAGTGCTTCTTCAAAAGTTGGAACACACAATTCGGATTCCGCAGCGTAAGGTCGTAATCGACCTTTTCCGGCAGGGGCGGCAAGGCACCCGGCGCGCCCGCACTCGGCTGGGCTCCGCCAGCGGCGGCGTAATTCCACGTCGAGCGGTCGTAGGTCTGCTTCCCCGCGTCAAACCCGGAAAAAACGCCGTCGGTGTCGGCAGGCAGCTTGAAGTCGTTTTTGACGATGAACGCGGCATTTGTGTAGTTAACGAGGTATTCTTTCGCGATGCGATTGTTCTCGATCGCGTAGTTGATGACGCCGCCAAGGAACGCGATGTCTGACCCGGCGCGAATCTGGCAGTAGAGATCGGCGACCGCGGAGGTGCGCGTGAAGCGCGGGTCGACCGAAATTATTTTTGCGTTGCGGGTGCGTTTCGCCTCAATGGGCCACTTGAATCCGCAGGGATGGTTCTCGGCAGGATTACCGCCCATGATGAGCATCATGTCGGTATTCTTCATGTCGACCCAGCCATTGGTCATTGCCCCGCGTCCGAACGTTGGTCCCAAACTTGAGACCGTGGGGCCGTGTCAAACTCTGGCCTGGTTCTCTAAATGCACGACCCCTAAGGCGTGCATCGCTTTCACAACCAGATAGTTAAATTCATTGGTATCGGTACAGCCGCCGATCCAAGCGACCGATTCCAGGCGATTCACCGTGTGTCCCGCCGCATCTTTCTCGATGAAAGTGTCATCGCGCGTCTTTTTCACGCGCGCCGCGATTTCGCTGATGGCATCGTCCCACGAAATGTCCTGCCATTCGGTGCCACCCGGCCGGCGCACCAGGGGCTTCAGCAAGCGCCGGTCGTTCATGATCTCTTGCTGCAGCGAGGAGCCCTTCGGGCACAGGGTGCCGCGGTTGGTCGGATGATCGGGGTCGCCCTCGACGTGCACCACCTGCGCGGTCACATTCTTCGCGCGGTCGCCAATCGTGTAGATGATGGTGCCGCAGCCCACCGCGCAGTACGGGCAGGTCGAGCGTGTCTCGCTGGCCCGGGCAATCTTGAGCGTGCGCAACTGCGCATACGCGGGCTTCAAATCAAAGCCAAACACCGCGGCTGCGGCTCCACCAATCGTTGTTAACTTCAGGAAGTCACGGCGGGTTGGGTTCATAGGGGGACCCCCATCTGCGAAAAGTAAGGCAGGGTGCGTCTCGCAGAACCCCTTAATATGACTTACTGGCCGCTCTGTCAAGCAGTGATTTCCGAAAATTCGCAGCGACTTCGAGGGCTCAAATTGCATGCGTCCATCGACTCGTCCCGTGCATCCAATTTTAATCGCTTGATGTGTTTTGCTCCTCCGGCCGCCAATAATTTGCCCAACGTTTCGATCACCAGTTGCGCCGCCTCCGCAAGAAAAAACCGCCCGCGCCTTACCTCTATTCCGGAGCGGTGTTCCTTGGCCGAATCACACAAGTCCACGCCTTCATGCCATTTTGGGGTCCTGCCAGCCCCGGCGGGCCTTGGAATCCTTGGAATAATGTCCCTTCCACCCTGGCTGGCCCCCCGGCATTAAAAGGGAATTTCAGCCCGAACCGCTGATTGCTGGGTTACAATGTGGATTCCCCGATTCTGTACCGAGCCATTCGTGTAATTTTCCGGCTCTGCGGTACGTAACGGAAGTAGTGTCTTTGCATCGATACAAGGAGCAGGCGGGCCTATGGCAAGCTCACAAATCTCCGCAAAACCTGACCTCGGCTCGTTGCGCATTGGCGAGGGCCAACGCAAGGGCGCTGGCATGGGCAGGCGTGTTATGTACGCGGCCATACCCGTCCTCATCTTTGCCGGCATCGTCGCGGCCGCCTATGCTTTCCGCAGTCAGAAGCCCGTGGTAGAGGTCGCTTCCGCCGCGAAACCCGACGCCGGGGGCCGCCAGGCGCTGCTGAATGCCAGCGGCTACATCACGCCGCGCCGCCGCGCCACCATCGCCGCCAAGATTACTGGCCGTGTTACCGGCGTCTTCTTTGACGAAGGCACCCGCGTTGCTCAGGGCCAGCTCCTGGCTACCCTAGATGATTCCGACGTCAAGCGCGCTTTCGATTCCGCTAAAGCCGACCGCGACGCCGCCCAGGCGGCTATCGCCGATTACGAGGTTCAGCTCAAGAATGCGCAAATTTTGCTACACCGTGCTGACCAGCTCCAGAAGGCCGGCGTCCAGACCCAGGAGGCCCTCGACAATGCCGGGACAGCTGCGGACAGTCTGAAGGCCAAAATTGCGCTCGCCAAGCAGCAAGTGATGGCCTCTGATGCGCGCATCGCAGTAGCCCAGCAAGCCGTGGACAATTGCACCATTCGCGCGCCCTTTGCGGGCATCGTGGTTTCCAAAGACGCTCAGGTTGGCGAAATGGTTTCGCCCAATTCCGCTGGCGGCGGCTTTACGCGCACGGGTATTGCGACGATTGTGGATATGCATTCCAACGAAATTGAAGTCGACGTGAACGAGTCTTACATCGCGCGCGTCGAAAATGGGCAACAGGTCACCGCGACTCTGGACGCCTATCCGGACAAGCCGATTCCGTCTAAAGTGCGGACCGTCATCCCCACCGCCGATCGGCAGAAGGCCACCGTCAAAGTCCGCATCACGATTATTGACTTGGAAAAATACAATTTCATTTTGCCGGACATGGGCGTGAAGGTGGCTTTCCTGGAGAATCAGCAGCCCGCTGGAAAAGACAAGAGCAAAGACAAAGAAAAGGGTCCTCAGGCCGTAGCTTTCATCCCGAAGAGCGCGGTGCGCTCCGATTCGAATGCTTCCTTTGTTTTCCTGGTCCGCGATGGAAAAGTCGAGCGCCGCGCCGTGAACCTCGGCATGGATCGCGGTACGGACGTCGCGGTGTTGGCAGGCGTTTCGCCGGGGGACGCACTGGTCGTCAAGGGGCCGGAAAGTTTGCACGATGGTGAAAAAGTTGAAATCCGTCAATAGGAGCCAAGCATGATCCGGGTCGATGGAAATGGTAGTTCTTCCAGCCTCGTCAAGGTTCGCGGTTTGAACAAGACTTACAGCCGCGGCGGCGAAAAAATCCAGGTCCTCCAGGGCCTCAATCTCGACGTCGACAAGGGCGACTTCGTCGCCTTCATGGGCCCCAGCGGGTCCGGCAAGACCACTCTGCTCAATCTCCTCGGGGGTCTCGACGTACCCTCCGCGGGCAGCATTACTGTCGACGGGGACGAAATTACGCACATGTCCGGCAGCAAACTCACGCACTGGCGCGCGCGCCACGTCGGTTTTATTTTTCAGATGTACAACCTCATCCCCGTGCTGACGGCATTCCAGAATGTCGAGCTTCCGCTGCTGTTGACCAAGCTCTCGAAGTCGGAGCGCCGCAAGCACGTGGAGACAGCGCTCAGCGTGGTAGGTCTTGCGGACCGCATGAACCACTATCCCCGGCAACTGTCGGGCGGGCAGGAGCAGCGCGTCACGATCGCTCGCGCCATCGTCTCCGACCCTACGTTCCTTCTCTGCGACGAGCCCACCGGCGACCTGGACCGCAAGAGCGCGGACGAAGTGATGGCGCTGATTGACGAGCTGGTCGGCAAGTATAACAAGACCATTTTGATGGTCACGCACGACCCGGTGGTTGCCGCGCGCGCACACATGACACTGCATCTAGAGAAGGGCGTGCTCATCGAAGGCGGCAAGTCCAAGCAGCCGGTCATGGCGGGAGGTGCAGCATGAAATTCAGCCGGTTGATCTTCGCCAATCTCTTTCGCAAGAAGGTTCGCCTGATTCTTACGGTTGGTTCCTTTGCGGTGGCCTTGTTCCTTTTCACGTTCCTGGCGGTGGTCAAGGGAGCGTTCAGCCGCGGCACCGAACTGGCGGGTGCTGACCGCCTCGTAATTATCAACCGCGCGGGCCTCATTCAGACTATTCCGCTCGCCTACCGCGACAAAATTCTTCAGATCCCCGGCGTCAAGGCGGTCACGCACAACAATTGGTTCGGCGGCGTTTATCAGGATGAAAAGAACTTCTTCCCGCAGTTCGTCATTGATATTGAAAATCAGCGGCAGGTCATGACCGAAATGCGCGTTCCCGATGATCAATGGAAAAACTTTGTGAACGATCGGCAGGGCGCCGTGGCCGGCGCAACACTCGCGAAGCGCTTTGGCTGGAAGGTGGGCGATCGCATTCCATTAAAAAATGCCCTATATGGCCCCACGAAGACCTGGGAGTTCAACCTCGATGCGATTTACTCGAACGACCACCCGGGCGGTGACGAGAGCCAGTTCTGGCTGCAATGGAAATATTTTGACGAAAACCTTCCTTCGATTATAAAAGGCTCGATCGGCTGGTACGTCCTGAAACTCGACAACCCGGACGACGCCGTGCGCGTCGCCAGAGCGATCGATACGGGATTTGCGAACTCCTCCACGGAAACCAAGACCGAAACCGAATCGGCGTTCCAGGCGGGTTTTGCCAAACAGTTGGGAAACATCGAATTCCTGATCCTGACCATTGGCAGCGTGGTCTTTTTCACTTTGCTGCTGGTCACGGGCAATACCATGGCGATTTCCGTTCGCGAACGCACCGGCGAACTCGCGGTGCTGAAGGCGATTGGATTCACGGACCGCTTTGTGCTCTTTTTTGTGCTGGCGGAGTCACTGGTGATCGCCCTGATCGGCGGGCTGCTCGGCCTGGGTTTGGCAGTGCTCGCGATTCCCGTTGTTGGCGCGGGGCTGAATGGACTTTTGCCCCCTTTGCTTTTGTCCGTCACCACGTTGTCGCTCGGCCTCGGTATCGCCGTGCTGGTCGGAGCGGCCAGCGGATTGTTGCCTGGTCTCGGAGCCATGCGTTTGCGTGTTGTTGACGCGCTCAGGAGGGTCTGAAATGGCCATTCCGGTTGTCTACAATTTGCGCAGCGTCAAGGCCCGGTGGACTTCGGCGATCGTTGCAGTTGTCGGCATCGCGGGTACCGTCGGCGTTTTTGTCGCCATGCTTTCTCTGGCTCGCGGTTTTCGCGCAACCCTGGTGTCTTCCGGTTCTGAAGACAACGCCATTATCATGCGCGCCGGCGCCACTTCGGAGATGACCGGAGGCGTGGGCATTGACACCGTCAAGATCCTGCAAGACGCTCCTGGAATTGCGCGCGGCGCTGACGGTCCCCTCGTGACGGCAGAGGTTGTGATGGTCGCGCCGATTCCGCTGATCTCGACGGGCACTGACGCCAACGTTCAGCTTCGTGGTGTTTCCAAGAATGTTTTGGAAATTCGGAACAAGTTCAAAATCGCCGAGGGCCGGATGTTCCAGCCCGGCCTCGCGGAAGTGATCGTCGGAAAAAATGCGAACGTTTCGTATGCCGGGCTTACCGTTGGAAATACCATCAGTCTCGGAAACCTGAAGTGGAAGGTGGTCGGAGTTTTCGACGCGGGCGGCAGCGCTTTTGATTCGGAAGTCTGGTGTGATGGGCACTTGCTCGGCCCGGCTTACAACCGGCCAGACACGTTTTTCCAATCAGTGACGGCTCACCTGACGTCCCCTGGAGCGCTGCAGCAGCTCAAGGACGCGACTACGTCGGACCCGCGCCTGAATGTGGATGTTTCGCGCGAAATTGACTACTACTCGAAGCAGTCCACGAGGCTGACCACGCTCATCACCGTGCTGGGAGGACTCGTCGCGGGCATCATGGCCATCGGCGCCGTTTTCGGCGCGTTGAACACCATGTACTCCGCGGTTTCCGAACGCGGGCGGGAGATCGCCACCATGCGCGCGCTGGGGTTCGGCGGCCCGTCGGTGGTGTTCTCCTTTGTGATTGAAGCTTTGCTGATTTCGTTTGTCGGAGGCCTGATCGGTTGCGTCGCGGTACTTCCACTCAACGGTTGGACGACCGGCGCGATGAACTTGCAAACTTTTTCACATATGGCTTTCGCCTTCAAGATCACCGGCGAGTTGCTCGTCAAAGGGGTGATTTTCGCGCTGATTATGGGCGTCGTCGGAGGGTTGTTCCCAGCCATCCGCGCCGCGAGCCTTCCGATCTCGCACGCCCTCCGCGAACTGTAGGCGCCGCTCGTTCCCTGCGAGACGGCAGAGTATGCTCCGTCTGCGAATAGGTTTATCGTCGTCGACGCTTGTATTGGCCCCTAAAACAAAAAGAGACCCGATCCCGGGCCTCTCCTTGCTACTCGATTTCCATGAGATTGGCTAATCGGCCTGTTTCAGCTTTTCCAGGTAGAAGTTGAACGCGGCCTTGACCTTGGCGGGATCGGGCGGTTTGCCCTTCGCGTCCGTGATCGGCGTGATGAACTGATCCATGGCTTTGTCGATTTCATCGAACAGTGGGCGGTTCGTTTTCGCCAACGCGGTATCTCCTCCGTACTCTTCGGCTTTGTCCCAGACTCTTTCCAGCACCGTGCCAAGTTCCGCGGCTGCCGCAATGTCGCCTCTTTGGAATTCCGTATAGATGTGCTGAGCCAGGGCGCGGTACGCCCCCATTTTTGAGATATCCACGCCGTTTTTTTGGGCGACTTTCTTCTCTTGTGAGAACGCCGGCGCGGCTGCTGCGCAGACCGTTAGAAATGCAAAAACCAAGGCAAGGAGGGGCCGGATCGTTCTGTAGGAAGGGTAGGTCATCGCTTCTCCTCTATTCGCGCACAACTTTGTTTCATGAGCCTATAAATCTCGTAAATTTTGCTCTTCGACAGCTTTTGTAACACGAATTGAAAGAATGTGAATCCGCCGGCGAGCCATCTGTTAGCAAAAAGGTACGTATACCCTCTGTGTCTTGGGATCGGTTCCTCGTGGTATTGGTAATTCTTGACGCGGGCGCGGAGCAGCCGCAACCTCCCCGTGCAGCAGAACCCATATCTAAACCTTTACTGCCGTTTTCGAATCCGTGCTCTACAGTTTCTAATCATGTCCCTTGACGATTCCATGACTACGAATCTAGCCTAGGTGGGGGATACTAGGAGCCTATGAGCGCTTTTGGAAAACAGGCCGCGGACACGCGCCGCTGCGTATTTTGCGGCAAGGGCATGGCGGCGCATCTGACGCAGTGCCCCTTTTGCCGCGAGGCGGTTCCGCAGGTCCAATTGTCGCGACGTAGTGGGCCCGACGGGCGGCACCAGATTCGCCGCGGCCTTCTTTACATGCTTCTCGCAGGTGTGATCCACTATTTCGCTGGCGGCTACGGCGCGCCCTTACAGATTCCTCTGCCGGCCCCCGTCCTTCCATTCGTGACGCAATACCTGACGCCGCTGATTTTCCTCGGCGGACTTGGTTTGACTCTCTACGGCCTCTTTCTGCGAATTAGATCCTGACCCCCGAGCGCCGGCTTGGCGTAGGCATTCGAATCAACCAGGCTTTCCAGATACCGGAAAAGAAATACTGCGCGACCAAGGGAACCTGCCCGAATGGCCAGCTTGACTGATTGGAGTAGTACCCATTCGAAAGGACGCCCTCACTTACCCGCTGTGGCCTACTGAGGGTAAGGCCACGTTCCCCAGCATTGTCTGGAGATTTTCCACTGAGGAGTCACTATGAAAAGATCGTTCTTGGTTGTCGCAGTTCTGATGCTAAGCGTTTCTCTTTTCTTGACCGTGAGCGCGGAGCGAGCAGGGGCGCAGGGCCCCGCGGGCGCAGGCGCTTCCACCGCAGCGCAGGGAAATTCGAGTTCTTCGGGCTCGCATAGCTCCCATTCCTTCAATCCCATCAAGTGGGTGAAGAAAGACAAAGGTCCCAAAAATTCCCCCGATTCGAACGGCAGCAGGAGCGACATCGAAAAGAAGCTGACCCCGAAACTGCAGGCCCAGCGAATTTTGCCGCTCAATTCGAATGCCACCGATGCGTGCGCGCATTTCACGGCGCTGAACGAGTGTTTGGCCACGCTCCACGCCAGCTACGCTCTTGGGTTGGAGTTCAACTGCGTGCGAGCGAAAGTAACGGGCGTGCTGACCAACGTAGATCTGTCCATGTGCAAGGGCTCGGTCGGCGACAAGCCACAGAGCCTGAGCAAGGCCATCCATGAGATGAACCCCGATACGGACGCAAAACGAGTGGCCAAGGACGCCGAGCAACAGGCCAAGGACGACCTCAAGGATCTCGGCGCGTAAGGCCAAAGCCGGAGAAAAATCTCAACGCGGTTGAAGAGATTTTTCGGCGAAGGTCGAAAAAAATCGCGAAATCGAAACGGGGCGAAGGCCGATGATCATGGCTTTCGCCCTTTTTTCTTGAATTCCAGACAAGGGGTTTGCGTATCGCCAACTCAATTTCAAGAACTACGTGCATTCGGAGGGAGAGCCATTCCATAATTTCTTGCGATCGGGAGCCGTTTCGCTTTCATGGCGCCGACCTGGACATCGCTCGGTGTTTGAAACTCAGTTTCTCGCTGACTCATGGAGCCTTGGCGGAAGAGAGCACAGAGAAAAGATTCCCTCGTTGGAACTTTTGCTTGATCGGGCGGCCGAAGGCCATCGAACCAGGGTTCCGGATGCTTGATGAACGTTCTCGAAAGGTTTTCCCGAGGCCATGGAGTCTTTTGGGCTCGTCGAGTCCCGCACTGGTCATGACCAAGAGGCTCGCCGGTTATTGGAGACCGCGCTGTCTCTGACCGGAAAGGACAACATCGACTACGATTTCAGGGCGGTGAACCTTGCGGCGCAGCTAATGAAGCTCGGACAGAACGACGACGCCCTGAAGCTTTTGAACCAGGAGATCGCGACGTCCCCCGGTTGCGCTCGCGCCTGGTCGAACCGCGCGGCAATTCGCTATGGGCGCGGCGAGGTGGCTTCAGCCTTTGCCGACGCGCAGGTTGCCGCACATTTGGACCCCGCCAACTCGCAGGCTCAAAACCTGCTGATCTTGCTGAAAGAACCCGCCTTCTTCGCGCCTCGGCGTTAACCTGTCGGTCTGCCGCTCGCGGCTGCCAATACCCTGGTGAGTCATATTGTGTGGTGCGGTTAGGGAAAATTGTGGAGGGATTCAGTTGGCCACCTGCCAAAAGGTGTGCTCCGAGCGAGGGGGAAGCATCGGA
>Ga0208990_1000476_pt1 | contig 10022 bp, 9 predicted proteins | sample MedBloCARef_M3_FD_187854 | JGI IMG/M metagenome (GOLD analysis project Ga0208990, IMG submission 187854) | Forest soil microbial communities from El Dorado National Forest, California, USA - Mediterranean Blodgett CA Ref_M3 (SPAdes) (version 2) | ecosystem: Environmental > Terrestrial > Soil >...
CGCGGGCGGCGTCGATCAGGCCGTGGCTCCACAAGGCGCCCGGCATGTCGTCGAGGATCTCGCCGTCGAGCTCCTGGCGGCCGAGACGCGTGCCCTCGTAGCGGCGGACGATCTGGTCGAGAAAGGCCGGCGCCAGATGCGCCGCGTTCTCGGCGGTGCGGCCGCGGGTCACGACGACTTTCGGGTCGGCCAGCAGCTCGCGGATCAATTTGATCGGCCGCGGCGTCGACGTGACGACGCAGCGCGGATCGGCGCCGAGCCGCAAGCCGAACATCAGCATGTCCCAGGCCTGAGGGTAGCGCCACGCCGCCAGCTCGTCGCACCAGGCGAGATCGTGCTGCGGGCCGCGCAGCCGGTTGGGCTCGTCGGCCGAGAAGACCGTCGCGACCGCGCCATTGTCCCAGGTCAGGCGATGCAATGACGGCTCGTAATGCGGCCGGTCGTGCGGCGCCCCGACCGACAGGAGGCCGCTCTCGCCCTCGACCATCACGGCGCGGGCGTCGAGCGCGGTCGGCCCAACCAGCGCGATGCGCCGCGCCAGGCGCTGGATCTCCGCCAGCTCGTCGGCGCCAAACGTGCTGAAGTCCTTCCGCGCCACGGCCGCGCTGTCGCTTGCGGCCGGGACCTCCTCCGGCGGCTCGTCGCTTTCGCCCTCCCCCTGCTCTCCCCAGGAGGTCAGGGAAGGCGCAATGCTCTCCGCGGGCGGGCGGCGGCGGTGAACGCGCACCGGCCCGACGTGCGCCGTTTCCGGCGGCGGGGCAAAGAGCGCCGCGAAGACCTCGTCGAAGGTCGCCACCTCCTCCGGCCGCGCCACCAGCACGCAGCGAAGCGCGAGATAAGCGCGCTCGCGCGACTCGGTGCTGCCGCAGCGCAAGGCGCGCACGGCGTCCATCGCGTGCGCCGTCGTGACCGTCATCCCCCGGCTGCGCAGCTCGCGGCAGAGGCCCACCGTGCGCTGGACCAGATCGCCGCTCATCCGGCGCCCGCGGAGAGCCGACCCGCTTCGAGCTCGAGGCGCACTTTGCGCAGGTCCGCCTCGTCCTTGACCAGGCATCCCATCGTCTCACCCACCACTTCCGGGGTGAGATGGGACGCGTGCAGGACCACCAGCGCCGCTGCCCAGTCCAGCGTCTCGGACACCCCGGGCACCTTGGCGAGCTTGGCACGGCGCAGCCGCTGCACCAGGCCGACGATCTGGGCCGCCAGCTCCTCGCTCGCCCCCGGCACTTTCCGCCGCACGATCGAAAGCTCCTTCTCGAACGGCGGATAGTCGATCCAGAGATAGAGGCACCTCCGCCGCAGCGCATCGGACAGCTCGCGGGAGCGGTTCGAGGTGAGGATGACGTGCGGGCGCTCGCGCGCGCGGATGGTGCCGATCTCGGGCACCGTCACCTGGAAGTCGGAGAGCACCTCGAGCAGGAACGCCTCGAACTCCTCGTCGCTGCGGTCGATCTCGTCCACCAGCAGGACCGGAGGCCTGCCTTCGTGCGCGATGGCCTGCAACAGCGGACGCTTGAGGAGGAACGGCTCGCTGAAGATCTTTGCCTCGGCGTCCGCCTCCTTGCTGCCGTCGCGCTCTTGGAGGCGGATGTGCAGGAGCTGGCGCGCGTAGTTCCACTCGTAGAGCGCGGTCGAGGCGTCGAGGCCTTCGTAGCACTGCAGCCGGATCAGGTCCGTCCCGAGCAGCCGCGCGAGCACCTTGGCGATCTCGGTCTTGCCCACGCCCGCGTGCCCCTCGACGAGCAGCGGTTTGCGCAGCTCGAGCGCCAGATGCAGGGAGGTCGCGATGGCCGGATCGGCCACGTACGCTTCCTGGTCGAGCTGCTCGAGCAGTTGCGCGATCCGGTCCAAGGGCCGCCTCGTGGAGGCGGAGTCAAATCACGCGAGCGCCCGAAGCGTCAAACCGGTAAGCGCGTCTGGTCTGGTTGGAATCGACGATCGAGGCCGTTAGAATGCCAGGCCCCTACCCTCGGGGGCTCGAGTGAAGCACTGGGTCGAGACGAAGGCGATCCTCGATCAGCTCTCCAAGCTGGTCGCGGGAGGGGGCTGCGCCGCGCTCGCGACCGTGGTCCGGATCTCCGGCTCGGCCTACCGGCGTCCCGGGGCGAAGCTGCTCATCGAGGAAAGCGGACTCACCCACGGCGGCGTCAGCGGCGGGTGCCTGGAGTCGGACGTTCGCGGCCATGGGCTGCGGATCTTGACCGGCGCGCCGGGCCGGGTGCTGCACTACGATACCGGCTCCGACGAAGAGACGCTGTGGGGCCTGGGGTTGGGGTGCGAGGGCGCGGTCGACGTCCATGTCCAGCGCGTCGACGCGGCGTGGATGGACGGGCCGGGAAAGCAGATGCGCGACCTGTTGGACGCGGGCACCCCCTTCGCGCCCATCACCGTGCTGAGCGGTCCGTCGGCCGGCCGGACATTCGTGCTGGCGAGGAGCACCCTCGAGGGCACTTCCGGATCGGAGGCGATCGATCGCGAGCTGGCGCACGGCGCGAGCCTGCTGCTCGAAGGCGACGGCGGCGGGGGAATGCTCGAGCTCGGCGGCGACACCGCGTTCGTGGACGTGCTCCGCCCACCGCCGCGGCTCTTCATCTTCGGCGCCGGCGACGACGCGCGCCCGCTCGCCTCGCTCGCGGCGCTGTCCGGGTTCGAGGTGACAGTGGTGGACCACCGGCCCGCCTACCTGACGCCGGAGCGGTTCCCGCCGCCGCTGCGCGTCGTGCTGCGGCGGCCCGGAGATGGGCTGGCGGGGATTCCGCTCACTCTCTCGCGCAGGAACTTCGCCGTGGTGCAGACGCATGCGCTCGCCCACGATCGCGACTGGCTTCGCGCGCTCGCGGGACAGCCGCTGGCGTACCTGGGCTTGCTCGGCCCCCGCGCGCGCAAGGAGCAGGTGCTCCGCGAAGTCCCCCTGAACGGCGCCAAGCTATTCGCACCCGTCGGGATCGACATCGGCGCGGACGGACCGGAGCAGGTGGCGGTCAGCATCGTGGCCGAGATGCTGGCGGTGAACGCGCGCCGCGAAGCGGGTCACTTGCGAGCCCGGACAGGGGGCATCCATGCTCCCTGAGCGCGTCGCCGGCGTGGTGCTCGCTGCCGGCCTGTCCAGCCGCATGGGCCTGAACAAGATGCTGCTCGAGTTGGGTGGCCGCACGCTGGTGCGCCGCTCGGTGACCACGGCCTTCTCCGCGGGGCTCGATCCGGTGTTGGTGGTGCTCGGGCACGAGAGCGATCGAGTGCGAGCGGAGCTGTCGGGCCTGCCGTACACGGCCGTGCTGAACTCCGATTACGCGCGCGGAATGAACACCTCCCTGCGAGCGGGAATCGCCGCGCTGCCTGACGATGCCGCTGGGGCCGTGGTGCTGCTGGGCGACATGCCGCTGGTCGACGCATCGATGGTGCGGGCGCTGTTGACCGCCTTCCGCCGCTCCGGCCCGAAGCTCGCGATCTCCAGCTACGGCGGGGTGGTGGCGCCCCCGATCCTGTATGGACGCGCCCTGTTCCCGGAGTTGCGCGCGCTCGAAGCCGAGAGCTGCGGCAAGAGCGTGATCCGGAACCATCGGGCGGAGGCGGTCGAGCTCCAATGGCCGCCGGAGACGCTCACCGACCTCGATTCTCCCGAAGACGTCGAGCGGATCCGGGCCCGCTTGGAGGCTGCCTGATGCGCGCCGAGCTCCTCCAGCTCGCGGCCGACCTCTCCCGCAAGCGCGAGCCGTTCGTCCTGGCGATGGTGGTGCGGCGCGAGCCCTACAGCTCGGCGCAGCCCGGCGACATGGCCATCATCACCGCCGACGGCGCCTATCACGGCTGGCTAGGCGGCAACTGCACGCAGCCCACGGTGAAGCGAGAGGCGCGCCTGGCGCTCGAGGAGGGACGGCCGCGGCTGGTGTCGCTCTCGCCGGACCCGAAGTCGACCCACCGCCCGGGCGTGATCGCGCTGCCGATGACCTGCCACAGTGGAGGCAGCGTGGACATCTACCTGGAGCCGATGCTGCCGCCCCCGCAGCTGCTCATCTTCGGCGATTCGCCCTGTGCGCGCGCGCTGGCCCGGCTGGGAGAGGTGATGGGATACGGCGTCGATCCCGTCGGCGACCTGTCCGCGCTTCCCGCTTCCCGTCCCGAGACCACGTTCGCGGTGGTCGCCACCATGGGCGAAAACGACGAAGGCTGCATCGCGACCGCCATCGCCGCACGCTGCGCGTACATCGCGGTGGTGGCCAGCCGGAAGCGGTTCGCGGAGATCCGCGAGGGCCTGATCGGCCGCGGTATTTCCCGGGACGCGCTCGCACAGGTGCACAACCCGGCCGGCCTCGATCTCGGCGCGCGCGTGCCGGAAGAGGTCGCGCTCAGCATTCTCGCGGAGATCGTACAGCTCCGCCATGGCGCGCAGCCTCGCCCCACCCCCATCCAGGCGCCCCAGACCGAGACGGACCCGGTCTGCGGGATGGCGGTCGAGGTCGCGACCGCGCGACACCGGGCGACGCACGCCGGCCACGATTACTTCTTCTGCAATCCCCGCTGCCGCGAGAAGTTTCTCGCCGATCCGGTCCGCTTCCTCGCGGCCTGAGGAACAAGATGGCCTTCGAGATCGTCAAGACCTTCGTGGTCCGCTCCTCGCCGGAGCAGGTGTGGAGCTTTCTCATCGATCCCGAGAGGGTCGCGCGCTGCCTCCCCGGCGCGGCCATCACGGGCAAGCTCGACGACAAGACCTGGCAGGGCACGATGACCGTCAAGGTGGGCCCCGTCTCCTCCAGCTACAAGGGCAAGGTCGCCTTCGAGAAGCTCGATCCATCCTCGCGCACCGCCGAGATCGTCGCCCAGGGACAGGACGTCCGCGGGCGGGGCGGCGCCGACCTGCGCTTGACCAGCACCCTCGCCCAGAAGGCGCCCGGCGAGACCGAGGTGACCACCACCTCGCGCGTGAACATCACCGGCATCCTCGCGCAGATGGGCCGCGGCATGGTGCAAGACGTCAGCGAGCAGATGTTCCAGATCTTCTCGCAGCGGGTGCGCGCCGAGCTCGAGAGCGCGGCGCCGACGGCAGCGCCCGCCGCGGCACCGGCGGCAGCGCCCGCCGCCGCTCCGGCCGCCCCGCTGCCCACCGCCGCGCCGCCCAGGCAGGAGGCGCTCGACGTCGGCGCACTGGGCGCGCGCGCGGCGCTCCGCGCGCCGGTGTTCTGGATCGCGGTGGCCGCGGCCGCGGCCCTGGTCTACTTGCTCTTGCGATGACCGACGAAGGAGGAGGACATGATCCCGGCTGCGTTCGACTATCACGCCCCGGCCTCGCTGCCCGAGGCGATCGCGCTGTTGTCGCAGTTCGGCGATTCGGCCAAGGTCATCTCCGGCGGACAGAGCCTCCTGCCGCTGCTCAAGCTGAGGCTCGGCGCCGCGGAGCACCTGGTCGACATCGGGCGCATCGCGGGCCTGGAGTACGTTCGCGAGGAAGGTGGTTCCTTGCGCATCGGCGGCCGGACGCGCGAGTCGGTGCTGGAGCGTTCCGAAGTCGTGCGCGCCCGCTACCCCATCCTGCTCGACACCGCGCGCGTGATCGCCGATCCGCTGGTGCGCAACCGCGCGACGGTGGGCGGCAACCTCGCCCACGGCGATCCCGCCAACGACCACCCCGCCACCATGCTGGCGCTCCGTGCCGAAGTGGTGGCGTTCGGGCAGAACGGCGAGCGCACGATCCCCATCGACCAGTTCTTCACCGGCCTCTTCGCCACCGCGCTCGCCCGGGACGAGATCCTGACCGAGATCCGGATCCCGGCTCCTCCCAACCGCACTGGCGGAGCGTACGTGAAGCTCGAACGGAAGGTTGGCGACTACGCAACGGCCGCGGCGGCAGCGCAGGTGACGCTGGACGGGAGCGGAGCGTTCACGCAGGTGGGGCTGGCGCTGACGAACGCCGGCCCGATGCCGCTCCGTTCAACGGCGGCCGAGGAGTTCTTGAAAGGGCGGAGAGCCACCGACGACAGCATCGCCGAGGCTGCGCGGCGGGCGGCCGAGGCCGCGTCGCCAACCGCCGACCGGCGCGGTTCCGTGGAATACAAGCGCGAGATGGCCCGGGTGCTCGCCGGGCGCGCGCTGAAGAAGGCCGTCGAGCGGGCAGGAGGTCGATGACCATGGCCAGGCACGACATCCACATCACCGTGAACGGAGTCGCCCAGGATCTCCAGGTCGAATCGAGGCTGCTGCTGGTCCACCTGCTGCGCGAGAACCTGCGCCTCACCGGCACGCACATCGGCTGCGACACCACCCACTGCGGCGCCTGCACCGTGCTGCTCGACGGCGAGCCGGTGAAGTCGTGCACCATCCTCGCCGTGCAGGCCGACGGCGCGCGGATCGCCACCGTCGAAGGGCTGGAGCAGAACGGCAAGCTCCACCCGGTCCAGGAAGCGTTCTGGGAGAAGCACGGGCTGCAATGCGGCTACTGCACTCCCGGGATGTTGATGACCGGCTGCGCGCTCCTCGCCCGCAACAAGGATCCCACCGAGCCGGAGATCCGCGAGGCCATCAGCGGCAACCTCTGCCGCTGCACCGGGTACTCGAACATCGTCAAGGCCATCCAGTCCGCAGCCGAGCGGCTGCGCCAGCAGTAGGAGGATCCCATGAGCACGCCCAGGACGAGCCCGGAAGTTTGCGGCATGGGTCACTCGATGAAGCGGAAGGAGGACCCGCGCTTCATCCGCGGCAAGGGCAACTACGTCGACGACATCCAGCTTCCCGGCATGCTGCACATGGACATCGTGCGCAGCCCCTACGCGCACGCAAAGATCAAGTCCATCAACGCCGAGAGGGCGCTGAAGATCCCCGGAGTGCTCGCGGTGATCACCGGCGAGACGCTCGCCAAGTACAACCTGCACTGGATGCCGACGTTGATGTCGGACACGCAGATGGTGTTGCCGACCGAGAAGGTCATGTACCAGGCGCAGGAGGTCGCGGCGGTGATCGCGACGGACCGGTACGTCGCCGCGGACGGGGTCGAGGCCGTGGAGGTCGAGTACGACCCGTTGCCGGTGGTGGTGGATCCGTTCAAGGCGCTCGACCCCTCGGCGCCGGTCCTCCGCACCGACAAGAAGGACAAGAAGGACAACCGCATCTTCCACTGGCAGGCCGGCGACCGCGCGGCGACGGACAAGGCGTTCGCCGAGGCCGACGTGGTGGTGGCGCAGGACATGTACCTGCCGCGGATCCACGTCGCGTCGATCGAGACCTGCGGCTGCGTGGCCGACTTCGATCGGGTCAACGGCAAGCTGACGGTCTACATGACCACGCAGGCGCCGCACGCGGTCCGGACGGTGTTCGCGCTGGTCGCCGGACACGTGGGACTCTCCGAGGAGAAGATCCGGATCGTTTCGCCGGACATCGGCGGCGGCTTCGGCGGCAAGGTCCCGGTCTACCCGGGCTACGTGATCGCGGTCGCTGCCTCGGTCGTGATCGGCAAGCCGGTCAAGTGGGTAGAGGACCGGATGGAGAACCTCCAGGCCGACTCCTTCGCCCGCGACTACCACATCCACGCGGAGCTGGCGGCGACCAAGGACGGCACGATGAAAGCGCTGCGGATCAAGACGCTGGCCGATCACGGCTATGCGGACGCGGCCGCGAACCCCTCCAAGTTCCCTGCGGGGTTGTTCTCCATCTGCACCGGGTCCTACGATCTCAAGAACGCCTTCGCGGAAGTGGACGGCGTGTACACCAACAAGGCGCCCGGCGGCATCGCCTACCGCTGCTCGTTCCGGGTGACGGAGGCGGTGCACTGCATCGAGCGCATCACCGACGTGCTGGCGCAGGAGCTGAAGATGGACCCGGCGGAGCTGCGGATGAAGAACTTCATTCCGCCCGAGAAGTTTCCCTACAAGTCCGCTCTCGGCTGGGAATACGACAGCGGGAACTACCCGGCGGCGCTGCGCAAGGCGATGGACATCGTCGGATACGAGGCGCTGCGCAGGGAGCAGGCGGAGAAGCGCGCCCGGGGCGAGCTGATGGGTATCGGCATCTCCAGCTTCACCGAGATCGTCGGGGCGGGGCCGAGCAAGCAGTTCGACATCCTGGGCCTGAAGATGTTCGACTCCTGCGAGATCCGGATCCATCCCACGGGCAAGGCGATGGCGCGGTTCGGCACCAAGTCGCAGGGCCAGGGCCACGAGACCACGTACGCGCAGATCGTCGCCGAGGAGCTAGGCATTCCAGCGGCGCACGTGCAGGTGGAGGAAGGCGACACCGACACGGCGCCGTACGGGCTCGGGACCTACGCAAGCCGGTCCACGCCGACCGCCGGCGCCGCGGGCGCGATGGCGGCGCGCAAGATCCGCGAGAAGGCGAAGAAGATCGCCGCGCACCTGTTGGAGTGCTCGCCCGACGACCTCGTCTGGGAGCCGGGCAAGTTCACCGTCAAGGGCGCTCCGTCGCGCAGCAAGACCATCCAGGAGATCGCGTTCGCCGCCTACACCAACCATCCGCAGGGAATGGAAGCGGGACTCGAGGCGGTCTCCTATTACGACCCGCCCAACCTCACCTTCCCCTTCGGATCGTACATCGCCGTGGTCGACATCGACCGGGGCACTGGCGCCGTGAAGGTGCGCCGGTTCGTCGCCGTGGACGACTGCGGGAACATCATCAACCCGATGATTGTCGACGGGCAGATCCACGGCGGCCTGGCGATGGGGCTCGCGCCGGCGCTGCTGGAAGAGATCAGCTACGACGAGGACGGCAACATCACGGGCGGGAGCTTCATGGACTACCTGCTTCCCACCGCGATGGAGACGCCGAGCTGGGAGACTGCCAAGACGGTGACCCCTTCGCCCCACCACCCGTTCGGAGCGAAAGGGGTGGGCGAGTCCGCCACGGTGGGCGCGCCGCCGGCCATCGCCAACGCGGTGGTGGACGCGCTCTCGCACGTCGGGGTGCGTCATGTCGACATCCCGGTGACCCCGGAAAAAGTATGGCGCCTCCTGAAGGAGAACGGCCTTTCGGAGTAGGCGCATTGATTTGAAATTACAGGAGAAGTAGCCAATAAGGACAGCCCGCCTGCTCCCGCGCCGGGGGCGCATGTGCCTGTCCGGGTGAGTGCACTCCGCCTGGAATGAAACCGCCCCGCTGTTGACCCCATTTTTTGCGTCGTGATATTTGACTACGTGCCGGCTCAACCGCCGGGATTTCCTCACGGACGGGGGGCTCAACATGGCGCGTTGCATGCTGCAGGGTCTGAAGGAAATCGCCGAACACCTGGGACTTCAGTCGCACGCGCTCGACGCGCGGCGCCTGTTGCTCTCGTGGATCTCCCGGGAAGGATTGCCGGCCACGCGTCTCGCCGGACGGTGGTACGCCGACCAGCAGGAGCTCGAGCAGTGGTGGGCGTCGAGAAGCGGCGGGAGTGCGCGGTTGCGCGCGTCCGCGCGCGAATAAAGCTGCCACCTGCCAGGTGCGCGTGACTTCGCGCGCTCATAGTAGCTAGGAACAACCTCGCATGTGGCTGCACGCTCGGTCGCGTCATGACCAAGCGAGCTCCAGACCGACTGACCGCTCTTGCCCCGCCGCGCGCGCGCACACGCCGCGGGCCGCGTCCAGAGCTTGCGGCCATCCACCCTCGTCACTCACCGCGTCGATCCGCGTCGCACGCGCAGCCGCAGAGCTTCGCTCCCGCTCTTGCCGTCTATCGTCGCGCACGCTGAGGAGGTCGCATGTCAAGGTTCTCGATCGGGCTTCCTGCAAAAGTTCTCCTGGCGCTTCTCTTCCTCGCGGTAGTCAGCCCGCCGGCGCACGCCGGGCGCTCTGGTGGAGCGCGCCACCGGTCCGCCGCCGCTGCTCAGCGAGCGAGACAACGACTCTCGACAGAATCCAGGCGCGGCGTTTCTCCCAAGGCCGCGCGCCCTGTCCTGCCGGCCAAACGCGGGAGCAAGCATCCATGAAACGCTCAATGAAGACTCTGCTGGCGCTCACCCTGGTCCTCTTGGTCGTCGCAATCGGCGTCAGCTGCGGTGGGCTGGGCGAGGGCTCGACGTTCGGCGGCGAAACGACCTTCG
>Ga0208990_1000477_pt1 | contig 10014 bp, 9 predicted proteins | sample MedBloCARef_M3_FD_187854 | JGI IMG/M metagenome (GOLD analysis project Ga0208990, IMG submission 187854) | Forest soil microbial communities from El Dorado National Forest, California, USA - Mediterranean Blodgett CA Ref_M3 (SPAdes) (version 2) | ecosystem: Environmental > Terrestrial > Soil >...
GGCATCGGTCGTCTCGGTCGTGCTGTTCTATCTCGCGCCGCTGCCGATCCTGATCGCGGCGATCGGCTGGAGCCATTGGGCCGGCCTCGCGGCCGCGCTGACGGCCGCGCTCGGGCTCGCGCTCGCATTCGGAACCTTCTTCTTTCCCGCCTTTCTGATCAGCGTCGGTCTGCCGGCCTGGTGGCTCGGCTATCTCGCATTGCTGGCCCGTCCGGGCGCGTCCGCGGGAGACTTCGAATGGTACCCGCCGGGCCGGCTCGTCGTGTGGGCCGCGATCCTGGGCGCCCTGGTGATCATGGCGGCGCTGCCCCAGTTCGGCGGCAGCGAGGCGGCCATCCAGTCGACGTTGCGAAGCGGCTTCGAGCGCATGCTGCGCGCCCAGATGCACATCCCGCCCGGCGAATCGCTCACCGTGCCGGGCGTCTCCGATCCCGACCGGCTGATCGAGATCCTGGCGGCGGTGCTGCCGCCGGCCGCGGCGGTGCTCACCACGATGACGCAACTTCTCAATCTCTGGCTCGCGGCGCGCATCGTGAAAATCTCGGGCCGGCTCAAGCGCCCCTGGCCGGATCTGGCGGACATGCGGTTTCCGGCGGCGACGCCGTTCGTTCTCGCGGCGGCGATCGCCGGCTCCTTCCTGCCCGATGTCGTGGGCATCGCCTGCACGCTCGTGGTCGCGACCCTGCTGATCGCCTATGCGGCGCTCGGCTTCGCGGTGCTGCACGGGATCACGCGCCGGCTGCAGAGCCGCGGCATCGTGCTGGTCGGAGTCTATACGGCCGTCGCCATCTTCGGCTGGCCGATCCTGCTCGTCGCGCTGCTCGGCCTCATCGACATCGCGCTCGATCTGCGCACCCGCATCGCAGCGATGCGCGGCCCGCCCGCCCCCCTCGCCTGAACGGAATTTCCACACACCATCGAAACCCGGACCTCAAAGGAGACCAGCCATGGAAGTCATTCTGCTCGAACGTGTCGGACGCCTCGGCCACATGGGCGACATCGTCCGCGTCAAGGACGGCTTTGCCCGCAATTTCCTGCTGCCGAAAGGCAAGGCGTTGCGCGCCACCAAGGAAAACAAGGCCAAGTATGAAGGCATGAAGGAGACGCTCGAGACCCGCAATGTCGAGCTGCGCGGCGCGGCCCAGCAGATCGGCAGCGGCCTCGACGGCAAGAGCTTCATCGTGCTGCGCCAGGCGTCCGAAGGCGGCCAGCTCTATGGCTCGGTGTCGGGCCGCGATGTCGCCGCGATCCTCAACGAAGGCGGCTTCAAGGAAGTCAACCGCAGCCACGTTGCGCTCAACGCGCCGATCAAGAACATCGGGCTGCACAAGGTGCCGGTCGCGCTTCATCCCGAGGTCGAGATCACGGTCACGATCAACGTGGCGCGCAGCGCCGACGAGGCCGAGCGCATCGCGCGCGGCGAGGACGTGATCGGACGGCGCGACCAGGCCGAGGAGCGCGAGGCGCTCACGGCCGCCGGATTCTTCGACCAGCCGGAGGACGCGGGCGAGGACGACGAAGCAGCCGAGCCGGCCGAGGCCGGCGAGGCCAAGGACACCAAGAAGGAAGCCAAGGCCCGCAAGACCAAGGGCGACGACGACAAGGAAGGCGCCAAGGAACCAAAGGGCAAGAAGGCCAAGGCCGCCGACGAGGACGAGGAGTCCACCGAGAAGGCCAAGCCCGCCAAGAAGCCGCGCAAGGCGCGCGACGCGGAGGCGTGACCGCCGCCCTGTCGCTGACGGGCGGCCTTAGAGCAAGATCGCTTCAGATTGAAGCGATCTCGCTCTCGATCCTCTTGTTTTTGCGCATGATCTTGTCCGAAAAGTCTGTCAACTTTTCGGGATCATGCGCTAGTTGTTCCCGGGCGGCGGCTGGATGATCGGCCCGGAGGCGCGACGCGGCAGCCTCGGCGGATGCGCGGGGGCGGCGGGCGCGGCCGTCTCGGCGCCGCTGCCGGGCGTCCCGGCGGCGTCCTTCTTGCGGTCGGATTTTTTGCGCTTCGGCGCCGGCGTTGCCGCCTCGGCGGGCGGCGCCGGATTTGCCGTATCGGCCGCCGGCACAGTGGCGGCGTCGGCATCCGGCACGCTGACCGAATCGGCGGCCGGCGCGGTCACCGGATTGGGAGCCGGATTGGTGGCCGGCACCGTGACCGAATTGGTGACGCCGCTGTCGGCGGGCGCGGCCGCGTCCTTGCGGGCCTCGGGCGTGACGACCGGGGCCGGCGACCCCGAGCCCGCATAGGACTCCACTTTGGACTCACCTTTCTTGACCGGCTCCGCGAGGCGCTCGGTCTCCTTCGCGCTGCCGCCCGCGGCGCCGTAGGATTTGAGCTTGGCGGCGGTCGGATCGACCGGAATGCCCGCCGGCTTTGCGCCGTCGCGCGCCGCCGCCGGCGTCCGCGCGCGTCGGGACGAATCCTCACGCATGATCGAGGTCTCGCCCTCGTCGTCCGGCGCTTGGGCGGGCTCGGCGGCCGGCGCCGTCACGACGCGCGGCCGCGGCTTGGGACTTTCGGGGGTTGCGGGCCTGGGTTCCGGCGCCACCGCGGCATTCGCCCGCGGCCTCTGCCCGGGCTTCTGTCCCGGCTCGCTTTCCGTGATACCGACCGTCGGCCTGGGATTTTGCCCGGCCGCCCCGGCCGGCCCGGCCGGCGGCCGCTGCCCGCCCCCGCCAACGCTCGCCACATAGGCGGCCAGCGCGCCAGCAGACTCCTGCTTGGTCGTATAATGCTCCCGCAAGAATCCGGCGAGCGAACGCTGGTCCATACCCCTTGAGAGGCCTTGCGGCGTCTTGTGGCAAGCCGAACAGTCGGATTGGAACAGCTGGGCCGGCGTCTTGCCGGCCGTATAGTCCTGCGCGGCGGCAGAACCGGCGGCGCCGGCGACCAGCAAGCCGATGATAAATTTCCAGAATCGCCAAGCCACCCCGTCCTCCAAGCTCGTCCCCAATGCCGATGGCCCACCGCTGATCATGGCGAGGCGCGGCGACTCCATGACTTAGCCTATTTACCGAAAGTGACCAATGTTCGAACGCTCCACTGTTCCCCCGCACTTGTACGTATTTGTGGCCGTGGCTATCTGTCACCCCGGTAAGAGGGGTCGGAACCTGTCGATCCGCGACGCAGGGCGGGGTCGACTTGGCCGTCCAACCGGCTTTCGGCGGGTCAGTCCTGCCGGATCGGGCCGGCCCCGGCGGCCTTGGCGTTGCGGAGGCGCGCCATGGACTGGCTGCTGCGCGCATTGATCGCGCGAATGATCCGTTGTGGAGCCTTTCGCCTCACTACCGCGGGCGGAACGATCCTGACCTTCGGCGACGGAACCGGCCCCGCGGTCGCGGCCCGGTTTACCAGCCGGCGCGCCGAGCTCGCCGTCCTGCTCGAGCCCGAGCTCAAGCTCGGCGAAGCCTATATGACCGGCACCTTCGTGATGGAGGAAGGCTCGATCGCCGATCTGCTTGAATTGGCGATGGGCAGCGACTACGGCCGGGCCTTGCGCTGGTGGAGCCCGCTCGACGCGCTGCGGCTGGCATGGCGATGGCTCAAGCAGTTCAACTTGCGCGGCCGTGCGCGCCGCAACGTCGCGCATCACTACGACCTCGATGAGAGGCTCTACACGCTGTTTCTCGATTCCGACCGGCAATACAGCTGCGCCTATTTCGATACCCCCACGGCCTCCCTCGACGACGCCCAGCTTGCCAAAAAACGTCACCTCGCCGCCAAGCTGAGGATCGAGCCGGGGTCCCGCGTGCTCGACATCGGTTGCGGCTGGGGCGGGCTTGCGCTCTATCTCGCCGAATATACCGGCGCGCGGGTTACCGGCATCACCTTGTCGAAGGAGCAGCTTGCGCTGGCGCGTGTCCGGGCGAGCGAGAAGGAGCTCGGCCGCGCCGTCGAGTTCCGCCTGCAGGACTATCGCGACGTCGCGGAAAAATTCGACCGGGTGGTCTCCGTCGGCATGTTCGAGCATGTCGGGGTCGGCTTCTACGACCGGTTCTTCCGAAGCTGCGCCCAGGTGCTCGCCGAGAACGGCGTGATGGTGCTGCATGCGATCGGCCGTTCCGAGGGCCCGGGGATCACCAACCCCTGGATCGCGAAATATATTTTCCCGGGCGGCTATATTCCGGCGCTCTCCGAGGTCCTGCCGGCGGTCGAGCGGGCCGGGCTTCTGGTGGCCGACGTCGAGATCCTGCGCCTGCATTATGGCCAGACGCTGCGCGCCTGGCGCGAGCGCTTCCTGGCCCATCGCGAGACCGTCGAGCGGCTCTATGACGGGCGCTTTGTCCGGATGTGGGAATTCTACCTGGCGGCCTCCGAGATGGCCTTCACCCGCCAGAACATGATGGTGTTCCAGCTCCAGCTCACCAAACGCCAGGATGCGGTGCCGATCACCCGCACCTATATCGGCGCCGAGGAGACGAGGCTGCGACTGCTCGAAGGCGGACAGCGCCGCCCGATGCGGTTGGCGGGCGAATGAGCGAAGACCCTGCGAATCCATGGCTTGCGGCGTCGTTCACGCGGATGTCGTCACATGTGACCACCGGGTCACCGTCAAGCCTTTTGTTTCGACTTAACAAGAACAAATTCTTCAGCGGTGATAACAGGGGGAAACGACCCCGATCGTGTTTCCTCGACGGTGCGATGTCGTGTAATTGCCGCTCGTCACCGTCGCCCGAGTATGTTTCGCGAGTTTAGGTGAGTGCCGTGTCGAATTTCGTAGCAACAACAACGACCCTGGACCTTCATGGCTGTCGAATCGACTGCTCGCAAGCAGCCGGCGGAAAATCCGCCGCTGTTTCGTTCCGCACCGCACAATATCGAGGTCGAGCAGGCGCTGCTCGGCGCGATCCTCGTTAACAACGAGGCGTTTTATCGCGTCTCCGATTTTCTCGAGCCCGAGCATTTCTTCGAGCCCCTGCATCAAAAAATCTACAAGGACATCGGCTCGCTGGTGCGCGCCGGCAAGAGCGCGTCGCCGATCACCCTCAAGACCTTCCTGCCCGCCGATCTCGATATCGGCGGGATGAACGGCAGCCAGTATCTGGCCCGGCTCGCCACCGAGGCGACCACCGTGATCAACGCGGGCGACTATGGGCGCACCGTCTACGACATGGCGCTGCGGCGCGCCTTGATCGGGATCGGCGAGGCGATGGTGAATGTCGCCTATGACGCGCCGGTCGAGCTCGGGCCGCAGAACCAGATCGAGGACGCCGAGCGCCGGCTCTACGAGCTGGCCGAGACCGGCCGCTACGACGGCGGCTTCCAGCGCTTCGCCCAGGCCCTCACCACCGCGGTCGAGATGGCGGCGCATGCCTATCAGCGCGACGGAAAATTGTCGGGGCTCGCGACCGGCCTGCGCGATCTCGATCGGATGATGGGCGGCCTGCAGCATTCCGACCTGATCATCCTGGCGGGGCGGCCCGGCATGGGCAAGACCGCGCTCGCCACCAACCTCGCCTACAATGTCGCCAAGGCGTGGCGCGGCGAGGTGAAGGCCGATGGACGCGTCGAGTCGGTGGACGGCGGCATCGTCGGCTTCTTCTCGCTCGAAATGTCGGCCGAGCAGCTCGCCACCCGCATCATCTCGGAGCAGACCGAGATCCCGTCCAATCGCATCCGCCGCGGCGAGATCGAGACCGGCGATTTCGACCGCATCGCCGAGGCGGCGCGCGAGATGGAGACGATCCCGCTCTATATCGACGAGACCGGCGGCCTGTCGATCGCCCAGCTCGCCGCGCGCGCGCGCCGGCTCAAGCGCCAGAAAGGCCTCGACCTCCTGGTCATCGACTATATCCAGCTGCTGTCGGGCTCGGGCAAACGCGCCGCCGAGGGACGCGTCCAGGAGGTGACCGAGATCACCACCAGCCTCAAGGCGCTGGCGAAGGAATTGAACGTCCCGATCCTCGCGCTGTCGCAATTGTCGCGCCAGGTCGAGAACCGCGACGACAAGCGTCCGCAGCTCTCCGACCTGCGCGAATCCGGCTCGATCGAGCAGGACGCCGACGTCGTGATGTTCGTGTTCCGCGAGGAATATTATTTGCGCAATCGCGAGCCGCGCGCAGGCAGCGAGGAGCACTTCAAGTGGCAGGCCGAGATGGAGGCCGTGCACGGCAAGGCGGAGGTCATCATCGGCAAGCAGCGCCACGGACCGACCGGAACCGTGCCGCTCCACTTCAAGGCGGACGTCACCCGCTTCGCCGACCTCGCCAACGAAGACCATCTGCCGGCCAGGATGTAGGCGCCGGCCCGACGCTGCATGTCCCGACGACCAGCGCCTGGATGGCGCGCCGCGGCGCCCGCATGCGGCCGCTTGACGACCGGCTTCTTATAGGATACCCCCCTACCCTATAATGACCCACACGATCCGCGAGAAGCACAAGCTGCTGGCCCGGGTGCGCCGCATCCGCGGGCAGGTCGAGGCGCTCGAGCGTGTCCTCGCGAGCGAGGCCGGCTGCGACGAGGTCATGCATCAGATCGTCGGGATCCGGGGCGCGGTCACCGGCCTGATGGCGGAAGTGGTCGAGGACCACGTGCGAACCCATCTGGTGAATCCGCCGGACAACGCCGTCGCGCTCGACACCCGGGCGGCCGAGCAGCTGATCGACGTGATGCACTCCTATTTGAAATGAGCCCGACGCTCATGAGCAACCTCGGCGAAGCGGACTTCACGCACAGGCACGTCTTCCTGGGCACCGGACATGTCCGCAACGAGCGCCGGACCTGGGCCGTCATCGCGCTTTGCACCGTCATGATGGTGGCCGAGATCGTCGGCGGGCTCCTTTTCGGCTCGATCGCGCTGGTCGCCGACGGCCTGCACATGTCCACCCACGCGGCCGCCCTGCTGCTTGCGGCGCTCGCCTACAGCTATGCGCGCCGCCACGCCGACGACGCGCGCTTCAGCTTCGGCACCGGCAAGCTCGGCGATCTCGCGGGATTCACCAGCGCCGTCGTGCTGGCCATGATCGCCGTGCTGATCGGCTACGAGTCGCTCATGCGTTTTGTCTCGCCGGTCGCCATCCAATATGACGAGGCGATCGCGATCGCGACCGTCGGGCTCTTCGTCAACGTCGCCAGCGTCTTCCTGCTCGGCGGCGGGGACCATCATCACGACCATGGCCACGGCCACCCTCATGGGGCGGCGCATCATCATGGCGATGATCACGATCACCATGAGGCCCATCACCACGGCCAGCCGCACGATCGCACCCATCGCGACAACAACCTGCGCGCCGCGGTGATCCACGTGATAGCGGATGCGGCCGTCTCGGTGCTGGTCATCCTCGGGCTCCTGCTCGCCCGCTTCCTGGGATGGGTCTGGATGGATCCGCTGGCAGGCCTCCTCGGCGCGATCGTGATCGCGAGCTGGTCCTATGTGCTGATACGCGACACCGGCCGGATTCTGCTCGACATGACCCATGATCCGAACATGGCGGAGAATATCCGCATGGCGATCGAGCGCGACGGCGACCTTCTGTGCGACCTCCATCTGTGGCGGCTCGGCCCCGGCCATGTCGGCGCCATCGTATCGATCACGACCCCGATGCCTCGCCCGCCCGCCTTCTACCGCGAGCGGCTCGCCTGCTTTCCGTCGCTCTCGCACGTGACCATCGAGGTGCATCCGCGCGAGTGGCACCGCGCCGACGCTTAGCCCCCGGGTTTCCGCCGATAGTCGCGCTTGCCGCCCGCGCGCCCACAGCCGATATTGCGACTCAATCGCCCGGCACAGACACGGCCGGAATTTCAAGCGCTGGAGCATCCATGGCGTTGCGCGAACCTGAGAATCCGACACCTGCCGAGGGAGCTCGCGAGCCGGAAGTCGTCAGCGCCGGCCCCCGCGAGCGCGAGACCGGCGGCGTGCTCACCATCGATCTCGGCGCGCTCCAGTCGAATTATCGTGCCTTGCGGCGGCGGGCCTCGCCGGCCGAAAGCGCCGCCGTCGTCAAGGCCGATGCCTATGGGTGCGGGCTCGCGCCGGTGGTGCGCGCGCTCGAGCAGTCCGGCTGCAAGGTCTATTTCGTGGCGCATCTGGCCGAGGGCCGCCAGGTGCGGGCGATTGCGCCGAACGCGGACATTTATGCGCTCAACGGGCTCGCGCCCGGTTCGGCCGCCGCCTTCGCCGACGCCAATGTGCGTCCGGTGATCGGCTCGCTCCCCGAGCTGACGGAGTGGGACGCCTTCTGCACCGCCAACGGGTGGCGGGGCGGCGCGGCGCTGCATTTCGACACCGGCATGAACCGGCTCGGGCTTGCGGCCGACGAGGCCGCCGCGCTCGCGCAACGCACCCGCATGCCCAACCACGGCATCACCCTGGTGATGAGCCACTTCGCCTGCGCCGAGACGCCGTCGCATGCGCTGAACAACCGTCAGATCCAGCTCTTTCGTGAAATCCGCGGGATGTTCCGCGGCGTCCCCTCCTCGCTCGCCAATTCGGCCGGAATTTTTCTCGGCGCATCGGCGCATGGCGATCTGGTGCGTCCGGGCTACGGGCTCTACGGCGGCAATCCGACCCCCGGCAGTCCCAATCCGATGAAGCCCGTCGTGGGGTTGCAGGCGCGCATCCTCCAGGTCCGCACGCTCGCGCGCGGCGAGACCGTCGGCTATGGGGCGACCTGGACCGCGCATCGGCCGTCGCGCATCGCGATCGTGTCGGCCGGCTATGGCGACGGCTATTCGCGCGCGGCGAGCGGCCCGGAAGCGACGGCAGGCGCCGAGATGATCGTCGCCGACGCGCGTTGCCGCGTCGTCGGCCGCATTTCCATGGATCTCCTCGCGGTCGACGTCACGGCGCTGCCCGACAATGCGGTGCGGCGGGGCGACTGGGCGACGCTGCTGGGGCCCGAGATCGACATCGATGCGCTCGCCGCCCATTGCGGCACCATCGGCTACGAACTACTCTGCGGTCTCGGCCAGCGCTACAGCCGGGTCTGGACATCGTGAGCGTCGGCTCGGCCTAGCCGGACCCTGCTCTCGCAGGCGATCTCGCGCCGCTTCGGGGTGACGTAAGGCCCGAAACAGACATCTTCCCCATCTTTGGTCACGCGCCATCCCGTCAGGACGCCCTGGCCTTCGACTTTGGGGACCACCGCGGCGGCCGCGGCGCCGACCGACAAGCCGACGACTATTCCCGCCGCAAACCGCCACATGGCCCGTCTCCTTCTGGTGCCGCCCCAACCTGCTCGGCCTCTCCTCTTAAAAGCCTATCCGCCAAACGCGAAGGATTTCGGGTTGACATTTGTTCCTGTTATGTTCTCATAACGGCATGGATCGCGACACCCTCCTGACCTACCCCTACGTGGTGTTGCGCCTCGCCTGCCGGTATTGCGCCCGTGTCGGCTCCTACCGGCTGGTGCGGCTGGCGGCGAAATTCGGCTGCGAGGCCCGTGTTGCCGATGTGGTGCTCCGGCTCGCGGCCGATTGCCCGCACTGGAAGGCCAACCGGCGCTGGCCGGAAGGTTGCGGGGTTTTTCTGCCCGACCTGGAGGCGCCGCGCGTGCTCCCCGACGATCCCGGGGCCCGCGTGATCCGGGTCATCGACGGGGGAAAGACGACCGGGAAACACAAGGGGAAAGAAGAGCCGAGGTCGCCATGAGGCTGGACCGCCCATGATAGGCTCGCGTCGTCGAGATTCTTTTGCCTGCCCGTTCTCGAACCTGTTGGAGAGCTGAACCGCCCATGGCTCGTCGCGCCCCCGCCTTCGTGTGCCAGAACTGCGGCGCCGCCTCGGGCCGCTGGCAGGGCCGATGCGAGGCCTGCGGCGAATGGAACACCATCACCGAGGAAGGCGCGGCGGCCGAAGCCCGCGCGGCCGGACCCGGCAAGCCCGCCCGCAAGGGGCGGCCCTTCATGCTCGAGCCGCTCGCCGGCGAAACAGAGGACGCCCCTCGCCTCCCCTCCGGCATCGCCGAGCTCGATCGCGTGACCGGCGGGGGATTCGTGCGGGGCTCGGTGCTGCTGGTGGGGGGCGACCCCGGCATCGGCAAGTCGACGCTGCTGATCCAGACCGCGGCGGCGCTCGCGCG